>Ga0209220_1000746_pt1 | contig 9867 bp, 4 predicted proteins | sample BlaSpr_A8_OM3_M3_FD_187984 | JGI IMG/M metagenome (GOLD analysis project Ga0209220, IMG submission 187984) | Forest soil microbial communities from Thunder Bay, Ontario, Canada - Black Spruce, Ontario site 2_A8_OM3_M3 (SPAdes) (version 2) | ecosystem: Environmental > Terrestrial > Soil > Boreal... | reverse complement strand
TCGACTTCGCACGCGACGAACCCTTTCGAGAGCCTGGCCTACTTCAGGAGAACGACCCGCCGAAGCACACCGCTATTCGCGCGATCATGTCGGAGGTCATCTCACCCCGGAACACCCGGAAATTGCGCGAACAGTTTCAGTCCGCGGCAGACGCCCTCGTCGATCACTTGCTGGACTTGAAGACATTCGACGCGCAGAAGGAATTCGCCGAAGCCTACCCACTCAAGGTCATACCGGACGCGATCATGGGTGTACCGCAAGAGGGACGAGAGAATCTGCTGCGCTACAGCGTGTTCCTGTTCGAGTCGATGGGACCGCGGACACCGCGGGCAAGGCGCGTCCTGGAGGAGTTGGGTGATCTCGAGGAGCCGATCAGCTGGGTTCGTGAGAGCTGCCGGAGGGAAAATGTGGCACCAGGAAGTTTCGGCTCCTTGATCTGGGCTGCGGTCGACCGCCGCGAGCTGACCCAGACGCAGGCGCCGAATCTGGTTCGCTCCCTAGTCGGTGCGGGCGTCGACACCACCATTCACAGCCTCGCCAACACCCTCGAACTGTTGGTCCGTCATCCTGACCAATGGAAGCTGTTGCATGATGAGCCGAGTCGCGGAAGGTTCGCCTTCGACGAAGCAATCCGCTATGACTCCACCGTGCGGCAAGTCTTTCGCACTCCCGCTAGGGACACCGAGATCGAAGGGGCGCCGGTTCGGGAAGGGCAGAAGATCATGCTCACGCTCGGTGCGGCGAACCGCGATCCGGAGCGATGGGGCGAGAGCGCCGACCAGTTCGACATCACCCGAAATGCAGGCGGCCACATGAGTTTCGGCCGGGGCATCCATCAGTGCGTAGGGTCACCGATCGCTCGTCTGGAGGCCGACGTCCTGTTGAGTACATTCGCTCGCCGGGTCGAGACGATAGTCCCCGCCGGCGTATCCGTGCCCATGTTGAACAATTCCCTGCGCGGCTGGTCCTCGCTCCCGGTGACGATCACGGCGGCGTGAGGACGTCGAGTCGCCAGGGGCGGACGGTGTTTGGAGCACCCTGCCCGTTAATTCACGAAATCGAATGTATGAGCATGGCCCACGTAGCGAATAGCCGGCGCGATTCCGCACAACAGAATGCGGCATAACCAAGTTCCGTCCGAGGGGCGAATTTTGGAAATGTAGTAGGTGACGCAGTCGTACGGACAGGAGCGACGGTCATCGCATCGGAGCGCCCGGCTCTGCTGCAGAAGGAGAAATTGGTGACGACCTCTCATAACGTGCTCGTCGTCGGTGCAGGCATCGGTGGATTGACGCTGGCTTTGCAGCTACACCAGGCAGGGATACCGTGCCAGTTGATCGAGGCCGCGCCGGCGCTCGAGGCTCCCGCCACCGAGGGCGAAACCGAGACCGGAGCTTCCCCGCCGCCCGCTGGCGCGAGCGACGAAGAGCTCGAGCACCTCGACAGCACCATCGACCAGGGTCAAAGTCCCGAAGCTGGCGCTGCCGCGGAGGGGGAGGGAATTAATGCCGCTGCCCCATCGTCGGAGGCACCACTGCCGGAATCGACTCTCGGCGAAAGCCCTCCCCCGCTTGCGGAGGAGGGCAGGGTGGGGGCCGCTGAGACCGCCGATGAGATGCCGCCGGCACTCCATGCCGAGGCAGCTCCGGGGCCCGAGCCGGCAGCCGCTGCGCTAGAGCCGCCCGAGATCCCGACTCCAGTCGAGGCTGAGGGCCCGCACCCTAGCCCTCGCCCAGCGGAGGACGGGGATTTGTCTGCGCAAGAGGGCGAGGGCAGTGCGCCGGTTGAGGCGCAAGCGGCAACGGCACAAGAAGATGAAGCGCTCCCTGCCGGCGAAGGCGATGTTAAGCAGAGTGCGAACGCCGACGTCGAGGCGATGGGTGCCGAAGACGGCAATGATGACGCGGCCGCCGCCGAGGCAGGCGGTGGTGGCGGTGGTGGCGGTGGCGGCGGGTCGCCAATCCCGGAGCGACCGCAACCGGAAGTCCCCAACCTTTCGCAGCAGGATCCGGTCCATGCGATGAGTGCCGCGGCGGCATTGCCACCGGGGCAGATGGTCGCCGCCATGTCAGGTGTGGCGGCGGCCGGTTCCCTTGCCGTTGCCGAGGAACGCGCCGCGCTCGCGAAGCAACCGCCACGGAGAACTCCATCGCTTGCCGTCGAGCCCGCTGGTCCGCATCCCAACGGTCACGCCCTTGTATCTCCCTCCCCCTCCGGGGGAGGGTCGGGGTGGGGGATGGAAGCCGCAGGCCCCGATGGCCAGCAGCTCCAGCAACACAAGGCCCAGCTCGATACCACGGTCGGGCAGACGCAGATCGCCGGGGCTCGTGAAGCCGCAGCTCCGATGGGCGAGGACGCCATTGCGCCCAGTGAGGCGCCCGGGAATGTCGTAGCCGAAGTATCCAGTGACCGTGTCCCTCCCCCTCCGGGGGAGGGCAGGGTGGGGGCTTCAACCCCCGAGGACGAGGCTGCGTCGATCGTCGCGCAACAAGAAAAAGGATCCGAGATACGCGCGGCGGCGGCCGAAGGCACCGCGGCGATGGCGCAGCACCGTCAGGAGCACAGCGCGCGCGTCGAGGAAGAGCGCGCCAACTCCGAGAAACAGTTGGACGCGGTCGAACAGCAACACTCGACGCAACTGTCCGCCGAGCGCACTCGCGCGCAGTCCGAAGTCGCGGAGCACCGATCGCAATGGACCGGTCAGCAACGCGAGGTCGCCGACCAGTCCCGCACTGAGGCGGAGAGCGTAACGCAACAAGCCGCACAGACCGTGGTCCAGGAGCGGACCAGCGCCCAACAGCAGGCCGCGGAGGCGCAGCGCCAGGGCGAAGCCGAGGCGGCCGAGGCACGCAAGCAGGCCGACGAACAGGCCGCGAAAGAAAAACAAAAGTCGCAGTCGGGTGGGATCTTCGGCGCGATCGGGTCGGCGATCAGCGCCGTCGGCTCGGCGATCGCCAGGGGCGTGAGCGCGATTTACGAGGGCGCGAAGGCGCTCGCCAGGGCGGCGATCGACAAAGCCATGCAGGTCGCCACTGCCGTCTTCGAGAAGGCGCGCTCGGCGATTGCCGGCATCGTGAACGTCGCGGTTTCAGGCCTCAGCGCGATCGGGAACCGCCTGACCTCGGCCTTCAGCGCCATCCGCGCTCGGTTCGTCGGTGCCATCAAGGCCGTCGTCAACGCGGCGCGCGAGTCCGCCAACCGGATCGCGCGCGCGGTGGTCGAGAGCGTCAAGGCGACGCTGAATCTCTACGCCCGGGCGTTGCACGCGGCGGCCGGACTTTTGGAGACGGCCTTCCATGCCGTGGTCGACAAGGTCAAAGCCGTTGTCGAGGGCGCCATCAACTTCGCGAAGAGCGCGCTGGCGGCGTTCGGCACCTTCGTCGTGCTGATAAAGGACATCGCGGCTGGACCGGGGCAGTGGATTCGCAACCTCGGCGCCGCCCTCATGGACGGCATCCGCAACCACCTGTGGGTCGCGATCAAGACCGCGGTGTCGTCGTGGTTCAACGACAAGGTCGAGTCGGTGCTCGGCATGGGCCGCGCGGTCTGGAATCTCCTGACACGCGGCGGCATCTCCATGGCCAAGGTCGGGCAGATGGCCTGGGAGGCGATCAAAGCCGCCATCCCGGGCGTGTTGATCGCGCTCTTGATCGAGAAGCTGGTGTCGATGATCATTCCGGCGGCCGGCGCGATCCTCGCGATCATCGAGGGCCTGCAGGCGGCGTGGGGCACCATCCAGCGGATCCTCGCCGCCATCGAGAAGTTCGTCTCCTTCCTGTTGCTCGTCAAGCTGGGCAATGCCGGCGCGGCGTTCGCGGGAGCCGTCGCTGCCGGTGCGGTAGCCGCCATCGACTTCGTCTCCAACTGGCTGCTGAAGCGCCTGCGCAAACCGGCGAGCGCGGTCGGTGGTCGCATCCGCGCTATCGCGCAAAAGATCGGCGAGAAGTTGAAGCTGATCGGCAAGGGCATCGTGAAGGGCGCTAAGACCGCCGCGGGTGCGGTGGTGCGGGCGGTCAAGGCCGTTGGGCGCGGGCTGAAGAAGGGTGGGACGGTGCTCCTCAGCAAGATGGGTCGAGTAGGGAAGGCGCTCGGCAGTGGCTACGCCAAGATCAAGGCGCGGATTGCGAAGGCGACGGAAAAGCTCCGCGAGCGGTGGAAGAAATGGCGTGAGAAGGCCAAGCGCACCCGGCTGGAGCGCGCGACCCTGGCCGTCGAACGGCAGCTGATGCACGGCATCCCCGGGCCGTTGATGTCCTTGCGCATGGCGGCGATCAAGCTCTGGTACCGCCTGTCGGAAATCCACGTCGCCGATGCGGGCGACCACGCGCTCATCACGCTGCGCGTGAACCCGACCAAGACCATCAGGGCGGGAATCAAAGTGCGGCCCGCCCACAGCGGATACGCCAAGGTCATCAGCGTGTCAAGCAGCGGGACGCTTTCGAGCAGCAGCCGTCGCGTCATTGCGAAAGCGGTGGAGCTGTTCAAGATGGCCGTCGCGTTTTACTTGAAGCAGGGCGTGACCGACGGGCCGGAACTTGGCCGCAAGGCCGGTGCCCTCGCGGAGAACCTGCTGATCGAGTGGTCGTTGGCGACCGGCGGCGTCAAGGACGTCAACGTCGGTGCCGAGTTCCCATCCTTCGGTGGCGTTCCGCTGGGGCCGCCGCATGGAAAGATCTCCTCGGACGTGCGCTACTCGCGAGGTCGCGTCATCCTGGACTTCAAGCTCACCGAGTACAAACGCCAATCGCAGCACAGCGCGTTCATCAAGTTCGCGATCAAGAACGGCTATACCGTGGTCTACGTGTACGGGAAGATATGAGGAAGAATTTTCCTCCCCCGCTTGCGGGCTTCTATCTCCCTCCCCCGCTTGCGGGGGAGGGTCGGGGTGGGGGAGGGTAGGCTGACTCAATGGCACTTAACGGGCACCAGATCTATGTGTGGGAAGGCAGTGGCAAACGCGTGACCGAGCTCATCAAGCGCTACGTGAAGGAGGTCGGGTGCGCGGCGGCGGTCGGCTTCGAGTCCGACAAACCGAGCCCGGCCATGGCCCGCCGGACGCAGCGGGAGTTCACCGTGTCGGATCCCACGAACGGCATCATTACTATCTGGGAGGACGGCGCCTGGGGTGACAAGAGGCTCGCCCGCTACTTATCGAAGGAACTCGAAACTCGGTCGATCTGGCTAGCGCTCTCGTCGGTGACCGACCAGTGGGCCTATGTCATCTTTGCGAATGGAGCGGTCGCGGATTCGAAGACCGAGACGACCGACGAATACTACGAGCGGGCTAGCGAGTTCGCTAAGCGCCACAAGCTGCCATTCGCGCTCATCTATTTGCCGGAGCCCGCGGGAAGCATGGCGAGCGACATGGCCGAGTTCAAGAAGCAGTTCGGCACGGACTGGCTCCACTCCGAGCCGGAAGTCGACGAAACGGAGATCGAGCACGAGATCCTCGACGACCCGGCGCCCGAAGACGCGGCCGAGATTCAGGCCGAGGCGGAGCGGGCGAAGGAGCGGGCGGAAGTCGCGAAGTTTCCCAAGCTGACGATCCCTTGCAAGCAGTCCAAGGCAGGTCGTTAATTCTCCCTCCCGAGCTCGCGAGGGAGGGTCAGGTGGGAACGGTGACTCTGTCCCCGCTCACAAGTCATATCGTTGTATAGGTGACCCCGGAAAACAAGGATCGTTCGGAGGGTTCAGGTTATCCGCCGGCCACGAGGGCGGAGTGGATCAGAGCCATCCTTATTACCGTCCTCGGCACGGTCGCTCTCTTCGGCATCGTTTTCGGGGGCCTCTTATTAGCTGACGCCATTTGGCCCTAACAACGAGGAAATGTGATGGCGCAGGCATCGCCCTCATTGCGCATGGCGCGCATGCTGTCATACCGTGAAACGAACTACGGTCAAATTGCCGGACGAGCTGGACGCGCGTCTGCGCCATGAGGCGGCTCGCAGAGGCCTGACTGTTTCGGATCTCACCCGCGAGGCTATCCAACGCCACCTGGGCGGGGGATCCCGACGCAGGTTGGCCGGCGGGAAGGCCTGGCGCAGCGGGCAGCAGGACGTGTCCGAACGGATCGAGGAGATTCTCCGCACCGAGTTCCGGCAATCCGGCTGATCGTCGATGCACGGCCGCTCTATGCGGCCTTTCGATGCCGATGATTCCCACCACGCAGGGTGCCGCGAGCTGCTCGAAACCCACCGGGGTCCTCTGCTTCTTCCGATGCTCGTCGTTACCGAGGTTGCCTATCTGATTGGATCGCGCCTCGGCGCCGAAGCCGAGACTCGTTTCGTTGGTGATCTCGCCGCTGGACTCTTTGCTGTTCAACCAGTCGCCGGAGACGATTGGTTGAGAATCGCCGAACTGGTATGGACCTATCGCCAAATGTCCCTCGGCACGGTCGACGCCTCAACCGTCACGCTGGCCGAGAGGCTTCGGGAAAAACAGATCGCAACCCTTGACCGCCGCCACTTCCGCGTAGTGCGGCCGGCGCACGTCCAACGGTTCGACCTGCTGCCTTGAGCCGAGGTCCGATCAGGCGTAGAATTTTTGCTGCGCCTGGAACCCAAGGCGCTACATTTTCCCGTCGGGTCCAAGAGAGGAAGGAGGATTCGATGTACAGGCAGATCCGGCGGCTTTTTGCCGCCTCCTCGGCGATCGTGTTGATGGGAGCGCTCGGCCCTGGGGTCGCGGGGCCAGTTGTCGCTCAGGCCGCTAGCCCGTCGGTGACGTTCAGCTCGCAGCCGGCTAAATCGAGCGTCCTCGCCCACTACGCCGTTACGGCAGAGATGCGTGGCGGGGGTGGGAACGAAGCCGGGTCGGCTTCCGGGGCTTCGCCCAATGAGCAGTTGGCACATCACTCGCCGAAGGGCAACCTCACGAGCAAGGCCGCACGGCTTCGCGCGGGATCAGCGGCCTCGCAAGCGTCAGGCACTGCCAATGCCCTGAATCCAGCCGCCGCCGGGGGAGCGACGCCGAAGACCAGCGCGAGCTTCATTGGACAGCAGGGATCGAACATCACCTGCAACTACTTCCCCAAGGGTTGCAACCCGCCCGACATGGCCATTGCGGCTTCCCCGGACTTCGTCCTCCAGGGCGTCAACACGTCATTCGAAGTGTTGAGCCCGTCCGGGCAGGTGGAGCCCGGCTGGCCGGTCAACTCCCAGCGGTTCTTCCAGATCCCGCAGGAGCCGAACAACTGTGATCCGGCCAACGGCAACCAGCCCTTCACCAGCGACCCTCGCGCCGCCTACGACCCGGTGGGCCAGCGCTTCTGGGTGGCCATGCTGCAAGTCGAAGGCGCCCCGGTATTCGGCATCGCCCCCCACTGTCCGACCCTGACGGTGTACTGGATCGCGGTCAGCCAGACAGCCAACCCGAACGGTGCCTGGAACGTGTACGAGTTCGAGATGTCGCACGGCACCCCGTTCGTTGCCGACTACACGCAGTTCGGACTCAACCGCGACGCCATCTTCTTCTCCGCGAACATGTTCGGCCTGGACGGCCGGTCGTTCTACGCCGAGGTCTTCGAAGCCAACAAAGCGCAGATGGAGCGCGGCAGCGCGGACTTCACGGCTGACGGCTTCTTCAACCTGCAAGGTGACGGCCCCGGCATCCCGATCGCGGGCGTGGGTCCGTTCTTTGCCGATACCGTCCAGCCGATGCTCGACCTCGGGAGTGGCCAGAGCCAGGACTCTGGCGCTGGGCACGACGGGTGGTTTGTCGACACGATCGACGGCCCGGACGCGATCAGCGGCAACCTCTGCTCGAGTGCCTCCGACGCCTGCAAGGGCCTCGTGTTATGGCGGATGAGCAACCCGATCGCGCATGACGAGGGCGGCCCCGCGCCGAAATTCACGGGCACGTACCTGCCGGACACCAAGTCGTTCTATGCGGCTCCGTCCCGCCCGGGGCAGAGATCGGGCGCAGACCAGCCGAGCTGCAACCTCTGCGTCGACGCCAACGACCTGCGAATCCCGGCCACCCCTGTCCTACGGAACGGGACGATCTACACGGGCTGGCAGACGGGCATTTTCAACGGCAGCCAGGTCGTGCCGGGCATCGTGTGGGCGCAGATCAAGCTGGGCGGGGACAACGGCCCAACGACGACGAGCGACTACTTCAACTTCTCGGGCGACGATGCGGCCACCTATCCCGCGTTCATGCCCGACGGCAACGGTAACGTCGTCATGCTCTACGAGCACATGGGCCACACCACGTTCCCCGAGGCGCGTTACACCCTGAAGCGGAGCGATCAGAGCGAGTTCACCTCCGCGGGCCGCGTGCTCAAGCTAGGCGAGGCCAACTATCGCCCGAGCCTGTGCGGCACGGCGATTCCTGTCTGTCGGTGGGGCGACTACGAGGCCACCGGCTTCGACGGCAATGGCCGGATCTGGTTGGCGGGCGAGTACACGAATACGAACACCGATCCGAACGCTGCCCCTGCCTTCGGGCGCAACTGGGGCACATGGATCGGGGCGATCGATACCGGCGACCAATCCAACTGAGCTGAGACAATTTCCCTCCCCCGCTTTGGCGGGGGAGGGTAGGGTGGGGGCTGCTGACACAAATTTCCTCCCCCGCTCGCGGGGGAGGGTAGGGTGGACAGGCTCGGATTTCCGTGGTAGGTTGGCCGTGGGTCGATCTGGCGATTGCGTCTGGGGACTCATCTTTGATGAGTGGAACGGGAAGCGAGGTAGCCTCGGCGACCGCAACAACTGCCGGCTTGGGCGGCGGGTTCCGGCCGCTCGCCGAGGCGATGCCCGACGGCATTGTCATTGCCGATAGCAGCGGCCGCATTCTGTACGTCAATCGATTGGCTGAGGAATTGTCGGGCTATCAAGGCGCGGAACTGATCGGACTGGCGGTGGAAAGCCTGGTGCCCGAACCATGCCGCGGAGCGCATCTCGAGCACCGGGCTGGATACGCATCCGGGCCGCACACCCGTCCGATGGGCTCCGGCCTCGCGCTTCATCTGCTCCGCAAGGATGGGATCGAGCTCCCGGTCGATATCGCCCTCAGCCCGATCGAGACCGAAGTGGGCGTGATCATCGTGACGGCGATCCGGGTCGCGACCGATGGCGCGCCTCAAAACGCCGATGCTGGGCAGCGAGCAGTCAAGGCCGAACGACGAGTGGCGGCCGGGATGGAAGTAACCCAGGCCATCATCGAGGGTCGCGATACGACTGACGTTCTCAAGCTGATCGCCGCGCGGGCGCGCAACCTGGTTGGGGCAGCGTTCGCCGCCATCGTCTCGCCTGAACCCGCCGGCGACGTGCTCGTCACCCGGGTCACGGATGGAGCACAGGCCGACGAGTATCGCGATGCACGGCTTCCAGTGGCGCGGTCATTAACCGGGCAGGTATTCACGACACGTCAGTCCGTCACCGTTGCCGACGCGGCGGGCGATGCTCGGGCGTACCAGTCGGTGCTCCGGCTGGGGAATCTCGGACCGGCCCTGATCGTGCCCCTGTACGTCGCCAACCGCTCGATCGGCGCGATGATCGTCGCCAACCAGAGAGGAGGCGCAGCCTTTACCGCGGAGGACCTGAGCGTTGTCGAATCGTTTGCCGCCCAGGCTGCCATGCGTTTCGAGATCGCCACGGTGAGGGAGCGGCTGCAGCGCCTGACGAGCGTGACCATTTCGGGCCAGAAGCCACTCGAGGACGCCCTCGGAGCGCTGGCCCACACCGTGGTCGAGGCAACCGACACCATCGCCTGCGGAATCTTCTTGCTCGACGCGCAGCGCCATCTGACCATCGCCGGCACGGACGGGCTCCCCGAAGGCTTCGTTGGCGAGATGGACCTCGCCTTCCGTCAGGCTGGGGCCCGGCTCCCTCAAATGGACGCGATCGAATCCCGAACGCTCGTCGT
>Ga0209220_1000745_pt1 | contig 9874 bp, 8 predicted proteins | sample BlaSpr_A8_OM3_M3_FD_187984 | JGI IMG/M metagenome (GOLD analysis project Ga0209220, IMG submission 187984) | Forest soil microbial communities from Thunder Bay, Ontario, Canada - Black Spruce, Ontario site 2_A8_OM3_M3 (SPAdes) (version 2) | ecosystem: Environmental > Terrestrial > Soil > Boreal... | reverse complement strand
GTCGAGAGTGACTTCGTCCGGTGCGAAGATGCCATTCTGCGCCTCGGCCTCGGCCATCATGTTGGCCACGGTGTTCCGGTACGGGATAGGCAGCTGCCGCTCCGCGTCGACGAACTCGACGCTCATGCCTTGCGCCTGCGCCTTGCCCCATCGGCGCAGCAACGCCAGCACGACGTCCTTGCCGCTGACCCAGGGCCGAAGCTTTCCTGTGAAGACCACCCGCCGTCGCCTCGCGGGCGTGAAGTAGATGTAGCCGGTCGACCAGCCGAAGCCCAGCTGTGTGCTGCCGACCCCGGTGCCGACCGCACCGTATGCCCCGTAGGCGCGGCTGTGCGAATCGGCGCCGGGAATGAACGCGCCGGGGACCACGAGGCCCTGCTCAGGAAAATAGAAATGAAAAATCCCATCGCCGGGTGTTGCGTAATAGGGCTTGCCAATGCCGTGCCGCTCCGCGAACTCCCGGCCGATCGATGTCTGCTTGTCGTCGGCATTGCGGCCAGAGAAAACGAAATGATCGTTGGCGATCGCCGCCTGCCGCGGAAAGATCGTATCGCCGCCCGTGATCTGGTTGAAGGTATGAATCGAAAACGGCGCGGTACCGTCCGACGCCGGCAGTAAGTCGCACCAGACACGCAGCGTGCCGCCAGGCCGCACGTCGGCGTCTTTATCGACCCGATGCGCCCAGACGATCTGCTCCGTGCTGCTCAGGCGCGACGCGGTCTTCGCATCAGGCCACTCCACGAGGGGCAGATGGGTAATGGATTCATTGAACTCACGCCGTCCGACTGCGATGATGCCGCCGGAGCGTCGAATGTCCTCTTCTTTTGGCGTGAGTGGCACCGCGTCGTAGGTTTTTCCACGCGTTTCGTTGGCCAGGCGGCGGGTGGACGGATCGAACGTCAGGACGTCGCCCTCCTGGGCATCCTCCGAGGCAGCCCGGCTTTGGACGACGTGCAGACCCAGGTTCAGCGCGTTGCGGCGAAAAATATCGCCCACGCCATCGCCGCAGACGATCACGAGCTCGAGCCCGACTTCCTCGGCGACGGCCTTGAGACCCGCGGGGCTCATCTCGCGCGATGACCCGATGCCGAAGCGCTCGCCGGCGATCACGAACGTCTCCCCGCGATGCACGCGCTGGCGGAAGTCGGGCATCAGGTAACGGAACGCGCCCAATTTCCAGCGCTCGTCGAGACGGTCGAGGCTCTCCGACACGCAATCATCCGCCGGTGTGATCTGATCCGTGTCGATCGCGTCCAGCTTCTTGCCAGGGATCTTTGGGTCCCAGAAGATCAGCGCTCGCCCGCGAACGAGCCGGTTGCTACGGGCCGAGCTGTCGACCGGGGATATGTCCGGCTCTGCGGGTGACGCGGCTCCCGCCTTGGGATGCGCGGGCTGGATCGTGTTCATGAGGCGCGCGATGATTCAACCCTCTCGAGCCGCTCGAGCACGGCGTCGGCAGCGGCAGTGGTGCTCAGGGTCCCGCCCAGGTCCCTGGTCGTCCGGCGATCGCGCGCGGCGGACATCACCGCCGCCTCGATCTGAAGGGCGCCCGTCACGTCGCCGAGGTGTCGCAGCATCATCGCACCGGCCAGGATCGCGCCGACCGGGTTGGCGATGCCTTTGCCCGCGTGCTTGGGGGCCGACCCGTGCACCGGCTCGAACAGGCCGCGGCGGTTGTCCGGGTTGATGTTCGCCGACGGCGCCTGGCCGAGGCCGCCGACCAGTTCCGAGGCGAGGTCACTCAGGATGTCGCCGAACATGTTGGAGGTGACCATGACGTCGAAGCGGCCGGGGTCCTTCACCAGCTGCATCGCCGCCGCGTCGACGAAGAGATGCTCCGCCTCGATGTCGGGTGCCGACTGGCGCTGCAGCGCAAAGACCCGCTGCCACAGGTCGTGCGCGTGGTAGAGCGCATTGCTCTTGTCCACCATGGTGACCCGGCCGCGATGGCCGGCCTCGCGGCGCTTTTGCGCCAGTTCGAAGGCGTATCGCTGGATGCGCTCAACGCCTTTGCGCGTATTGACGTCCTCCTGGATCGCGATCTCATCGGAGGTCCCTCGCTTGAACTGGCCGCCGATGCCGACGTAGCTGCCCTCGGTGTTTTCGCGTACAACCACCAGGTCGATCGATTCGCCATCGCGGAGGGGGGTCAGCCCGGGAGCCAGCAGCCGCGACGGTCGCAGGTTGACCCAGAGGTCCAGGTCGAACCGCAGCCGGAGCAGGAGCCCGGCGGCATACTGCGGGTTCTGGACGCGCGGGTCGCCGACGGCGCCCAGGTAGATGGCATCGACCTGGGTGAGCTCGCTGAAGACCGAGTCGGGCAGGATCTCGCCGGTCCGCAGGTACCGCTCCGCGCCCAGGTCATAGCTGACGAAATCCAGATCGGTCCCGGTCGCGGCCATGACTGTCTGGAGAACCCGAATTCCCTGGGCGATGACCTCGGGGCCGATGCCGTCGCCCGGGATGACTGCAATCCGAAACGGCATCGGCTACAAGCATATCGGCAGCGGCCAGGAGAAAGATTACGGCCGCCCCCGCGATACCAGTACATAGTGCTGACGGAGGAGAGGGCTCTGAATGTGGCGCTCGGCAAGATGCGCCGCCTCCGCCGGGTCCGCCGCTTATCCCGCCTGACCTATTGGGCGGCCTGGGGATTTGTCGGGGTCGTGTGCCTCCTGCTGCTCGCTGGCGGCGTCGCCGGCCTGGCGTCCGGCTAGGCGCCCCCACCCTGCCCTCCCCCGGAGGGGGAGGGAATCGTCATCTTTGAGGTCTCGACCAGCCGGCTGAGCGCCTGTTTGGCCCGCCCGCTGTCGAGGGACTCGCGGGCCACCGCCATCGCCTGGGGCCACTCTTGCGCCTTGCCGGCGGCCAGCACCGCGGCGGCAGCATTCAGCAAGACAACGTCCCGACGGGCTCCGGTTTCCCCTTCCAACACGTGCCGCAGTAAGGCAGCGTTTTCGGGCGGCGTGCCACCCCGGAGATCTTCCGGTTTTGATCGGCCAAGCCCGAGCTCGGCAGGCTCCAACTCGTACTGGCTGACCGCCCCATCCCGCAACTGAAAGACTCGCGAGGGACCGGTCGTCGTCAGCTCATCGAGCCCGTCCTCGCCATAAAAGACCAGCGCCCGCTCATGGCCGAGGTCCTGCAACACGCGGATCATCAATGGCGCCAGCGCCGGAGCGCCGACTCCGAGCGCCTGGCGGCGCACGCGCCCGGGGTTGGCCAGCGGCCCGAGGACGTTGAAGACGGTCCGGACACCGAGCTCACTCCGGGCCGGGCCGGCGTGGCGCATCGCCGGGTGAAACGTCGGGGCGAAGCAGAAGCCCATCCCGGCGACGTCGATGCACCGCCGCACACCCTCCGCGCCCAGCCGGATGTCGACACCAAGTGCCTCGAGAACATCGGCGCTGCCGCAACGACTGGAGGCCGCGCGGTTCCCGTGCTTGGCGACCGGAATGCCCGCCCCGGCCGCCACGAAAGCCGCCGCCGTCGAGATGTTGAACGTCCCGGCGCGATCCCCGCCGGTGCCGCAGGTATCGATCGTCCCCGGTGGCACCTCGAGCGGCGTGGCGTGCGCCCGCATCGACTCGACGAAGCCGGTCATCTCTTCGACGGTTTCGCCTTTGGCCCGCAGCGCAATCAGCAGGCCGGCGAGCTGTCCGGTCGTCACCTCGCCCGCCATCACCTGATCCATCACGTCGCGTGCCTGCTCGCGGGTCAGGGGCGTGCCCTGGAGCAGCTGTTCGATCGCCTGACTGGGCGTCACGGCCGCGGGTATTGGTACGCGGCAGGCGTTGCCATCACCAGGAGGGCGAGGAGCATCCGGTAGCAGGTCTGGTAATCCGCGGTCCGATAGCGGACGGTCCGTCCACCGGCACGCTGGACGTCGGGAATTTGAACGCAGAGGTCCGCCATGCTGGCGTTCATCCAGTCGATCTCGAGCGTGAACGGGCCCTTTGACCGGTAGAGCGGCCGTCTGGCTCGCTGCGCGTAGGCGCGGTAGGCGCCCTCTTCGATCCGCCGGCAAGCCTCGACCGGGTGAAGCGAACGGGCCGCCTGGCGTCCGAGCGCTTGCTTGACGACCACGCCTTCGATCCCGGGAAGTTCGGCCGCGGTTTCGTCGATCGTCGCCTGGTCGCCGGTGACCAGCGCCGTCCTTACGCCGAAGGTGCCGGCGAGCGCCGCATTGAGCGTCGCCTCGCTCTGCTCGCGACCGTTGACCCGCAAGGCGTAGATCGTCCGTCCCCCGTAGGTGTGGTCCATGATGGCGCGCTCGCTTCCCACGGAGGCGTGATAGCCGACGAAGAAGGCCACTTCGAACGTCGGGTCGAGGCCCGCGCCCATTGAATATGGCTTGTCCGCCCCGCTGATCACCTCTACCCCGTCGTCCAGCTCATCCAGCAGGAAATTCCGCATATCGCCGTGCGAATCGTTGACCACAAACCGGGTGGCGCCCGCCCGGCGCGCGCCGGCCACGGCAGCGTTGGTCTCGGCGGTCATCAATCGGCAGGAACGCTCGTACTCCGACGTCCCGCGCATGACCTGGTTCAGGTGGACGATGCCGGCGATCCCCTCCATGTCGACCGAAATGAACACGCCGTTGCGCTCGGACGAGCGAGGGCGCCGGGCTGTGGCCAAAGTCCTCCAATTCTAGGCAGGCTCCGGCGAGGCCCCTTGAATGGCAAGCGTCTGGGCCTTCTTAGGCCGCTTTACGGCAAACGTTTGGGGCAGGGCGCGTTTGTTCCCCCGGAGGAAAGGAAGTGGGGTCCTGGTTCCGGGGGGCTTGGAACAAGAACCCCACGGGAAAGTATAGGGAACTGCCCCTCGGTTTTCCACCGGTTCCTCATGGCTCTCTTAGCGGACATACAGCTTTTCAATACCGGGCCACACGCCGTAATCCGTCCGCTACTTTGTCCGGATTGAGCATGAACGCGTGTTCGAGGCTGGGACTGAACGGCATAGCCGGGACGTCCGGGCTGGCAATCCGGCTGACCGGGGCATCCAGGCTGGCAAAACAGCGCTCAGCGAGCTCAGCGGCGATCTCTGCGCCGAAGCCGCCGGTCCGATTCGCCTCGTAGATCACCGCCACGCGACCGGTTTTTTCGATCGAGCGTACGCAGGTTTCGATGTCCCACGGGCGCAACGTACGCAGGTCGATGACCTCGACCTCGATGCCGTCCTGGCCCAACCGCGCGGCGGCCTGCACAGTGACCGCACGCATGTACCCATAGGTAACGGCGGTCACGTCGACCCCTTCTCGGACGACCGTTGCCGACCCCAACGGACGCACCGCCGCCTCACCGTCGGCCACGTCCTGCCGCTCGGCCCGGTAGAGCTTCTTCGGTTCGAGGAAAATCACCGGGTCCGGGTCGCGGATCGCGGCCTTTAGCAAACCTTTGGCGTCGGCAGGCGTCGACGGTAGAACGACCTTGAGACCGGGCACGTGACAGTAAAACGCCTCCGGTGATTGCGAGTGATAGAGAGCGCCGCGAACACCGCCGCCGGTCGGCGCTCGAATCACCAGCGGACAGGAAAAGTCGCCGTTCGATCGGTACCGCACCTTGGCGATCTCGTTGACGATCTGGTTGAAGGCCGGGTAGCTGTAGTCGGCGAACTGCATCTCGGCGACCGGCAGCAAGCCCTCCAGGGCGAGACCCTGGGCGACGGCTGCGATACTCGACTCCGCCAGCGGCATATCGAGCACGCGCTGCGCGCCAAAACGTTGCTGCAGTCCATCCGTCGCCTTGAAGACGCCTCCCTTGAGGCCGACGTCCTGGCCGAGCACGCAGACACGATCGTCACGTTCGAGCTCTTCGTAGAGCGCGTCGCGCACCGCCTGCACCAGGGTCCGATCAGGCATCGGCATACACATGACGGCCGAGTGATGCGGGGTCTGGATCGGGCGCCGCCTCGGCCGCGTCGGTTGCCCCCTCGACCTCGCGATTGACGTCCTCGCGTAGGGCCGCGTCGTCGTCCAGGCTGAGCCAGCCTCGCTCGATCAACGCATCTCGCATGCGGGGGATGGGGTCGCGCTCCGCCTCGGCCGCCAGCTCGGCGGCATCGCGGTAAGCGCGCTGATCGTCGTCGGTCGAATGCGACTGCAAGCGCAACACCTCGGCCTCGATCAGGGTCGGCCCCTGTCCGGACCGCGCCCTCTTGGCCGCCTCGGCCACTGCAGCATGGACGGCAAAAAAATCATCGCCATGGACCCTCACGCCCGGGATGCCGTAGGCGGCGGCCCGTTCCGCAACCCCCGGCCCGGCCACCTGGAGCCGCTGCGGTACGGAGATCGCCCAGTGGTTGTTCTCGCAGAAAAAAATCACCGGGCATCGATGGATGGCGGCGAAGTTCAGTCCCTCGTGAAAGTCGCCCTGGCTGGTCGCGCCTTCACCAAAGCTGACGTAACAGAGTGCTCCCTCCCCTTTCCATTTCAGCGCCAGACCGATGCCCGCCGCCTTTGGGATTTGCGGCCCGACCGTGCTCGAGCCAATGATGACGCCGCGACGGCGACTGCCAAAATTCCCGGGCGTCTGGCGCCCGCCGCTCGAGGGGTCGGCGTCACGGGCAAAGGCCGCCAGCATCAGCTCTTGTGGCGTAAAGCCGCACGCAATGGCGGCCGCGAAGTCACGGTAATAGAGGCAAAAACGATCGCGCCCCGGTTCGAGCGCGGCGATGGCCGCCACCTGTGCGACCTCGTGGCCACGCGGCGAAATGATGAACGCGAGCTTTCCCGCGCGGTTCAGGACAAAGCGCCGGTCGTCAAGCGCGCGGGCCTGCAGCACCGTGCGATAAGCGTCCAGAACCCGCTCCCGGGTGAGGGGTGCAGCCTCGGTCAACAACCCGCAAACTCTAGCGGGGTGCTGGGTCAGGCATGCGGCCTGACAACACCGATCCCAAGGCCATCGCCGACCGGAACGATGGTCGCCTCGAGTTGCTCGTGTCGCAGAAAGCGCTCATTGAAGGCGCGCAATGCGTCGGTGTCCTGATCGTGCACGCCGGCGGCGATCCGCCCGCTCCAGAGCACGTTGTCGACGGTGATCATTCCGCCCGGCGCCATCTTCGGCAGGAGCGCGTCCAGGTAGGCAAGGTACTCGGTCTTGATGGCATCGATGAAGGCGAACTCGATACCCGGAGCCAGCCGCGGTAGCACCCGCAACGCGGGCTCATTGATGACGCGGACGCGGTCGGTGACACCGGCGCGCAGCCAGTAGCGGCGCGCCCGGTCGGTGCGCGACCGGTCAGGATCGATGGTGTCGATGCGACCGCCCGGGGGTAGCGCGCTTGCCATCCAGAGCGTCGAGAATCCGATCGCCGTGCCGATTTCCAGGATGCGCTTCGGGGCCACCGCCGTCACGAGGACCCGCAGCAGGCGGCCGGACGCGGGGCTGACGATCGGCACGCCCTCGGCCCGGCCAGTCTTGAGCATTTCCTCGAGCACGGTCCCCAAGGGGGCATGGACACCCTCCAGGTACTGGAGGTCGGTGTCACTTATGAGCATGCGCCGCCTCCCGGCTGGGGAAATGATTCAGGGGGCCGTGCCCGTGCCCGAGCCCGGGCGCCTGGGCCAGCGCGCGGGAAAGGTACGCGCGGGCTTCGCCCACGGCCGTGGCCAGGTCTTCGTCACGTCCGAGGGCGGCGGCGATGGCCGCCGAGAAGGTGCAGCCCGTGCCATGGGTACTTCCAGTCGCGATCCGGGCCGCGCGAAACTCATGGACACCCTCGCCGTCGACCAGCAGATCGACGATCGGGTCCTCGTCCGAGTGGCCACCTTTGATCACGACCGCATGCGCTCCAAGCTTCATGATGGCGCGACCGGCCGCCACCCGGTCGGCCTGAGTCCGGATCGCGATCCCAGCCAGGACCTCGGCTTCGGGAATATTGGGCGTCACGACGGCGGCCAGCGGCAGCAGCCTCCGTCGAAGCGTGTCGACCGCATCTTCGCGAAGCAGGCGATCTCCGCTCTTGGCGATCATCACCGGGTCGACGACGAGGCGGCGAAGCGCGTGACGCCGCAGACCCGCGACCACCGTTTCGATGATCGCGGCGCTCGACAGCATGCCGGTCTTGAGGGCCGCGATCGAGAAATCGTCTGCGACGGCATCGAGCTGGGCGGCGATCACGTCCGGAGAGATCTCCTGGACCGCGCGAACGCCGACCGTGTTCTGCGCGGTGATCGCCGTGATGACGCTGACGCCGTAGACGCCCAATGCCGCGAAGGTCTTGAGATCCGCCTGGATACCGGCGCCCGCGCCCGAGTCAGATCCCGCGATCGTGAGCACGACCGGCTGGCTCATCGCCGCCCCAAAACCAGGTAGGCAACGCCGCCGACGATGGCGCCGACGTAGCCGGAGATATCTGTGTTGTGCAGGACGTTGACCGCCAGCGGGCTCTGCCACAGCGACGAATTCACAAATGGGATGGCAACCAGCAATCCGATCAGCCAGGCGAGAACCGGCCGCCCCTTGAACGGCATCAGCCGGCCGGGCCGACGATGGAAGACGAACATGTCGACCAGCACGACCGCCGCCCAGGACGGGACCCACAGGTACGTGATCAGCAGGAAATTCGTGTACTGATCTTTGAAGTTCGAGAGGAACAACGCGAGGTAGGCGAGGACGCCGCCGATCACCCCGCAGGCGAGCGCCGCCGTCCAACGCTGGATCCGCACGTTGAGGGCTAACGCCGATAACGCCGCCGTGTAGACATCCAGGTAATTGGCCCAGATCTCACCAACGGCAATAAACAATAAGAACGGCACGACAATGGCGATCGGCGCATTGGCCGAGATGAGCGCCAACAAGTTGCCGCCGGCCCTGGGATCGATGGTCGCCAGCAGGACGCCCAGCGCGCCGAACGCAAACATCGAGACCGCCGTTCCAGCCCCGATCCAGCCGGCCACGGAACCAACGGACAGGCGCTGCGGCAGGTAGCGCGAGTAGTCGGAGGCAAAGCTGAACCACGAGGCGACCAGCGCGAAGATGACGCTGGTTCCCAGCACCCACGTCGCCAGGTGGTCGCTGCCGCTGATCGTGGGCTGCAGACTCCAGTTCACTTTCGGCAGCAGAGCCAGGCCGAGAATGGCGCAGAAAATCACGAAGACGATGGCACCGTATTTCTCGAAGACGGCGATCGTCTGGTGCCCGTAGATGGCGACAAGGACGGAAAGTACCACGACGATCAACAGGGCAAGCCCGTTAAGGAGGTTGCCCTGCGGCAGGCCGGCGAGGCGGGCCAGTTGGACGACGGCCTGCGCCGCGACGACGCAATCGACGGCGAACCACCCCACCGCCAGGAAGAGGGTGAAGAAGGCGCCGGGGTAGGCGCCGCGAACACCGAACGTCTGGCGCGCCGCGACCACCTGGGTCGTCCCGAAGCGCGGCCCGGCGACACTGAGCAGGCCGTGCAGACTCGCGGCCAGGACAGAGCCGACCGCGACGGCAAGGATCGCCTCGAAGACCCCCAGCCCGAACGTCACCAGCAGGGCCCCGGTGATCAACGAGACAAAATTGGCAAAGGCGGCAACCCACAGCCAGGCGACGTCGCGCGGTGATCCCTTGCGCTCGCTCGAGGGGATCGGCTCGATACCACGGGTCTCGACCTTGAGAAATTCGTCGGTAGGAGCTTCCTGCTCAACCATGTTCCCTCCGCTGGAATTACCCAGATCAGGTTCTAAGGGTTGGCGGAGCGGTCCACCTCTCAGCGTTCCAAACGCACCCCGTTGCTCGAGTATACCTACCAGTACCGCTCTTCTTTCCAGGGGTCGGCGGCGTTGTTGTAGCCGTTGCGCTCCCAGAAGCCGAGCCGGTCATGCTCGACCCACTCGAGCCCCTCAAGCCATTTCGCGCTCTTCCACGCGTAGCGCTTGGGGACCACC
>Ga0209220_1000744_pt1 | contig 9878 bp, 11 predicted proteins | sample BlaSpr_A8_OM3_M3_FD_187984 | JGI IMG/M metagenome (GOLD analysis project Ga0209220, IMG submission 187984) | Forest soil microbial communities from Thunder Bay, Ontario, Canada - Black Spruce, Ontario site 2_A8_OM3_M3 (SPAdes) (version 2) | ecosystem: Environmental > Terrestrial > Soil > Boreal... | reverse complement strand
CCCTCCCCAGCTCGCCGGGCCCGTCGGCCCACGCGAGCGGCGCTTTAGTGCCAGGCGAGCGTTTGAGACGTTCGTTGAGGGCAGGGTGGGGGCTCTCCGGTTAGTACGCGGCTATAACTTAACTTGTTTCTTGACATGCCCAACTCTAAGTGACAATCTTGTAACGCAGAGACCAACGTAATACACGTCAGGGCAGGGAAAGCAGCAATGGCGATCGCGGGGGCACATCGTTCGGCCGTCCAACACGGCCACCGGCTCGAGCGCCGTAACCGGCGGCGAAAGACCCGGGCCGCCGCCCTTTGGCTGGCCAGCTTCGGAGCCTGGAGCGTCTTCTTCCTGGTCCTCGGGTGGCTGGTTGCGGCCGGGGTCTACGGCCTGGTGAACCCGTGAGGCGCTGCTACGGGCGCCGTCACTCGTACCGGCATACCGACTATCACCTCCGCCAGTGGCACCGGCGACGCCGCGCCAACATGCAGAAGAACGTGGTCGTCGGCATGATCGCGATGTTGACGCTGCCGCTGATGACCGTCCCGGCCATCGCTGCGCAAACGGTCGGCGATCTTCCCACCGTGATCGGGCTTGCATCAACCAGCCTACCGCAGGACATGCTGATTTTCGACCGGCACGGCAACCTGCTCGCCGATGTCGGCGATCAGGGCGACCATCGCGTGGTGGTCCCGCTCGGCTATATCTCGCCTAACGTCATCAATGCCACCATCGCCGTCGAGGACCACAGCTTCTATTCGAATAGCGGCGTCGACTTCGGCGCGGTCGTGCGGGCGGCGTTTGCCGACTATTCGCACCGCGGCATCAAGCAGGGTGGCAGCACGATCAGTCAGCAGCTCGTCAAGCAGCTCTTCATCGGCGCCCATCCCGACAACTCGATCCAGCGGAAATCCAAAGAGGCGGTGCTGGCCCTCGAGCTCAATAAGAACTATTCGAAGAGCCAGATCCTCGAGATGTATCTGAATACCATCTTCTATGGCAGCCAGACCTATGGCATCGAGGCGGCCGCGCATAGTTACTTTCAAACTAACGCGCACGACCTGAACCTGGCGCAGGCCAGCATGCTAGCCGGGCTCCCGCAGGCGCCGACGCAGTACAACCCGCTGGTCAACCTGGCGGCCGCGAAGCAGCGCCAGTTCACGGTGCTGGCGGCGATGGTCGAAAACCATTACATCAGCCAGAAGGACGCCGACGCGGCCTATGCCACAAAATTGCAGATCTATCCGCCTAGCAATCACTTCCAGGCCCCCTACTTCGTCGACTACGTCCTCCAGACGTTGCGGCAGCAGTACCACATCCAGCCGGGCGACCGGCGCGGCTATCGGGTCTACACCTCGCTCGATCTGAACCTGCAACTGCTGGCCGAGCAAGTGGTCCGCGATCAGATCGCGCAGAAGGGCAACTACTACAACTTCCACGACGCCGCGCTGGTGAGCATGGATCCAAAAACCGGCGAGATCCTTGCAATGGTCGGCGGCGACGACTACAACCGGCCGGGTGGCTGGATCAACATGGCGGATACGCCGCGGCAGCCCGGTTCGACCTTCAAGATCTTCACCTACACGGCCGCGATCGAGAGCGGCAAATTCAACATGACCACGCCCATCCTGGACGCGCCCTTGATCTTCCCCACCTGGGGCGGCGCAAGTGGCTTCGAGCACTACATCCCGCTGAACTACGACCTGCGGTACCACGGCGTGCTGCCGCTGAAGATGGCGATGGGCAACTCACTGAACATTCCCGCGGTCAAAACGGAGCTGCGTGTCGGCATCCCGAACGTCCTCAGCGTGGCGCGGCGGATGGGGGTGACTCACCTCACGCAGCCCGACGACAACTACTCGCTGAGCCTGACGCTGGGCGGGTACGAAGTCACGCCCCTCGACATGGCGACCGGTGTCTCGACCCTCGCGACCCTCGGTGTCCGTCACACCCCGGCGCCGGTGCTGTCGATCAAGGACGCGACCGGCAAGGACGTCTTCACCTATGACCCAACAAAGAACGAATATCGCGCCGTCAGCGAGGACGTCGCGTTCATCATCGCGTCCATCATGTCGGACGATCGCAACCGGTGCCTGTCGTTCGGCTGCAACGGCGACCTGACGCTACCCGGCCGCCACGTCGCCGCCAAGACCGGGACCACGCAGGCCTTCCGCGACAACTGGACGGTCGGATTCACTCCGACGCTGGCGACCGCGGTGTGGATCGGCAACCCGGATAACACCCCGCTGAGTCACAACTCGACCGGGATCGTTGGCGCCGCGCCGATCTGGCATCGGTTCATGCAGCAAGCCCTGGCTGCCACGCCCGACCAGTGGTACGCGAAGCCCGCCGGTGTCCACCAGATCGGGGACAACTACTTCTTGCCCGGCACGGAGAACGTTCGATCGACGGTCCTGGGGTGGCCGACATGTCGCTTCTGGAGCTACAACCCCTACAACCTGACCTACGCCGACACCCTGGTCGACGGGGTGCCTTGCTCCCTCTGGGCCCCGCCGCCGCCGCCGCCACCGGCCCCGGCCCCGGCGCCAGCGGCGACTCCGCCGCCTGTCCGCCCAGCTCCCCCGACCGACCAATCCGGCCAACGCCCATAATCGGGGTGGCGTGCGCCGAGCATGGCACCGATGCGGCTGCGCGGCCCTGATGGCCATCGGGCTGGCCGGACTGGCGGCTGTGCCCTCGGTGGCTCGTGACACCTATCCCTCGTCTGGCCCGCTGGAGATTCGCATTTTCGGGGCGAACGGCGACGTGCGGGACTTTCTGCCTCAATCAGGGGAAGACCGGCGCGGCGCCATCGTGCTCGTCAACCAGCTTGCCGGCGCGATCCAGGGCCAGGCCCTACCGATCGAAGAGGCGGCCGTCATGCTTCCGCATTACCGCATCGAGCTGAGCCACCTCGGACTGACGTACGTCACGACGCCGTGGGTTCGCACGTCTGAAACCAGCTTCATCTATTTCCCCGGCGGGCACGCCGCCAGTTTCCTGGTTGTCGAGTTCAGTCAAGGCCGGGCTTCGCTGGACCAGCGGTGGATCCTGCCGGACCCAGACGTAGCGGCCTTGCTGCAGCGGCATCTCCAGGGTCTGGTACCAATCGGCCTACGACAACCTGCCGCCCGCGGGACGGCGACAGGGTCATGGAGCATGGGGCTCGGAGTGCTGCTGCTTGCCGGGATCAGCCTCCGGCTTTTCGAGGATCGCCGCCGCTGGGGCCTCCGCGAGGGAAAAGAAGGAGCGCCGGAAAGGGGACGGACCGGCGCTCCCGGAGGTCGTCGGCCCCTCGGAACAGTTGTTAATTCGCGCCGTGGTTACGGACGAATACCCTCCCCCTTCGGGGGAGGGTAGGGTGGGGGCGGTCAGCCCCTAATCGGGCGGCTCGGTCGCGACCTCCGAGCCCATCGCGTGGTAGCCACCGTCGACGTGAACGATCTCTCCCGTGGTGGCAGGGCTGTAGTCCGAGAGCAATACGGCCGCCATCTTCGCGACCGGCGTCCGATCCTCGCTGTTCCAGCCGAGCGGTGCGCGCTGGCCCCAGGTGTTTTCGAACCGCTCGAATCCCGGGATCCCTTTTGCGGCCATCGTCTTCAGGGGCCCAGCCGCCAGCGCGTTTACCCGAATGTGGTGCTTGCCGAGGTCCCGAGCGAGGTAGCGGGTGACCGATTCGAGCGCGGCTTTGCATACGCCCATCCAGTCGTAGAAGGGCCACGCTTGGGTGGAATTGTCGAAATCGAGCGTCACGATGCTGCCGCCCTCCAACATCAGCGGGCTGAGCGATTGGGCCATCGCTTTGAGCGAATAGGCGCTTGTCTGGAACGCAGTCTGCACACTCTCCCATGGCGCGGTCATGAAGTTGCCACCAAGAGCGTCCGCGGGAGCGAACGCGATCGCGTGGACGAACCCGTCGAGCCGACCCCACCGCTGCTTCAGCGTCTGCGCAAGGGTGTCGATCTGGGCCTGGTTGTTGACATCCATCTCGAGGATGTCGGGGGTCGGCTTCATACGGCGGGCACTCTTCTCGGTCAGGCTCATGACTCGGCCGAAGCTGGTCAGCACGATATCGGCGCCCTCTTTCTGCGCCGTGTCGGCAATCGCAAAAGCGATGCTGGCTGGGGTGAGGACGCCGGTGACCAGGATCTTCTTTCCCTCGAGGATGCCCGGCATGGCGGTCCGATTCTATCTGAGCCGGTCTCCGGTATCGCTGGAGCGGCGGTTGGAGTCTGATGGGTCTCTACCACCTGGGTGGCGATCATTCCAGTTACACAGCCAGGAGATAACCCTGCCAATCAGGTAGGCGACCTGATGGCTCAGATGGGTGGCTTGAGGGATTTGAACCCTCGACCCTCAGATCCACAATCTGATGCTCTAACCAGCTGAGCTAAAGCCACCGCGGTGCACGTGATTATAAGAGGTTAGGCGCACGCGCCCGTTCAAATTCGGCGGAGGATGCGTTATATGCTGTAGGCGACTTGAAGACGTCTGACGACGCCCTCATCCGCCGCGCCCAGGCCCTCGACGCGGGGGCACTGGCCGAGCTGTACGACCGGCACTTCGATGGGATCTACCGCTATCTGTACACGCGGATCCGCCACCATGCCGACGCCGAAGACCTCACGGAGCAGGTGTTTTTGAAGATGGTCGACTCGATCCACCGCTACCGGCCCCGGGGGGTTGCCTTTTCCTCGTGGCTGTACCGGATCGCCCACAACCTGCTGGTGGACCGCTACCGTCGCGCCGGGCGCGAGCCGATGGAGCTCAGCGACCAGGTCCGCGACGTCCGACCCAATGCCGATCCGGCCGCGCTCGTGCAGCTCTCGGAGGAGCGCCGCCGGCTGCTCGCGGCGGTGCAGCGGCTGACCCCGGAACAGCAGCAGGTGATCACCATGCGGTTCATCGACAACCTGGGCGTCGACGAGATCGCGCGCCTGATGCGCCGGCGGGCCGGGGCCATTCACTCGATGCAGCATCGGGCACTGGCCAGTCTGTATCGCTTCCTGCTCGAGCCGGAGCTGGTCGAGGCGCGCCGTGCGTGATCTGACCCGGCCGCTGCAGGAGTGCCTCGCGGCGATGGACGACAAACACAACCTCCAGGACGTGCTGCGCCGCTATCCGGCCGATCGCGATGAGCTGATCGCGCTGCTCCGGCTGTCGGTCGACCTCGGCGGGCTCGACGCCCCGGCTGCCGACCCGGCGTTTCGCCTGCGGGCGCGAAACCGGATGCTCGCCGCCGCGGCCCATCGGCGTCAGGCGCGGCGTTGGAACCCGCTGGCGGCGCTTCCCAGGCCGGTCGTTCGGGTGGCCTACGCCGCCGCGCTCGCCGTTGCGCTGGTGGTCGGCGGCGTGACGGTCGCCGCGGCCTCGGGCAACAGCCTTCCGGGCGATCCGCTCTATGGGGTCAAGCTGGGCATCGAGCGGGCGCAGCTGGCAAGCACGTTTAACTCGGAGGCCAAGGCGCGGCTGGAGCTGCAGTTCGCCGACACTCGATTGGCTGAGGCGCAACGGCTCTTCGCCGCAGGCCGCGTCGCGGACGGCGTGCGCGGCATGGCTCAGTACGATACCGCCGTCGCCCAGTTCAATCGATCGATCGCTGGCACCAACCTCGACACCCGGGCGGTCGCTGACCTCAGCCGGTTAACGGATGATCGCGCCGCGCATGCCGATGCCAGCCTCAAGGCGCTGGCCGGAACGCTGGCCGCCGGTGGCGACCCGGAAGCCGCAGCGGCCGTCGCTCGCACCCAGTCACACGTCGACCAGGCGTGGAATGGGAGCAAGCGCGATTTGCAATCGCGTGGGACGGCGAGCCCGCAGAACGATCACCAAACAAAGCCAGCCGGGCAGCCCTAGATTCGTCAGCCGCGCCGGCTGATTTTTCGCGCCGCGTCACGCGACGCCTTCGCCCTCGCGGTGGCCCGCGCGAGTTCCTTCTCCGCCTGCCGGGCCTTCTCGTTGGCGCGCTTCGCATCGGCGGCGATTCGGTCGGCTTCCTCGCGCAGCCGGTGAGCGGTCTGCTCGGCCTGCTGCGCCGCCTCCTCGTCGGCCTTCGCGGTGCGCAGCACATGTTCCATCTCGATTCGCTTTTCGGTCTCCACCGCGTCCCGGGCCGCGGTGCGAGCCGCCTTTTCGCCATTTGCCCTGGCGCGAGTCGACTCGGTGCCGCTGCCCCCGCCCGGACTCAGCGCAAAGGCTGCCGTCAACATGTCCTCGCCGGCACGTGGCTCGCTGATGAGCGCGCCGCGTTGCAGCCGATCCCATATCTCTCCGCCCGACACCGCCGCGAGCCGCAGCATCTCCTGACTCCGTCGGAGCGTCGCCTCGTCAGCGGCATGTTCGTCAGCGCGGAGCACGTCGCCCGCCGCCCGTACCGCCACGTCGAGCTCGCGTTGCAACGCGTCCGACGCCGATCGTAATTCGACCGCTGCGTTCTTCCGCCCGGCGACGGCGCCTGACTGCGCCTGTACCACGGCTTCTCCGGCGCGCCGCAATCGCTCGAGCACCGGCTTATTCGAGCGCGCCAGTTGATTCACCGCCCAAACCGCAACCGGCGGCTTCTTCAACCTCGCGACCTCAGCCGCGAGCTCGCCCTGCCCCGACGCTTTCAACTCTTTGGCTTTTGCATTGCGGCGGTTGGTGAACTCGTTCAGCGGACCCGCCAAAAGCTCGGCTACGACATCGTCGAGGCTCATTTCGCCTCGATCGTACGCCCGTGGCCTCGGTGCGGCCGGCTAACTGGGTTTCACCCGTCGCGCGGCGAAGAACTCGCGAAGAAGGCGTCCTGCCGGTTCGGCCAAGACCCCGGAGGTGATCTCCACCCGGTGGTTGTTGGCGGGATGCCGCAGGACGTCATACACCGAGTCCACGGCGCCCTTCTTTGGATCAGGCGTGGCATAGACGAGCCGGCTGATCCGGGCCAGCACCATCGCGCCGGCGCACATCGGGCACGGCTCCAGCGTGACGTAGAGGGTGACGCCTTCCAGGCGCCACGAACGCCCGAGACGGGCCGCTTCGTTGAGCACCAGCATCTCGGCGTGCGCCGTCGCGTTGGGCGTCGTTTCGATCAGGTTGTGGGCTTCGGCCAGGACGGCACCATTGCGGACGAGGACGGCCCCCACCGGAACTTCCCCGATGGAGGCGGCGCGGCGAGCCTGTGCGAGGGCCCGCTCCATGTAATGGACATCGTCGTGCTGACCGGCCGCTAGACTCAAATCGATGGCGTCAGGAAGTCTAAACGAGGATCACGGGCTCTTTGGCCCGGACTCGATCATCTGGCGGGTAAACCGCGAGTCGGCCGTGACGCTGGCCGGCACCTGCGCGATCCTGATGCAGTTCGCGCATCCGAAAGTCGCGGCTGGAGTGCGGGACCACAGCAGCTACGAGATCGATGCGGCCGGACGGCTTCGGCGCACGCTCGACCTGACGATGGCAATGGTCTTCGGACCGCGCCAGGCGGCGATGCAGGCGGTCCGCACCATCAACTCGAGACATCGCGCCGTCCGTGGCCCGGGCTATTCCGCGACCGACCCGCACCTCTTGCTCTGGGTGCAGGCGACCTTGGTCTACTCGGCAATCCGCGGCTACCGGGCACTGGTTGGGCCGCTCAGCGATGCCGAGGCAGATCAGTACTACCAGGACACGAAGGAAATCGGCGTGCTGCTCGGGGTTCCACGCGAGATGTATCCCGCCGGCGTGGACGCATTCGAGGCGTACTTGCACGGAATGATCGACCGGCGCGAGGTGGCGGTGGGCGCCGACGCCCGCCGCATGAGTGAGGTCATCCTGCATCCCGAGTTTCGCGGCGTCCCGCGGATGGCGTTCGCGCCGCTCACGGTCATCACCGCTGGACTGCTGCCGCCGAGCTTGCGCGAGGGCTATGGGCTCAAGTGGGGGAGGGCTCAACGGGCGGCTTTCGCGGCTTTCGGCGCGGGATTACCGCGCCTGGTCGCGATCGCGCCCGGGCCGGTCCGCTGGCTGCCACCGGCGCGCGACGCGTATCGGCGGTTACGCACCGCGGCCTGACTTAGCTGGGTGCCATGGCGGAGGGGGCGAGATTCGAACTCGCGGTGGCGTTGCCGCCACACGGCTTTTCGAGAGCCGCACCTTAAACCGCTCGGACACCCCTCCGGGCGAGGATTTTACCCCCACCCCGGCTATCCCTCTAGAGAGCAGAGGGAGATTGGGTTTTCTGGCGGGCGCGATGCCGGGCGACTTTCGCCCGGTTGCCGCAGCTGCTCATGCTGCACCACTTACGCTTCCCGGTTCGCGAGGTGTCCTTGAAGACCCAGTGGCACTGCGGGTTTTCGCAGATGCGCAGCCGCGTGGTATCGCCCTGGATCAGCTCACGGGCGATCGCCTCCGCGAGCCGGGCGATGGCGCCGTCGACGGGGTCTCCCTGGTGGCGGTGGTCGAGCGAGACGCCGTCGGTTGCCGGAACCAGCTCATAGATGTAATGCGTCCGCAGCGCCCGGTTCATGTCGGCCAGGTCGCTGGGGTCGGGCGCTCGCCGGGTGGCGGCCGCCTCCAGCACGCCCCGCATCGCTTGCCGGACTCGGCGCAGCCGGCTCAGCATCTCGAGCCCGCTTGCCGGTGACGCGTCGTACTGGGCGAGCAGGTGGATCCGGGCCTCACGATGCATCAGGTCATGGTCGACCAACCAATCCAGCGCGCTGGTGGGGGAGTCGAGGTGGTCATGGCTGACCGGCCAGAGATCCAGCGTATTAATGAAATCCAGGCCGGTCTGGAGCCGCGCCAGGTGACCAACCACCATGGGCATCAGAGGCGCCGAAACCGTTACCGACTCGTTCACCTGTAACCCCCTTATACCACTTGACGGGTTAAATCTAACACGGTAGAATACGCCTGTAACTAGTCTGATCGCACGAAACGGTTACAGCGAGGTGACATGCATGATGAACGATTACTACTCTCTCTACACCTGGGCAATGGATAAGCAGGCCGAGCTGCAGCGCGAAGCCGCCCAGCGCAGGCTGGTCCGGCACTCTCCCTATGTGAATACGCACGACAACTCGCGTCTTCGCTGGCCGCTGACCCGCCGGCGCGACGCCGACCGCAAGGCAGCCTGAGCATTCGGGCCCAGGTCGCCCATGGCAACCGCACCGAAATTCATTCCAGCTGACGTGGCACACGCGCTACGTCAGCGCGCAGGGGCGGGGGCGACCAGACCCGGCGTCCGCATCTGGCTGGCGCTCGGCACGGTGTACATCCTCTGGGGGTCGACCTACCTCGGCATCAAGTACGCGATCGACACCATCCCCCCACTCTTGATGGGCTCCCTGCGCTTTCTGGTTGCCGGCGGCGTGCTCTATCTCCTCGCCGTCCGAAGCGGCGATACCAGGGGGGATCGGGTTGGCGCGCGCCAGTGGATGGCCGCGCTGCTGATCGGCGGTGCGCTGCTGGTGGGCGGCAACGGCGGCGTCATCCTTGCCGAGCAATACGCGCCGACCGGTGTCGTCGCCCTACTGGTGGCGACCGCGCCGCTCTGGATGGCGATCATCGATCGGGTGGTGTTCGGCCGGCGCTTGCCGGTCCTGGTCATCGTTGGATTGTTGATCGGGTTTGGCGGCGTGGCCTTCCTGATCGGCTCACCGGGCGCCGGCCACATCAATCTCTTCGGTGCTGCCCTGGCGCTTGCCGCCCCGGTTTGCTGGGCCAGCGGGTCGGTCTTCACCCGTCATGTCAAGCTGCCGGTCCGCCCGTTGGTGGCGGCCTCGATGGAGATGCTATGGGCGGCCCTGGTGTTTGGCCTTGCCAGCATCCTGACCGGCGAGCTCGGTCGCTTGCACTGGCAGCACGTTTCGACCACGTCGATCGTGGCCCTGCTCTACCTCATCGTCTTCGGCAGCCTGATTGGGTTCAGCGCCTATGTC
>Ga0209220_1000743_pt1 | contig 9890 bp, 8 predicted proteins | sample BlaSpr_A8_OM3_M3_FD_187984 | JGI IMG/M metagenome (GOLD analysis project Ga0209220, IMG submission 187984) | Forest soil microbial communities from Thunder Bay, Ontario, Canada - Black Spruce, Ontario site 2_A8_OM3_M3 (SPAdes) (version 2) | ecosystem: Environmental > Terrestrial > Soil > Boreal... | reverse complement strand
GGGGGGGGGGGGGGGGGGGGGGGGGGGGGGGGGGGGGGTTATCCTCAACATGTCCTGGGACCACGTCATCGCAGGCAGCATGAAGGGCGAATACGCGCAACTCTTTTGCGCGGCGAAGGGCGGCGTGTACAGTTTCTCGCGCGCGCTGGCACGCACGGTCGCGCCGGAGATCCGCGTGAACGTGCTCGGGCCCGGGTGGATCGAGACCGGATACGGGGCGGGGCTCGACGCGGACCAGAAGGCGCGCATCGGGGCGTCCGTCCCGCTGCAGCGGTGGGGCACGCCGGAAGACGTGGCATACGCCGCGGTCTTCCTCGCCTCGGATGCCGCGGCCTACATCACCGGGCAGATGGTGATGATCAACGGCGGCGGGGTGATGTAGCCCCACGCGAGGGAGGAGTATCATGACGCCGAAGAAAGACCCGACCTACGACGAAGCACAGATAAAGGAGAAGCTCAAGGCCTTGCCCGGCTGGTGGTACGAAGACGGCTGGATCCGCCGCACCTACAAGACTGACGGATGGCCGATCACGCTGATGTTAGTCGGCGCGATCGGCTACGTGGCCGAAGCCGCCAACCACCATCCGGACTTGGCCGTGACTTGGGCGCGCGTGGTCGTGAAGCTCCAGAACCACGCGGCCGGCGGCATCACGGACAAGGACTTCGAGCTCGCGCGCCAGATGGAAGCCACCGTGCTGTGGCGGCCGCAGGGCGGGGCGCTCGAGGGTACGCCGAACAAGTTCGTGCGCTCCGGCGATCCCCGGTGACCGCGGGGTCTCCCGCTCCCCCCCCCACGCCGCGACGCGTGCTGTTCGTCACGGGGCGGCTCGCCGAGCCCGCCCTGCGGCGGACGCTCGCCGAGATGGCGCCGGCCTTCGAGTACGACGTGGCCGTCATGAAGATCACGGTGGCGGCCTTGATGACAACGCCGTGGATCGCGCGGTTCCTCGAGGTGCCCGCCGACACGGACCTCGTCCTCATCCCGGGTCTGTGCGAGGGCGACCCCGCGGTGATCGCGCAGAAGACCGGCGTGCGGGTCGAGAAGGGCCCCAAAGACTTGCGCCAGATCCCGTCCTACTTCGGCCGCCCCCAGCCGGCGGGCGACTACGGCGCCTTCGACATCGAGATCATCGCCGAGATCAACAACGCGCCGCGTCTCCCGCGCGAGGCGATCCGCCGCGAAGCAGACCATTACCACGCCGCCGGCGCCGACGTGATTGACATCGGGTGTACGCCGGGACGCGACTTCCCAGAACTCAGCGACGTGGTCCGCGAGCTGGTTGGTGCGGGGATGCGGGTGAGCGTCGATTCGTTCGATTCCGGAGAGATCCGCACGGCGGTCGGAGCCGGCGCGGAGCTCGTGCTGAGCGTGAACGGTTCGAACCGCGATGTCGCGCGCGAGCTCGCGGGAACTAAGGCACGTGTCGTCGCCATCCCTGATTTTGGGACGGGGCTCGCGACGCTCGAGCCGACGCTCGAAGAGCTCGCGCGCTGGGGCGTCCCGTACCTCATCGACCCGGTCATCGAGCCGATTGGGTTCGGGTTCATGGCGTCGCTCGAGCGCTTCGCCGACGCGCGCCGGCGCTACCCGGCGGCGCCCCTGTTCATGGGCATCGGCAACATTACCGAGCTCACCGCCGCCGATTCGACCGGGGTGAACGCGCTGCTCCTAGCCATCTGCCAGGAGGTGGGCGTGCGCGCCGTGCTCACCACGGAGGTTATCCCGTGGGCGCGTGGCGCGGTGCGGGAGGTGGACATCGCCCGGCGCCTGATGCATTACGCCGTGACGCATCAGACCCTGCCCAAGAACGTGGACGACCGGCTCGTCACGCTCAAAGATCCGGAGGTCCTGGTCTACAGCGAAGAGGAACTCCGCATCCTGCAGCGAGCCGTGACGGACCCGAACTTCCGGGTTTTCGCCGACGGCGACACCATCACAATCTTCAACAACACGGTCTTCGCCCGCGGCACGGACATCGACGAGCTGTTCGCCCGGCTCGGCGTGGACGAGGCGACGCACGCTTTCTACCTGGGGCGCGAGCTGATGAAAGCCCAGATCGCGATCACGCTAGGCAAGAACTACCGTCAGGAGGGGCAGTTGCAGTGGGGGTACCTGACGCCGCCCGAGCAGCCGGTCCGGCACGTGAAGCTGACGCAGCGCTCCAAGCGACGGCGCTCACCGGTGAAGGGCGGCCCGTGAGCGAGCAGGACCCCACGCCGCTGGTCGAGGAACTCACGGCAGTCCCCCCCCCCGACCCGTTCGACACCTGCGTCCGCTTCGCCGATCTCCCCTACGTTCTGTTGCTCGACAGCGTCGCGAGCCCGGAGCGGCTCGGCCGGTATTCGTTCCTCGCGGCCGATCCCGCGGTGGTCGTGCGGAGCAAGAATGGGCGGACCGAGCGCGCAGACCGGCGCAACGGCGGGCGCTGGTCGCCCGTCACGGCCGACCCGCTCGATGCCGTGCGCGAATTGCTCGCGCCCCACACCGCTGCTCCCGTACCCGGCCTGCCGCCGTTCCAGGGCGGCGCCGCGGGATACATCGGCTACGACTGGGGCGCCGGCCTCGAGCGGATTCCCCGTCCGCGCTACGACGATCTCGACGTGCCGGACGTGCTGCTCGCGCTGTACGACTGGGTCATCGCGTGGGACCACCTGGCGGGGCGCGCGTGGATCATCTCGACGGGACTGCCGGACCGGAACGGCGCGCGTCGTGCCGCGGCCCGGCTCGAGTGGGTGAGGGGGCGGCTCCGAGAGCCGGGCGGCGCGCCGCCGGGTCGCTCAGGCGAACCGTCGGTCCGGGTCGCCCGGCAGCGGGCGCCCTCCTATCCCGTGACCGACACGCGGGCGGCGGCGGAGATCGGCCTCCGCTCGAACTTCACGCGCGACGGCTATCTCCAGGCCGTGGCGCGCGTGGTAGAGTACATCCATGCGGGCGACCTCTTTCAGGCGAACCTTTCGCAGCGTCTCGAGGTCAAGCTCGCCGAGCCGCCGCTCGCGCTGTATCGCCGGCTGCGCCAGCTCAACCCCGCACCCTTCGCTGCGTATTTCGACTGCGGCGACTTGATCGTGGCGAGCTCGTCCCCGGAGCGCTTCCTCCAGATGCACGAGGGCCGTGGCGTCGAGGCGCGCCCCATCAAGGGCACTCGCCCGCGCGGCGTGGGCCCCGAGCACGACGCAGCCCTGGGCTTGGCACTCACGGAAAGCGAGAAGGATCGCGCCGAAAACGTGATGATCGTCGACCTGCTGCGCAACGATCTCTCGCGCGTGTGTGTGCCGGGGACGGTCCGCGCTCCCGAGCTCTTCACCTTGGAGCACTACGCCACAGTCCACCACCTCGTCTCAACGGTCGTCGGGGAACTGGCGCCCGAGCGCGACGTCGTGGACTTGCTGCGCGCAGCGTTTCCCGGCGGCTCGATCACGGGAGCCCCGAAGATCCGGGCGATGCAGATCATCGCGGAGCTCGAGCCCACGCAGCGCGCCGTGTATTGTGGCTCGCTCGGGTATCTGTCCCGCACCGGCGCGCTCGACACCAACATCGCGATCCGCACCTATCTGATTCTTGGGGACGACGTGTATTTTCAGGTCGGCGGCGGGATCGTGGCCGATTCCGATCCAGAGCAGGAGTACTGGGAGACGCTGCACAAAGGGCAGGGGCTCGTGGCGGCGCTCGCGAGCGGCCCCACCTCCGACGGGATGACACCGTGATCCTGTTGATCGACAATTACGACTCCTTCGTCTACAACCTGGCGCGCTACGTCCGCGAGCTGGGGGAGACGCCGCTCGTCCTCCGCGACGACGCGGTGACGGTGGAGGCGATCGCGGCGCTCGCGCCCACGCACATCATCATTTCGCCTGGCCCCTGCTCCCCCGCCGAGGCGGGCGTCTCGACCGACGTGGTGCGCCGCCTCGGCCCGATGATCCCGATCCTCGGCATTTGTCTGGGCCACCAATGCATCGGCGCCGCCTACGGGGCGCCGATCGTCCGCGCCCGGGCCCCAATGCACGGCAAAGCCTCCTGGATTCAGCACGACGGCCGCGGCCTGTTCGCCGGGCTGCCGAACCCGCTCCACGCCGCCCGCTACCACTCGCTCGTGATCGCGCGCGACGCGGTGCCTCCAGAACTCCGCGTCACGGCCAAGGCCGAGGACGGCGAGATCATGGCCGTCGAGCACGTGCGCCATCCCGTCATCGGCCTCCAGTTCCACCCCGAATCGGTGCTGACCGATTACGGCTACTGGCTGCTCGATCGCTTCCTCGGCGGGGGCCGCTCGCGGGTCGCGGACCTGCCGTCGCGCGCCGATCAGGCGCGTCCAGCGCCGGCCGCCGACGCGTTCGTGCCGCCGCCCGTCAATCTGGTGCACTGAGATCCGGTGCGATCCGCGCGTTGCCACCCGTGATCATCGAGTCGATTCTCACCACCATGAACGGCAGCGGCCGCGTCAACTTCGCGCCGATGGGCGTGGAGTGGGGCGAGGACGAGATCGTGATCAAGCCGTTTCTCGAGACCACGACGTTCCAGAACCTCCGTGACACGCGCGCCGCGGTGGTCAATCTGACCGATGACGTGATGCTGTTCGCCCGCGGCGCGATCGCGGACGTCCAGTTCCCCGCGGTTCCCGCGACTGCCGTGCGGGGCGTGGTGCTCGAGGCCGCGTGCTTTTGGCGCGAGGTCGAAGTGGACGCGATCGACGCCACGCCGCCGCGCGCGCGCGTCGTCACGCGGGTGGCGCATCGCGGCACGCGCCGGGAGTTCCTCGGCTTCAACCGCGCACGCCACGCCGTGCTCGAGGCGGCGATCCTCGCCACGCGGACGCGTCTGCTCCCGCCCGCGCAGATCCGCGACGAGTTCGCGCGGCTGCAAGTGATCGTCGACAAGACCGCCGGCCCACGGGAGCGCGAGGCGATGGCGCTGCTGACGGCCTACGTGGAGACGGCGCCCCGGCCAGCCACAACGTGAGTGACGCCGTCTTCGTCGAAGCGCCCGCGCGACTCCACTTCGGGATGCTCGATCTGCGCGGCGACCTCGGCCGGCGGTTCGGCGGCATCGGCGCCGCCGCGCCCGCGCCCTCGCTATTACTCGAGGCGGCGGCTGCCCCACCCGCCGAGCTCCGCGCCGAGGGTCCCGATGCCGACCGCGCCCTCGAGTTCGCGCGCCGCTACGTGGCGTTCCATGGGCGAGCGCTGGGTGCCCGGCTGCGGCTGCACCGCGTTATTCCTTCCCACGCCGGCCTCGGCTCGGGCACCCAGCTCGCGCTCGCCGTGGCCCGCGCCCTGGCCGAGCTCAACGGTCTGCCGACCGAGGTGACAGCGCTCGCCCGCGCGGTGGGGCGGGCGCGCCGGTCGGCCATCGGGACCTGGACATTCGCCCACGGCGGCTTCGTGCTCGAAGGCGGGCGGCGGGCGGACCGCGACGAGCCCGCACCGCTGCTCGCCCGCCTGCCGCTGCCGACTGCGTGGCGCGTGGTCATCGCCGTGCCGGGTGGCGCGCCGGGCCTGTCTGGGGAGGAAGAGGCTGCCGCGTTCGAGCAGCTCCCGCCGCCCGACGCGCGGGAGGTGGAACGCGTCGCTCACCTCGTCTTGATGCAACTCCTTCCTGCGCTTGCGGAAGCGGACCTGCCCTCATTCGGCGCCGCCCTCTCAGAAGTGCAGCGCCTTACGGGCGGATGGTTCGCCCCCATCCAAGGCGGCGTGTTTGCGCCGGGGGAGAGCGCGGCCCTGGTGCAGCGGCTACGGGACTGGGGCGCCGCCGGCGTCGGCCAAAGTTCTTGGGGCCCGGCCGTTTACGGCATCGTCGCGGGAGAGGCCGAAGGTCGCGCCCTCGCGCAGCGGGTTCGGTCGGCGTTCGGAGCGCAAGGCGTTGTCTTCGAAGGTGGGGGGCGCGCGGAGGGTGCGCGAGTCTGGCACGGGCGGGCTGACAGCATAATTCCATTGAGGACGTAACCCTATTGGGCGGATTGACAGGCCTTGGGACCCCGGGTATCTCCCTTCTCATGACGCTCGTTTCTTGCTCTGAGCGCGGGCCTCCAATGCGCCGCCGGGGAGCCTCTGACGATCGGTTCAGCTCTCGTTCTCTTCTGCTGTTTCACCTCTAGCCGAGTGTACACAATGAACCGCTTTACGAGGATAGTGTCCGGTGGGCTCGCCGCGATGTCCTTGGTCGTGGTTGCCGCCGCCGGTGCACAGGACCTGACGAACCCGGCCCCGGGCCAGTGGCTGTCGACGGGCCGGACGTATGACCTGCAGCGCTACAGTCCCCTCAATCAGATCACCACAGCGAACGTCGGCACCCTGAAGGCATCCTGGACGATGTCGACTGGCGTGCTGCGCGGGCATGAGGGCAATGCTCTGGTGGTCGGCAACGTCATGTACATTCACAGCGCGTTCCCGAACATCGTGTTCGCGCTCGATCTCACCAAGCCCGGCGCGCCGATGCTCTGGAAGCATGTGCCGGACCAACCCGCCGATGCCATTCCAATTGCATGTTGCGATCTCGTGAACCGCGGCCTCGCCTACCATCCGAGCGGGAAGCTGTACATCCAGCTGCTCGCCGGTGAGTTGCTCGCCCTCGATGCGAAGACGGGCAAGCAGCTGTGGCGCGCTCGGCATCCCGATCGTTCGGCCTCTGGCCCCGAAGCGACCGACTACAAGTCGGGCGCGACGATGACGAATGCCCCGATCGTGATCAAGGACATCGTGATTGCCGGGATTTCCGGCGGTGAGTTCGGCGTGCGTGGGCGCGTCTCGGCGTTCGACGCCAACACCGGCCGGCACCTCTGGACGATGTACAGCACGGGTCCGGATGCGGAAGTGGGCATCGAAGGTGATGCCAACCCGAACTATGCGTCACACCGCGGCAAAGATCTCGGCGTCTCGACGTGGCAAGGTGACGAGTGGAAGCGCGGCGGCGGGACGACCTGGGGCTGGTATTCGTACGACCCGACGCTGAATCTGCTGTTCTACAGCGTCGGCAACCCGGGCACGTGGAACCCCGATCAGCGGCCGGGCGACAACAAGTGGTCGATGACGATCTTCGCCCGCAACCCGGAAACGGGAAAGGTGAAGTGGGCCTACCAGATGACGCCGCATGACGAGTGGGACTACGACGGCGTCAATGAGAACATCCTGGCCGACCTCACGGTCGGCGGCCGCGCCGTCAAGGCTCTGGTGCATTTCGACCGCAACGGCTTCGGCTACACGCTCGATCGCACGACGGGCAAGGTGCTCGTCGCTCAGCCCTTCGGGCCGGTAAACTGGGCTTCGAAGATCGATCTGACGACGGGCTTGCCGGTGCGGAACGCGGAGTACGGGACCACCGCACGGAAGAACACCAGCGGCATCTGCCCCGCCGCGATCGGCTTCAAAGATCAGCAACCCGCAGCTTACTCCCCACAAACCGGTCTCTTCTACGTTCCCGCGAACCACATCTGTATGGACTACGAGGGCGTGGAAGTGAAGTACGCGGCCGGCCAGCCATACGTCGGCGCGATCGTGCGGATGTATCCGGGTCCGGGCGGTAACCGGGGCCGTTTCATCGCCTGGGACGCCACGACCGGCACAGTAAAGTGGGAGATCAAGGAACAGCTGGCCGCTTACGGCGGCGCACTGGCGACGGCAGGCGGTGTGGTGTTCTACGGCACGATGGAAGGCTGGCTCAAGGCCGTGGATGCCCGCACTGGTCGCGTGCTCTGGCAGTTCAAGACGCCGTCGGGCATCATCGGCAATCCGATGACGTACACGGGGCCGGACGGCAAGCAGTATGTGGCCGTGCTCTCCGGAGTCGGCGGCTGGGCCGGGATCGGCGTGGCCGCAGGCATCGGGCCCGAGGATCCCACCGCGGGGCTGGGCGCGCTCGGCGCGTTTGGCGACGCGGGCAACTACAGCAACCAGGGCGGCGTGTTGACGGTGTTTGCGCTGCCATAACGCAGACGGTAATCGGCTGTAGCAACGCGTAACGCGTACCCCGGTGCGGGAGCGAACAGGCTCCCGCACCGGGTGTAGTATCCGGCCACTGCGGTGGCATTCTCCTCCACAAATGGGAAACCGATGAGTCGCAGACCCGGCAGGCTCCTGGGCATCCTGCTCTGTACCGCGTCGCTCGTCCTCGTGAGCGGCGCCCTCCGTGCCGGCCCGCAAGACCCAAAGCAGCTCCGGGTCTGCGCCGACCCGGACAACCTCCCGTTCTCCAACGAGCGCCAGGAAGGGTTTGAGAACCGGATCGCGCAGCTCCTCGCCCAGGAGATGCAGGCCACGCTCAAGTACACGTGGTGGCCGCAGCGTCGCGGCTTCCTGCGCAACACGATCCAGGCGCGGACGTGTGACCTGCTTATCGGCGTGCCGAAGGAGTACGACCCCGTCTTCACGACGATGCCCTACTACCGTTCGACGTACGTGTTCGTGTATCGGCAGGACCGCGACCGGGGCATCCGGTCACTCGACGACACGGTGCTGCGCCACATCAAGATCGGCGTGAACCTGATCGGCTATGACTACACGAACACGCCCCCGGCGCACGCGCTGGGCGCGCGCGGGGTGGTCGGCAATCTGGTGGGCTTCGGCACGTTCTACAGCGCCGACCAGCGTCCCGAGTCGATCATCGACGCGGTCGCTCGGGGCGACGTGGACATAGCCATCGTCTGGGGACCGCTCGCGGGATACTTCGCGCCCCGCGAATCGGTCTCGCTCGCGGTCGTCCCGCTCCCCGACTCCGTCGATCGCACCGGTCTCCCGATGGCGTACGACATGGCGATGGGAGTGCGGCGCGCGGATCGCGCCACACTGGGCGCGCAACTCAACGACATTATCTCGCGCCGGCAGGCGGAAATCACGCGCATCCTCGCGGAGTACCACGTCCCGACCCTCGCGCTGTCGCGCGCCGCGATCTCGGCCGGCGCCGCGCCGGCTGGCAGTCCGCCGCCCCCGCCGCCCCCGCCGCCCGCCCCGCCGCCGCCGGCCAGAGACGCGACTGCCAGCCGCGCGCCGGCGGGTAGAGATACGGCCGGCAGCCGCACGCCGGCGGGCAGAGATACGGTGCGCACGGCACGCGCGGGACGCGACAGTCTGCTGGTGAGCGACGACGAATACCAGGGCTGGAAGTGGTTCCATGTCTACTGCTATCGCTGTCATGGGACCGACGCTTTGGGGAGCACGCTCGCGCCCAATCTCCGGCACTCCGTGTCGCCGCAGGGAACCGTAACGCGCGACGTCTTCCTCACCACGGTGCGCGAGGGCCGCATTGCGAAGGGCATGCCGTCCTGGAACGCGCTCCTCAATCAACGTCAGATCGAGCAGCTCTACGCCTACGTGAAGGCGCGGAGCGAGGGTCGCCTCGCCCCGGGCCGTCCCCATCGGGCGTCGGACCCGTCACCGCAGTGACCCGGTCCTTCGTGGCGATCGCGGTGCTCGCCGGCGTCGTGGTCACCGCGCCAGGGATGTCGTCTCGACCGCCGGCGCGCTCGGTTGCCGTGGTGGAGTTTCTCGTGGTCGACGCGAGCGGGCGCCCCGACGTGGCGGCGATGCGCGCCCGGCTCGCCGAGAGCGGCATGAGCGCCGAGGGGTGGCTGGCGACGCACCTCGCGGCCACGGGCGACTACACGATCCTGGACGCGCCCCGCGTCACCGCCGGCCTCGCGTCGCTTGGGGTCGATCCGGGACGGTGTCAGGATCCCGCTTGCCTCGTCGATCTGGGCCGTGCGCTCGGCGTTGACCGCGTGGTGGCCGGCCGGGTGAGCAAGCTGAGCAACTTGATCTGGTTCCTCTATGGCACTTTGGTCGACGTCCCGCGGGGCCAGGTCCGGTATCGCGACGAGTTCGAGATCAAGGGCAACATCACCGACCTCCTACCGAAGGCCATGCTGGCGCTCGCGCGACGTCTCGCGGCGGGCGACCCGCCC
>Ga0209220_1000742_pt1 | contig 9907 bp, 13 predicted proteins | sample BlaSpr_A8_OM3_M3_FD_187984 | JGI IMG/M metagenome (GOLD analysis project Ga0209220, IMG submission 187984) | Forest soil microbial communities from Thunder Bay, Ontario, Canada - Black Spruce, Ontario site 2_A8_OM3_M3 (SPAdes) (version 2) | ecosystem: Environmental > Terrestrial > Soil > Boreal... | reverse complement strand
CGGCCACCAGCTATGCCGGGACTCTCAACTTCGCGAGCAGCGATCCCAAAGCCGTTCTGCCAGCCAACAACTCGTCGCTCACAAACGGGACGAAAGACTTCTCAGCGATTCTACAGACCGTTGGCAGCGAATCCATTACGGCGACAGACACGGCTAAGCCCTCCATTACAGGAAACCTGAGTTCCCTCGCCGTCAGTGCTCCGGCCGCGCTCGGGATCACGAACGGCACATTGCCGGACGGCGCCGTTGGAATTCTTTATCACGAAGTTTGCTATTACCGCGCAGGCTGTAGTTCCGTGAATCCTCTGGATGCCACCGGTGGGGTGCCACCCTATTCTTGGAGCTGGGCTGCGGCGGCAGGCTCATCACTGCCACCCGGGGTGGGTATCTCAAACATTTTTCGCTGCCAAACACACAACCAGAGTGGTCCCTGTGCCGCTATTACAGGTAGGCCATCAGCAGCTGGAACCTACAACGTAGTCCTCACCGTGACTGACTCAGCGACTCCCGCAGCACAAAAGAACCGGCTCTACCCACTCACCATCATTCCGAAGCTGGTGATCACTCCCGGCAATCCGCCCGACGGCGTCATTGGAACGGCCTACAATTTTACGTTCACAACCAGCGGCGGAAAACCCCCTATCACCTTGAGCGTTGGCAGCGGAACACTACTGCCCGCAGGGCTGAGTTTCGATGCCAGCACGGGCGCCATTACCGGAACCCCAACCACAGCCGAACTGTCTAATTTCGCGGTGGTAGCTACAGATTCGGGTGCCCAACAGCAAACAACAAGCAACCAACTTAGTCTTTCCGTTAACCCTCCCGCCGTGAACAACGCGGAGTTGAAAGGCCAATATGCGTTCTCGTTCCAGGGATTCGACGGCCAGCCAGTGGCCAGCATCGGCAGTTTTACGGCTGATGGAGCGGGAAATCTGACCGGCGGCCTCCAGGATGTCAAGCGCACCATGGGTGTGACCGCTTCGCAGGCCTTTGTAGGGACGTATGAGATCTACGCCGATAATCGCGGGAGTTTCAAGCTTAAGACCTCACCCGGAGGAACGGATTTAGGCACCTTTCGCTTCGCGGTCGGTTCGATCACTGCGGGAGTGGCCAGCAAGGCTCGTTTCGTCGAGTTTGACAACACCAGCACGCGCGGCGGGGGCTTCATCGAGAAGCAGGATCCCACGGCGTTCTCAACCTCAAAAATCAATGGGGACTACGCCTTCGGTGTGTCATCTGCTCTTTTCGGCTACAACAGTTTCATCAGTTACGGCGCTGCTGGAAGGTTTACCGCGGCAGCAGGCAACATCACTTCAGGCAACCTCGACGAAGACAACCAAGGGACTGTGAACTCCGACGCATCCTTCACAGGCACGTACAGCGTTGCTGCAACCGGCCGCGGCACAATGACCCTCAACGTCACCGGTTCGGCGAATCCGGTGAACGCCGTGTTCTATGTAGTTTCCTCAGGTGAATTGCTAGTGATGAATGGCGACACGCCGGGAGTCAACTCCTTGTTTGCGGGGAGGATCCTGCAGCAAACGGGTGCGGGAACATTCTCGAATGCGTCGCTGAACAGCGCCAGCATCGTCGATCTGCACGGACTCGACAGCACCGCAGGCCACGACGTGGTGCTGGGTGTATTAAGTATCCCCAGTGCAGGCAACTTTACGCTCGCTGCCGACGAAAACAACGCTGGAATAATCCAAGTCCTGAACCAGGCGGGGACATACACCGCCGCGGCCAATGGCCGGGTGAGCGTCACCGGCACTCCCCACCCGCTGGTCTTCTATCTTGTGGGCGCAAACAAAGGGTTCGTTGTGAGCACGGACAGCAACGCCTCAACTGGCTTCTTTGAGCCGCAAACGGGAGGCCCGTTTTCCACCGCGTCCGCAAATGGAACTTTTTTCCTTGGCCCCAGCACACCGGTGAACACGATTGCTTCTTCCGCTGATTCTGGAGTGGTGATGTTTAACGGAACAGGCGGCGTTACGGGAACCACGGACGTAGTCAGCGGCGGCTCGCTCCTACCCTATCAGCCCTTTGCAGATACCTACGCGATCTCAGTCAGTGGTCGAGGGACAATGAGCACGAGTGCTTTTATTTTCTACGTCATTTCTCCGTCGAAATTCGTGCTCATGGATGGCGGGGTGGGCGTAACTCGATCCACGATCACCGTGGGCGAGAAATAGGCATCGGGATTGGGGTCGAGGGTTGGCGACGCGGCTCAAATCGTGTAGTTCGCCGTAAGTTGTCGATCTGGGACGCTATTCCCCCCTCAGGCGAGAAAAAACTTCCACCACGCCATTCTGGATGAAATTCTCGAAGAACGCGTGGTATCCAGCCGCAAACGATGGAATCCGCGCGGCGTGAAACGCAAGATGAGCAAGTATCCGTTGCGGCCGAGACACCGTGCGCCGAGCAAGTGCCTCAGCATCGCGAAATCCATTCTCATCCTTAAGTGAACAGTATTGGGCCTAGCCGGAGTTCTTACAGGTGAAGTTACAGGTGAGAAATTCCACAGTGAACCGAAGTACGCCAAAATAGCACGTCGGTGTTGTTTACTTTTTGGAGACTGTAACTTATGGGAGTCCCAGTCCTAGGAGGGACGCTAACATGAAGTGTGAGGTCCAAGTCGGCCCGTGCGCACATCGCTGAGGGCACGCGGCTCTTCGCCCTCGCCGGACGGCCAACCAAGGCGCAATTCGTAAAGGTGTACGGGCCGCAGGGACCAAAGATGACCTGGGAGCAGCGGGCAAAAGCAGGCGTTGACGCCAAACACTTCGAAGAGGCGCTCAAGGCAAAATCCTGAGAGTGAGCAAGACAGAACAGGCCCTCCGTCGCAAAAACGGCTGAGGGCCTCAGTTTCTATTGTCCGGTAATCCGGTTATCGGAAACTGGCCCACCACCGGGAACTTAGGGGGCCCTGATGATCAATCCTGCCACGGGTTTGCTCGCGTCCATCGCAGGTTCGCCTATCCGGCCGCACCTGCCGCCATCTCCATCACAACCACTGGTAACATCCATTAGCCCCACTGAGCCGCCAGAGCCGCTGCACAGTGTTTATGGTCGGATTACCGGACATCAAGTGGTCTTGAGGGGATTCCACTTGTGTGCGGACAAGACTGCTTATCAGAAGCCGAAGCGCGCAGAAGGTATCTGCCCACTGCGCGTTCCTTGCTCCTTCCTGAGTCCGACTTGATCGCGATTCCGTGCGGTTGTGCCGGCCCGGATTCAAACGGCGGGTTGAAACCCGGGAGCTATACTGCTCAGGGGCGAGCTTCGTAGACGACGTTGAACGGTGTTTCCGCGGCTCGCCGGAAGCGGCTAAAGCCGGCCGCGGTGACGACCTCGCGAATGCGTTTTTCGCCGGACTGCGCGCCCAGGCACAGCGCGACTTCCTGCGAACGCGAACAGGGCGTGCACAATAAAGTTGAAAAAGAGTAGTACACGCGGCCAACCGGATTCAGATTGTCCTTTAACTCATCGTTGGCAAACGGTTCGACGATCATCCATGTGCCATCTTTGCTCAGCGAATTGCGCACATGCGTTGCGGCGCCTACCGGATCACCCATGTCGTGCAGACAATCGAACACGGTAACCAAGTCGTAGTCCTTGCCCGGAAACTCTTTGGCCTTCGCTACGCCAAAGTTGAGGCGAACCTCGAGACCTTCTCTGGCGGCAGTGGCGCGGGCGCCCTCGATGGATTTGTCGTGATAGTCAAATCCGAAGAATTGTGATTTTGGGAAGGCTTTGGCCATCAGCACGGTAGACGCGCCTTTGCCGCAGCCCACATCGGCAACGCGCGCACCGGCCTCGAGCTTGGCCTGTACGCCGTGCAGAGAAGGAATCCACGAGCTTATGAGGTTAGCCGCATAGCTCGGCCGGAAGAATTTCTCGCAGCCGTGAAACACGGCGTCGTCATGCTCATGCCAGCCCATGCCTGCGCCGGAGCGGAAGGACTCGGCAATCCTGGGAACAGCGGCAAGAGAGCCGAGAGCCAATTGGAAGGCCCCGGGAATGTAAGCGGGACTATCTTCGTTCGCCAGCGTAAACGCCTGTTCTTCGCTCAGACTGAACTTGCGCGTCTTTTCGTTATATGTGACGTAACCGCCGGCAGCTTGGGAGCCCAGCCATTCGCGCACATAGCGCTCATCTGTTTTGGTCTTTGCGGCCAGTTCGGCTGAGTTGAGGGGGCCTTCGACGAGTGCCTTGTACAACCCCAGCTTTTCGCCTATGACCACCATGCCAGAGTGGACTGCGGCTCCCAGATCCCCAACGAATTGCCCTACGAATGCGTTCAATTTGTCCATGTCCACTGGCATTCCTATTCTCCTTTGCGATTGCAGTTTTTTGGATTTACACCAATGATGCACTCGTGAGAGTTCCTCACGAAGCTGCTCCCCTGGGTTGGGCGCTAGGGCCGGGCTACCGATTCCGGCTTGGGTCATCGTCAGGATTGACGTAGTTGAACTGCAGGGGAGATTGGCCGTGGACCTGTACGATGGTTTCTCCGCAGGCCATGGCGTAGTGGTGCATGTTGGGGTCGAGAAAGGCAAAGCTCCCGGCAATGAAAGCTTTCATCTTGTTGGCGTCGAACTCATCGCCCATGCCGACTTTGAACGTTCCAGAGATGATCGTGACGTTTTCCCGCACAGGGTGCCAATGGGGAGCGATGCGGAACCCATCCGGCATCTTCAGGCGAATCGTGTAGTCGCCGCTGGAGGCGGTTGGGTCGCCTTCGAGCACGGCGAACTGCGCGCCCGGGCGCACGACCGGCGGCGCCGGCCCCCAAGGAATGGTGTCCGGGGTGAATGCGTTTGTTTCGTGGGAATGGGTGTCCGCAGCGGTCGTGAATGGCTGCCCAACCCAAGCCAGCAAACCGGCCACCGCGAGTGTAAGAAACAAATATCGTTTCATGATTGAGCCTCCTTTGCTCAGTAGGAACACGAGGGATCATCTGGTGAGCGGGCGAGGAATACAATGGAGAGCGAATACACTTTGTATATCTTTCGCATATCGTCGCAAATTACTGATTCCTAGGGGATAATCCGTTGCGAACGAGAGCCTTGTGCGACGTACAAGACCAATACTAGGCGAGATCGAACTGGACTTGGGACGTTACGAGCTTCGCCGCCAGGGACGGCGAGTGAAGCTCGAAAAAAAGCCCATGGACCTGCTGATTTTTTTGGTGGGCCGGCGGGAACAACTGGTTTCGCGCAAGGAAATCGTCACGAAATTGTGGCGCTCGGACCTGTTCATAGATACCGAGCCCAATATCAACAACATCGTGCGAAAAATCCGGACGGCGCTTGGTGACGACTCCGCGAGACCGCGCTTTCTAGAAACCGTCGTGGGCAAAGGGTACCGATTCATCGGACCGGTGCGTGTGATTGATGCGCGCTTTCCGCAGTCCGATTCTGGATCAGGTGTCATGCGCGCGGACGGCCCGGAGAAAGCGGGCGGGTGGAACGAGCGTTCGTCGTTGGCGGTCTTGCCGCTGCTGTTTCTCGGGAAGCCCACTAATGATCACGGCGTATGCCTGGGGTTCGCCGACGCACTGGTCACACGTCTCGGAAATCTGCCGGGCGTGGACATTCTGCCTACTTCAGCAGTGCTGAACGTGCCAGCCGAGGGGACACCTGCGGAGACCGCTTCCCGTCTTGGCGTCCGTTTTGTCGTCCACGGCGCCATTCAAATGTCAAAGGGCTTATGGCGCCTCTCGATGGAGATGTTTGATACGCACATGCAGACTGCTTGCTTCACAAGGAAACGCGATCTGGACGTAAACCGCCTGTCAGACCTCGAGGACGAGATTGCGAAACAAATCGCCGTCGCGTTGAACCGGCCGCTGGGTCCAGCGGCGCTGCAACTCCGCCCGAGATATAGCAAGGACCCGATGGCCTATGCGGAATTCATAAGGGGTTACCGGCTCAGTTCCGCCGGCGATCCCGCGGTGCTGGACGAAGCCGCGCGGCACCTGACCAATGCGGTCACTCGAGATCCTGCTTTTTCCCTGGCGCATGCCGCCCTTTCCCTGGTGTGCGCGACTCGTCACTTTGAAGTTGATCCCGCTAGCGCGTGGTTGGAGAAGGCCGAGTTTCATTGCCGTCGAGCGCTTGAACTGGATCCGCATTTGCCTGAAGGACATGTCGCGAGCGCCTTTCTCCTATGGGGGCCGTCGAAAAACTTCCAACACCTTGAAGCGATTGCGGAACTCAAGCTAGCCCTGGCCCTGCAGAACAATCAGCCCCACGCCTACAACAGACTGGGCACGATCCTGGCACACATCGGGCTGCTCGACCACGCTCGTGAAATGTATGAGCGAGGGCGGCCATTTCATCCCAGAAAAGCGGTTAGCCACAGTATCGTGCAAGTGCACCTTTGGAATAGGGAATACGACTCGGCGCGGGAGGAGATTCAAGCGTGGCGGGCGGAGAATCCAGGCAACAAGTATCCAGTCTACTATGCTCCGCTGCTGGCCATGATGACTGGAGATTTGAAAGAAGCAAAGATTCTGCTGGATGATGCGATCCAGCTCTTGCCCGAAGAACCACTCATCGTCAGTATGCAAGGCGTCTTTTATGCGTCGACGGGGAAAGAGGGAAGGGCGCTCGACTGCCTGACAACGGCTTGTGCGAGCCCAAAATCCTTCGGCCACGCGCACCACAGCTACTATCAATTCGCATGCATTCTCGCCTTGTTGGGGCGACGCGAGGCTGCGTTCGAGTGGCTGGAGCGAAGTGTCAGCAGCGGATTTGCGTGCTGGCCTTTTTTCCTGCAAGACCCTTACCTGAAAAATCTACGCGAGCTTCCCGGGTTTGAGCTCCTGGTAAGCTCGTTGCAAGCCAAGTATCCCGACCATATCGGATTGCTCTAGTTTAACGCGTCCTCTTGTGGTTGTATGCAGAGCAGGTGCGGATCTGCGTACGTCGCGAATCGTCGGCAAACCAGAAGTTGCCTTAGTACGCGGAAACACGGCCAAGCCGGACTTCTTACAGGTGAAATTGCAGGTGAGAAATTTCCGTTCGGATCGCAATTCGCATTTGCATCAGGCCTCCAGGATCAGGAATGGAGAGAGAACATGGACGAGAGTGTGGATCAAAAGGATGCAGTGCGCGTGCAGGATCAGCTAACGTAGGAAGACAATTGCAGGATGCGGAGACCGGGTATGGTCGGAAGGTCGCGATCGTTCGTAAGAAAAGCCGTGCAGCCGACTGCCAATGCCGCCACAACCTGGAGAGAATCAGGCGTCTTGACTCCCGTTGCGGCTCTTAGCTGTGCGGCGGCGCGCAGATGCTCACGAGAAATATCTGCAACGTGGACGCCGCGACTCTGCGTGAGAAGAGCTTCATATCGCCCGGCCAGTAGATGGTTTCCGGAACGGTAGGGAACGACCAAGACTTCGAGCAAGGTTAGCGCCGATGTGACCAACTCCTTGCGGCCCTCATTCACTTCTCTGAAAAGAGGCTCGACCAGCGGAAGAAACTGGGGATGTTCTTCGATGAAGTAGATAAAGATGGCCGTGTCCACCCCTACAGCGCCGCCGCCGAGATCGGCCATCAATCCCATGAGGCCCGTTCTCGCTCAACATGTTTCGATGGGTCAACTCCTCTCCAGTGCTCTTTGCCCAACCCCTTGAGATCAAGAATCGACAGAGGTTTCGGCGTTTCAAGAGCATCGCTGAGAAGATGAGTAACTTCCTGAGCGACCGATCGATGCTGGCGCTTCGCTCTAGCCTGGAGCTTCCTGTAAAGAGAGTCGGGAAGGTTCTTGATGTTCAGAATTGCCATAGGGTTACTCCTAAACTCCTCCATAATGGAGGAACTATCAGCGATGTGTCAAGGCCATTGTTGGCATCAAAAAACTTACACAAAGGTTTGCGATCAAGTAGTTCCAGCCACCTCTGAATCGTTGAGGTTTGCCTCCGTTCTCGAAGAGACGGCCAAGGCGATCACCACCCTTGACCTATATTCGCAAGCGATGGATGAGTCTAAATTAGCGGCGCAGAGAGATATGGCTCTCGCTATTACGGGCGGCCCGCCGCAGGCTGGATAATTCAGGACCGTTGGTCGGAGAGTTTGGAGCGCAGGTGTCTGGGCGCATTGTTTTAGAAAACGGCCCGTGAGTGTCAAAAGGGCGAGAATCTCAGACCGAAGGGCGTCACGGCTGCGAATAGTGGAGGCGGCCAAAGTGAAAAGAACAGCGAACGGAGAGCTCTTCGTAGCAGCGACCATAATCCTACGAACCATAATCACCTCTGCGTTTTTCACATCCGACGGCGTGTTCGGTAAATCCAGGGTCGAGGTCACAGTGGTTTGCTAGCGGGGCTGGTGAGTTTTCAGATATTGGGATGGTGTCACAATCAGAATCCCTTCGATTGTCTTGCCGAAATAAGGCCCGAAGTGCCGAAGGTCGCCGGTGATGAGATGTGTTGTCCGCGCGTCCATCGCGGCAAACAATATCGGCCGATCTTTTTCTGGCAATGAGATACCCGCAGGCATTTGACGCGCGGTTGATTCAAAAAGTTGAATTTTTCGAGCCAATCTCGCAAGCCTGCCCCTTTGAGTGTCGTCAGATAGGTTGATTCTTGCCTCTTCTAGCGCATAGTGCGAGGAGCATAGAATCACGTTCTTCAAGTTCCAGAAGCGCAGAAGGCCTGCACTTGACCGGTAGGCGGCAGAGAAAAGAACGTTGGCGTCGAGAAAGAGGCGATCCATCTATTCGGGCTGTCGGTGCGGGACAACGTCGGGATCTAGGCCGAGTCGTTTCACTTCTTTGCGTGCGCGGCGGTAGTCTTTCTCAGTTGTAGCGGTGGAGAGGAGAAACTCCGCCTTTCGTTCTGCTGTATATCTTTCCACGGGCACAACAACTGCCGGGCGGATCAGGACACCGTCTCCGCAGGGCTCGGTGGTGACGAGCGTGCCTTCCTCAATGCCGTAGCGTTTCCGCAGCTTGGCTGGAACGATAATCGTCCCGCGCTTGCCTACCTTCACCGCTTCCATGCAACCCTCCGTATGTCAGTATATCAGAATCTCTGTAATTCAGGCATATACAACAATTTGAACTATAGGTCTCTCCGAAGGGTAAGCGGTCTGGTCGAAGCTACCCGACCGCGCGCTCCTGAAAACTCTTGCGTGCCTGCAGAATGGCCGCGCGATGCTTCTCGGCCCAGATCCAAACGCCGCAGAAAGCTTCTCCCAGGCTGTTGCCAAGGTTTGTCAACTCGTACTCGACTCTTGGCGGGATGACTGGAAACACCGTACGCGACACAAGCCCGTCCGCTTCCATCTGGCGCACCGTCTTGGTCAGCATCTTCTGGCTCACTCCTCCGATGAGTTTACCCAAACGCGTGAATCGCAGTCGGCCGTGATCTGTGAGCACTTCCAAAACGAGCATCGTCCACTTATCGGCCACCCGTCCGATGATCTCCCGAACAAGTGCCTCCAGTTCGGGATCATCCTGTTCCGGCGATACACCTTGCCGCACCCGCTGGACAGATAAGGCTCCGCGTTTCTTGTTTGCTGGGGGCACCAGGTCACTCTCCTCTTAGTAAGTATGGCGCTTTCAAGTGCCTACTTCCCATTGGTTCGTGTCAATCTTACTATCCAAATGAGGAGAAAACACCATGCAAAATAGTGGCAACACGATTCTGATCACAGGCGGTGGTTCCGGTATTGGCCGCGCTCTCGCCGAGGCTTTTCATTCGGAGGGCAACCAGGTCATCATTGCAGGACGCCGCAAAAAGCTGCTCGATGAGACGATTGGGGCGAATCCAGGGATGAAGGCTGCAGCCCTGGATATCGAGAACGGTAGCGCAATCCGGAGCTTCGCGGAACAACTAAAGCACGACTACCCCGCCCTCAACGTCGTCATCCACAACGCTGGCGTTATGAGACCGGAGCCC
>Ga0209220_1000741_pt1 | contig 9916 bp, 7 predicted proteins | sample BlaSpr_A8_OM3_M3_FD_187984 | JGI IMG/M metagenome (GOLD analysis project Ga0209220, IMG submission 187984) | Forest soil microbial communities from Thunder Bay, Ontario, Canada - Black Spruce, Ontario site 2_A8_OM3_M3 (SPAdes) (version 2) | ecosystem: Environmental > Terrestrial > Soil > Boreal... | reverse complement strand
CAGCGGGGGGGGGGGCGGCGATCGCCGCGACGCCCACTATGCCCGCAAGGAGATGGACCAGCCGCTTCATCGGACTCCCTCCCACGGCCTCCCTAAGGGGCCGCCAACAGGACCGCGTTGAAGAGCAGCTTGAAGGTGCCGTGTGTCTGACCCCGGAACTGGGGCCGGAAACCGAACAGGATCACCCGCCCGCTGCCTACCGGTACCTCCACCAGCGCCGCCTTGCCGACGAGCCGTTCCTGGAACCGGGCATAGCCGGAGCGCAGGGGCTCAGCGGGGTACGTCGCCAAGGCCCGAGCTGGGCCCGAAACGGTGAAGGCGGCGCTATTCTCGAAGTAGATCTGGAGAGAATCGGGCAGACCCAAGGTAATCGGGCTCCTGGGCCCTTCCCCCCCCCCCAAAACCACACCGAAAATAGTGCCTGGGGCGTAAAAACGCGAGACCTGGGGACCTGATGCCTCACCAGCTAGAGCGTTGGCCACAGGGAGGTTAAGCCGTGAGATCGCGAAATTACTTGAACCATCGAGGCAAACGAGGGTCCCACCACCCCGAACAAACTCCGTAATGGCGGTCGCCCCTGCATCCCCCATCCCGCCAGCGTATGGTAATGGAATGCGAGTCGAGTCGACACCACGAAGCAATGCAGACGCCTCGGCGTCCGGTAGCACAATCACGTCGAACCGCTGCCGCAGACCCCCCTTTTTGAGATCGCTGTCATGCAGTGTCGTGTGGCTGATCCCATACTGCTCGAATAGCCACCTGGTCCAACCCTCGTCGCTGTTGGCGGTCCATGGCTGGTACAAACCGATCCGCGGCAGCCGCTGCCGTGTCTGCCCGCTGACGGGAGCGGCCCGTGTCGCGGTCACGCTGAACCCGTGGCGCGCGGCATGTTCGCTGAGAATGCGGCGCGCCCGCGGCCCGCGCACTACCAAGCTGTCTCCCGCCACCGTCACCGACTGCCCCGCGGCGAGTAACTCGGCGACGGCGCGCGATTCGGCGTTGGTCCGGTTCCTCAGAATGAACATTTCCCCCGTGCCGTCGATCCGGCCCGGCGCCGGGACGAGACTGTCCACCTTCACGAGGTTGGCCGTGAACGGCGCGTTCACGACATCGGCGCGCACGCCCATCGTGAACGGCAAGGTCCACCCCGCGACGTCGTACGGCGGGCGGTCGGCCACCGGCGTGTAGTGTTGGACCTCGAGCAGATCCTTCGCGTGTGCGCGGAATGGTTGGGTCATCGGAACGACGAGCGAACCTGCCGGGTAGCTCCGGCCGTCGGCTGTAAGCGGCTCGGCGGCCCTCCACACCTCGACGCCCCCTGCGATCAGGACATTGGCGAGCGTCGTCCACGCCTCGGGGTCGCGCTGCTCGGGCGGCGGTGGCAGCACGTACGCGAACGGGTCGCCGGCCCGCCCCGCCTCGACGGCCCGGCGGCCCAGCCCCACAAAGCGGTCGATGAAGGTCACGCGATCGCGCGCTGCCAGCCGCACCAAGGCCTCCGACGCGATCAACTCATAACGCACGATGTCGCCCAAGTGCCAGGTGCCGCCCGGCCAAGGGGCCGGGTAATTGACGCCCCGCCCGGGCTGACGCACGGAATCCGGGGCGAGTGTGATTGGGGAACCGAGCCGGGTGCTCGCCGCTTCGGAGAGAATGCCGATCATGTTGTGGCGCGTCGGAGTCGAGCGGAAACCGCCGTGCCACCACAGGTCATAGCGCTCCTGGTGTGCGATCCCGGTCAGCCCGGCGTCGTACAGCGCCGACGCCATCTGCGTGCCGACGAGGTTCATCGCCTCGACGAGTGCGGGGTCGAGGTTCGGATTGACGGGATCCTGGAAGGGCGGCACGAAGAGACGCACGCCGTTCGTGCCCTGTTGATGCACATCGTATACGATTTCCGGAAACCAGTCCTTGTACAACATCCGGGTGACGAGCCGCGTCTCCACCTGCGTCAGCATGAACCAGTCGCGGTTGTTGTCGTGCCCGACGTATTTGTGGTAGAGCCAAGGGAGCGGCCCGCCCTCGTAGCGCGTCCCCTTGTAGCGGCGATACCAGCTCACCACCATATCGAGGCCGTCCGGATTCATGGATGGGATCACCAGCACCACCACCGAATCGAGCAGCCGGGTCAGATTGGGCTCTGTCGCCAGTCGATACGCCAACGTCATGCCCATCTGGCTCGACGCGACCTCCGTCGAATGGATGTTGTTGCTGATGAGGATCACCGCCGGCTGGGTGGTGCGAAGCTCGGCGAGTGTCGCATCCGTCAGGAGTCGCGGATCGGCGAGGAGTGCCTGCCCGCGCCTGATGGCCGCGAGCCGCGCCTGATTCGCGGGCGATGTTATTGTGATCAGGAGAAATGGCCGGCCCTCGGTCGTCCGCCCCAGCGTGTCGGCGTGCACGTACGGACTGCGCTGTGCCAATCCGTTCAGGTATCCGCTCACCTGCTTCCAGTCGGCGAGCATCGAGTCGGCGCCGGGCTCGAAGCCGAGCACGGTGGCGGGGGGGGGGGACTGCTGGACCGAGAGGATGACCGCCAGGGCAAAAAGGGCGGGCATCAGATCAACCCCAGTTTGGAGCCCACTTTCTTGAACGCACGGAGCGCGAAGTCGAGATCATCCCGCGTATGCGCCGCGGACAACTGGCAGCGCACACGCGCATGCCCTTGTGGGACAATAGGATAGCCGAACCCGGTCACGAACACGCCCTCGCCGAGCAAGAGCTCGCTCATCTGAATCGCCTTGGCCGTCTCGCCGAGGATCACGGGTACGATCGGCGTCTCGCCGGGAACCGGCTTGAAGCCGAGCGCCAAAAGCTGGCCGCGGAAGTAACGCGCGTTCTCGTGCAGCCGTGCGACGAGCTCGGGGTGCTGCTCGACGTGGCGGACGGCCGCGAGGGCGCTGCCGGCCACCGTGGGCGGCAGGGCATTGGAGAAGAGCTGAGGCCGCGAACGTTGTGTCAGGTAATCGGTGAGCGGGGCGGGACCGGCGGTGAAGCCGCCCGCGGCGCCTCCCAGCGCTTTGCCGAGTGTCGACGTGATGATGTCGATCTCGCCGAGCATGCCGAAATGCTCGGCGCTGCCGCGGCCGGTCTTCCCGAGCACGCCGGTCGCATGTGAGTCGTCCACGGCGACGACGGCGTCGTACTTCCGGGCGAGCGCGACGATGTCGGGAAGCTTTGCGATGTCGCCTTCCATCGAGAACACGCCATCGGTGAAGATCAATTTGAGGCGGCTGCCTTTCGCCGCTCGGAGCTTGTCCTCGAGATCCGCCATGTCGGAATGCTTGTACACAGCCGTCTGACACTTCGTGATCGTCTTCGCGAGCCGAATCGCGTCGATGATTGACGCATGGTTCAACTGGTCGGAGATGACGATGTCCTGCTCGCCGAGCAGGGTGGGGCAGAGGCCCTCGTTGGCATTCCAGCAGCTCACGTAGGTGAGCGACGACTCGCACCCCACGAACCGGGCGAGCGCCTGCTCGAGGTCGCGGTGGATGGTGAATGTCCCGCAGATGAAGCGCACGGAGCCGGTGCCGGCGCCCCAGCGGTCGAGCGCATCCTTCCCGGCCTGCACGACCGCGGGGACGTTGCACAGGCCGAGGTAGTTGTTCGACGAGAGGATCAGGACTTCGCCGCGTCCTTCCATTTTGACGCGGGCGGCCTGCGGCGAGTCGAGATAGTTGAGGCGCTTGTAGACGCCGTCCTTCTTGAACTGCTCGAGTTCGGCGCTGAGACGGGCGGCGAGCTTCATGCGATCTCCAGAATGACCTTCCCTGCGTCGCCCGCGCGGATCGCGGCGAGCGCGTCGTCGATCTTGGCGAGGGGGAACTGGTGCGTGATGACGGGGCGGGGATCGAATTGCCCGCCCGTGAGGAAGCGGCGCATCTGGTGCCAGGTCTCGTACATCTTGCGGCCGATGACGCCGTACACGGTGATTCCCTTGAAGATGATTTCATTGGCGAAGTCGACCGGGACCTCGCCTTTGGGGATGCCGAGCAGCTGTACCCGGCCCCCCATCCGCACCGCGGCGAAGGCCTGATGTAGCGCCGCCGGAACGCCCGACATCTCGCACACCACGTCGGCGCCTTCGCCTCCCGTCTCGGCGAGTATGGTTTTCACCACGTCGTCCTTGGCGGCGTTGATCGTGACGTGCGCGCCCATCTTGGCGGCGAGCGCGAGCCGCTTGGGATTCACGTCCGAGGCGATGACCTTCGTCGCGCCCGCCGCCCGCGCGACGCCGACTGCGAAGCAGCCGATCGGCCCGCACCCCACGACGAAAACGGTGCTGCCGGGAATCTCCGCCGTCAGCACCGTGTGGAACGCGTTGCCCATCGGGTCCATGATCGCGCCGACCTCGGTGGGGATGCCGTCGAGGGCCAGCACGTTGGTCGCGGGCATGACGATGAATTCCGCGAAGGCACCGTCCCGGTCCACGCCGATGATGCGGGTGTTCCGGCAGATGTGGCTGTTGCCGGTGCGGCACTGCAGGCAGTGGCCGCACACGATGTGGCCTTCGGCGGTCACGAGCTGCCCGGCCTTGAGCTCGGTGACGCCGTCACCGAGCCTTTCGATTTCTCCGGCGAACTCATGGCCCACGACGAGCGGGGGCTTGAGGCGTCCCTGCGCCCAGGGGTCCCAATCGGCGATGTGCAGGTCGGTGCCGCACACACCGGCGTGCCGCACGGCGATCAGCACCTCGCCGGGACCGCAGGCCGGCTTGGGGACGGCCTTCACGGTCAGGCCGGGGGCGCGCTTCTCCTTGACGATCGCTTGCATTGAGAACCGGGAAGAGGGACGGGGGACGGGGGGGCTAAAAGATCGAGCGCGTGAACCCGCCATCCACCTGGAGCACAGCGCCGGTAATATAGCTGGCCCGTTCGGACGCGAGGAACGTTACCGCCGCTGCCAGCTCCTCGGTGGTGCCGATCCGCCCGATCGGAATTCCCGCTAGCATCTGCTTCATCATCTCGGGGCGCGACTTGGTCAATTCATCGATCCGTTCCGTGGCGATGAATCCCGGGCAGATGCTGTTCACGGTGATACCATCCCGCGCGACCTCGTCCGCCAGCGCCTTCGCGAAGCCCAACACCCCGGCGCGGGCGGTGGTCGAGAGAATCAGGCCGGGCAGCGGCTGCTTCGCGGCCACCGACGCGAGACAGATCACGCGACCCCATTTTGCCTTGCGCATGATCGGGACGGCCGCCCGCGCGAGGTGAACAGTAGACAGGAGATTGAGCTCGATGGCGCGTTGCCAGGCGTCGGCGGGCTGATCCTCGAAGCGCCCCGCCGGGGGGCCACCAGCATTGCAGAACAGCACATCGAGCCGGCCAAACTTCTTGGCGACGTCGTGCACGAGCCGTTCCGCTTCGGCCGGCACGGTTACGTCCGCGGGGAAGGGGGCCGTGGCTGCGTTGCGTCCGTTGATCGCAACCTGCGCGCCTTCATCCGCCAGAGTCTTGGCGACCGCGCGGCCGAGGCCGCGGGTCGAGCCGCACACGAGCGCGACGCGACCGCTCAGGCCGAGATCCATGATCTCAGGTCTTGGCCGGACCCCGCGCGGGCTCGATCCGTACGGTGCAGATCTTCAGCTCCGCCATCTTCGCGTAGGGATCGAGCACCGGATTGGTGAGGAGGTTGGCCGCGGCTTCGCGGAAGTGGAACGGGACGAACACTTGCCCGCGGGCCACGCGGTCCGAGATGCGGCAGGCGGTGACCATTGAGTTGCGGCGCGACGTGAGCCGCACCAGCTCGCCCTCGTGCACGCCCAGCTCGGCGGCATCGGCGGGATGGATCTCGACAATGGCGGTGGGTTCGCGGGAATCGAGGCCGCTTGCCCGGCGTGTCATCGTCCCGGTGTGCCAGTGGTAGAGCTGGCGGCCGGTGTTCATGACGAACGGATAATCGTCGTCCGGCAGCTCGACGGGATCGGTGTACTCGACCGGTACGAACGTGGCCTTGCCGTCGGCGGTGGGGAAGGCGTCGTCGAACAGGAACGCCGTGCCCGGGTGGTCGGCGGTCGGCACCGGATACTGCAGTCCCGCGCCCTCGAGCCGCGGATACGTAATGCCCGCCCAGCTCGGAGTGACCCGAGCGATTTCGTCCATCACCTCGGGTGCCGTGCGGAACGGCGTGGGCAGGCCCAGCCGGTTCGAGAGCTCCAACAGAATCTCGAGGTCGCCCCGGGCATCGCCGGGCGAATCCGTCGCCTTGTGGCTGATCTGGATGCGGCGCTCGGTGTTGACGAACGTGCCCGTCTTCTCGGCGAAGCTGGCCCCCGCCAGTACGACGTCGGCGTAGCGGGCGGTCTCGGTGAGGAAGAGATCCTGCACCGCCAGGAAATCCAGCTCTTTGAACCAGTGCTCCGCGTGGGCGATGTCGGGATCCGAGATGATCGGATTCTCGCCCATGATGTACATCCCGCGGACCCCACTCTCCGGCTTCACGACTTCCGTGACCATCAAGCCGCTCTTGAGCGACAGCGATTCGGCCGGCACGCCCCAGGTCGCGGCGAAGTGCGCGCGGATGTGCGGGTCGCCCACCGGCTGATAGTCGGTATAGACGAACGGGATCGCGCCGACGTCGGATGCGCCCTGCACGTTGTTCTGGCCGCGAATCGGCATCATCGCGGCGCCCCAGCGGCCGATCATCCCGCACGCGAACATCATATTGAGGAACGACGTCACGATGTCGGTGCCGTTGGCATGCTGCGTGAGGCCCATCGCCCACAGCGAGCTGGTGTTAGGGCCGCGCGCGTAGATCTCGGCCGCGCGCCGGATCTTGTCGGCCGGGATGCCGGTGACCTTCGCGGTTTTCTCGAGCGTGTAGGGCGCGACGGCGGCGCGTACCTTCTCGAAGTCATGGGTGCGGTTGGCGATGAAGGCGCGATCCTCGAGGCCCAACGCCAGGATGTGATTCAGCATGCCTGAATACAGCGCAACGTCCGTCCCGGGCTGCATCTGCAGGTGGATCTCCGCGCGCCCAGCGAGCTCGGTGCGGCGCGGATCCGCCACGATGAGGGTGGCGCCCCGCTCGTGGGCCCGCTTCAATGCGGCGCCGAACACGGGGTGCGACTCGGTCGTGTTGGCACCCGCGATGAAGATGACGTCGCACGCCTCCTCGATCTCGCGCATCGATCCCGACGCCGCCGACGTGTTGACCGCGCGCTGCATCGCCGCCACCGACGTCGAATGGCACAGCCGGGTGCAATGATCGATGTTGTTCGTGCCGAGCGCCGCCCGGAACATGCGCATCATCAGGTAGTTCTCTTCGTTCGAGCACTTGGCCGAGGAGAAGCAGGCGAGCGCGTCGGGCCCCCGGGCGGCCTTGATGCGGAGCAGCTCCTGCGTCGTCAGCTCGAGGGCTTCGTCCCACGTCGCCTCGCGGAACGGCGCATACCAGTCGGCCGGTGTGGCCACGCGGTCGCGGATGTCGAGGTCCAGCCGCTCGAGCAGCGGTAGCTCGCGCACCGACTTCCCCGTGGCGCGGGGCGGCGTGCCCGGCTTCGAGCGCCGGCCTTCGCCCTCGATCGTGCGCCAGGGCCCGCCACGCCGCTCGGCACCGCGGCCCCCCTTCCACACCCAGCGCCCCGCTTCCTTTTCCCAGCCTTTGCGAATGAGGGGGCGCATGAGGCGGTCGCGGTGTTGGGGGAAGTCGTAGCCGAATCGGCCCTTCACGCAGGTCGACCCCTGGTTCGGCGTGTCCAGCTCGATATCGGGGGAGGTGACGCGAACCACCTGGTTCTGCGCGACGTGGAGATCGACCTGGCACCCGACGGCGCAGTACGGGCAGACGGACCGGACGATGCGATCGGGGTGGCGGATCTGCTGGGGCGTGAACCGCTGCTGCGGCATCACCTCGAAAATCGCGCCGGTGGGACAGACCCGCACGCATTCGCCGCACCAGGTGCAGCCGGCCTTGTCGGGATCGCCGTCGGCGCCCACGATGATCTCGGCATGCTCGCCGCGATAGCCGACGTCCAGGACGCCCACCACCTGGATATCCTCGCACGCCCGTACGCAGCGTGTGCAGAGGATGCACGTGGACATGTCGTGCCGGATCATGGAGTCGCCGGGGCGCTCGTCCCCGGAGCGCAACGGCAGGTCGCGGCTCTCGACGGCCGTGGGGACGACGTCGTACCGCACCAGATAGCGCTCGAACTCGTTGCGCGGGTTCGCGCGTCCACCATTTCGCAGATGGTCGGCGGGATAGCGCTCGCCCAGCAACCGCAGCACGCCCTTGCGATTCTCCACCGCCGCGTGCGACTGCGTCGTTACCACCATCCCGTCGGCGATCTTGGCCGCGCACGCGGGAACGAGCTTGGGCTGGCCCTCGACCGATACGAGGCAGATCCGGCAGTTCCCGACGATCGGCAGGGTGGGGTACCAGCACAGCGTCGGAATGTCGATGCCGGCCGTCCGCGCCGCATCGAGGATCGTCCGATCCTCCTCGGCCTTGATTGTCCGACCGTCGATTGTCAGCGTCAGCATGCTTCAATAAATACCGACGCGACACACAACACAAACGCGGCCGGCTCATCGCCGGCCCCGTCTGGTATCTGCCTTGATCAGAGTCTGTTTAGACCTTCGGATCCACCGGCAGATGCCGGTGGGTATGGTCCCCGTTCTCCCCTTCGTCCGTAAACCAGCAATACGCCCAGATCTTGGCCGGCCGCAGGATCTGTTGCCCGGCCCGCAGGATGATCCCCATCGGCTCGTCGTCGAGAATGAGTGGGAGGCTTGTCATGCTAGCGGCAATAGCAAAGCCTCTGCCACCGCTTCGCTCCACTAACGTATTGTCGCTGTTTGTGTTACGAAATCGATGCTGAGGCGAGTGGTCAGTCCGACACGTTCAGGGCTGTGTCGAGGTGACGCGGTGGCTTGAGGGCCGTGAATCCGGATCGCTTCGACCGGCGGCTGCGCTGCAGCTGCCACCCTTGATAGAGAGCCCGCAGCACCTCGGGAGCAAGCGGGATGACTGCGCGCGATCCACCCCCCGGGGGCAGCACGACGTGGACCCCCCCGGACCGCGTGCGCCCCTGCAGATCGGCGATCAAGGCCGCGCGATCCTTGGCGCGCAGCTGCGCGAGACTGCCCGGTGCGATAGCGACGAGCGACGGTGAGAGATCGGGGAACCAGCTCCCGAAATTGATCACGAGCGCCTGAAACAGACCCGCCAGCTGCTCGGTCACGGCGCGTCCTTCCGCAGCTTCCACCGCCCCCAGGTCCTGGTCTACGAGGAACACCTCGGCGTCGTGCGCGGCCAGAAACAGCGCCTCGGCCAACGCCGCTGCGCCCAGTACCACCACCAAATCGCCGGGCTCGAGGCGCGATGCCCAGGGCACAATGGGGTGCGCGCGATCGAAGCCCCAGTGTGTGGGCTCGCGCTGTGCCTCCCGCAGCGCGCGGTGCTTCTGGCGCCAGCGGGGGAAGGACGGCAGCCGCAGCCGCCGCGCAATGATCCGGTCCACGTGCTCGAGGAGCAGCACTTCCGTCAGCAGGTATTGGTCCTGGGCGCTCGCCTGCAACTCGCGGACCGCCTCGTCGCCGATCTCGAGCAGCTCCTCGCGCGGGATCGCGTTCTTGTACTCCTCCAGCCGCTGCAGGATGAACTCCTGGTACTCCTGTTTGAGCGAGCGTGGGGGTCGGCGCGCCGGCCGGGCGCCGGTGCTCTGCGCGCGCTCAAAAGGCAGGGAGGTCAGCATGGCTCGACGTGCACCGTGACTTCCTTCAACTCGAGGTCCTGCTTCAGCCGTTCTTCCACCGCGTCCGCGATGGCATGGGCTGCGGCCACGTTGGCGCCGCGGTCCACGGCGATCGTCACCTCGGCATAGCGAACACCAGCGGCGTTGGCGCCGCGAGAACGGATGCCATAGGCGCTCTTGACGCCTTCGACCGCCTGTGCCGTCTGCCGAATGGTG
>Ga0209220_1000740_pt1 | contig 9920 bp, 10 predicted proteins | sample BlaSpr_A8_OM3_M3_FD_187984 | JGI IMG/M metagenome (GOLD analysis project Ga0209220, IMG submission 187984) | Forest soil microbial communities from Thunder Bay, Ontario, Canada - Black Spruce, Ontario site 2_A8_OM3_M3 (SPAdes) (version 2) | ecosystem: Environmental > Terrestrial > Soil > Boreal... | reverse complement strand
GAGCGCGATGTCAGCGATCCCGAGCGGTGTCGCGATCACGGCATCGTAGAGCTTGACGTACTTCAGCTTGAAGAAGAAGTTGAATGCCGTCTCGTAAATCGCGCCGTTCATCGCCGAAGTCGCCATCATCGCTGGAGCGACGAAGACTGCGTAGCGAAGGGGATGCCCGTCCACCTGGACAGCCCCGCCCACCAGCGCGCCGACGCCGAAGCCGATCGCAAGCAGGTAGAGGAGCGGCTCGATCAGGCCCGACGCGATCAGGAGCCAGGCTCGCCGGTACATGATCGCGTTTCGCTCGACGAGACGAGCGGCGCGGTCCGGCGCGGGGAACTGGAGCGACCGGCGCCGCGGTAGCATCGCGATCACGTAACCAGCCTCCGCTTCAGGGTGATACGCGCCGCAACGATGCCGGCCGCCGCGTAGAGGAGCAGAACCGTGACGTTGATGCCCGCCGATGACGGCAGCACACCGACCGAGAGGCTGCGGGCCAGCGTCACGCCGTGGGCGAGCGGGGTGAGCCATGCGAGTCCCTGGACGAGCTGGGGGAGCTGGTGGATAGGGAAGAAAACCCCACCCAGCAGGAAGAGCGGTGTGATCAGCAAGCGGCCGATCAAGGCAAAACTGGTGGTGGTTCGCTGCGTCGCGGTCCACGCGAGGATCGGTGCGGCGAACGCCAGCCCGGTGAGGACGGAAACGACAATCGCCAGGACGCCCAGCCCGGAGTGAACGGTGCCGAAGAGCAGCATGACGAGAAAGAACGCGACGCTCCCGAGCCCAAGGCGCAAGGCGAGCCAGCCGAATTCGCCGGCCAGAACATCGAGGACCCGGAGCGGTGTCGCCAGCATGCCCTCATAGGTCCGCTCCCACTGGATCCGCGCCATGATCGGGAAGGTGGTCTCGACATAGCCAGATTGCATGGCGGTGGCCACGAGCAGTCCGGGAGCGAGAAACGCCAGGTAGGAGAGGCCGTCGACCGTTCGAACCGGGCCCCGCGAGATCAGGCTGCCGAGGCCGAACCCCAACGCGGCAAGGAAGAGCACCGGCGACACGAACGACATGAAGACGGAGCCTTTCCAGGTGCGACGGTAGACGATCAGGTTGTGCTCGAGGACGCGAAGCGCGCCGGTCATCGCCAAGCCCTCACTCGATTAGGCTCCGGCCGGTGAGACGGAGGAAGACGTCCTCGAGCGTGCTGCGCCGGACCAGCGTCGACTCCGGTCGAAGGCCGCGAGTGTGGATGGCGGCGGCCGCAGCCTCGCCGTCGGTCGTATAGAGCAGGACACGGTCGGGCAACACTTCGACGCGATCCGCGAGCCCGTCGAGCTTGTCCAGCGCCGGCGTGGCATCGATCGGAAAGCGAAGCTCGAGCACCTCGCGGCTGGAGTACTGGTCGATCAGGCTTCGGGGCGAGCCGAAGGCGACGATCTTCGCCTTGTCCATGACGACCAGGCGATCACAGAGCTGCTCGGCCTCATCCATGTAGTGGGTCGTCAGCACGATCGTCACGCCCTGCTGCTTGAGACGGTAGAGACGATCCCAGACCAGGTGCCGAGCCTGCGGGTCCAGCCCAGTGGTGGGCTCGTCGAGCAAGAGCAAATCGGGCTCGTTGACCAGGGCACGGGCGATCGTGAGGCGGCGTTTCATCCCTCCGGAAAGAAACTCCACGCGATCGCGGGCGCGGTCTTTGAGCTGAACGAAATCGAGAAGTTGCTCGGCTCGGCGCCGAGCTTCCTCGCGCGCGATCCCGAAGTACCGTGCATAGGTGAACAGGTTCTCATCGACGAGGAGCTCGGTATCTAGCGTGTCGGACTGTGGAACAACGCCCAGCCGCGCTCGGATTCGCGGACCATCCGCGACCGGGTCCATGCCGAGCACACGCAACGTCCCGCCGGAGGCGGTCGACACGCAGCCGATCATGCGCATCGTCGACGTTTTCCCCGCGCCGTTCGGGCCGAGGAAGCCGAACGCCTCACCGCGTTCGACGTCGAAGTCGATCGCGTCGACCGCGACCAGGTTCGCGAAGCGCTTGGTCAGGCCACGGGCATGGATAAGCGCGTCTGCAGGGGCTGCTGATGTTGCCATTCAGCCGTCGACACGATACTAGATGCGAGCACGCGGGCTTCATGGTCGAGCAGCCACTGCTTCGTTGGCAGACCGCCGCCGAACCCGGTCAGCGAACCGTCGGCGCCAATGACACGATGGCAGGGGAGCACGATGCAGACGGGATTGGCGCCGTTTGCGGCGCCGAGCGCGCGAGCCGCCGTCGGGATGCCGAGCGCGGCGGCCTGACGGCCGTAGCTCGTCGTGGTCCCGAAGGGAATTTGGGCCAACGACCTCCAGGCCGCGAGCTGGAATCGGGTGCCCTGCAGGTCGAGCCGGATATCGAACGACGTGCGTGAACCCGCGAAGTATTCATCGAGTTGGGCGGCCGTCTGAACGAGGATCGGATGCTCTGGGTTGCGTTGCGGCCGAGGATGGATTCCAGCGCGCGCCGGCGACAGCTTGGGCCAGAGGATAGCCCTGAGCCCCTGGTCAGAGGCGACCAGCGTGAGCTCACCGACCGGTGTGGCGTGGGTGGTGCTGTGCAGCGTTGCGTTGGTTTGCATCATGAGATCTCCTTCTGCGTGTCGGTGAGTGTTGCCCACAACTGGTGGGTCGCGTAGCTGCGCCAGGGGCGCCAGGCGGCAGCCTGTTCGGAAATCGCGCGTGCATTGCTGCCGAGTCCGAGTCGCGCGCCGGCTTTCTTGATGCCAAGGTCGCTTGGGAGGAATGTATCGGGGTCGCCGAGCGCGCGCATCACGATATACCCGGCGGTCCAGTCCCCGATCCCGGGCACCCGCATCAGGTCCTGGTAGGTCTCGGCCCGGTCGGCGCCCGGATCGAGCGTAAGCGTGCCGCCCGCGACCGCACGGGTGAGTGCGTGCATCGTCGCCCGCCGAGTTTCCGGCACACCGAGCTCGGAAAGGTCCGCCTCGGCGATCGCATCGGCCCGCGGGAATAGATGCGTGAGCGTCGGATCGGCGATCTTGATCACGTCGCCATGCGCCGTCACGAGCCGTGAGGCCAATGTACGTGCCGCTGCGAGCGAGACCTGCTGGCCGAGAACCGCCTGGATCGCGAGCTCCGTCCCATCGACCGCGCCGGGCGCGCGCAACCCGGGGCGCTTCTTCACGATTGGCGAAAGACGCCGGTCTAAAGACAAGACCTCGACTACGCTCAGCGGGTCGGCGTCGAGATCGAGCAAGCGGCGGCATTGTCGGACCGCACTCGTCAGGTCCGCCATCGACTCGAGACGGAGCGTGCAGCGGATGTGGGTGTCGATCGGTTCGAGCGCCGCCACGCCGGCGCCGCGCGGTAGGCGCAGCGTGCGCCGGTAGACGCAGCCGCTCATCTCCGCGACACCGGGCACCGCGCGGACACGCAGCCAACTGGACAACGTGGACCAGTCGAGCGGCGGCCGGTACGGAAGCCGAAGGGTGAGCGCGCCCTGGACGATATCACCGCGGCGCCGTCCCGCACCCCGGAGCTCGGTCGGTGTCAGCGCGAACACCTCACGGATCGTGTCGTTGAACTGGCGGATGCTGTCGAAGCCTGCCGCGAATGCGACGTCGGTGAACGGCAGGTCGGTCGTCTCGATCAGCATGCGCGAGGTCTGCGCGCGCTGGGCGCGGGCGATTGCGAGTGGGCCTGCACCAAGCTCGCTCAGCAGCAGCCGATGGAGATGGCGCTCACTGACCGAGAGCCGGCGCGCCAGCCCCGCGACACCGTCCCGATCGACGGTTCCATCCGCGATCAAGCGCATCGCCCGGCCGACAAGGTCGCCCCGCACGTTCCATTCGGGGGAACCCGGCGACGCGTCGGGACGGCAGCGCTTGCAGGCGCGAAACCCGGCCAGCTGTGCGGCGGCCGCGGTCGGATAGAACTGGACGTTCTCGCGCTTCGGCCGGACCGGCGTCGGGCAGCTCGGCCGGCAGTAAATCCCGGTCGTCTTGACAGCGGTGATGAACCAACCGTCGAAGCGGGCGTCGCGGCTCTCGACGGCCCGGTAGCAGCGCTCGAAATCGAGGGGGGTTGTGCTCACTTCGGCTCATTGTGGGGGAGGGAGCCCGGCTCTGGCTGGCGGAAATCGGACATTCAAAGGGTACGCGTTTCTCAGTGCGCGCCAAATTGTCAGCGCCTTTTTAGCTGATCACGGCGCGCTGGTTACCAATCCGTGACAAGAGCGGAATCGGCGTCCTCCGAGCGCAACGCCCACGGTAAGTAAACGGCAGTGTAATTCACATGCGAACGGGTTCGCACTACGTGGCCATGGCCAAACCAGAATCGAAATGAACAAGAAAGTCAGCCAGCGTCAAAAAGGACAGGCGATCGTGCTTGTAGCACTGATGATCGTTGTGCTCACGGGGATGCTGGCGCTGTCGGTCGACGTCGGCAATAGCTACGGCCAGCGGCGCATGCTGCAGACGGCGGCCGACGCGGCCGCGATGGCGGGGACACACCTCGCCATGGAGCAGGTCACCAACGCGGGCGGCACGCAGAACTACACGGCCCAGCGCACCACCGCGATCCAATTCGCGAATCGAAACGGCGCGTCAGCCCCGGACACCATCACCATCGTCTGGGTCGACAACACCGGCGCAGCCTTCGCGAACGACGTCAGTAATCTGCCGATCATCCCGGTGGGCAAGGTCGCCCAGGGGATGAAAGTGACCATCGTCGCTTTCCGCAATACCTTCCTCTTCCGAACCTTCGGCATTCAACAGGTCGGGGTGACCGTAAGCGCCATGGCGCAGTTCGGCACCGCGAACGCGATCGTGGGAGCGGCCCCTCTGCTCATGAACAGGGACACCGTTATCGCTGGAACCGGACCAACCTCACTGTATACGCCGGTCCTCGTTACGACGGACAATGGCGGCCCGGCGTGCTGCTCCGCGGGGCAACTTGACAGCCTGGGTTATCTGATTCCCGCGGCATTTGTGGCCCCGCCGCCCCCAGTCAATAACTTTCACATCCTGAACGACCCCCCGACGAGTGCGGCGTCTCCGGCGACTCGATCGAGCGCGGCCAATGGGATCACAGGCACGCTGAGCATCGGGCCGAGCTACTACATCGATCCCGCGGGTCAGCCAGCGAATGACAACTTCGCGCTTGGAATGAATGACCGCATCCTGCGGTCGATCGCCAACCCGGTCTTCGCCGGCGACCTGCCGCAGCCCGGCAAGTTCTCGCCCTACAACCCACGGGTGTTCATGACCGGGGTGAACACCAGCGCGGGCGGAACCAACCCGACACCAATCTACGTGTTCCTGGCCTTCTATCTGCAGTTCGTCGTGTATGACACCAGCACTCACAAGATCGTCATCGGCGGGTACTGGGTGAACTCGAGCGGCGTGCCCGGCAGTGGTGGGTTCGGTCTGCCGACGGGGGGTACCGGCAACCCCATGGTGTTCCGGCTGACGCAATGAGGTGCCTCCATCCGTCCGATACGACGGGTGCGTAGGGTTGCCGCCGAAAAACCGTCTGAACCTATGGGCCCTCGTCGCGGCGACTTAACGAAGCGATATAGGAGCGAACTCAGCGACCCGTCGGGGCCAGCGCAAAACCGTTACGAACCCGCCATCCGGCTGATCCATCCCTTCCCGAGGCGCAAGGCAAACGGCAATTCCGGGGCTGTGTAATTCAGAAGTCAATAGAAATGAAGCAGATTCACAAGCGTCTGTCGGCGCGCCCGGGGCAGGCCGTCGTCGAGTTGGCGATCGCCATGCCCCTCCTGGCGCTCATGCTGTTCGGCCTGGTTGACTTCGGCCGGGCCTACTTCCAGTACATCGCGCTCGTCAACGCCACCCGAGAGGGAGCGCGCGTGGCAGCGTACGGATTCTCCAACCTGTCGAACGCCGCGTCACCGGCGCAAGATACCGTCCAGGGCCGGATCAAACTCGCCGATGGCGGGCTCGGCATCGTCAACAACGCCGCCCACATGCAGATCACGTTCTACGACATGACGGCCAGCCCGTACCGTCAGTGCGCGCACTTCAACTACGGCACGAACGCGATCGTCTGGGACGCGCCCTATACCGCGCCCAACAGTGGCAGTGGCCAGAAGTGCCCCAAGGAGGGTGACGCGATCAGAGTGTTGGTCGTCTCAGACTTCACGCCGATCACGCCGTTGATGGCCCAGATCATGGGGAACCCATTGCAGCTCGTGGCCATGGCGCAAACGAGGATCGAATGACGAAGAAAACCCGCCAACTCGAAAAGGGACAGGCGATCGTGCTCGTGGCACTGATGATCGTTGCGCTGACCGGGATGCTGGCGCTCTCGGTTGACGTCGGCAATGGCTACACCCAGCGGCGCATGCTGCAGACGGCGGCCGACGCTGCCGCGATGGCGGGGACACACCTCGCCATGGAGCAGGTCACCAACGTGGGCGGCACGCAGAACTACACGGCCCAGCGCAACACCGCGATCCAATTCGCCAATCGAAACGGCGCTTCAGCCCCGGACACCATCACCATCGTCTGGGTCGACAACACCGGCGTAGCCTTCGCGAACGACGTCAGCAATCTGCCGGTCATCCCCGGCGGCAAGGTCGCCCAGGGGATGAAAGTGACCATTGTCGGTAACCGCAACACCTTCCTCGTCCGCGCCCTCGGCATCCTGCAGGTCGGGGTGAGCGTCAGCGCCATGGCACAGTTCGGCACGGCGAACGCGATCGTGGGGGCGTCGCCGCTCCTGATGAACAGCGACTCCGGGTCAGGAACCCATCCGTTGTATACGCCGTTCCTGGTGACCACGGACGACGGCGGTGTGGCCTGCTGCTCCGTAGGCCAGAACGACAGCCTCGGCTTTGCGATCCCCGCCGCGTTCATCTCGCCGGCGCCGGGCCAGCAGAACTTCCATATCCTCAACGACCCGCCGACCAGCGCCACGCCGGCAACACTCAACAGCAGCGCGAATGGGCTGTCGGGCACGCTCAGCATCGGGCCGAACTACCAGATCGATACCGCCGGTCACCCCGCGAACGACGGCTTCGCGCAGGGCCTCAATGTCCGGATCCAGCGGTCGAATGCGAATTCGGTCTTCGGCGGTGACCTGCCGCAGGCGGGGAAGTTCTCGCCCTACAATCCGCGGGTCTTCATGCTCGCCGTTAACAACAGCTCGAGCGCGACCAGCCCGACGACGGTCAAAGAATTCCTCGCCTTCTACATCTCTTTCGTGGTCTACAACGCCTCGCACTCAATTACGATTGGCGGCTACTGGGTGAACTCAAGCGGCGTCCCTGGAAGCGGCGGTCTCGGCGTCCCCACAGGTGGCACGGGCAACCCGATGGTGTTCCGGCTGACGCAATGAGGCGCCTGTCTTGTCGGGGTCGCGGCCAGGCGCTCGTCGAGATGGCGTTGATCACGCCCCTGCTGTTCTTCATCCTGCTCGGGATCGTGGACCTCGGGCGCGCTTACTACCAGTACACGGTCATGACGAACGCCGTCCGGGAAGGCGCCCGCTACGCGGCGGTGCAGTGGTCGAACAGCAGCGGCGGTGGCGCCGCGACCAACTCCAACGCCGCCTCGGCAGCCTTCAACACGGTGCAGGGGCGCATCCAGTACGTGGGTAACACGGCGGGGATGACGTTTGTCAACGACGCCGCCCATATCTCCATCACCTACTACGACGGAACCAGCGCTGCGCTGACGCAGTGCGCCCATTGGGCTGCGGCCACGAACACGATCGTCCAGGACAACAGCTACCCGGTGACGCAACCGCGGACCGGGGACATCGTGAAGGTGCACCTCGCGTACACGTTTACGCCGATCGTCCCGATCCTGAGTCAGGTCACAGGCGCCACTTTCAACCTGACCGCCGACGAGCAGATAAGGATCGAGTAGCTGCGGCGGTTCCGACCGATTGGCGTAGCAGCCTCATCAATAAACGCCGGCTAAAGACGGGTTGCGATCCGGTCGCGGCCTTGTGAAGAATCATCGGAGACTGGAGTTATTGCAAGACTTCCGCTACATACTGGGCGTCGAATGTTTTCTCTTACCCGTGCCTTAAGGAGCGATGCCTCGGATGGCGCGCCGCGTCAACGCCGGCGCGGCCAATCGGCGCAGTCGCTGACCGAGTTCGCGCTGATCCTGCCCGTGTTGATGCTGATCCTTCTCGGGGTCGTCGACTTCGGGCGGGTCTTCTATTACTGGACCTCGATCGCTAACGCGGCGCGGGAGGGGGCTCGTTACGGCATTACCCACCCGACCGCGATTACCTCGACGTGCAAGGCCGACCCGAGCAACGTCAAATACCGCGTGAAACAGGAGGCGGGAACAACCGTGATACTTGCCGACTCCAACATCGCCGTGTTCTGGGTGGACGCCACGACGGGCGCGCGAACCGATGCGGCCGCGAACTGCAACCCCTTGCCCGGTGACCAGCGCATCTATCAGAATCCAAACGCCCTGCGGGTCGACGTCTTCTACGACTTTCACGCGATCACGCCGCTGATCTCCAACTTCTGGGGCGGTGGCGGCCTGCGCATCGCGAGCTCGACGACCATGGTGCTCGAATGACACGGATGAACCGCGCCCCTTTCCGGCGCCAGCGTCGCCAGCGGGGCCAGACCATGCTCATCTTCATCCTGATCATGACGACGCTCATTGGCTTCCTCGGCCTCGTCATGGACGGCGGCCAGGCGTTCCATTCGCGCCGCCAGATGCAGAACGCGGCCGACGCGGGAGCCCTGGCCGGAACGTACGTCCTGCTGCAGAACCGCTTTGCGAGCAACTACCCTGCCGCATTCCAGACCGCTGCTGTGAAGGCCGCGCAAGCCGCGGCGGAGGCGAACGGTGCGCCGGACCCAGACAACACGCCGAACGATGGCATCAACGCGGCGCTCACGATCACCCCGACCGATGTCTACGGCAATCCCACCGCCACGGGGTGGAGTGACTCGAGCGTCCGCGGCATGAAAGTGGCGGTTGCCTCGAGCTACGAAACGCTGTTCATCCGGGTGGTTGGCATCACGCGGTACGACGTAAAGACCACGGCGACCGGAGCGTGGGGATACACGAGCAACATCCTCGGCATGCTGCCGATGGCGGTGAACCGGGACGCGGTGCCCGCCAACTACGTCGACGGCACGGAGTACCGGGCGAACCTCAGTCCCGCCGGCGGCGGGGCCGGGAACGTCAACTACGGGACGTTCACGGTCACGGGACAGACCCTCGCCGACGCCTGGCTCAACGGGCTCAAGACGCTGATCCAGCTCAACAAGCCATATCCCGCGAACGACATCACAACGATCACGCAGGTGACCTGCGATGCGCTGACCGCCCGGATCAACGCGGTCGGGCACACCAGCGAGACCTGGAGGAGCTTCAGCGTCGACAGTCCCCGGGTGGCCGTCATGGCCGTGCTCAACGGCGACGTGGGTGGTTCGACCGTGGTGCCGATCGGTTTCGTCACCGTGTTCATCGACGCGGTCAGCTGCGGCCAGCAGATGGTCACCCTGCACTTCATCCGCGCGCCGATCCTGCCGAACGGTACCCAGATCGACCCCACGATCGTGAACCCGCCCGCCTACACGCCGGCTGTGATGAAACTGATCGACTGAGCCATCGACGGTTCTGCAACGCGGTGGTGCGCCGTCTGTAACAGGCAGGCACCGTTTTCGGCCGTAGAGACAGCTTGTAAGAGTGGCCGTCGCGAATAGACCATACGATGGGAGCGTTCAATACAAGTGGACGGGGCCGTCAGCCTCGCCCCAAGGAGTGATTCGAACTCATATGCGCAGACTCTTTATCGCAATGATCGCCGGCGGCTTTCTGCTGCTGAGCGGTGTCGCCGCCAGCGCCAAGCCCGATTCGGCGAACACTGGGCAGGACCAGAATGGTCAGCAGCAGACCCAGACGCAGAACGACCAGAAGTCGAAG
>Ga0209220_1000739_pt1 | contig 9944 bp, 9 predicted proteins | sample BlaSpr_A8_OM3_M3_FD_187984 | JGI IMG/M metagenome (GOLD analysis project Ga0209220, IMG submission 187984) | Forest soil microbial communities from Thunder Bay, Ontario, Canada - Black Spruce, Ontario site 2_A8_OM3_M3 (SPAdes) (version 2) | ecosystem: Environmental > Terrestrial > Soil > Boreal... | reverse complement strand
GAGGGGTCCGGTCCGAGTGCGCGTTTCATGCGCTTCGCCAACCCGGCCGAAGCCCAGACGCATGCCGCGGAGCTCAGCAAGATTGTCGCCGCCTGGTGCTCGCTCACTCCGGCCGAGCGGGGTTCCGCCAACAAGGCGTGAGTACACGACCGGTCACCGAAATCGGCGCCGCGGTCGTCGGGACCGGCTTCATCGGCGCCGTCCATGTCGAAGCACTGCGCCGGCTGGGAGTGCAGGTGTACGGCGTCGTTGGATCCAGCCATGCTCGGGCCGCTGAGCGCGCCGCCACCCTCGCCCTGCCGCCCGCCTACGAGAGCTTCGAGGCGATGCTGGCCGACCCTCGAGTGGAGGTGGTCCACATCACCTCGCCAAATAACCTGCACTACCCCCAGGCGGCGGCGGCATTGGCCGCCGGCAAGCATGTCGTCTGCGAGAAGCCGCTCGCGATGACGTCAGTGGAGACGGGCGAGCTCGTCCGGCTCGCGCAGGCGAGCGGCCTCGTGCATGCCGTCAATTTCAACATCCGCTTTTATCCGATTAACCGCCATCTTCAGCAACTGGTGCGAGAAGGCCGGCTCGGTGACGTGCGGTTGGTGTCTGGCCACTACCTGCAGGACTGGCTGCTCCTCGATACCGACTGGAACTGGCGCCTCGAGCCTGAGCATGGCGGCGGGCTGCGAGCGGTCGCCGACATCGGCTCCCACTGGATGGATCTCACCAGCCACATCGCCGGGCAGCGGATCGTCGCCGTGATGGCTGACTTGAAGACCTTCATTCCGGTTCGCCAGCAGCCCGTTGGGCCGGTGGAGACCTTCTCAAATAAGCCCTCGGGCGCGACGACTGTGCGCACCATCACCACGGAGGACGCCGCGACGATCCTGCTCCGCTTCGAGAACGGTGCGATTGGCAACCTGACGATTTCGCAGATCAGCCCGGGACGGAAGAACACCCTGGAATTCGAGATCGATGGATCTACCTCCGCCGCGGCCTGGAACTCAGAGCACCCCGACGACCTCTGGGTCGGCCATCGCGGACGGCCGAACGAGCTCCTTCCGCGCGACCCGGCCCTGCTCAACGACGAGGGGCGCGCCGCCGCCAGCCTACCCGGCGGACACAACGAAGGCTTCGCCGACACCTTTAAGGCGCTGTATCGGGCGATCTACCGATCGGTGGCCGGCGATGGATCGGGCGAGCCCGACTATCCGACGTTCGCCGACGGCCACGAATCGATGCTCGTCTGCGAGGGGGTCGCCCGCAGCGCCCATCAGGGTTCCTGGGCGTCGGTGGACCGCACGGCGCCTGTTCTCTCCGGGTAAAGAATCACGCTGCGTCCAGTTACTTGATTAAGTTTAGGCAATCTGCTACCAACTAGGCATTAGTGCCCATGGGACCCTTCGAACGAACAGCTAGGGCATTTCTCGGGCTAGCGCTGGTAGCTCTGGCCTACTGGCTGGCGGCTCGTCTGAGCTTGAACCTGGCGCTGGTGCATGGCCAGGTAACGCCTGTCTGGCCACCGACGGGGATCGCGCTGGTAGCGATACTCCTTATGGGCCGGCGGGCCTGGTTGGCCATCGCCCTTGCTGCGTTCGCGGTCAACCTTCCAATTGGCCCCTCACCCCTGGGTGCAGCCCTCATTGCCCTCGGCAACACGCTGGCTCCCCTCGTTTCAGTCGAGCTGCTCCGGCGGGTCGGCTTCCATCGCGAGCTGGACCGGCTGCGCGATGCGATCGCTCTCATCGTCATTGCGGCTCTCGCCGGCATGACGATCAGCGCGACCATCGGGAGTGTCGTGCTCGTGCTCTCGGGTGCGGTTCCGGCGACCGAATTCGGGGCGACGTGGGCCGTCTGGTGGACCGGAGATGCGATGGGCATCCTGCTCGTGGCGCCACTCCTCTTGAGTATGCTCGCGCGCCCTTCCGAACCAGTCCTCAGTTGGCGACGGCGTTTGGAGCTGGCGGGTCTGCTGGCCGGCACGGCCGTCGTGACCTACGTGCTTTTCCAGAATCGGCTGCGGCTCGAATACCTGGTTCTTCTGCTGATCATGACAACGGCCTGGCGGTTCCGCCTGCGAGGTGCCGCACCCGCGGCGCTGATCGCGTCGGGAGTCGCCATCTGGTCAGCCCTTCAGGGGATCGGCCCCTTCTCTGGCGAGACGCTGCTCCAGAAGATGGTTACCCTCCAGGTCTTCAACGTCAGCGTGGCGGTAGCATCGTTCCTCCTCGCCGCCTTTGTGGACACGCACGAGCGTGAGGAAGAGATGTCTCGCCTTTACGAGTCCGCCAAGTTCGCCAGCGAGGCCAAGACTCGCTTTCTCCACCTGGCCGCCCACGAGTTGCGGACCCCGATCACGGTCTTGACCGGCTATTTGTCGTTGATGTCCGATGGCAGCCTGGGTGCCGTCCCCGACGGATGGAAAAAGTCGCTTGAGATCCTGACGGGCAAGACTCGGGAGCTGAACCGAATCGTGGCCGATCTCCTCGAAGCCTCGCGGATCGAGGCGAACTCAATGACCCGCAACCTGAGCCAGATCGACCTTCGGAAGGCTGTCCGCGATGCCAGGGAACGCGCTCTGCCACGGGCCGTTCTGGTCGGCGCGGAGATTATCAACGGCGCGACCGACGATCCGGTTGTTGTGGAGGCTGATGCAAGCCAGGTCGGTCGCATCCTGGACAACCTCATCAACAATGGCCTGTCGTACAGCCTCCAGCCGGCGCGGCTGTCGATCAGTCTGTCGGCCGAGGGGGATCGGGCCGTCGTGCGGGTCGCCGACAACGGGGTCGGCATTCCTGAGGACGAACGCGAGCGGGTCTTCGAGCGCTTTCATCGGACCAACGAACCTGCCTTCCGCAGCATTCCGGGCACGGGGCTCGGACTGTATATCAGTCGGCAGCTTGCCCAAGGTCACGGAGGCAGCCTCGTGATCGAAAGCAGCACGCGACGTGATGGGACAGTCTTCGCGCTCGCCCTCCCGCTCTCGGTGACGGCATCAACCCCGGTCCTGACGGTCCCCGACGATCCGAACGAAGCGTCCGCCCCGGCAGCCGACCTGACCGAGGCGCTGACGCTGCCCGCTGGCCGACGATTGGGCTGACGGGGCCCGTCGCCGACTGGTGGGCATTCTCCACCTTGCGGGGTTGTTCCGGTCGCGACCGACTAAGAGGTCGGGTGGTCCTGGATCGTTCCTCTGAGCGGGATCTCGGGAAGGAAGAATGCCGTCAGCAATCCCAGCGCCATCAGCGCGGTGCCGAGAAGGAAGGCGCGCTCGATACCGATCGACAGGCTCGCCCGGACCGCGGTTAGCACCTGGTGCGCGAGCACGGGCGGGAGCTTTCCGAACGCTTCGGTCAGTCCCTGGTTCTGGCCGGCAATCAGTCCCTGGGCGCCAGAGGTTGCGGCCTTCGCCAGCTGTGGCCCGGCCCCAGCCGGCAGGTGCCTGGGCAGCTCGTTCTTCAACGTCTCGATGACGATCGTCGCCATGATCGGGATGCCCATCACGGCGCCCAGGCTGTTGAAGAACTGGCGCGCGGCATTGGCGGTGCCGAGCATGCGGTAAGGGAAGGCGCTCTGCACGACGACCGACAGGGTGGGGAAGACGGCGCCGACGCCCGCCCCGGTCACGACCATGGCGACAACCGCCTGGCTGAATGGTGTGCTGGCCGACAGTCGCGACAGCAAGAACGTGCCGATGACGGCGAGGGCCATGCCGATGGTCGTCTGCGTCTTGTAGCGACCGGTCCGGGTGGTGAGCTGGCCGCCCACCAGGCTGCCGAGAACGAAGCCGAGCATCAACGGCGAAAGCACGAGGCCGGCGTCCTGCGCGCTATACCCGAGCACGCCCTGGGCGTAGAGAGGCAGAAAGGTCAGAGCGCCAAAGAGGGCGACGCCAACCAGAAAGCTCAAGAGCACCGCCACCGTGAAGGCGCGACTCTCGAAGAGGTGGAGCGTCATCACTGGTTCCGCGGCGTGGTTCTCCCAGATGGCGAAGGCCGCCAACAGCACGGCGCCGCCGGCTAGAGCGCCGATGACCTGGATCGAGTTCCAGGGATAGGTGATTCCGGCCCAGGTGAGTGCGATCAAGATCGGCAATACGCCGCCGACCAGCAGGAAGATGCCGAGCCAATCGATCCGGACTCGGCCGTGACCGGCCAGCTTCGGCAGGAGGAGGGCGATCAGCGCCAGCGAAATGAGCCCGAGGGGCAGGTTGACGAGGAAGACCCACCGCCACCCAAAGTGATCGGTGATGAATCCGCCGACCAGCGGGCCAATGATGCTGCCAAGGCCGAAGACGCTCACGATCAGGCCCATCCAGCGCCCGCGTTGGCGGGGAGAAAAGATGTCGCCGATGGTCGTTGCGCCCAGCGCCAGCATGGCACCACCCCCGATGCCCGTGACGGCTCGGGCCGCAATCAGCTCACCCATGTTCTGGGAGAGGCCGGAGACAGCGGACCCGACCAGGAAAAGCAACAGGCCAGCGATGTAAAAGGGCCGGCGTCCAAAGAGGTCGGAGAGCTTGCCCACCACCGGCACCGCCACCGAGGAGGCGAGCAGGTATGAGGTGAAGAGCCAGGCGTAGAGATCGAGACCGTGCAGCTCGTCGACAATCGTCGGCGCCGCGGTCGACACGATCGTGCTGGTCAGGACCGAGGTGAACTGCACCAGCATGACGGCGCCGAGCACCCAATAGCGACGATCGGCCGGAATCTGGTTGGTGAAGACTGGCTGGGGCCGCCCCGGGGGCGGCGGGCTGGGTTCGGCGTCGCTCGTCAAGATTTCCAGTCTACCGGCACCTCCCACAACAAGCAGCAAACAAACGGGGGGATGGCATCGCGCGGAGTCGACGACATGCGGCGGTCCGGATCCCGAGTTAATTAGGCAGCGCTCTTCTCAGCGTACGGGAATAACCGTCGGCCGCTCCGCATGTCGCGGGGTGAGAGCCGTTTCTTGCCGTCGAAGGAAGCGCGATAGGCGTCAACGTTCCACTCCCACGCCTCAAGCAGAACGTACTCGCGGTCGTAGAGTATCCACACCAGCCGGTCCCAGTCGTAATTTCGAGCCTTAGCCACGAGAGTGACAAAGGATCCGGGCTTGCCGGACGGCCTGTTCGCCTTCACCTGGTAACGGAGCCTGCCGAGCGTAAAGTCGTAGCCTTGCGACACAGCGGTTCGGTTCACGCAGTCGTGCGCGTAGGATGCGTCGTCGTGCCCCACTAAGAGAGCGGCGTCATGTTCCGAAATTGCACTCGTAATCGCTGGGGCACAGCCGAACCTCCCCTGCCAGGCAAGGGCCGCCGATACGAGGTCCTCCCTTTCGCTCACGCCGCTCCCTCGCGCGCCGTTGGTGCGACCATGGCAGGAGAACGAAACCGGACGGCGGCTCCTGCAGGGTCCGTGGCTAAGCGCCGAGTTGGGATGCCAGATCGAGGAAGTCCTCGGCGACGATGTCGACCCGGAAGTCGGGAATCTGCGCCTTGCCGGTGCCCCATTCCTGAGGACGACGTACGAAGGCCGTTCGCATGCCCTGGTCGGCAGCGGCGGCCAGGTCGTAGGGGTGGGATGCCACCATCATCGCCTGATCGGGGTGAACGGCAAGCAGGTCGGGGACCAGGCGGTAGATTCGCGGGTCGGGTTTATAGCTCTTGACCAGCTCGGTCGACAGAATGCAGTCAAAGGGGAGGCTGCCTGCTCGGGCCAGGTCAACGAGCAGCGCCATGCCCCCGTTCGAGAGGGTGGTCAGAACGAACCGGGAGCGCAGTCGGGTGAGCCCACCGACCGCGTCGGGCCATGGCGGCAAGTGGTGCCAGGCGCGAACCAGACGGTCAAGGTCGGTCTCACGTAGCGACTGAAATGAAAACGCGGCGGCGACTTCGCGGAGCGCAGCTCTGTGCGAGTCGTCCAGTCCTTGCCACGGCATCTCGCCGAGTCGCACGCGATCCAGCAATGGCTGAGAGGATCTCCGCCACGCATCGGCGAACGCCGCGGCGTCAATCGGCACATGGTGCTCCCCGCGATCGACCGGCACATAGTGCTCCACGGCGGTGGCGGCCACTTCCGCAATGACACCGCTGCGCCAGTCGACGACCGTCCCGAAGACGTCGAAGGCGAGTACCTTGAGGTCGGAACCAGCGCCGCGAGCCATGTGCGGACGGTTAGCCCTGCGCCAGCAGCAGGTCGGAGCGGTCGATCGCGCCGTCGGGATTTCGCAAGATGTCGAGCAGCCTCGGGTCGAGGGGCACGAGGACACCGTCGAAGTCGGGCTTGGCCTGCTCTAGTGTTCGCGCCCACGCGTCTCGATCCGCGGGGACTTCGACGCGCCGCCACTTTTCTGTTCCACTAACGACGCTTCCCCCTTGCGACACGCCGACAATGCCTCGCAGGCGCGACAAGTGCTGCAAAGTCTCGAACGCCCTCGCCGACCCTCCCCCAGAGGGGGAGGGAGAATCAGGAAGGATCAGTCCCAGCCGCAGCTGGCCGGTGACTGCGGCGATTGCCGCCAACGCCAGCATCGGGTCGTAGCCATCGCCTTCCTCCAGCCAGATGCTGTCAGCGCCGGCCGCTTCCATCGCCCGCGCGTCCGCGAGGAACTCGCCCGGGTCCTCGAACCGGGAGGGGAGTAGGACCCCGACCTTCATCTAGGCCTGCGCGCTGAAGATGATCACGGCGCGCAGGGCCAGCACGCCGACCAGCACCAGCGCCGGCACTACCACGGGTGGAAGCTGGCGCACCAGCGTCGGTCGAAATTCGGCGATCAGCGGCACGAGGGTGCCGATCAGGACCACCAGCCAGAGGAGGATCCAACCGCCGCCCAGCACCTTCGAAATCACGCCGCCGACCGTGATCAAGAAGAGGGCGATCAAGACCAGCTCCAGGATGATGAAGTAGCGGTCCGCCTCCATCAGCTTCCCGTCGGTGACTGAGGCCTCGCGCCGCTGACGGCTCAGCAGCAGGATGCAGGCGGCTGCACCACTGAGGCCCGACGCGAGGAACAATCCGCCCAGCGTCCACGTATCGCTCCAAACAGGCTGGTTGCTCACGGCGAGGAGGACACCGGTGTAGGCCGCGACGAAGAACCCAAAGATCGCGCCGATCACCATGAACGCCTTTCCCACGGCGCTGCCCATGACGCGGCCGGCGCCCGCGAGCACACGCCAGCGCAGATAGCCACCTTCACCAACTGCGCCCAGGAACATCACGAACGAGAAAAGCCCGAAGAGGGTCAGGCCCCAGACTCCCAGCGACATTGGCGAGTACGCCTTGAACGCCGGTGCACCTGAACCGACGTCGACGAGCATGTGCCAGAAGCGCGCTGGCTGTCCGAGGTCGAGCGTGAGCAGGATGGGGCAGACCAGCAGCAACGGGAAGCTGATGATGAAGGCGAGTCGCGAGGCCGCGGCATCGGTGGGACTGCCCCAGAGCCGCAGCATCGTGCCGATGACAAAGGCGCCACCGGAGATGCCGGCAAAGAAGAAGTACAGAAGGATGTACCACGCCCAGCCCGGCGCCACGACGAAATGCTCGCCGGGCACTAGGGTTGTGTCTCCCCCCGGCGGCGGAAGGCAATCAGACCCGCTACCGCCGCCACGACGGCGGTGACTGCTGCCCCCAGATAGCCGGGAATGTTGTTGCGGCTGGGTAGGACCGCGCTTTCGGTGCTGGGCAAGCTGTACGTCTCCGGTTTGTCGGTCAGCAGGAAGAAGGCGTGCAAGCCGCCGTACTCCTTGTCGCCATAGATGCGGGCCTCGGACATCCCTTGCTGATGGAGCGTGGCGAGGCGCGTCGCGGCGGTCTGGCGGATCTCGTCGAGCGGGCCGAACTTGATCGATTGCGTCGGACACGCCGTGGCGCATGCCGGCTTGAGGTTGTTCTGCAGGCGGTCGTAGCAGAAGGTGCACTTTTGCGCCGTCCCACTCGTGCTGTTGAAGCCGATGACGCCATAGGGGCAGGCCGCGATACAGTCGCGGCACCCATTGCAGACGTCCTGCTGGATGAAGACGGTGTCGAACTCGGTGCGGACGATGGCATCGGTCGGGCAGACTTCCAGGCAGCTGGCGTTGGCGCAGTGCTTGCAAACGTCCGACATCATCGACCAGGCGATCGGCTTGTCGGGATTCTTGGTCGGTTGTTCGATGAAGCGAACGTGCCGCCAGTTGGCATGGTCGAGCTGGCCGGTATTGTCGTAGCTCCCCCGGAACTCGAGCGGATTGTTGGGCAGCGCATTCCATTCCTTGCATGCCACCTCGCAGGCTTTACACCCGATGCAGAGCGTGACGTCTGTGAAGAATCCAACCGGTTGTGCCATGCCTCAGTTCCCCATCAGGTTGGGCGTGATTTTGGTCAATCCCTGGTCGCGTGCGTAGAGGTCGAGCGGGAGCGCGGCGATTTCGTCCACGACCGGCACCGCGCGAGTGTCACGGCGCAGGTCGAAGGTCAACAGATACTTCTGGCAGGTCTGGCAGCCGTCAACGCGGACATGGGGGAACCGTTCCTGTTCCTGGAGGATCGGCAACTTGGTGCCGGTCGACTCGCCGCACCCGGCACAGGTCATCCGGGAAAAGATCCAGTTGGTAGAGCATCGAGAGCAGACAAGGTAACGCGGGCCGCTAACGAGCGCCTCGCCGGACACGGCGAAGTACGAGAGCTGCGGGAGGCCCCCGCAAGCAGGACATTGGTCAGGAAGTGGATCCGGAAGGGGGGAGCGAGACGGCGCTAGCGCTTCGAGAAGGGGAGAGGCGGAGGCACGGCCGAGATAAGTTTCGAATGGAGTCAGCGGTTGCTGGTCGAGCCAGCGTTGCACGAGGTTCACGAGGTCGGCGCTGCAGAAGACACTGATGACGCCATCGCGCAATGGGGCCGGTCCCGACGAGACGGTTGCATCGACCACTGCGGGCAAGACTCGGGCCACTGCGAAATCAGCGATCTCCTCCGATGGTGGCGCCGCCGAGCGAGCCTCGTGAAACGCGGCCTCCTGCACGACGGTGAGGGCCTGGTATAGACGCAGCATCTCCGCGGCGTGCGGAAAGCGGCCGGCGAGTTCCTCCGCGCGCTCCCGACGGAGCGGCCACGGGTTGGCGGTACCGGCGATGGTGGCTTCCAGCACCTGCATCAGATCTTCTCCAGGTTCACGAGGAAGGCCTTGAACTCCGGCGTGTAAGCGTTGGCATCGCCCACGAAAGGCGTGAGGGAATTGACCAGCCAGTTCGCTCCCTTGCTCGGGTCCGCCTCAGCCGAGACGCCCACGAAGCCCCAGTGGATCGGCAGCCCGACCTGGAAGACCTTCTGGCCGTCGATGGTGGTGGGCGCGAGCCGCTTCGTCACCAGCGCGAGCACCTCGATCTTGCCGCGCTTGGAGCGCACCCGCACGCGGTCGCCGCTGTGGATGCCCTTCTCCGAAGCGAGTTCCTCGGGGATCTCCACGAACGGCGACGGCTGAAGCCCGGCCAGCAACGGAACGTGCTGGGTGACGTAATGCTCGTGCTCGGTGAGCCGGTAACTGGTGGCGACGTATGGATAGTCGGCGACTGTGCCGAAGCTGTCCGTGACCTTCCCATACTTCCCGTTGCTGCCCGTGTAGATGAAGGCGACGGGCGATTCCGACTGGGTGGGATGAAGCGGGTTCTTGATGGGAGCCTCCATCGGCTCGTAATGCTCGGGCAGCGGCCCGTCCACCATCGAGGTGGAGAAGAGGCGCCCCACGCCTTCGCCGTTCATGATGAAAGGCAGCCACGACGTCGGACTCTTGGGGTCCGCGGTGGCGCCCGTCGCCGGATAGTCCGGCACGTCGCCAACCCACTTCTTCTGGGCACCATCCCACTTGATGCCGACCCGGGTTGGATCCCAGGGGTTTCCGTTCAGGTCAGCCGACGCGCGGTTATAGAGGACGCGGCGGTTCAGCGGCCATGACCAGGCCCAGTTCGGAAAGAAGCCCATCCCCGTGGGATCGTTGGTCTT
>Ga0209220_1000738_pt1 | contig 9949 bp, 13 predicted proteins | sample BlaSpr_A8_OM3_M3_FD_187984 | JGI IMG/M metagenome (GOLD analysis project Ga0209220, IMG submission 187984) | Forest soil microbial communities from Thunder Bay, Ontario, Canada - Black Spruce, Ontario site 2_A8_OM3_M3 (SPAdes) (version 2) | ecosystem: Environmental > Terrestrial > Soil > Boreal... | reverse complement strand
CACCAGGTCATGCAGTCACAGCTTTCGGGTTCGACTTCTCGGAAGCCTCCCCGGTCACGGTGACCAGGATCAAGTTCAGCATCGGCAACCACTCCTTCCATGACGAGGTTGCCCCCTACAGGAGCTTGTCGCCGCATGCATAACAAAATCAGTAACGGCCGGCCCGACTCTGCCTCCCGTTACACGCCTTCGCTAAGCAATGACCGCCCTGGTGGTCGCCCCAAGCTGCATATCAGCAGCGCCCCACTTTGACGTCGCGCTGAAACTCGGTCACGGCCCCCGTCTCGTTGCTGTAAATCAGGAACTCGTCGTTGTTGGACCTGACCAAGACATATGAGGGACCAGGTGGGCCTTGAGCTTGCCAGCCCAGCGGCTCGAGCTTCTGCGTGTACCACAGGTCGACGGCTTCGATCGGATCGCTGGTCTTGAAGGCGACCTCGAGCCACGCGGGTTGCCACAACCCGTCTCTGCATTCCGGCAGGACCCCAGACTTATGAACGTTCTGCGCCCCCGGATAGACGAGCTGTCCCTCAGGGGCGTTGGCCAGCGCCGGCTCGATTCCGGGCGGCCCGCCTCGTGACGACGAAAACAGATAAATGACGCCGACCGTGATCAGGACGCCGGCACTCAAGGCGAGCAGGACGATAGGGAGCACCCGCACACGTGAAGCGGGTTGCCTCAAGGGCGCTAGGACTCCTGTGGCGCTTCGGTCTCCGGCTCCTCTGCCACAACCTCTTCCTCGGGAGCCTCGGCCTCCGGCTCGCCCACCAGACGTCGCCGCTCGCGGATGCGGGCTTCGCGGCCGATCTTGCCCCGCAGGTAGTAGAGGCGTCCCTGCCGCACGTCGCCGTGGCGGACGACGTCGATCTTGTCGATACGAGGCGAGTGGATCATGAAGGTCCTCTCCACGCCTACGCCATGCGTCACCCTGCGCACTGTGAAGTTCTGGCGCAGGCCGCCACCGGTTACGCGGATCACCGTGCCCTCGAACACCTGGATGCGCTCGCGCGTGCCCTCGACGACCTTGGCGTGCACGCGCACGGTGTCCCCGGCACGCAGCGCCGGGACCTTCTTTTTCTGCTGCTCCTTCTCGAGCTGCTGGATCACGTTCATGTCTTCTTCAACTCCTTAGTAGATGGGACGCGCCTCTGCGCGGCTTGCTGCCGGCGCCACTGCTTGATTCGTGCGTGGTCGCCGGAGAGAAGCACGTCGGGAACGGTCATGCCGCGAAAGTCCGCCGGACGGGTGAACTGGGGCCAGCCCGTGAGCTCATCCACGAGGTCGGCGGCAAACATGTCCTGGGCCAATGAGCCGGGGTCGCCCACGACACCTGGGACCAGTCGCGCGACCGCGTCGATCACAACCATGGCCGGGATCTCCCCGCCGCTCAACACGTAGTCGCCGATCGAGATCTCGCGCGCACCGAGTGCGCTGCGCACGCGGTCGTCGATGCCTTCATAGCGGCCGCATACGATGATCAGTCCGGGGTTTGCGGCGAGCTCGCGCACCAGCTCCTGGTCCAGGCGCTCGCCCCATGGCTCCATGAGGATCACAGGACCGGCGTTCTCGCGCCTGATCGTCTCCACGGCCTCGATCACCGGCTCCGGCTTCATCACCATCCCCGGACCACCGCCAAACGGCAGGTCGTCGACCTGGCGGTGCCGGTCATGGGTGAAATCGCGGAGGTCATGCGCGTGAAGCTGCACCACCCCACGCTCGATCGCGCGGCCGATCACGCCCTGCGCGAAGACGGGACCGAACATGCCCGGGAAGATGGTGACAACGTCGAATCGCATCAATCGATCAGTCCCTCGCGTCCTCGTGCTGGAGCAGCCAGTCGGCGACCACCACGCGGCCGCCGGCGACGTCCACCTCGACGAGGGCGTCCTTCGTCGCGGGGATGAGGTGCTCAATCGTGCCCTCGCGGCTGACCCACACGTCGTTGGCGGGGCGCTCGAGGATCTCCTCGATCACGCCGAGGCGCCTGCCGTCCTGGGTCACCGCGGCGAGCCCTACGACCTGCCAGTGATAGAAGCGCCCGGCTTCGACGGACCGCATCGCCTCGTCCGGCAGCTCGAGGTACCGGCCTCGGAACAGCTCGGCCAGGGTTCTGCTGTCGATGCCGTGGAACTTGACCACCAACCCCGGCTGGCCTTCGCGGCTCCACTCGACCTTGCGGTCGCTTCCGTCGAGCAGGACGTGGGCCCCGGGGTCAAACCGGTCGGCGAAATCTGTCAAGGGTAAGACCTTGACAGCCCCGTCCAGCCCATACGCCCCCATCACCTGCCCAACACGAATCACGCGTGCGGCTCTCCGCCGTTGCGGCGGCTGCGTGGGGCGCCGTGCCGTTGCTCCAACGCCGGATTGGCGAGGTCGACGAAAACGCGCTTGCGGTCCTTCAGCGATGCGACGCGCACAAGCGTGCGGATCGCTTCGATGTTGCGCCCGGCCTTGCCGATGAAGCGGCCGATGTCCTCGTCGGCGAGCTTCACCTTGATGGCCACTGTGCCGCCGCCACGCTCGAACGCCTCGACCGTAACCTCTTCAGGCTTCTCCGCCAGCGATTTCGCCACGTATTCGACGAGTGCGCGGTAATCGATTCCAGGCCCGCTGGACGCCGGCCTGTCGCGACGAAACCCGCCGCCGCGGTTGAAGCCGCCGCCGCCGCCACCGCGCCGGAAGTCACGCCGAGGGGGTTGGCTTCTCTGCACGTCGCTCAAGGATTCCCTCCCGCTTCAACAGGCTGCGCGCGGCTTCGCTCGGCTGAGCGCCCTGCTGTAGCCACTTCATCACTTTCTCCACGTCGATCTTGATCTGCACCGGGTCTGTCATCGGGTCGTAATACCCGAGGTGCTCGATAAATCGGCCGTCGCGCGGCGAGCGCGCGTCCGCCACCACAAGGCGGTAAAAGGGGTGCTTCTTCGCCCCCATCCGCCTCAGCCTGATCTTTACCAACCTGCGCCTCCTTGTCCATACATTGGTGGGAGTCCGAGCGGCTTCCCCTTGCGGTTGGCCGAGCCGAATTGCCTGGCGAGCTTCTGCATCGCCTCTCGGGCCTTGAGCAACCGGTTGATGTCGGCGGGTTGCACGCCGCTGCCGCGCGCGATCCTTCGTTTGCGCGCGCCGTCGATCAGCTCCGGATGAGCGCGCTCGCGGGCGGTCATCGACAGGATGATCGCCTCCATGCGCCTCACCTCCTTCTCCGGATCCGTCCCGGCCAGCTGACCCTTCAGCGCGCCGCCGCCCGGGACCATCTCGAGCATCCCCTCGAGCGAGCCCATGCCGCGGAGCTGGCGGATCTGGGCGAGGAAGTCGTCGAAGCTCAGCTGGCCGGCGCGGAGATGGCGCTCGACCTCTGCCGCCTTGTCCTTGTCGACCGTGCGCTCCGCCTTCTCGATCAGCGAGAGCATGTCGCCCATCCCGAGGATCCGCGACGCCATCCGCTCGGCGTGGAACACCTCCAGGTCCTGGGGCTTCTCGCCGGTGCCCGCGAACCGGATGCGCTGGCCGGTCGCCAGACGCAGCGAGAGCGCTGCTCCACCCCGCGCGTCGCCGTCGAGCTTCGTCAGGATCACGCCGTCGATCCCCACCTCTTTGGCGAAGGCCTCGCCGACCTTCACGGCCTCCTGGCCGGTCATGGAATCAGCCACGAGAAACGTCTCGGTGACCGGCACAGACGACTTGAGGCGGACCAGCTCTTGCATCAGCTCGGGCTCGACGTGCAGCCTGCCCGCGGTGTCGAGGATCACGATGTCGCTGTTGAGTCGCTTCGCTTCAGCGATAGCCGCCGCCGCGATCCGCTCGACCGCGCCCTCGCTGGTGTGAAACGCGACCCCCTCGCGCTCGGCGAGGGTCTTCAGCTGCTCCACCGCGGCCGGCCTGCGGTAATCGAGCGCAGCGACAAGCGGACGGTGGCCTTCGCGGCGCGCGAGCAGCGCCAGCTTCACGGCGGTCGTCGTCTTACCCGAGCCCTGGAGGCCGGCAAGCATGACGACGGTCGGCGGATTCGATGCGTAGCGGAGACCCTCCGCGTTGCCTCCGAGCAGCTCGACCAGCTCGTCGCTGACGGCCTTGACCACGGTCTGGGGCGCGGTCAACCCAGTAGAGATCTCGGCGCCCACCAGGCGGGCTCGCACCCGCTCGACGAACTCCTTCACCACCTTGAAGTTGACGTCCGCCTCGAGCAGCGCAAGGCGAACCTCGCGCAAGCCGGCGTCGACGTCTTCGGGGCGAAGGACTCCGCGACCGGCGATCTTCTTGAGCGCTGCGGCCAGGCGCTCGGTGAGTCCTTCGAACATCAGACTGTGCCCTCGAGCCGCGCGACGCGCCGTTGCAGGCCGTTGAGGTCACGCTCCATCGCCTCCAGCGCCCGCCGGCGGCGCGCGGCCTCGGCGAGCAGCCCGAGACGCTTCTCGTACTCCAGCAGGGCGCGGGTCGAGCGCCGCACGATGTCGTGCACCGCAGCGCGCGAAGTGCCCTCGTGCGCGGCGATCTCCGCGAGAGACCAGTCGCTCCGCAGGTGGAGGTCGATGACCTCGCGCTGGTGGTCCGTCAGGAGCGGTCCATAACGCTCGTACAGCGCCAGCGTGCGGCCACGGGCTTGAAGGGTGTCAAGGGCCATGCCTTGACAGTTTACCAAGACTAGAATCACCCCTTGTGGGGCCTCTGCTGGTGGAAGCGTTTCGCTACAACAAGTGGGCCAACGTCCATTTGCTGGAAGTTTGCAGCGGCTTGAGCGACGATCAGCTTCAGCTGACCACGCCAGGGACGTATGGGACTGTCGCCGCGACGCTGCAGCATCTGCTCGGGGCCGAGCAGCGATATCTGCGGCGGATGGTCGAGCACCAGCCGGAGATCCACGAGCGAGATCCGTTTCCGGGCGTTCGCGCCATGAGAACGATCGCCGAGCGCAGCGGGGATCTCCTGGTCGAGGCCGCGGAACGGGTCACGCCCGACGACGTCATCGACACGCAATACGGCGACGTGCATTTCCGCTTGCACGTCGGCGTAGTGCTCCTCCAGGCGATGCATCACGGCAACGACCACCGCGCCCACGTCTGCACCATCCTCGGCGCTCACTCCATCGACTACGGCGACATGGACGTCTGGGCATACGGCGCGGCCACAGGCGCGATGGTGCCGCTGGCCACCGGCTGATGCTGACCGCATTCATCCTCGTCAAATCCAGGCGCGCGGGTCTGACCCATCTTGGATCGGACCTTGCGGGCGTCGACGGCGTTGCCGAGGTCTATACGGTCACCGGCGAGTGGGACTTCATCGCGGTCGTCAGGGTCCGCGAGCACGACGACCTCGCGAAGGTCGTCACCCAGCACCTCACCAAGTTCGACGACATCGAGCGTACTCAAACGATGGTCGCCTTCCAGCAGTTCTCCGCCCACGATCTCGAGGCGATGTTCGGCCTCGGCCTCGAGGGCAAGCAGGCCTGAGCTCTCTCCTACCGGTCGCACTGCGCGCCGCGCGCGCGGGCGCCGCCGTGCTCCTCGAGTCCGGCCTTCCGCGTCCGGGCGGTGCGGCGCAGTTGAAAGGCCGCGGCGACTACGTCACGGCGACAGACCGCCGCTCCGAGGAGGCGATCCTCGAGGTCCTCGCGCGCGATGCGCCGGGCGTGCCAGTCCTCGCTGAGGAGCGCGGCGGAACGCGGGCAGGCACGATGTGGGCGGTCGACCCGCTCGACGGGACGACCAACTTCGTGCACGGCTTCCCGTCCGTCGGAATCTCGGTAGCGCTGCTGGAGCAAGGCTCACCGGTCATCGGTGTGGTGCTGGCTCCGTTCCTGGGATACGAATTCAGCGGTGCGCGCGGTGAGGGCGCATTCGGCAATGGCGAGCGCCTGCCGCATCTGCGCGCGGTCGATCCCGCGAGTGCTGTCGTCGCGACTGGCTTCCCGTTTCGCAACAAGCAGCTGCTACCGCGCTACCTCTCGATGATGTCGCGCGCGCTCGACCGCTTCGAAGACCTCCGGCGTGCTGGCGCCGCCGCGCTGGACCTGGCCTGGACCGCCGCGGGCACGTTCGACGGTTTCTTCGAGCTGGGCCTCAACACGTGGGACGTCGCGGCGGGGGCGGCATTGGTGCGCGAGGTCGGCGGCCGGGTCACCGACTGGTCGGGCGGAGAGTCGTGGCTCGAAACCGGCAACATCCTTGCGGCGCCGGCGCCGGTGCACGGCGTCCTGCTAGAGCTGGCCCAGCAGTCTCCTGACCGGTAGTTCGACAAGCGCACGCCACTGCTGGCGCAGCGCAAGGTCCATCGGAGCCCGCCCCGCGTGGCGCAATCGCTTCGGCACCGTGGCGCGCTTCTGGATCGCCGTCTTGAAGTCACCCTCGTACTCCGTCACGGCCGAAGCGATGTCGTGCGCGCCGAAGTGGCAGTCGCTTCCACCGAGCGCCGCACCGAGCTGCTCCCGATTGGCGGCGTAGAACTCGTCGAGCTGCTTGCGGCGCCGCGCCCCTATGGGCACGGTGAAGACCATCTCGATTCCGTCGACCTGGTGCTTCTCGATCAGGCGCCGGAGCATCTCCGGCTGGATGGAACCGAAGAAGACTGGCATGAACGGATGCGGGACGATCGCGAGCCCGCCCTGGCCGTGGATCGCATCGACGGTATCCTCGACCGATAGTCCGCGCTTTACGGGCTTCCCGAGGAACAAACCCATGATGTGTGTCTGCGCCGGCCATTTCGTCGTGATCTCCTGGCCCGCAACGACCGTGATCCCCGCCTCAGCGCCGAGCTTCTGCGTCTCTTCGACCGACGCCATGGTGTCGTGGTCGGTCACCGCGATGAGGTCGAGATGCGCTGCGACCGCGGACTTCACCAGCTCGGCGGGGCTGACCATGCCGTCCGACGCCGTCGTGTGGCAGTGCGGGTCCGCAATCACCCTGCCAAACCTACGAAGCCCGCGGGAGCCGGCACCGGCAGGTTTGCGGACTGAGCGAGACCCGCGGGAGCCGGCACCGGCGGGGTTCCTAGTGACATCAGTCGAAGATCGCACGAATGAACGCGGCGGGATCGAAGGGCGCCAGGTCGTCGATCCCCTCCCCCACGCCCGCCAGCTTCACCGGCACGTCGAGCTCGGACTCGATCGTGATCACGGCGCCGCCTTTCGCGCTGCTGTCGAGCTTTGCGAGCACGAGGCCGGTCATCGGTACCGCCTTGTTGAAGGCGCGCGCCTGGACCAGGCTCGTCAGCCCCAGCACGGCGTCGAGCACGAGCAGCGATTCGTATGGCGCGCCGTCGAGCGCCTTACTTGTCACGCGCCCCACCTTCGCCAGCTCATCGAGAAGATTGCGCTGCGTCTGCAGCCGGCCGGCCGTGTCGGCCAGCACCACGTCGTTGCCGCGCTTGCGCGCGGCGAGCACTCCGTCGAAGACCACCGACGCCGGGTCCGCCCCGCTGGCGCCGGCGAAATGCGGCACGCCTGCGCGCTCGGCCCAGGCCACCATCTGCTCGACGCCTGCCGCACGGTACGTGTCCGCCGCGACGACTAAAGGGTTGCGTCCCTGCGCGCGAAGCCGGTGGGCCAGCTTGCCCGCGGTCGTGGTCTTGCCCGCTCCGTTGACGCCGTAGAGGAGCACGCATGCAGGGCGGCCGATGAGGTCGAGCTCGCGCGACCTCTTCGACATGAGGCCAGCGGCGACCTCGACCAGCGCGTCGACCGCCTCCTCGCGCGTCCGCGGCGGCTTCGACCGCACCCCGGCCGCGAGGCGTGCCGCCATCGCCGGGCCGAGGTCCGCGGCCAGGAGGACCTCTTCGAGCTCCTCGAAGTAGCCCGCGGCCAGAGGGGGGCTGATCGAGCGAAGGCCCGCCGCGAGCAGGCCGCGGGTCCGGCCGCCGACCCTGCTCCAGAGACTGTCCGTCAGCCTACTTTCGCCGTGGAGGCGCTATTGGTCACCGGCTTGCGGATGTCGTCGAGGCGCACGGACACCAAATGCGAGGACCCGCTCTCATCGAGGTGGATTCCGTAAAGCGTCGATGCGTACGACATCGTCACGTGGTTGTGCGTGATGACCAGGAACTGGCGCTGCGCGCCGAGGCGCGCGATCATCTGCCCGAAGCGGTCGACGTTGGCATCGTCCAGGGCGGCGTCCACCTCGTCCAGGATGGTGAACGGGCTTGGGTTCACCTCGTCGAGGGCGAGCACGAGAGCGAGCGCCGCCAGGGAGCGCTCGCCGGAGGAGAGCAGCGTCACGTTCTGCTGCCTCTTCCGCGGTGGCTGGACCAGGATCTCGACCCCCGTGCGCGGGCCGTCATCGCCTTCCGCGTGGCGAAGCGTGGCGCGACCTCCGGGGTTCAGCTCGGAGAAGTATTCGTGGAAGTTGGCCGCGACCGCTCCGAACACCGCCTCATAGCGTGCCTCCTCTTCCTCGCGAAGCTTGCCGATGAGCTGCGCGAGGTCGGCGCGCGCCGCCGTGATGTCCTCGAGCTGCTCGGCGAGGTTCTGATAGCGCTCCTCGAGCTCACTGCACTCGGATTCGGCGAGCGCGTTGGTCGGTCCGATCTCCTCGATGCGACGTTCGAGCGCCCGCATCTCGCGCTCGCGTGCCTTGCCTCCGGGCACCTCTTCCGGCGCAACGCCATCCGGCATACGAAGGCGGATCTCCTCCATGCGCGCCTGCAGCAGCTCCGCCTCGCGGGCGATGAGCTCGAGGTTCCCCTCGAGCGTGCCGACGCGAAGCCGCGCGTCGATGCGCGCCTCCTCCAGCGCCACCAGACGCCTGGCGCCCTCCGCCATCTCGGCGTCCTCTTCGGGCGCCTCGTGCTCGGCGGCCTGCATCGCCTCGCGGGCGGCATCAGCCAGGGTACGCAGCTCGGGCAACGCCGCCTCGGCGGCCTCAGCGGTGCGCGCTGCGGCGGCCAGCTGCTCCGACCGCTCGCCTGACGAGACCTTCAGGCGCGCGACGTCCTCCTCGACGCCGGCGAGCTGGCGGCGAAGCGACTCGGCGCGGTCGCGCCAACGGTCGTGGTCGTGCGCGCGCTGCTGGATGGCGGCGCGCTGCTCTGCCGCGGCACGGATCTGCTGGTCGAGCTCACGTCCCGCGGCGGCGGCGCGCTCCTCCGCGGAGTTTGCATCCCGCTCCAGTTCGGCGAGCTTCGCGGTCTCGCCTTGTTCCGCCTGGCGGGCGGCATCGAGCAGACGCGCGTTTTCGTCCGACCTCGCAGCGCCCGCGGCGCGGCTGCGCAGGTCGGCCAGCCTCGCCTGCGCGGCGGACAGGTCTCGCGAGGCTTCCGCGACAGCCGCGGCGTCTTCTTCAAGCTCGGCGATCCTCCGCCTCAGCTCGACCCGTCGCGCGTCGAGCGCGGCTCGCGGGTCGGCGCCCGCCCGCAAGAGCCCGGCTCCCCGGAACACGCCGTCCATGGTCACGTCGGTGCCGACCACGACCTGGCCGAGGAGGCGGCGGGCGATGCCGTCAAAGCCGTCGCGCGCGGCGACGTGGTGGTACAGCGACCCTTCGAGCGGATCCGGCGCGGCGCTCGGGAAGAGGACGGTGACCTGGCGCTCGGCGCTCCGCGCGACGTCCACGGCCGGCTCCTCGCCGGAGACGACGACCGCGTCCACCAGCGGGCCCAGGACAGCCGACAGTGCCGCCTCGAAGCCCTCGTGCGCCGTGAGCACCTCGCCCAGGCGCAACCCCGCCTCACCGGATGGCCTCAGGGCTTCGATTCCGTCCAGCTCCGAGCGCAGGCGGCCCACCATGGCCGACGCGTCACGGGCGGCGCCGGCCCGCTTCTCGGCCCGCGCGACATCCGACTCGGCGCCGGGAATCTCATTGGCCGCGGCGGTCATCTGCGCGAGCTGAACCGCCTGCTCCTCCAGGAACTCTCGCCGGGTCCGAAGTGCGGCCAGCGACGATGCCGCGATCGCCGCGGTCCTGCGTGCGTGCTCGGCGTCGCGCCGGGCGTCGCGGGCAGGCCCGCCGTCCGGTTCGGGAGG
>Ga0209220_1000737_pt1 | contig 9973 bp, 6 predicted proteins | sample BlaSpr_A8_OM3_M3_FD_187984 | JGI IMG/M metagenome (GOLD analysis project Ga0209220, IMG submission 187984) | Forest soil microbial communities from Thunder Bay, Ontario, Canada - Black Spruce, Ontario site 2_A8_OM3_M3 (SPAdes) (version 2) | ecosystem: Environmental > Terrestrial > Soil > Boreal... | reverse complement strand
GGGCGACGGGCGGTCGGGAGACGACGCGGTCGTGAACGCGCTGAACTGGTCCCGCGGCGACTTCGAGTTCGACGCGAAGGCCAAGCTCCCGGCGGACGAGACGGTGAAGGCCGGCATCCCCGAGCTTGTGCAGACGGCGGAGGCGACTCCCAAGCAGGCCCCCGGAGAGCACGTGGACCACGCTGAGCATGCGGACCAGCCGGGGCCCGCGGACCGGCCCGAGCCGAAGGTCGAGAAGGCGGACGCGAGAATGGATAGGAGAGAGAATGCTGATTCGGAGAGAAAGGTGGAAGCACCGCAACCGAGGCGTGGCGTGAAGCACCGGCCGCAGCCGAAGCACGGCCGCGAACCGATTCCCGTCCCCGCAGGTCAAATCCTCTACGACTCGCTCAAGACGTCCTTCGTCGATTTCCCGCGCCTCCTGACGACCCTCGAGCGCGAGGGCTACACCGGCTACGTCAGGCTGCTGACCGACGACGCGGCGGGCTTGATCCTGTTTCGCGAGGGGTCCGCGCTCGAGTGCCTGTACGACGGTACCGCGGAAGCTTCGGGCCTGATCCTCGGCAAGCAGGCGCTGCAGGAGTTCAACGACGACGTCAACGCGGGGCACGGCGTGCTGGATGTCGTTGGATTGTCACCCGAGCTGATCGACGGGCTGTACGAGCTGACGGTTTCGCGGCCGATGTACACCGAGCTGTACGCGGCGTGGGTCGACATGAAGGCGCTGCTCAAGTTCCTGAGCGACCGCAAGCTCAGCGGCAGCGTGATGATCCGCTCCGGTGCGGGCACCGGCGTGATCATCATGGCCGAGGGTGAGCTGGCCGGCGCCTACACCAGCGAGTCGCGTGACATCTCAGACAAGCCGGACCGCGCACTCGCGTTGTGCGACGACCCGAGCGCGATGATCGAGGTCAAGTCCGCCGACTCGCAGAAGCACCCGCCGCTGGACGTCGATGAGATCGTCGGCGGGCAGCGACCACGGTCCGCCCAGGCCGCGCCGCCGCCGGCGCCGTCGATCTCCGCGCCTGCGCCGCAGCCCGAGCCGGTGGCCGCGACCAACCCGACGCTCCCGGTGATGCCGGCCGAGCCGCCGACAGCGCAGATCCCGACCCAGACCTTCTCCACGTTCGCGCAGCCGGGCTCGCCCCCGCCGTCCCCACAGGTCGCTCCCACGACGCCACCGCGGCCGGCCGCCGGACCCCAGCTCGACTGGGCTGCCATCGTGGCCGAGCTCCAGGCGATGGCGGAGGACGCGCTCGGCAATCGCGCGCGCAAGGTGAAGGACATCCTCGGGGCGGCAGAACCGTCGCTCTCCGGGATCGAGGCGGCGATCGACCAGATCCCGAGCATCTCGCTCCTGTTCGTCGACTCCTCGCGCCTGGAACAGCTCGCTCAGGAGATGAGGGCCCGCCTGAAGTCCCACCTCTAACCGAGGTCCCTTAACAGGGTGGGTTGGAATTTGGTCTTCTCACGAATAGCCTGGCCGAAGGTGTGCCGGCTCGGGGGAGGGGTCGGGCGAAGCCCGACGCAGGGGGTGGGGGCTAGGGAGGGCCCACGAAGGGTGCGCCTTTTTGCCGCCGGCGGCTTTGCGGCGGTCCTCATTCCACTCACCGCCTGTGGCGGCGACCCGCCGCAGATCGTCGACTACGCTCCCCAGCGCGGATCTCTCGACGTCTCGACGGCCGCCCCCATCCGGATCACCTTCGACCACGACGTAGACCAGCCGTCCGTCGAGAGCCGCCTGCACCTTGCCCCGGCCACCACAGGCTTGATCACCTGGGCCAACGCCCACCAGCTTGCCTACGTCCACCCGACACTGCGCACGAGCACGCTGTACGAGGTCATCCTCGAGCCCGGTTACCGCGACCTCGCGGGCAACACGTACTCGCTGAGACATCACTGGACGTTCACCACCGAAGGCCCTCCCGCTCTCACCGCGGCGACGCCGGCCAACGGCGACAGCGCCGTCGACCCGGCCGCATACCTGAGCCTCGACTTCACGCGCCAGATGGATCCCGCCAGCGTGAAGAGCGCGATCACGATCAGCCCAAACGTCCCCTTCGACGTAAGGCTCGACCCGACCGACAGCCGGCGCGCGATCATCGCGCCCTCGCAGCTGCTTGACCCGAACACCCCGTACCGAATGCTCCTGGTCGACACCGCCCTCGACGTCGATGGCAACCACCTCGCCGCCAACCAGGCGATCACTTTCTCAACTGGACCCGTGCATCCGCTCCGCCACTGGATCACATTCGCCACCTACGGCTTGGACGGCTCGCCCGCCGGCTTGTGGATCGTGAACGAGTCGGGATTCCCGCGCCAGCTCTACTCCAGCGCAGGCGTTCAATCCTTCAGCTGGTCGCCCGACGGAAGCGAGCTTTTGATCCAGGTCGACGGGGCATCGTGGCGGCAGCTCGCTCCGGGAGGCGACGCGACGACGCTGGATTTCAAGGGCACGTGGGCTGGAGCCCTCGCCCAAGGCATGGGCTACGTCTACATCGACGCCACCGGCGCGCTGCACCGAGAGTCGGCGGCAGGAAACGTCGAGACGATCGCCGATGATGTCGCAGAAGCCACGGTGTCGCCCAACGGCCTGCGCGTCGCTTACGTCCAACGTTCCAGCTCAAACCAGATCTGGGCCTACGACGTCGGGCTGCATGCGCGCTACCAGCTCGTCACCGACTCGGTCCCAGTCAGCTCCCTGGCCTGGGCGCCTGCGGGAAACCGGATCGCCTACCTGCGCAGCGACCCGTCCACGCTCACTCTGAGGGTCCGCAGCCTGACGGGCGCCGCAGGCACGGCGACGCTCGCGACAGGCAGCCTCGGCGCGCCCGCCTGGCTGCCCGACTCCACCCACATCGTTTTCGCGGCGGCGGTCACGACGGCGAGCGGCACTACGCACAAGGCCTTTGTCATCAACGCCGCCTCACCTCCACCTGGCCTGACCCTTGGGGCCGGCCTACCGGCGGATCCGAACATCGACGTCAGCTCGCCTGCGTCCTCGCCGGACGGACACCAGATCGCATTCCTCAGCGGCGACCAGGTCTGGCTGATGAATGCTGACGGCACCCGGCCGACTGAGCTGACCAGGCAGGACCCTGGTTCCTTTCCTTACTCCTGCCGTGCGCCGGCCTGGACGCGGACCTGAGCACGTTCGGTGACAACATCGAACAGCTGGTGCAAACGGTCCGCAGTACGCCCCCATGAGAACCTCTGCGCAAGAAGCCGGCCGCGCCGCCCCATCTGCTGAGCCTGCTCCGGGTTCTCCAGCAGCCGCCCGATCTTCTCTGCATAGGCAGCCGGGTTGTGGCCGGCGACCAGGTAGCCGCTGACCTCGTCGCGCACAACCGACCTCAGGCCGGTCACGTCCGAGCCGACGACCGGGGTGCCGCAGGCCTGCGCCTCGAGACCGACAAGTCCGAACGACTCGCTGTAGGAGGGCATCACGCAAACGTCGGCTGCCGAATAGAAGAACGGCAGCTCGTGGTGGGCAACCGAGCCGAGAAAATCGACACGGTCCTGCACGCCTTCCGCCGCGGCGATGGCCTTGAGCCTTTCCTTCTCGCTTTCCTCGTCGGAGCGTCGCGAGTCCTCGCCCAGGATCAGGAGCCGGACATCGTCATGGCTTCTGTCGCGCAGAAGCGAAAGTGCCCTGATCGCGACATCGACTCCTTTCAGCCGTTCGAGGCGTCCAACGAAGAGCAGGAGCCGGCCCGTGCGGTACCCGATCTTGCGTCGCGCCTCGGTCCGGTCGATCGGCTGGAACATCGAGAGGTCGACGCCAGGCGGCACCACGAATACGTGTTCCGCATCCGCCCCGTAGAGGAGCGCGAGGTCGGCCGCCTCGTCGGGGGTCGAAGCAATCAGAAGATCCGCCTGCTGCGCGATCTCGCCCTCGACGCGGATACGCAGCTCCGGCTCCGGACGATCGCCCGACGCCATGGTGCGGTTTTTCACCAGGCCGAGCGTGTGCGCGATGTGCGCCCATCCCACGGCGAGCTCCGGGCGAAGCACGCACGCGACCTCACCCGAGAGCCAGTAATGCGAAAAGAGAAGGTCGTAGCTCAACCGCTCGCGATCGGCGAAACCAGCGATGTGCCGGGCAAACGTCGGCACCTGGTCATAGAGGGAGTACTTGTCGAGTCCCCTTCCTGCCGGCAGGTAGATCACCCGGGAAAGGGGCGCGAGCTGCTCCACCTCCGGGTCGTCCGGGAACCTACGGGTGAAGATGTCCGTGGCGATGCCCCGCTCGCTGAATGCAATCGCGACCTCGCGGACGTAGACGTTGAGCCCGCCGTTGGCGTTCTCGCCCAGGGACGCGGTCGGCGACGTGTGCATGGAAATCACCGCCAGCCGCCTTGCGGCGGCGGCGTGGGAAATCGGCCGGTTAGCCTCAGCCACGGTACGCCGATCTCGCGTCAAGCCAGCGTCGTGAAACGCAGCAGAAGCCGGAACGAGAGACCGGCGAACAGGAACCCATGAGAACTAAAACCTACGAGGTTTTGGGCTATTCCCGCTGGGGGCCCCGGCGAGCGGGCCGATATGATTCAGCCTAGATGCGGCTGACCAGGGGCGTCCTGTTTTTGCTGGCCATCCCAGCCTTCCTGATCCTGACGGCGCTGTCGACCCTGGCCGGCACGTCGCCGACGCCCGCTCCGGGCGGCACCTCGACGGCAAGCGGGGCAACCGTCCTGCCGGGCGACCCCCAGAAGGGGGCCACCCTCTACGCCCAGAACTGCACGACCTGCCACGGCGCAGGCCTGGAGGGCGGCATCGGCGCCACGCTCAACCCGATCGAAAAGCTGCCCAACGTCTCGAACCCGCTTGACGCAGCCTTCCTGATCGACATCATCGCCAACGGGCGCGTCCACCAGGCTGGCGACCCCAAGCAGACGGACATGCCGGCCAAGGGCGGCAACACCAAGCTCACCGATCAGGACGTGAAGGACCTCGCCGCCTTCATCATCCAGCAGAACCACATCGTGGGCGGCGGCACCCTGTCGCCGGGTGAGCTCGCGAAGCGAACGATCCTCTGGGTGAGCATCGCCATCATCGCGATGGGGTTCATCACCTACCTCCTGTCCGCGTACAACATGCGGTGGATCGCGCGCCGCGCCGCCGCGCGACGCAAGTAACCGACCCGGCGCCGGGCGCCCCAGCGCCGCCCCTCAATCCGACGCCGGTCGGCGGTGCCCCGCGAATCCTGATCCTCTTCAGCGATACCGGAGGCGGCCATCGCGCCGCCGCCCGCGCGCTCACGGACGCGCTCAAGCTGATCGATCCATCGTGCGAGGTCACAGTCGCCGACCCGCTGATCGGCCAGGGGCCCGCCATCGTCCGCCGGCTCGCGTCGCTCTACTCACCGATGATCAGGCGGTCGCGCACCGCGTGGGGCGCGCTCTATCACACGAGCAATACCCGCCCGACCTTTGCCGGGATTCGCGCGGTCTTCGGACCGGGCGTGCGCAGAGTCGTCGCGCAGCTGCTGAAGCAGCACGATCCCGACGTCGTGCTTTCGGTCCACCCGCTGCTGAACCACATCGCGCATCAGGCCATCCGCAAGAGCGGCCGGCCCCGTGCTCTGATGACAGTGATCACAGACCTGGTCGACTTTCATCGCGGCTGGACCTTCAGCCAGGCGGACCTAGTGGTAGCACCGACGGAACGAGCCCGCAGGGTGGCGCTTCGGCGCCGCGTGCCGGCCGACCGCGTCAAGCTCCTCGGCCTGCCGGTGGACCTTCGCTTTCGTCCCCCGGCGCCGGGTGAGAAGCAGGCGCTGCGGCGCCGATTCGGCCTTGAAGAGCAGCGCTTCACGGTCTTGATCATGGGCGGCGCAGCCGGGGTCGGCCACCTTGCCGCCCAGGTGCGTGAGCTTTCCTTCGACCCTCACTCCTGGCAGCTTGTGGTCGTCTGCGGGCGCAACGAGAAGCTGCGCCGGAAGCTTGTCGAGATGGAGGTCCAGACGCCGATGCTGGTGCTGGGATTCGTCGACTACATGCCCGAGCTCATGCGCGCATGTGACCTGGTAGTGACCAAGGCCGGCCCTGGCGCGATCGCGGAGTCGCTCGCCACGGGCCTGCCGCTCGTCATCACGGGTTTTCTGCCTGGTCAGGAGACGCCGAACGTGGACTTTGTCGTCAAGTCGGGAATCGGCGCCTTCGCGCCCAAGGAGTCCGACCTGCTCGACGAGGTGCGGGTCCTCGCGGAAGGCGGCCCAACGTGGCGCGAGATGTCTCGCAAGGCGGCCGAGCTTGCCTATCCGTACGCGTCATCCGACATCGCCCGCGAGTGCCTGATCCTCGCGACGCGCTACAGAGCTTCGGTGCAGGCGAGCCTGTAGGGGCACAGCCTGCAGCGGCGCCGCTCGGGTCGCGCCTCGAACCGGCCGGCCCGGATACCCTCGGCGACCTCCGATCCGTCGGCCTGCGCCTCCCGAACGAGGCTTTCCACCTGTTCGATGCGCACCGACTCACCTGACGCCAGGTACACGACCTCGAGCTCGAGCGGCTCGAGCTTCAGGGCCGTTGCGGCACCAAGCGCGTACAGGGCAACCTGCAGGTCCCGCTTCCGGCGAGTGACCGGGCGTCCGCTCTTGTAGTCGATGATCCGCCACGCGTCGCCGTTGCGGTCGATGCGGTCGATCACCCCTCGCAGGGTCCAGCCATCGACCGCGACGTTGAACGCCTGCTCGAGATATACGGGCACGGAGTCCAGGCCGCCGCGCTTGCGATAAGCCTCGAGCTCGGAGGCACCGATCCGCTTGAACGTCGGCACGCGCCGCTCGTCTGGGAATGGGACCGTCCGCCACACGTCGTCGAAGAGTGCTCTGAGCCGCGGAGCCGTGACTCGCTTGCCTTCGCGTCTCCCCTCACCCGCCCGCCGCAGCACCTCGTGGAGGATCACCCCGTGCACCGCTTCGGCGCTCTGCACGACCGGCAGCCGTTGAACGTGGCGGTACCAGTATTGCCGCGGACAATCGCGATAGGACGTGATTGCGCTGTACGAAAGGTGCACCTCGCCGCTGCGGCCGTTCACATGGACGCTCGGCGCCGCCGGCGCCATCGACACGATCTTTCGCTCGCTCACCGTGCGAGGCCCAGCCCCGCGCACCTCGGCGAGAAAGCGCGACTCGCGCCAGCGGCGCCCGCCCTCGTAGTGAGACGCCCGCGACAGGTAGAGGCGCCGGCGCGCCCGCGTCATCGCAACGTAAAGGAGGCGTCGCTCTTCGCCGATCACGTCCTCGCGTCCGCGCACGAGCGGTTCAAGCACTCCCGGTGGCAGCTCAAAGCGCGGCGAGCGGCCCGATTGCGGAAGCCGGCCTTCGACCAGCGATGGCACGAACACCGCGTCGAACTCGAGGCCTTTCGACTGATGGATCGTCATGACCTGGATCGCATCCGTGGCCTCGACCGGCGCCGGCTCCTCGTCCTCGCCCGACAGAAGCACGAGCTCCAGGTGGCGCATGTAGGCGGCCAGCGAGTGGTCTGGTGAGGCTTCGCAGTACTCCCCGATTGCGTCGGCGAAGCGGCTGACGTTCGCGGTCACGCGGGCGGCCTCGCTGGCCTCGAGTCCGTTGCGCACAACGTCGAGGTATCGCGTCTGCTCCATCAGCTCGAAGAAGAGGTCGCGCACGTCTATGTGCCGCGCGGCGGCGCCCAGGTCTTCGACAAGCGGCACGAGCGCTGCCGTCGCGGGCCTCGCCTCCACGCGAGACATGGCGACCAGATCTGCGCTGTCGCGGAGGACTCGCAGCATCGCGATCAGGTCCTTGACCTCGGGCCGGTCGTGGAAGCCATGGCCGCCAATCACGACGTGCGGAAGGCGCGCCGCCGCGAACGCGGCCGCGACCGGTCGAGCGATGGCGTTGGTCCGGCACAGGACCGCGATCGAGGAGAGCGGCGTTCCCAACGCGACTAGGTCAGCCGCCTCGCGCGCGATCGCCGTCGCCTCGCCCGGGCCGTCAGGACACTCCCAGATCTCGACCGATGGTCCGCCGCCGGCCGCGCGAAGCTGCTTCGGCAGCCGGTCGGTGTTGCCGCTGATCAGCGCCGCGGCGGCGGCGACGATGCGGCGCGAGCTGCGGCGATTGCGGCCGAGCGTGATCGTGCTCGCTGCCGGAAAGCTGCCCAGGAAGCGTTCGAGGCTTGCCCGCGACGCGCCGCGGAATCGGTAGATCGATTGGTCGTCGTCGCCGACGACGAAAGGAGCCGCATCGCGGGCGATCAGCTCGACAAGTCGCTCTTGGGCGAGGTTCAGATCCTGGTATTCGTCGACCAGCACATGCGGGTATCGCGCCGCATAACGGCTCTGCAGCGCAGGTTCCTTCTCGAACATCCGGACGGCCAGCAGGAGCAGGTCGTCGAAGTCCAGCAGCCTGCGTTTGCGGCACTCCCTTTCGTAGGCGCGGAACAACCGCACGCACGCGCGCATCAGCTGCGCACGCTCGATGTCTTCTGCGGACGCGGCCCATGCCTCGAGCCTGGCGAGCGGAACCAGCTCCTGCTTCATTCGCTCGAGCATCTGGAGGACGGGCCCGACCAGGTCGTCCGGCCGCTCGTCGGCCGTGAGCGCTGCGTCGCCGATGCTCCACATCAGCTCGCGGGCGAGGATCCAGCGGTCCGGTCCCGCGACGATCCTGAAGTTGGCCGGCACTCCGACGCGGCGGCCGTCCTCGCGCAGCCAGCTCAGGGCGATCGAGTGGAAGGTGCCGACGGCCGGCGCGGCGGACTCGACCAGGTCTTCGATGCGCTGGCGCATCTCACCTGCCGCGCGCTCGGTGAATGTCATGACCAGGATCGACGCGGGCGCGACGCCCGATGCGACAAGGCGGCGAAATCGCTCGGCGATGACGGCTGTCTTGCCGGTGCCGGCACCGGCCACGACGCGGACCGGACCACCCCCCAGGGCGGCCGCGCGGCGCTGCTCGACGCCCAGGCGGAGCGTCATTCCGTCATCGTCGGGTTGCCGATCCGGACGCGCAATGTGCGGACCCGGCGGCCGAGGTCGGCCCGGTTCAACCTGGCCACGATGGTCTCGGAGTCGAGGCGCAGCTGGTGCGCGAGGGCCGGGCTAGAGGTGGTCACGACGAGGGTCCCCGAATGCAGCTCGACCTGGTCGCAAAGGGGGGCAACCTCGGGGCCCAGAATGGCGCGGAACGCGACCGCCACCTGGGTGCCCAACAGGCGCGCTCCACCGGGCTGCCGGCGAAGGATTTTCGGCAGTATATTGCCCAACTTATCCACAGGGCTGGATCGTCCCCTCGTCCACCGTCCAGACCATCGAGCGGGCGATCAGATCGGGCGGGAAGGGGCCCGCCTCGACCGAGGTCACGATCACCTGCCCGCCGGCCGCGACCTCCCCGAGGAGGGCCGTCCTGCGCTCGCTGTCAAGCTCGGAAAGCACGTCGTCAAGTAAGAGCACGGGACGCTCGCCGGACCGGACATAGATCAGGGCCGCTTCGGCGAGCTTCAGGCTCACCACCGCGGTCCGCTGCTGGCCCTGGGAGCTGTACGAACGCGCCTCCTGGCCGTCCAGGAGGATGAGCAAATCGTCGTGGTGGGGACCGACGGTGGTCGAGCCTCTACGCAGGTCATCGGCCAGGGAGTTATTCACAGCTTCCGCAAGGTTTTCCGGAGGCCCCAGGTAGCGCACTTCAAGGTGCTCTTTGGCCGCGATCTTGGCGTGGCAGCGTGTGGCTTCAGGCTCCAGCTCCGCCACCGCCCTCGTGCGGGCCTCGACGATCTCCCGGCCGACCTTGACCAGCTCCTGGTTCCAGACGTCCAGCATGTCCTCGCCACCCTCGCCCGCGCCGATCCGCTTGAGCAAGCTGTTGCGCTGCTCGAGGACACGGCGAAGGCCGGCCAGCGACCGCGCGTAACCGGGCTCCACCTGGACCAGCATCTGGTTGAGGAACCTGCGCCGAAGGTCGGGGCCTGACTTGACAAGGCCGAGGTCATCCGGCCAGAAGAGGACG
>Ga0209220_1000736_pt1 | contig 9977 bp, 6 predicted proteins | sample BlaSpr_A8_OM3_M3_FD_187984 | JGI IMG/M metagenome (GOLD analysis project Ga0209220, IMG submission 187984) | Forest soil microbial communities from Thunder Bay, Ontario, Canada - Black Spruce, Ontario site 2_A8_OM3_M3 (SPAdes) (version 2) | ecosystem: Environmental > Terrestrial > Soil > Boreal... | reverse complement strand
CAATTCGAAATCATGAAGCAGTCCGTCGCGGCCATCACTCCGGATCGCCGCTTGCAGCTCCTGCTCGTGGCCTTCTGCTTTGGCGCTTTCATCGAAGGATGCGCGGGATTCGGCGCACCCGTCGCTATCGCCGGTGCGTTTATGATCGGCCTCGGTTTCAAGCCGTTCCAGGCCGCCGCGCTCAACCTCATCGCCAACACGGCGCCAGTCGCCTGGGGAGCCATCGGGACTCCCGTGCATGCACTGGCAAGCGTGACGGGGCTGCCGGAAAGCGATCTGAGCGCGATGATCGGCCGCATTCTTCCCATCACCGCGGTCATCGTGCCTTTCTGGCTAGTTCGGGCAATGGTTAGCTGGTCGGAAACGTTCGAAGTCCTTCCGGCCATTCTCGTCGTTGGCGGTTCCTTCGCCGCCACGCAATGGTTCTGGGCGAATTATATGGACAGCAACCTTGTGGACATCGCCGCCGGAGTCGTTTCCCTGGTGGCCACGATGGTTTTCCTCCGCGTGTGGCAGCCGAAGCGAATCTGGCGATTTGAAGACGAGCGCCAAGAAGATGCGGCGAAAGTAGCACGCCACGAAGTGGCCAAGCACTACTCAGGCGGTCAGACCGCCAAAGCTTGGCTGCCGTTCGCAATTCTCTCCGTCATCGTGCTCGTCTGGGGATTGCCCGCCGTAAAGTTGGCCATGAACCGGGCCACCACGCCCGCTTTCAAGGTCGTACTCCCCGACGGCAAACCTCGGCCCGGCCCGGCGGGATGGGACTGGCCGTATTTGCATGGCAAAGTGTTTCGAACGGCGCCCGTTGTGCAGAAGGCCACCGCCGAAGCCGCGCGTTTCGATTTCAACTGGCTCACGGCCACTGGAACGGGGTGCTTCCTGGCAGCTATTCTTGCTGGCCTCCTTCTCGGCCTCCGGCCGGGCAGACTAATACATATCTTCGGACGTACTCTTGTCCGACTGCGGTTCGCGATTGTCGCGATGACTTGCATGCTCGGCCTGGGCTACGTTACGCGCTACTCCGGCATGGACGCAGTTTTAGGTCTCGCATTCACGCGTACGGGCTGGTTCTTTCCTTTCTTCGGTACTTTCATCGGCTGGCTGGGGGTAGCCCTCACCGGTAGCGACACGTCTTCAAACGTTCTCTTCGGCGGCTTGCAGAAAATCACTGCCCAGCAGCTCAACCTCAGCCCCATTCTCATGTGTGCAACGAACAGCGCTGGCGGCGTCATGGGCAAAATGATCGACGCGCAGTCCATCTGCATCGCTACTGCCGCCACCAATCAGGTCGGCAACGAAGGCTCTATCTTCCGGTTCGTCTTCTGGCACTCCGTGGCTCTCGCGGCCATCGTCGGCATCATCGTCATGATGTATGCCTACGTCTTTCCACAATTTGTCCCCAATGGGTTGAACTTCATTCACTGATGGGGCAAGCTTCTTCTTGCATTCCGGTGGATGAATCCTATGGAAGCGCGCATTCTTGATGAGCTTCGAACGATCGTCGGCGGCCGCGGGCTGATCTCTTCGCCCGAAGAACTTCATACTTACGAGTGCGATGGCCTAACCAATTTCCGAGTCATGCCTCGAGCGGTCCTGCTGCCAAATTCCACTCAACAAGTTCAGGCGGCCGTTCGAATCTGTCACCGTGAACGAATCCCGTTCGTGGCGCGCGGCGCGGGCACAGGCTTAAGCGGCGGCGCGCTCCCCGTTGAAAACGGGATTGTCATCAGCCTGGCGCGAATGAATCGTATCCTCGACGTCGATTTCGCGAACGCGCGCGTGATCGTAGAACCCGGGGTCATTAATCTCGACGTCACCGGGCGCGTCGCGCCGCAAGAATATTTCTATGCGCCCGATCCTTCTTCGCAATCGATCTGCAGCATCGGCGGAAACGTAGCGGAAAATTCCGGCGGCGCGCATTGCCTGAAGTACGGCTTTACGACAACGCATGTCCTGGGCCTGGAAGTCGTCCTTCCCGATGGCTCGCTCGTCCATCTCGGCGGAAAAACTCTCGACACCCCGGGCTATGATCTCGCCGGAGTTTTCGTCGGCTCGGAAGGCACTCTCGGCGTTGCCACCAAAATCATTCTGCGGATTGTGAAGCGGCCCGAGTGCATTCGAACGTTGCTGGCCGCTTTCCCCTCGACAAACGAAGCAGGCGCGGCGGTGAGCGATATCATCGCCGCCGGAATGTTGCCTGCTGCCATCGAAATGATGGATAACCTCGCCATTCAAGCTGCGGAAGCAGCGGTGCACGCAAATTATCCAAGCTGCGGCGGCCTGCTGCTCGTCGAACTCGACGGTCCCGTCGCGGAAGTCGAAGCTTTGATGACCCACGTCAACGAGATTTGCCGTTCGAATGGCGCGTCGGAAATTCGCCTGGCGCAGTCGGACACCGAACGCGCGCTCGTCTGGAAAGGGCGCAAGGCGGCCTTTGCGGCGATGGGACGGATTTCGCCGAACTATATTGTGCAAGACGGAGTGATCCCACGAACGGCGCTGCCGCAGGTGATGAGCGAAATTGAGCGACTGAGCCAGGAAGCAGGGTTGCGCGTGGCTAATGTGTTTCATGCAGGTGATGGGAACCTGCATCCGCTGGTTCTGTACGACCGGCGCATCGCGGGACAGGAGGAAGCGGCCGAGTCGCTCTCATCGAAGATTCTTGAACTCTGCATTGCTGCAGGGGGATCGATTACGGGAGAACACGGCGTTGGCGAAGACAAAAAGAAAATGATGTCGAAAATGTTCGCCGAGCCCGATTTGACGACTATGCAACGCGTCCGCTGTGCCTTCGATCCCCTGCAGCTTTCGAATCCTACGAAAATCTTTCCGACCCCACGGCTCTGCGGCGAAAAACCTGGGGAATACATGCCGCACCCTCTTGAATCCGCGGGGATCGCGGAGCGCTACTGACACCGGCCGATGGACGCCGCAACCAAATCCGAAGCGAGCGGCCTGCACTCGGCGCTGCGCTACAAATTCATCGCCCTTGTCGGGAATGAGTTCGTGCGGGCGGCGACGGCTGCGGATGCAGCCGCCGGAGCGCAGCCGAAGCTGGTGATTGAACCAGGAACGGAAAGAGAGCTTGCCGAGATTTTGCGGCTTTCGAATGAGGCGGGGCTGGCGGTGATTCCGCGGGGCGGAGGCACGAAACTGGGGTGGGGAAATTCACCAGCGCGAGCGGACTTGATTTTGTCAACGGCGCGCATGACGGAAATCATCGAGCACGCCTGGGCGGATCTCACCGTAACCGTCGAAGCCGGCTGCACCATTCAAAGATTGCAGGAAACGCTCGGGCAACATGGCCAGCGGTTGGCGCTTGATGCGCTGTGGCCGGAAAAGGCCACCGTCGGTGGCGTGCTCTCCACCAACGACAGCGGCGCATTGCGCCTTCGGTTCGGCGCGCTCCGCGACCTCATCATCGGTGTCACCATTGCTCTTCCCGACGGAACGCTCGCAAGCAGCGGCGGCAAGGTGGTGAAAAACGTCGCCGGCTACGATCTTCCCAAGCTCGTCACCGGGGCCTTTGGCACTCTCGGCGTCATCACGCGTGCCGTCTTCCGCCTCCATCCGCTTCCTCTCAACTCGCATTCCTTCAGCATTTCCAGTGTGAATGCGGAGGAGACGCAGAAATTTGTCCTCGCGGTTCAGGATTCGAAACTTGCCCACACCTATCTTCAGTCGCATTTCTCCGATGAAAAACCTCCGGCCTCGGACATTCTGTTTGAAGGCACCGAGGCCGGCCTCGCGGCCCAGGAAGCGCAACTTCGGAATCTCGCCGCACCTGCAAGTGTTTCTGAGGCTTCCAACTCATCCTGGACGGCGCGCGAAGAGCTTTGGGCTTTTTCCGCTCCAGCAAGCGCGGCCATCGCGAAAATCAGCATCTTGCCAACAAACATGGCGCGCACGATGAAACTGGTGGCGCATTCGGCAAACGCGCAGCAGGTCCGGTGGAAAGCGTTATTGTATGCAACGGGCCTCGGATGGCTTCGATTGGAAGGCAAGCCGGGTATGTTGTGCGCGGCGCTTCAGGCGTTGCGTGACGATTTGCAAGGCCAGGATGGTTTGCTTGTCGCGCTCCATCGTCCGAGCAAGATGCCGGCATTCGACGCCTGGGGAACTGCCGGTGATGCGCTGCCATTGATGAAAGCGGTGAAACAGCAGCTCGATCCAAAGAACACTCTGAATCCTGGCCGGTTTGTGGGTGGCATTTGATGGCAGACTTGACCGCAAAGCAGGAATGCGCGAGCGCCTTCGACACGCACCATCCGCCCTCGAACGAGATCATCGAAAAGTGCGTTCACTGCGGATTTTGTTTGCCCGTTTGCCCCACCTACGTGTTGTGGGGGCAGGAGATGGATTCACCGCGCGGCCGCATCTACCTCATGAAGATGGCGAGCGAGGGCGCCGCGGAAATGAATTCGACGTGGGTGAGCCACTTCGATAGCTGCCTGGGCTGCATGGCTTGCATGACCGCGTGCCCGTCTGGGGTGGACTACGGAAAACTCATCGAGGCGACACGCGCACAGATCGAACGAAAGACCGAACGCTCGACTCGAGAAAAGCTCCATCGGCGATTTATGTTCGAAACATTTACGCGGCCGGAGCGCTTGCGGCGAATGCGCTTGCCGCTGCTTGCCTATCAGAAATCCGGATTGCAGGCTGTCGTGCGCGGCTTGGGCCTGCTGAAGCTCTTGCCGAAGAAGGTGCGGGCGATGGAAGCGCTGCTTCCCAAGCTTGGGCCGCGTGAAGCGGTCGCGGAAATCACGCCGGCCGCAGGCACGAAGCGCCGACGGGTTGGTTTGCTGCTGGGTTGCGTGCAGCGCGAATTCTTTTCGCAAGTCAATGCCGCCACCGCGCGCGTTCTCGCCGCCGAAGGCTGCGAAGTCGTCGCGCCGGAGACGCAGCCGTGCTGCGGAGCGCTTCTGGTACACGCCGGAGAGGAAACAGCAGCGGTGGAGCTGGCGAAAAGGACGATTGACGCGTTCGAACGGGCGGACGTCGAGACGGTCGTCACCAACGCGGCAGGGTGCGGCTCAAACGTGAAAGAGTACGGGCACTTGCTCCGAGACGATCCCGAGTACGCCGGTCGAGCTAGGGACTTCGCGGCAAAATGCAAAGACATCAGCGAAGTATTGGCCGGGCTCGAGCCGCGCGCCACACGCCATCGGCTTAAACTGCGCGTGGCGTTCCATGATTCGTGTCACTTGCAGCATGCGCAAGGCGTTCGTTCGCAGCCCCGCGCTTTACTTTCGAGCATTCCCGGTCTGGAGCTTGCGGAAATTCCTGAAGCCGCCATCTGCTGCGGCTCGGCGGGAATCTTCAATCTCGTGCAGCCGGATGCCGCCAATGAACTGGGGGACCGCAAGGCGGGGCTCATTGCTCCGTTGAATGCAGACGTGGTGGCAACGGGAAATCCCGGATGTGTGTTGCAAATCGAATCCGCACTGGCGCGCCAAGGCCAGAAGATTCCCGTGGTGCACACGATTCAGCTCGTGGATGCGTCCATTCGTGGCGAGTCAATCGAATCGCTGCGGAGTTAATCGATCCCTGCAAACCGCTACTCGAAGGAAATGCCGGTTTTCCGGGAGATGTCCCGCAACTCCTCGACGACCGGCAAAATCAGAGGCACACCTTTCTTGCGCCGCACTTGTTCCATCTCGCGTTCGGGATCGCCAGGGATCAGCGGGCCGTTGGTGCCAGGCGCTGGTTTGGTGGCGTGAAAGACGCGGATGTAGTCGTCGATCTGACGCTTGAATAAATCACCATCCAGAAAGCCGTCGATGCGCATCGCGCCGAAGAAATGGCCGATGCCCTTGCCGACGCTGCGTTTCGGAATTTCCTGCCGAAGGGCGAAGGGCGGCGCAAACGGCCCCCAATTCGCGCCGCTGAGAGCACCGCAGAGGACGTCCACCATAATGGCGAGACCGTAGCCTTTGTGTCCGCCCCGGTCGCGATCGGAACCGAGAGGCAAGAGCGCACCTCCGTCGACCATGTCATCCGGATTGGTTGTGGGGCGGCCCTCGCTGTCGATGGCCCAGCCCTCGGGAATCGGCTCGCCGCGCCGGCGCGCAATTTCGATTTTTCCGTATGCGGCGGCGCTGGTGGCCATGTCGATCACGATGGGCGGTTCTTCCTTGCCCGGAAAGGCGATGGATATGGGGTTGGTGCCGAGCATGCGCTCCGCACCCCACAACGGCGCGACCAGCTTCGTCGAATTCGTCATCGCCCAGCCGATCAGGTCGCGTTCCAGAGCTTTGAGCACGTAGTAGCCGGCGATGCCGAAGTGATTGGTATTGCACACGCTGACCCAACCCGAGCCGGCTTTCTCCGCCATGTCCATGGCAATGCGATTCGCTTGCGGGCCCACAGCTAAACCCAGGCCATTGTCGCCATCCACGGTCGCGGTACTCAGCGTTGCGCGCACCACTTTGATTTCAGGTTTGGGATTGATCCGTCCCTCGTTGAGCATGTCGAAATAACTGTGCAGCCGGGCCACACCATGCGAATCAATACCGCGCAAGTCCGCGGAAGCTAGTACGTCGGCTGCTTGCATCGCATCGTTCTTGGGCACTCCGGAGTGCAGGAACACGCGAGTGCAAAATTCGCTCAAGGCTTCGATAGGAAAAACCTTTGTTTCAACGTCGGTCTTATTCATCGTAGTCCATCGCGAACCCTACGCCGGCAAGGTCTGCCCGCGGGTTTCCGTGCCAAAGGGAAGGAGAAGCAGACCAATGGCGAAGGCGATGGACGTCAGGGCGACGGGAATTCCCAGGGATTGAAAATGCTGAACGCCGGCGCCGACCAGAAAGGTGATCCCCGCTCCGCCAAATCGCGCAAAGGAAGTGGAAAACGCGAAAGCGCTCGCCCGGCACTCCGTCGGATATTGTTCCGGCAGCCATAGGGTATAAACCGCAAAATTCGCGCCGCCCAAGCCAAGAAAGAAAAGGCAAACAAAGAACCACGGCAGCGCGGCCGCCCCGAGATAGAAGACCTTTCCAAACGTGAGCGCGATGAAGGCCAGCATCAGCGCGAAAAAAAACCCCAATGCGCCGCGCCGTCCGAGTCTTTCCGCAAGCCACGGCATCGCCAGACAGCCCAAAATCGTCGCAAGAGCAACAAGCATAGTGGCGCTCGAAGCGAGTTGCGTCGCATGGGGCCCCGCTCGGCCAGCCGCTTCCGCAAGCACCGTCACCGCCGCCGGAACGTACACCGTTCCTGCCCAGAGGCCGCAAATGGAAGCCAGCATGTACAAGGAATTCAGAATGGTTCTCCGGCGCAGGCCGCTAGAAAAAAGTATCGCGAACGGCTGCCAGATTTGCCAGGAACGTACGACTCCTTGCTTTTGCCGCCAGCGCTGCGGCTCGGTTACGCCGTGACGAACCCACGCCAGCAGAAGCGCGGGCAATCCCCCAACAAGAAACATCGTGCGCCATCCATAGCGGCTGCCGATCCAGTAGTTCAGCACCGCGGCAAGAAGAATCCCCACGTAATATCCCGTGTGCATGTATCCCGCGCCGGCGCGCCGGCGGTCTTCCGGCCACTCTTCGGCGACGAAGGTGCCCCCCATCGCCCATTCGCCACCGATGCCGATTCCTGCCAGCAAGCGCAGCCCGGCAAGCTGCCAGACACTCGTCACCAGCGCACTGAGGAAAGTGAACACCGAATACCAAACGATGGTGAGCATGAGCGTTCGAACGCGACCGAACTTGTCGCCGACCGGGCCCCAGAGAAACGCGAGCCCCCATCCGCACAGGAACAGCGCAAAGAGCAATCCGCCGTAATAGCCGATGTTGCCTTTCGTAGCGGCAATGCCGGATCGCGGCAGGAGTTCGCGTAAGGAAGGTACCAGAACCAGGGCGTAAATGAACGAATCCATGCCGTCGAGCGTCCAGCCTCCCCACGAGGCCCAGAATCCCCGGACTTGATTTCGCGTGAGTGGCGTCGCTTTAGTGAGTTTTGCTTCCAGATGAGTGCCAGCAGTGGACATATAGCGGGGACTATATCAAAAGAGTCTGTGGGGAAAAGAAAAATCGATGTGATGGAAAGGCTCCACGCGGTGTCTAGCGATAGCCTCGAATGAAAAAATAGATGGTCATGGCCATCCCTACCAGAATAACGAAAGCGCGTATCCAGGCTTGCGGCAGCCTCTGGGCGTAGTGCGCGCTGGAATAGCCACCCAGGAGTGCGCCGGCCGTCATCACCATTCCCTGGGGCCACAGGATCGCCCGGGTAGCGATAAACGTGACGGTGGCAACGCCGTTGATGATCCCTCCAAGGATCACCTTGAGCTTGTTCATCGCATGAATATCGGTCATGCCCATTGCCGCAAGCATAGCCAAGTTCATGATCCCAATCCCGCCACCGAAGTAGCCTCCGTAGACCGCCACCAGCAGCTCAAAGATCGAAGCGCCGGTCACCGCTGCATTCGTCGCGTCGTGCGAGATTCCAGCGGAAATCCGCCCCGTAAGATGCTTGCCGAATACGAACAGCAGCGTCGCACCAAGTAGCAGCCACGGCAGAACGCGAAGAAAAGTCTGCGCAGGCGTATTGATGAGCAGAAACGCTCCTGCCAAACCGCCGACTACGCTCGTAATCACAAGCGGGATCATGATGCGCCGCGGGATGTTCAGTTTTTGAGGATAGGCGCCGCCGCTGGCCGTCGTGCCAACCCAGAGCGCCAGCGTGTTGGTCGCATTCGCCGTCACTGGCGGCACTCCCGTGAACAGGAGGGCGGGAAAAGAAACGAAACTCCCGCCCCCTGCGACGGCGTTGATGCCTCCCCCGAGGGCCCCGCTAACGAACAGGAATATCGCGTCGTGAAGGTTCAAGCCTGAGTTCTATCACGATTGCGACTGCTCCAGACGGACAAATCCCCCCCAAAGGAATCCGCGCAAGAAATCCATTCTGGCCTGTCTCCCGGGGCGGTTAAGTCATTTCTTGACAACGCAGGCAGAGGCGTATATGAACGGGGCGTTCGAAAGCCCTTCCGCCACCGAAGTCTGGCTCGCATCCCTGATCGCGAGTAAACAGAGGGGATTCAAGAGGAAGGAGTAGCCCGTAAAGTAGAGTTGTGTCCCGCAGCTTCGCCGCCGAAGACGCTCCGGCGGAGGCGTATCTCAACACCCAGCTTGAAGTTGAACAGGAGGAAGCATGGCCAGCCGAGCAGACGCAATTCCAGTGGGAGGAACTGCCGAGTACAGCATCTGGCGAGTGATTTTCGCCTCCAGCGTTGGCACCATGATCGAGTGGTACGACTTCTATATTTTCGGCAGCCTGGCAGCCGTCCTTGCGCTCAAGTTCTATCCACCGGGAAACGACACTTTCGCCTACATCGCCTATCTGGCGACGTTCGCGGTGGGATTCCTGGTGCGTCCGTTCGGAGCGCTTTTCTTCGGACGCATTGGCGACCTGGTCGGCCGCAAATATGCTTTCCTCGTGACGCTCACTATTATGGGCGCCGCAACCTTTCTGATCGGTCTTCTGCCAGTTTATAAGACTGCCGGATGGTTTTCTCCCATCACGCTAATTCTCATCCGTGTCTTGCAAGGCTTGGCCCTTGGTGGTGAGTACGGTGGTGCTGCCGTTTACGTGGCCGAGCACGTTCCCGATAACAAGCGCGGCTTCTACACCAGTTTCATTCAAATCACTGCGACTCTCGGCCTATTCGTCTCCCTCATTGTGATCCTGCTCACCCAGCAATCCATGAGCAAGGAGGCCTTTAGCGCGTGGGGCTGGCGCCTTCCCTTCCTGATCTCCATCATCCTGGTCAGCATCTCGCTCTACATCCGCTTGAAGATGAAGGAGTCGCCGATCTTCGCCTCCATCAAGAGCGCGGGAATGACCTCTACGCAACCGCTCAAGGATGCTTTTGGGAAATGGGAGAATCTTAAGCGCGTGCTTATCTCGCTCTTCGGCGCCACTGCCGGCCAGGGCGTCGTTTGGTACACCGGCCAGTTTTATGCTCTCTTCTACCT
>Ga0209220_1000733_pt1 | contig 10006 bp, 8 predicted proteins | sample BlaSpr_A8_OM3_M3_FD_187984 | JGI IMG/M metagenome (GOLD analysis project Ga0209220, IMG submission 187984) | Forest soil microbial communities from Thunder Bay, Ontario, Canada - Black Spruce, Ontario site 2_A8_OM3_M3 (SPAdes) (version 2) | ecosystem: Environmental > Terrestrial > Soil > Boreal... | reverse complement strand
CTGCGTCGGTGCCAGCGGGCGCCAGATCGCGGCCGCTCGGGCGATCGCCTGGTTCTCGATTGTGAAGGACTCGATCACGATCGGGTCCTCGTAGCCGGCGTCACGAAGAGCATCGGCGATTTTCGGCCAAGGTATCTGGTCGCCGCCGGGGGCTCCCCGGTCGCAACCACACGCGTGGAAGTGGGCGATGTGGCGCCCGCAAGCCCGGATCGCGGCACCCGGATCGCGTTCTTCGATGTTCATGTGGAAAGTGTCGAGCAGCACGCCGAGGGCCGGTGAGCCCACCCTGTCGACCACCTCCATGACCTGGTCCGCGGTATTAATCAAGCTGGTCTCGAATCGGTTGAGCGGCTCGAGCGCAAGCGTCACCCCGCGCTCGCCCGCATAGTCGGCCAGTGGTTTCAGATTCTCGATCAGGCGGCCGATGACGGCGGCGCGTTCGCTCGAGTCCATCGCCCAGGTTTTGCCAACTGGCGAGTAGATCGGCCCTGCGAGAGAGCGCGCGCCGACGCGAGCAGCCATAACCGTCGCGCTGCGAACGTATTGCTGAGTCGACTGGATCACATCACGGTTGGGGCTCGTGAGGTCGCGCTCAGGCGACATGACGGCGCAGGTCGTCGCCATCAGGCCGTGCTCATCGAGCAGCTCTCTCGCGTGCCCGGGATCCCAATCCCCGGGGTTCTCGATTGGGAGCTCGATCACATCGAATCCGAAAGCGCGAACACGTGGCGCGAGCGAGGCCAGCCGCTCGCCGGTCAGCGGCGAAACCCAGATCCACGTGTTGGCTCCGATCGGGTTCAACGGTCGCGGTCGCGGCCTGGTGTGGGCCGGTAGATCGGGCCCCGAGCGATGACGGAGGCGATCAGCCCGTCCTGCTCGTAGTCGGGCGGCTGATCGGGCACGATGGGCACCGCCTGCTGTCCTGGATACCCGATTGCAGTCCGGACGTCCGGGTTCAGGAAATAGCCGCCCGCCACGACCTCGGCCAGAACGCCAAAGCCCGCCGGATCGCCCAGGCGGAGCTGCTCCACCGCCGCCGCGGCGTCGGCACCCTGGACGCGGTCGAGCACCGATGCCAGCGGGGCCCCGAAGTCAGGTCGCAGCCGGAGCACCTCGTCGAGCCACCTTCCTGCCACGCCTGCCTCACTCGCTGAAGGCATTCCGTCGCCGTTGGGGATGAGCACGTCGGCAACCGCCGCCAAAACAGCGCGGCGCCCGGGATCCAAGGTGGGCGGCGTCGTGGTCACCGCCCCCCTCCCCTGAACGAGGGGACTGAGACGCTGCTCATCAGGATGCCCGCACGCTGCGCCTCTCGGCGATGAGCTGATCCACGCCTCGCAGAGCGACCGCGGCGATCGTCGCCGTCGGATTCATGCCCGCAGAAGTCGGCCAGGTGCTGCCGTCGAAGATGTAGAGGTTCGGCACATCGTGAGCGCGGCCCCATTGGTCGACCACCGATCGCGACGGATCTGAACCCATCATCGCTGTCCCGAGCAGGTGCCAGCCAGTCGCTCGGATGAAGGGCGCGATCACTGTCTCGTAGGCTCCCGCCGCCTCGAGCGACTCCTTCGCGCGCTCTTGGTGGAATGCCATCAGCCGCCGAGAGTTCTCCGACATCCTGTACTGGATCCGCGCCGCCGGAATCCCCGAGTCGTCAGTTTTCAAGGGATCCAGGACGACCCGGTTCGCCTCCTCGGGCAGGTCCTCGGCGATGATGCCCCACATCGCCGAGCGGCCAAGCCTCTTGCGCAACTGGCTGTGGAAGCCTTGGCCCCAAATCGCGTTCTCCTCGCCCCATGGGTATGAATGCGTCATGGAGAGCGGGCCGCCGGTCGGTTGCAGTCCCCATTTGGCGCCGCGCGCGAAGCCACGCGATGCGTCGGTCTCATAGAACTCGAGCGAGTGGATGTGCTGACCCCATGCGCCCTGCCACGAATCGAGACCTTCGTCGAACAGGCCGACGACGGTCCCGAACGGATGCATCATGAGCCGCTTGCCGACCAGTCCCGACGAGTTGGCCAGCCCGTCAGGATGGCTGTTGGTAGCCGACAGCAGAAGCAGCCGCGGAGTGCCGATGCCATTGCAGGCGAGGATGGTGACGCCGGCCCGCTGCTCGTGCTCCTTGCCCTCGCGGTCTACGTAGAGCGCCCCCTTCACAAGGCCGTTGGATCCCATCAGCAGGCGCTTCACCCTCGCCCCGGTCACCAAGGTCACTCCTCGCTCGACCGCGACCGGCCAGTACGTCCTGTCGACGCTCGCCTTCGCGCCTTCAGAGCATCCCCATAAACAGGTGGCACGCTGGGTGCACGGGTTGAGCCGGCCGTATCGTCGGGTCGCGATCGCGTTCGGTCCAGGCCACCAATGCCAGCCCAGGTCGTTATGCGCTTTGGCCACACGGCGGCCCATCCGGCCAAGAGGAACCGGGAGCATCGGCGGACCATCGCCGGCGGGAAACGCGGTATCGCCGGCTAAACCGGAAACACCCCAGTCGTGCTCCGCCCGGACGTAGAAGGGCTCGAGGTCCTCGTATGTGAACGGCCAGTCGTCGGCGACGCCATCCAGCGACCGGACGCGGAAGTCTGACGGCATGTTGCGCTGCCAGTGGGCGGCAAACACGACTGTGCCCCCGCCGACTCCGTTCCACATTAATGCTGTGATGTCCGACTCCGAGTCGTCGACGGGGTAGTCCGCCGCCATCTGGCGCGCGTTCGGGTCCCAGCCCCAGTCACGCCCCGAGGTCAGCTCGAAGTCGGGAAATGGCGCCCGGGCCTTGGTGTAGTCAGGCCAACCGCCCTGCTCGAGACAGACCACGTCGAAGCCCTCTTCGGCCAGCCGCTTCGCGGCCACCGCGCCTGACGCTCCGGCGCCAACGATCAGGACATCGGGCACCCGTTCCATACCCATCTCAGCCGTTGGTCGCAACCTCCGTATGACGACGCTTCCCGGCACTGAGCGCGGTCTCCGTCGCCCTCGGGCCGAAGACCAGACCGAGTGCCAGGCCCCCAACGTAGCGAACATCCTGGAGGCCGCCCGCGTCGGCGCCTGCGGCAAAGAGTCCGGGCACCGGAGCTCCGTCGCGGTCAAGCACTCGACAGTCAGGGTCGACTGCCAACCCGCCGAACGTGAAGGTAACGGTCGGCTGCACTTCCAGCGCGTAGAACGGCGGATCGACAAACAGCTCTGGCAGCACCGCGCGAGGGACGGCCAGCGCGGACACATCACCTGATGCAGCTGCCGCGCATTGCTCGAGAGTCTCGACCAACGCACGCCGTGCCACACCCCAATCGACCACCACGTCGACCAGCTCTTCCATCGTTCGTGTGCTGGCGCATCTGCCGCCCACCGCCTCCGCGGCGGCGATCCGGTCGACTACCTGTCCGTGAGGGTACGGCGCTGTCGCCGCGAACGTCGCGCGGATCCGCTGATCACACAGCAACACGGCCCGCGATCCCGGTTGACGCAGCGTGGCCTGATTGGAGACCTCATCGCCGAGCGACTCGTCCGTGAACCTATGCCCGAGTCGGTTGACCAGGATGCAGTGGTTGGAGTAGTACTGCGTCAACACCAGGTATTGGTCTTCGCGGAGCTCCGCCATCGGGCTGGGCACCAGGTGGCCGTAAAAGCCGCCCAGGCACCGGCTCGCTGAAGCGCCGGCGTCGCGCCCCATCCGGAAGCCGTCGCCGACGCTCCCCTGGTTGGAGCGGACCAGCATGGCGTCCCCTCCCGGACCGATGAAGCTCGCCATCAGCTCCGAGTCGCCCTGGAATCCACCGGTGGCAAGGAGCACCGCATCGGCCGAGAGCTCGCGCAGACCGTCCGGGGTGTCCACCGCCGCGCCGCACACCCTTCCGGTCTTGTCGGTCAGCAGCTTTCGCGCTGTCGACCGCACCAGGATCTGGCCGCGCGCGGACTCGATCTGACTTTCCCACGCGGCCAGGAGGCCACCGATGTCCACCCGCACTGCCGAGCCGAAGCCCATCTGGCCCTCCCAACGCCCGCTCACCGACACACCGGCCGAGCGCACCCGGTCGACCGCGGGCCAGAATCCGTCGATCAAAGCCTGGCCGAGCGCCGCGTCACCGCCAGGCACGACGCGTCGGAGCGTCTGGAAGTCAGGTGCAGTCCACACGATTCCGGCCGACATCGCCGCTGACCCTCCGGGGCGGGTGCCCTTCTCCACCACCGTGACGTCGGCCCCGGCCTGTGCCGCGGCAGCCGCAGCGGCCAGGCCGGCCATGCCCCCGCCGAGCACAAGCAGGTTCGGTGTCAACCCCGTCCACCCCCGAAAGGAAATGGTTTTCCGGAAATCGCCTGGCGCAAGCGGCCGCATCGTAGGCCTGGCTTGGAGGACTGTCAACAGCGGCGATTCAGGGTTCTTGACGACCAGAACACTTCAGTTTCGTTGACAGGAAATGCAAGTACCCTTAGTCTGGCCTGGCGATTTGTGAAGGCTTCTGCGCTTAGTTTGGGGGTTAAGCGAAACATCCCGGAAGCTCGAATGTGAGAGTGTCGGCCGGTGCCACGTCCAAGCTCCTAGAGGATCTGCGCCAGGCGATGCCGACCGGCACCGTGTCGACAGCTCCTGAGGTGCTCGACCGATACACGACGGACACATATTGGAAGGCGCTTGCCGCTCGCGCAGCGGGCTCACCGCTGGGCAGACCCGACGTGGTCGCCAAGCCCCGCGGCGACGAAGAGGTTGCCGCGGTCGTGCGCGTCGCCAACCGCCACCAGGTGCCAGTGGTGCCGTGGGGCGGGGGTTCGGGGACCCAGGGCGCGTCCATCCCCACTCAGGGTGGGATTGTGATCGACCTCACCGGCATGGACCGAATCGTCGAGATCGACGAGCGTTCGCTGACAGTGACGGCGGAGGCGGGCATGAACGGCAAGCGGCTCGAGGCCGAGTTGAACCAGAGAGGCCTGATGCTGCCCCATTACCCAGCGTCGGCCGAGTGGGCGACCGTCGGCGGCTACGTGGCGGCCAGGGGCTCAGGGGTGCTGTCGACCCGCTATGGAAAGATCGAGGACCTGGTGATCTCCCTCCGTGTGGTCACGCCGACGGGCGAGATCGTGGACACCTTGCCGGTGCCCAGGCACGCGGTCGGCCCCGACATGGCGCCGCTGTTCATCGGCTCCGAGGGCAGCCTGGGGGTGATCACGCGTGTGCGTTTGCAGCTGGCACCTCTGCCCGCCGCGCGTCACTTCGAGGTGGTGTCGTTTCAATCTGTCGAGGCCGGCATCGAGGCGGTCCGTAAGAGCCTGCAGAGCGGTTTGCGGCCCTCGGTTGTGCGGTTGTACGACGAGGTGGCCACCCGCATCACGCTCAGCCCGGTGGTGGGCAAAGAATTGCCAGGCGTGTGCACGGTGATCTGCTTCGAGGGCGATGCCGCGGTGGTCGCCGCCGAGCGCGAGTCGATGCTCAAGATCATCCGCGTTCACCAGGGCGATGTGCTCGATGGCGGTCTCGGTGAGATCTGGTGGAACCACCGCTACGACTTCTATGCGCCGCCGCATGCGCCCGAGCTTCCTGCCGTCTGGGGCACGATCGATGTGGTCGCCACATACGCCCGGCTGCTGCACACCTACAACGCGCTGCAGGAAGCAGTTGCGAAACCGTACGCCGCGCGTGGGCTCAAGCTCAGGTCGCACCTGAGCCACTGGTATTCATGGGGCGCCATGATCTACGCGCGGTTCGTCCTGCCGGACGGCGGACCGGATGCAGTCACGCTGCACGACCGCATCTGGAAGGACGGCGTCACCGCCGCGCTCGGTGCCGGCGCCGTCATCAACGACCACCACGGCGTAGGCCTGAAGCTGGCGCCCTACATGCCGGCCCAGCACGGCGCCGGCCTCGACGTGCTGCGGCGGATCAAGACAGCGCTCGATCCAAACGGAGTGATGAATCCGGGAAAGCTGGGACTCTGAACTTGAATCTTGGTCCAGATGGAATGTTTGTACGGAGGGTGAGATGGCGCTGAAACTCGCGATGCACAACTGGATGCGGCCGGAGCCGATCGAGACGACGCTGGCGCGGCTGGCGCGCTTCGGCTACGACGGCATCGAGATCTCCGGCGAGCCGGCAACCTACGACGCCGGCGAGGTCAAGGAGCTGCTCGCGAAGCACAAGCTCAAGTGCTGGGGCTCCGTGACCCTTATGGTCAACGGCAGGGATCTGATCCACGAAGACCACTACGTCCGCCTCGGCTCCATTCAATACGCCAAGGATTGCCTCAGCCTGGCCTCGTCGTTGGGTGGAAAGATCGTGACGCTCATCCCCTCAACAGTGGGCAAGACCGCGCCGATGAGCTCGGTTGAGAACGAGTGGCGCTGGGCGGTCGACGGCATCAAGGAGTGCCAGGAGCACGCTGAAAAGGTCGGCGTGAAGATTGCCATCGAGCCCCTCAATCGCTTCGAGACGTACTTCATCAACCGCCACGACCAGGCGCTGGAGCTCGCTCACCAGGTCGGCGGCAACTGCGGCGTGTGCCTGGACTTCTTCCATATGAACATCGAGGAGGACGACTGGGCGAAAGCGCTCAAGACCACCGGCGATGCCGGCAAGCTCTACGACGTCCACGTCGCGGACAACAACCGCCTACCTCCCGGTCAAGGCTCGATCGACTGGAAGCGCGCTGTTGAGGCAGTGCACGCGGCGGGCTACGGCGACTACCTGACTGTCGAGTTCGTAGTGAACGTGGATCGAACGCCACGCTCGACCCGCAAGGAGATCGGCGACGCTACGGAGGCAGAAGCTTCCGAAGGGCTGATCAAGTTCCTGCGCGACCACGGCACGGGCGCGGTACCTGAGCACTACTACGACCAGTACGTCAAAGAGTCCGCGGACCACCTGCGAAACAGCGAGAAACAGCTGCAGCCCGCCAAATCCTGACCGGAGGTTCCGGTGAGCGCCTCCGCGGTTCCGTGCATCGCGTTGATCGGGACTCTCGACACCAAGGGTGTCGAGATCGAGTACGTGCGGAACCGGATCCGTGCTCTGGGCGGGGAGCCGATTGTGATCGACTCAGGGATCCTTCGGGAAGCGTCGGGCTCGGTCGCGGATGTGACCAGAGAGCAGGTCGCCGAAGCGGCCGGCCATCGCCTGGACGACGTTCGCAATGCGAGCAGTCGGGGACGAGCGATCGAGATGATGCGCGAAGGAGTGCGCGCCGTCTGCCTGTTGCTCCATGCGGAGGGCCGATTGCAGGGTGCGCTGTGCTTGGGCGGAGCAGAGGGCGCCTTGCTGGGAGCCTATGCAATGCACGCCCTTCCAATCGGAGTGCCGAAAGTCATCGTCTCGCCGAGCGCCTCAGGCCGCCGTGTGTTTGCTCCGTTCATGGGCTCGAGCGATGTGCTCGTGATGCATTCCGTGGTTGACATCCTTGGCTTGAACCCGATCGCCGTGTCGGTGTTTGACAACGCAGCTGCGGCCGTGGTTGGAATGGCCACCCACGCCGGCCGGCCGCCTACCGGCCTTGGCAGCCGCAGCGTCGGCGTCACGATGCTCGGTCAGACGACGCCGGGGGTCATGCATCTGCGTGATGCACTCGAGCGAGCTGGCTGGGAGACGGTAATCTTCCACGCCAACGGCGTGGGCGGACCGGCGATGGAGGCGCTGGCAAGGCAGGGTGCCCTTGCCGGCGTCGTGGACTACACGCTGTCCGAGCTGGCCAACTCGCTCATGGACGGAATTCATGCGACCGGCCCTGACCGCCTCACCGTGGTCGGTGAGCTTGGGCTGCCGCAGGTGGTCGTGCCAGGCTGCGTGGATTTCTTCAACCAGGGCGCTCCAAACACTCTTCCAGAGAGATACCGCGGGCGGCGCAGCTACTATCACAACCCGGTGGCCACCCTCGTCCGGCTCGAGCCCGACGAGATGGCGGAGCTCGGTCGCATCGTCGCCCAACGCCTCAACAGCGCCCGCGGGCCCGTCTGCGTCGTCGCTCCGTCTCGCGGCTTCTCGCTCTCGGACACCGAGGGCAACGCGCTCTGGTACCCGGAAGCGGACGAGGCCTTCCTCGGCACGCTGGAGGCGAGCTTGCGCCCTGAAATCCCGTTCGAACGCGTTGATGCGACTGTCAACGACCCTGCCTTTGCCGACGTGGTCGCAGAGCGGTACCTCACGATCACAAAGGAGCACGCCCATGTCTGACCCGCAATCGACGCGGCCTCGATCCCACAACCTGTTCGACCTCGCGCCCCCAGATGTGCGCTGGTTCCTGGAACGCTCGGACATCGTCCTGGTGCCGATCGGCAGCCTCGAGCAACACGGCCCACATCTGCCACTGGGCACTGACACCATCACCGCCCTCGAGGTGGCGAGACGGGCTGCGGAGCTGGCGGATGTCCCATACGCACCGCCACTGTGGGCGGGCTATTCGCCGCAGCATCTGCGCGAGCCGGAGACCGGCACCGGAACCATCACTCTTCGCGCCGAGACGCTCAATGAAGTCCTGTACGACATCTCCCGCAGCCTGATCCATCACGGGTGGAACAAGCTCATCTTCGTCAATGGACACGGCTCGAACGTCAAGGTGATCGATCCGGTTCTGCGCCGCATTCGCTATGAGACCGGGGCCATGGTGGCGTTGTACAAGCCGTATGCGGAGCGGTACATGGGCATGCTCAAAGACGTGCTCGAGAACCCACCGGAGGAAACACCTGGTTGGCATGCCAGCGAGCTGGAGACGTCGCAGGTGATGGCGCACAACCAGTCCCTGGTTCACATGGACCGGGCGGTGGACACGCGTGCCCACGCTCCCGCCTGGCTGCCCAAGGGCTTCGGCAAGATGGACGGCGCGCCGGACGTCGAGTTCCGCGGCTATCAGTACTTCACGTTTCCAATGGATCACGGTGAGTTCACCGAGACGGGCGTCATCGGCAACCCATTTCGCGCCACCGCGGAGAAGGGCGACGAAGCGCTGAACCGATTCGCTCGGCACCTGGTCGATGCGATCGACGAGTTCCGACCGCTTCGCTTCGAGATCAAGAACCGGACGTTCGAGGATCGGGTCTGATCGAGGGTTTGAGGGTGAACGACCAAGCGCCACCAGAGCTGCGCCGAATCCAGATCCTGGCCCAGGTCCGCCGGAAAGGCGGTGCGTCGATCAGCGAGCTATCGCGCGAATACTCGGTCTCGCCCGTGACGGTTCACCGCGACCTCGAGGTGCTTGCGGCCGAGGGCCTGATCTCTCGGATCCGTGGCGGCGCTCAAGCGCTGGACCGCGACACCCGTAGTGTGGAAACCGACTTCTCGCTACGGGTCCGCAAGAACCCTTCCGGAAAGCATCGGATCGCGACTCATGCCCTGAGCGAGATCTCTGATGGCTCGACCATCTTCATCGACCATTCGACCAGCTCCCTGGCCCTGGCCCGGCAGATAGAGCGCCATCCCCCGAAAGCGCTCACGCTCGTCACTAACTCGCCCGCCATCGCTTTCGAGCTCCACGAAAGCACCATCCACCTGGTCGTGACTCCTGGCGAGGTAGACCAGGTCATGCGCATCATCAGCGGCGGCTGGACCGAGGATTTCCTGAGCCGCCTCAACTTTGAGGTTGCGTTCGTCTCGGCAGCGGCGCTCAGCCTCGAACGGGGTCTGACCACGACGCGACAATCCCTGGCCGGCACCCTGAAGGCCGCCCGCGCGGTCTCCCAGCGCACCGTGGCCCTGATCGACTCCACCAAGGTCGACCGCGACTCGTTACTCACGATTTTCACCGCCCAGGAGCCTGAGGAGATCATCACAGACGACGGTGTACCCCTCGAACGCATTGCGAAGTACCGTGCCGCCGGTGTCAACCTGGTCGTAGCTGATCCGCAACTGATTCCCGTCGGATGAAAGCACCTTAGGAGGTGTGCGCATGGGACGCCCTGTAACCCTGTTCACCGGCCAGTGGGCCGACCTGCCTCTCGACACGCTGGCCGGAAAAGCGGCTGCCTGGGGCTTCGACGGCCTCGAGCTTGCATGCTGGGGCGATCACTTCGAAGTCGACAAGGCCCTCGCCAGATC
>Ga0209220_1000732_pt1 | contig 10009 bp, 7 predicted proteins | sample BlaSpr_A8_OM3_M3_FD_187984 | JGI IMG/M metagenome (GOLD analysis project Ga0209220, IMG submission 187984) | Forest soil microbial communities from Thunder Bay, Ontario, Canada - Black Spruce, Ontario site 2_A8_OM3_M3 (SPAdes) (version 2) | ecosystem: Environmental > Terrestrial > Soil > Boreal... | reverse complement strand
ACCTCGATTTGCTTTAACCGGCTCGTCTCATTTTGTGTGGGTCATGAAGAGGGGTAATACGATGGGCGCCGTGAGCAAGGTCAGCCGTGCGAAGGCGCTTCAGCTGTGGGAGGAGCTGGCACGTGCCCACAACACGATGACGGCCGCGATCGAGAAGGACATGGCGGCTGCCGGCATGCCGCTCGGTTGGCACGACGTGCTCCTCCATCTGAAGCGCGCGCCGGAGGGCAGCCTCCGCTTCCAGGACCTGGCGAAGGTGGAAGGCATGAGCGACAGCGGCGCATCGCGACGCCTCGACCAGATGATCAAGGCCGGCCTCATCGAGCGCCGCTCCTGTCCGACGGACCGCCGCGGCGTGTTCGCTCACATCACGGCGAAAGGCGAGTCTGAATTCCGGCGATTGCACGCCGTCTTCGTACGCAGCCTCGAGCGCAACCTAGGAAGCCAACTCGAACCGGACGAAGCCGAGGTGGTGAGCGGCGCTCTCTCGCGACTAGCCTGAAAGGCCGAGCGTCGCGCTAGCCGGCCTCAGCTTTCTTGGCCAGGTTTGAAAGCAGCGTCCCGAACTCCTTCGAGACCTGTGGACCGAGCATTCCGCCGAGGATCGGCCCCAGCGGTCCCTTGACCTCGACGGTCTGGCTGATCTTTGACTCGGCGCCCACCGGCTCGATCCGGCAGTTGAACCGAAACGTGGTCCCAGGCACGACATTGGTCTCGAGGGCAAAGCCGCGTCCCGGCTCGACGTCGAGAATCCGCATCTTGTGGTGCTGGCCCGCCCGGGTGTTCATGATCGCCGTGCTGCCGGTCGCAAACGCTCCTTGAAGCTCCATCGTGCTCACGTTTGGGTTCCACTCGCCCCAGGTCGACGTGTCGGACCAGATCTTCCAGATTCGATCGGCCGGGGCGGTGCTCACAACGGACGTTCCATATTCAGCCATGGGCGGTATTATCCCCTCCCCAATGAGCCCCGCCGCCGATCCTGTCGGCTACGGCATCGACTTCGGCACGAGCAACAGTGCTGTGTCGGTTGCGTATGCCGATCACGTCGACGTGCTGCCCCTTGGGCGCAGCTCAGCGCAGACCCTGCCGTCGTTCGTGTATCTCCATCGCAGCGGTGGTCGCGACGCGGGGGATGAGGGCGTAAGAACATTCCTCAAGTCCGGGCATGAAAAGACGGACTGCTGGAAATGCCCGCTTGCTCCCTATGGTTGGGACACGGACTGCCGCCAGTACCGCAAGGGCGGGGGCTGCAATGACGCGCGCTTGCTGTCAGGTGTGAAGCACGAGCTGGCGAAGATCGGGTTCGCCGGCACCAACTCGTGGGCGACGGATTTCTCGGTTTCGGCGCTGGTCAGCGTCATTCTCAGACGCCTGAAGGCTGAGGCCGATTCGTCGGTCGGTCGGGCCGCGCACCGCGTCGTGCTCGGACATCCGGTCGTCTTCGCCGGCGCCGACCCTCAAAATCGCGCCGCCTCTGACGCCGAGGCGTTCCGCAGGTTGCAAGACGCTGCCATCGAAGCGGGCTTCAACGAGGTTGCGTTCCTGCCGGAACCCACGGCTGCGGTGATCGGCGAGAAGACCCATCCGGGCGTCGAGATCGCGGTGGACTTCGGAGGCGGCACGTTCGACGCCGCCGTGATGGACTCGCGCGATGGAACGCCGCGAATCGCCGGCCTGGCCGGCGTGGCCGTCGGTGGCGAGGTCCTGGATGGCGTGCTCTTCGAGACCAGCGTGGGCCCGGCTCTCGGGCTCGAGAAGCTCCCGAGCTGGCTGTTCAACGACCTCCGCACCGCCAGCTCAGTGCGCCTCCTGATGGCCGACCCCGGAATCCCTTCCATCCTGTCCCGCATCGGCGGTCGTGAGGCCGATCTCGTCCACGCCCTGCTGTTTGAAGGGCACGCCTACGACTTCTACAAGGCTATCGAAGCGGCGAAGATTGAGCTCTCCAATGCCGAGGTCGCGGAGCTGAGGTATCCAGCCCTGCGCCTCAACGTGACGATTCGACGGAGTGCGTTCGAGTCGATGATCCGGCCCGAGCTCGACATGGTGATGTCGTCGATCGACTCGGCACTCGAACGTGCTGGGATCGGCGCCAAGGAAGTCGACCGGGTGCTATTGACCGGCGGATCTGCTTACATACCCGCCTTCCGAGCCGACCTTGCCCAGACTTTCGGCAAAGAGCGGTTGGAGCAGCGCGACGCCTTCACGGCGGTCGTGCACGGCCTCGGCGTGCGTGCACAGCAGCTTTGGGGTGGAGTCTGAAGTCGGCTGCGCGGAAGTTACTGCTTTACGCGGCGCGCTCGCTCGAGACGAGCTTGGTCGCGTGGACCACAGGTGGAGTCTTCTCCTTGGTCCAGTTGAAGAAGAGGATGACCCCCAGTAGCAGCGCGGTGCCGACGAACTGTGCCGGGTAAAGCGGTTGGTTGAATCCCCACGGCGGAGGCGCTGAAGCGATGAATGTCGCGGCGACGGGGTAGGCCATCTCGGCGATCGTGGCGAGCGATGCAGGCGTGCGGGACAACGCACGGTAATAAAGAAGGAGGGCCAGCAGGCCCGGAACGATGGCAATCGCCAGGAGGTTGGGCAGGAAATCGCTCACGCGATAGTGGGTGAAGCCCGCCGGCCCCAACTGGACGAGCGCAATCACAACCAGCACCGGCAGGGCCAGCGTGAACCTGAGGGAGGTCATGGTCCAGAACGAGATGGACCCCAAAGCAAAACGACCGAACACGGTGCCACTGGCCCAAAGAGCGGCCGCGCCCAGCGCTAGCAGTCCGGCCTCGAGCCGACCGCTCTGTAAAGCCGATACCGGGTCAAGCGGGTTGTAGGCGAACACCACCATGTAGACGGCCACCACGGCCACCGCTGCCGTCGGCCAGAACCACGGTCGTCTACGCTCGCCAAGCACCACCCAGGCGAGTCCGATCGCGATCAGGGGCTGGGTCTGTTGCAGGACGAAGGTCTCGGCAAAGATCCGATACGAGAACGACGCAGTGAACAGAATCGTGGCGAACGCTTGCGCTCCTACAGCGATGATCGCGACCGCGATCCAGGCCCGTCGCCCAAGGTGGCGGAGGTCGCGCCGGCTGCGAGCAAGAACCGGCAGTAGGAAGAGCGTGATCAACGCGTCCTCGGCGACCACGATCTGGGTGGGTTGGAGGTGGCTGATCAGCTGGTTGCGGAAGTAAGCGTCCGAAGCCCAAAGGGTGGCGGCCACCGCTACCAGCAGAACTGAAAAACGGTCGACGCTCACACCACCCGGACGTCTGGCACCAGCCGCGACCGCCTCCTCCGTCATGCCTTACATCCTTTCATGCGAGCTGGAACCTACGCCTGTCGACCCTTTTCCAACCCAACGGCGCCCGGAATCCTTCCACGTTTCATGTCGATTGGCCCTCAACCGAAGCCTCGATGACATCCGCCGCTCGAGCGTCGCCCGGACGGCCGCTTTCTCGCAAACGCGTGGCGACCTTGCGCTTGGTGGTGGCCGTGCCGGCCGGCCCCGTCTTGAACTTGATATGCCGCCGCACGATCCGGAGGCGCATCGTGGCCAGCCGCCGAAGGCGAGGGCCGTAAAAGTCACCCATCCTGACGGGTTCGTACGACGCCCCCGGCTCGTAGGCGTTGAGGAGCCGCCCCAGCGCGCCGGCCACGTCATCGGGATCGGTCGACACCCGCTCGGCGTTGCACTCGAACGCGACCGCTCGAAAGTGGAGGGTGGCGCGCCCGGCGTCACGCTCGTCGACCCATGAATGTGGTGACCAGGCCAGGTAGTCCGAGACAAAGAATGTGACGCTCGGGTTCGCCTGCACTGCACCAAACGTCGGGTCTTCCTGCACGCAGTGGATCTCGATCACGTCGTCGGTCTTCACAAAGGGCAGGATGCTCACCTGAGGGTACCCGCCCGGCGGACAAGCGATCAGGGTCCCGTGGCGCATCTCCGCAACAAAGCGATCGGCAGCCTCAGCATCGGGCGGGTAGTTGGAGCTTGCAAACACACCACAAGTCTGAGGGCGTTACCAGGTCACGCGTCGTCCTCCGCCACCATTGCCTCTAGTAGGACCTCAGGGTGCTGGAGCACGTAGACCTCCTCGGGCCGGTCGTGCCCTTCCAGCCGCCGCTTGCCAACGCTGACCAACCGCACGTCATCGCGCAGGATGTCGGCGACGATCGAGTAAGTCGTCTCCGACACGAGAACCTGGTTGCCCACCGCGCGGCGGCGCAGCTTGGCGCACCGGTTAACGGCTGGAGCCCGATAGTCGCGGTCCTGTGCATCCGCCTCGCCTGTGAGAACGGCCATTCGGACGCTGATCGGGATCTTGTCGGTCCAGGGCTCGGACATCAAGGCCCTCTGAGCGTCGAGCGCCGCCGCGACCGCGTCGGTCGCCCGCAAAAATACGGCGAAAAAGCTGTCCCCCTCCCCACGCTCCTTGAGCACTACCCCTCCGTTGGCTTCGATCGCGCCCGTGAGCAGCTGGTCATGGCGTTTCATGGCCGCATACATCTGGGCCCGGCTTTGCAGCCAGATCTGGGTTGACTCCACCACGTCGGTCATCAGAAACGTCACGACTCCGTCGGGCAGCGACTCCGGCGTTTCGGAGCTGGTCGAGCTGCGAACCGAAGGCCTGTCTTCCATGCCGCGGTCCTGGGGGTTCAGGTTGGCGCCGACTTCCAGATACTCGTCGATGGACTTCACGCGACGGAAGAAGTGGACGTTGTACGACGGGAGAAAGGTCCAGCTCGAGAAGTCGTCCGCAATGTCCCCTTCACGGCAAATGTCGGGCGCCACGCTCAGAAGGCGGCCGAGCTTCTCGGTGGCTCGCCGGTCGAGATTCAGGGCCTCGGCGATGTCATTGCTGGTCACGTTTTCATCGGCCTGATCGGCGTCGACTGCAAGCCTTATCGCCTGCACGAAATTGTCGATATCCGCGTGCGTCTCACGACAGCGGTGCAATTCCTCGATGCTGAGCGCCACCTCGCCCTCGCCGTTTGACGCCCCCGTGGGCCCGAGCATCGCGATCACCTTCTCGAAGCTGTCGTCCACAGCGAACTCGCGCGTCACGCGCTGGTATACGTCCCCTACGGTCGGCCACCTGGCGCCGGCCACAAAGCTGCAAGCGACCACCTGCTCGTAAAGCCAGGCCGAGCCCCCCAGCCTGAAGTCGACACCAAGAGCTGCCTGCAGGAATCCGACCATGGTGCGGTGTAGCTCCTGGACGAAGGTCAACCCACCGACGCCGGCCACCTTGATCTCTCGGTCAAGCCCGAGACCGGGATTGGGCTTCGGGCTTCCATCGGCGTAGGTAAGCGCCTCGACCGCCACCAGGTCACCGTGGTTACGAAGCTTGATCCGGGTCTGCGATACCCGTTGTCCAGGTCCGGCGACGTCAGGGTTGTCGGCCACGTGGACCAGGCCGCCATCACCCCACGCCCGCTGGATCGGGGTCCGCAGCTGGGAGACGAGTGCGTAGAAGCGCTGGATGAAGGCGAGCGCCTCCTTGCCGGCGCCTGTGCTGTAGCTGTCCTGGCGGACAGCCCGCAGGTCGTCTTCCCACGCGGCGGTGACCGCCCCTCGCAAACCGACGACGCCGAGTTGCATCTATTTCCCGTCCCCTATCCCACGATCTCGTGTCGTCGCTTTGTCTGCCCCGGTCGGCAAACAACGGTAGCCTGCTGACCCAAAGTTCGCGCTTGTCGAGACAACGCTCGAGACCGGCCAAGGCAGCAGCCACCGAGGCCTATCCCTACCAACGCTCCCACGCCAAAACCTGGTCGTTTGACACGACCTCAAGAGGGATGGGATGTTTACGGTATGGACACCCGCCAGGGACACGCGATCGAGACCATGCAGGTCGAGAATCGGCGCTTCAAGCCGCCGCCCGAGTTCAGCCGGCAGGCAAACGCGCAGCCGGAAATCTACGAGCGGGGCACCGACGAGTTCTGGACCGAAGAGGCCAAGCGGATCTCGTGGTTCCAGGCGTGGCAAACGCTCTACGAGTGGAAGCCGCCGTATGCGAAGTGGTATCTCGGCGGCAAGCTGAACGTTTGCTACAACTGCGTCGACCGGCACGTCGAAGGCGGACTAGGAGACAAAGTCGCCTACTTCTGGGAGGGTGAGCCTGAAGATGACCGCCGGCAGATAACATTCAACGACCTCCAACATGAGGTCGTTCGGTTCGCAAACGGCCTCAAGAAGGTGGGGGTCAAGAAGGGCACGCACGTCGGGATATACATGGGTATGGTCCCGGAGCTGCCCATCGCGATGCTGGCGTGCACGCGGATTGGAGCGCCATTCACGGTCGTGTTCGGCGGGTTCAGCGGCGAATCGCTCGCCGACCGTATGAACGACATGCAGTGCCAGCTCCTTATCACGCAGGACGAAGGCTGGCGGCGCGGCAATCGCGTTCCGCTCAAGGCCAACGCGGATGCCGCCTTGGCGTCGGCGCCCACGGTCAAGACCTGCATCGTGATCAGGCGGACCGGCGGAGACATCCAGATGAAGGATGGTCGCGACATCTGGGCCCACGACGCGATGCGCGGTGCCGCGGACGACCCGAAGTCATGCCCGTGCGAGCCGATGGACTCGGAGGATCTCCTCTACCTTCTATATACAAGCGGCACCACCGCCAAACCGAAGGGGATCATCCACACGACCGCCGGCTATCTCGTAGGCGTGTCGACAACCCATCACTACATCTTCGACATCAAGCCGAGCTCGGTTTACTGGTGCGCCGCGGACATCGGCTGGGTCACGGGCCACAGCTATATCGTTTTCGGGCCGCTGGCCAACGCCACCACCGGCATCATCTATGAAGGCACGCCCGACTTCCCCGACAAAGATCGGTGGTGGAAGATCGTGGAGCGATACAAGCCGGACATTCTGTACACGGCGCCGACCACGATCAGGACGCACATGAAGTGGGGCCCCGAATATGCCGCCAAGTACGATCTCAGCTCGCTACGCCTGCTCGGCACGGTCGGCGAGCCCATCAATCCCGAGGCGTGGATCTGGTACCGCGAGCACATCGGCGGCAATCGCGCCCCAGTCGTTGACACCTGGTGGCAGACCGAGACCGGCATGATCCTGATCACGCCCCTGCCGGGCATTACCACGCTCAAGCCCGGATCCGCGACCAAGCCTTTTCCCACCATCGACGCCGCCGTCTACAACAACGCCGGCGAGCTCGTCCCGCCGGGGGGTGGCGGCTACCTGGTGATCCGGAAACCCTGGCCTGCGATGCTGCGTGGGATCTACGGCGACCCCAAGCGATATGAAGACACGTACTGGAGCCGCTGGAAGGACACATACTTCGTCGGCGACGGTGCCCGCATCGACGAGGACGGTGACTTCTGGCTGCTCGGCCGCGTCGACGATGTCATGAACGTGTCCGGGCATCGCATCTCCACGATCGAGATCGAGAGCGCGCTCGTGAGCCACACCGCAGTCGCCGAAGCAGCCGTCGCCGGCCGAAACGATGCGCAGACCGGGCAGGCGATAGTCGCTTTCGTCACCTTGAAGGGGGGACGAGAGGGCTCGCCGGAGATGATGAAGGAGCTCCGCGAGCATGTCGGCAAGGTGATCGGCAAGTTCGCCGCGCCCGCCAACATCGTCTTCACGCCCGAGCTGCCGAAGACGCGCTCGGGCAAGATCATGCGACGGCTGTTGCGCGACGTCTCAGAGAATCGCCCACTCGGCGACACCACCACCCTGGCCGACCCCACGGTGGTCGCCGAGATCGCCCGGCGAGGCAAGGAAGAAGCCGCCAAGGACGAGCAGTAGGGGCCGGCGCGCTGACGGGCCGAAGGATCTAAGTGCACAGCAACCCGATCCTTCGAATCGTCAACCTGGTCGCGGCGCTGCTCGCCGCCGGCGCGATGCTCTATGTCGCCTTCGTCGGCGCCTCGCCGCTGCCTGCGTTGGGATCGGCCTTCAATCCATCGACCGGCGCCTGGACGATGGCCGCGGACGCTGCGGGGCTCGGAAACCAGACGTTGCACCTGGCCGGCCTGGAGCAGCCGGTGCGCATCACGCTCGAGCGCGACGGAACCGCCCATGTCGTGGCGCTGACCGACCATGACCTATTCCTGGCTGTGGGCTATCTACATGCACGCCTCCGGCTCTTTCAGATGGACCTGCTTCGGCGGGTTGGCGAGGGCCGCATCTCCGAGATCCTCGGCAAAGCGGGGCTCGACAGTGATCGGTTCGAGCTGCAGCTCGGCCTGCTGAGGACCGCGCAGCTCGAGTGGGCTCAAGCGAGTGAGACGTCCAAGATGGCCCTCACCGCGTACGCACAGGGAGTGAACGACCGCATCGATGAGGCGGAGCGACAGCATCAATTGCCGGCGATGTTCAGCTTGCTTGGCTACCAGCCTCAGCCCTGGACGCCCGTCGACACCGCCGTCGTCAAGGGCGACGAGACCCAATCGCTCAACTTCAACGACAAGCCCCTGGTGATGGCGCTCCTGACCAAATCGCTGGGGCAAGACCTCACCACGAAGTGGTTCCCTGTGCTGCCGCCTAACCCGCAATCGCCGTACGACCCTGGACCCTACTCGAGCCCGCAGACACCCGCCCCGGTGACGACGGCGACCACCATCACGGACGCTGAGGCCGCGTCAGCCGGGGCTCTTTATCAGCGCCTGGCCGCGCTCCCGCCCGGGTTGGTCGCGGCGGGCGGCGCCAGCAACAACTGGGCGGTGGCGGGGGTCAAGAGCACAAGCGGCGGCGCACTGCTGGCGGGCGATCCCCACCTGCACCTCACCTTGCCCGCGATCTGGTTCCAGCTCACCGAGGACTCGCCCGGCTACCACACCAGCGGCGTCAGCATCCCAGGCACGCCTGTCGTGCTGATCGGCCACAACGAGCACATTGCCTGGAGCCTGACCGACGCGTCAAACCAGCAAACGTTGTTCTACAACGAAAAGGAGGACGCCGCTCATCCAGGACAGTACTTCTGGCAAGGCGCCTGGCATACGTACAAAACGGTGAGCTACGACATTCCGGTGAAGCACGGATCCACCGACCATCTCACGGTCAAGCTCAGCACCCATGGCCCGGTGATCACAGACCGCGGTCTCACGACAACGGTGTGGTGGTCGGGCAACTTGCCATCACAGGATCTCGACGTGCTGCTGCGCATCGGCCAGGCAAGCGACTTCAAAGCGTTCAGCGACGCGCTTCGCGATTGGCACGCCCCGACGCACAACTTCGTCTACGCCGACGACAAGGGCAACATCGGCATGATCTCGGCCGGCTACTACCCGCTGGTTGCAAAAGGACAGCCGTGGCTCCCAATGCCGGGAACCGGCGAGTACGACGTGATCGGCACCGTGCCTTACTCCGACATCCCACAGATCTACAACCCGCCGGGTGGCGTGGTCTGGTCGGCCAATCAGCGCCAGGTTGGGGCCGACTATCCGTACTACATCGGCACGGCCTCAAACTTCTTCGATCCCGGCTATCGAGCCAACGAGATAATTCGCGTCTTGAGCCAGGATCGGCAGTTCGGCGCCACCGACATGATGGCGCTGCAGACGGACACCCGCGACTTCCTGGCGGGGGAGATCACGCCCCTCCTGGTGCAGGCGCTCGCGGCCGACAAGCTGACGACCGAAGAGCAGCAGGCGCGCGACTTGTTGGCCAACTGGGATTACCGGATGGATGCCGACTCAGCCGCGGCGGCGGTGTGGTGGACGTTCTGGCAGGCGTACCTGTCGCAGACGTTCGACCCGTGGTGGCACGCCAAGGGCGTGACGGTGCCTAAACACGAGGTCATCAACGCCCTCGGGCAGGACCTCGAAGCGTGGACGCTTGGAGACACTTCCAACTCCGCGTTCACTGCGCCGGGTGCGGCTTCGCAGACCGCGACCGACCTGATGCGGAAGGCGTTCCACGCTGCGTTCGCCACCCTCGCAGCGGATATTGGCCCAACTCCGGCGTCCTGGGCATGGGGAATCATCCACACGCGCACGCTGGAGAACCTGGCCGAACTCGCCGGCCTGAACTACG
>Ga0209220_1000731_pt1 | contig 10013 bp, 8 predicted proteins | sample BlaSpr_A8_OM3_M3_FD_187984 | JGI IMG/M metagenome (GOLD analysis project Ga0209220, IMG submission 187984) | Forest soil microbial communities from Thunder Bay, Ontario, Canada - Black Spruce, Ontario site 2_A8_OM3_M3 (SPAdes) (version 2) | ecosystem: Environmental > Terrestrial > Soil > Boreal... | reverse complement strand
CGTCGGATACTGCCCGGTCGCCGCGTCACGCACCTTGAAGCCGAAGGGCATCATTCCAATCGAGGCGCCGCCCGAGCTCCAGAAGTACGCGAAGTACGCGACGTCGATCAGCACGCTGACAGCGCCGGCCAGAGAGAGGAGGCTGTGCCCAAAGAAGCCGGGCAGTAGTCGGGCGTCGCCGGCGCTGATGAAGATGATGGCGATGATTCCGTAGATGACCACGAGGATTACCGCGTCGATCAGGCCGCCGACAATTCGCATTCCTCGGCTGGCCAGGTTCCCCGGTGCCGCCATCGCATGGCCGCCGCTCGGCGGCATTCCGCGACCCGTAAGGGATGACGAGTGAGAGGAATCCATTTGCTGAACCTCCTGCAACTGTTTCCGGACGGGGTCCGGTGGTCCCAAGCGTGAATCTCGGTCGACGTGGCGCCAACGGTGCCGGCACGGGACTTCCATTCGCGTGAGCACGCGGACAAGGGGTGTGCTGGCCTACCCGCGGGGTACGGGCTAAGTGCTGAGTGGCACCCAGCCGGCCACCCGAGCGCCGGTTCCCGGTGTCGAGCTCACGTCCACCCCGCCGCCGAGCACATCCAGGCGATCGCGTATGTTCTGCAGCCCGCCGCCCGACTTGGCGCGCGCCGGGTCAAGGCCGCGGCCGTTGTCGTTGACCTCGAAACCGAGGCGCCCGTCTTCGCACCACACCCGGACCGATGCCCGCGTGGCACGCGAGTGCTTGGACAGGTTTTGAAGGGCTTCAGAGCAGCAAAAGTAAACGGCGCCTTCGAGCTCTCGGGGATACCGCTCCGGTCCACATTGGACGTCGATGCTGATTGGAACCTGACGCGCACGCGCGCGTAGCGCGGCCTTCAGCCCTTCCGCCTCAAGAAGCGGCGGATAGACCCCCCGGGCAAGGTTCCGCAGCGAATCGAGGGCATCGCCGAGCTCGGACTGCATCTCCTGCAAGAGCGGTTCGAGCGACGCCGGCTTATCGCGTGCCATGCTCGCCGCGAGCCCAAGCTTCATGCGAAGCGACACCAGGTTCTGCTGCGCCCCGTCATGCAGGTCGCGCTCGAGCCGGCGGCGAGCCTCGTCCTGGGCGGTCACCAACCGGTGACGCGACTGCCGAAGCTCGAGCATTCGCCGGCTCAGCTCATCCTGCAGGCCTGCGCTGTGCAGCACGAGTCCTGCCTGCGACGCAAGGCCGTCCATCAATCGCTCTTCCGTCGGGCTCAGCGCCTCGCCCGACTTTCGGACGACTGTCAACCTCCCGAGATTCGCGCCCGCGTGCTGCAGCAGGACGCTTCGCGTCGCCGTGTCCGGCGTCACCTGCTGGTGCTCGGGAAAGCTGCTCGCAGCAACGTCACTGCCGTTCTCATGCAGCCACACGGTGGCGGCGTCGGAGCCGGTGCCTTGCGCAAGCATCTTTGCCATGACCGGCAGCAGCTGAAGCGAGTCCTGCCGGCCGTCGAGGCGAGTCGTGAAGTCCGCAAGGACCTCGTAGGGGACCGCTCGGACACCATAGACCAGCCGGTTGGCCAGACGCTCGAGCCGGGTGCGCAGCGGCTGAAATGCGACCCCGACGAAAGCAGTGGCAACTACGGCCAGAAGGAGACGTGACTCAGAACCTGCCGCCAGCAGGCCGCCCACGCCTGCAACGACAGCGATGTAGAAGCCGGTGATCACGCCCGCGAGCGCGCCGTACGCGACCGTCCGGCTGATCACGAGATCGATGTCGAACAGCCGGTGGCGCAAGATCGCGATCGCGATCGCCCCCGTCATTGCAGCGGCTGCGATCAACTGGACCGCCCCCACCCACGCTGGCGCCCAGCCGCCGGGCGTGAACACGTTTACGCCGACGAACGTGGCCACCAAGAAGCTGGCGGCAAGGGCGAACCACTTGAGCTGAAGGCGCAGCTCGGGGTCCGCCCGACGGAACCGCAAAACGACAGAAACTATGGAGAGGAGCAGGAATCCAAAGATGCCGACGAAGAGTGCGAGGCCGACGATTTTCTGGACAAGGTCGGGCAGTGGAATGAAGAACGGATTGTGTGGCGGAGTCACCATCGCGTAGTCCGCAAGGGGCCCCGGCATGATCACATCGAGAGCGGACGAAGCCGTCACCGCGAAGACTCCCGCAATGACCACCGGCCGCCAGCGCCTTGACGGCAAGCGACCATTCGGAAAGAACAGCAGCAGCATCCCGTACAGCACCAGAACGGCCCTGGACAGGACGTCGCCGACAATGAACAGGGCAGCGCCGAGCTCCAGCCTTGGCGCGTATAGCTGCCTGGCACTCTCGTCGAACACTCCGCCTGTGGCCGAGACAAGTCCGATCGCGAGCATCAGCCAGCCTATTGGATGCCGGGGGCGTCGACTGGCGATCAGCGCTCCAACCGGAGCCGGGCAGAGAAAGATCGCCGCGTAGACAACGAAACCGAGGCTGTAGGGCACAGCGCCGGCGGGACGCCGCAGGGCGAGCCACGTACCGACGATGACGAGGACGCCGATCAACCCGAGCACTGCCCAGGGCAGCGCGGTCGGTCCGGCTCGCTTGTTAATCACCCGTCTCGCTCAGGTAGATCAGGACCGCTTTCACGCGGCGGTGGACGTCCTTCTCCTCGCTCAATCCAAGCTTCGAGAAGATCGCGTTGATGTGCTTCTCGACCATCCGCAAAGAGAGATGGAGCCGGTCGGCGATAGTGTCGTTGTTGCGGCCCTGGGCCATTTCCGACAAAACGTCGCGCTCTCGCTCCGTGAGCTCCTGCACCTTGGAGCCAACCTGCCGGCCCCTTGCAGCCACGAGGGTTTCGACGACCTTCGGATCTATGACCGACCCGCCTCGCGCCACCTCTCGGACGGCGGCGGTCAGGTGGGTCGGGTCGTTCAGGCTGTCTTTGAGCAGGTAGGCGCGGCGCGCGGAGCCCCTTTCCAGGAGGCGAAGGGCGTATTCGGGCTCATCGTGCTGGCTGAGCACGACCACGCCGATCTCCGGATGCTCGTCGCGCAGGCGAGCCGCCGCCTGAATGCCTTCGTCGGTGTTGCGGGGTGGCATGCGAATGTCGGTCACCACCACGTCGGGCCGGTCCCGATCAACAGCACTCAACAGGCCTTCGAGGTCGACGCAGCAGCTGGTCAGCTCGATTTCCGGGTCCGTCTCCAGCAGCCGGCGCACGCCCTCGCGCACCAGGTAGCTGTCCTCGGCCAGAACCACTCGGACCCTGGCGGTCATGGTGGCGTAAGGATGCCACGCAACGGAGGCTTGATCGACCGTACCCGCACCCTCCGGCGGGTGTGCCAGCACACCGGCTATTCGCTACGGGGAAACGATTATGAGCTCGCCAGGACGCTACCCTCGGAACCTGGCCCCCGCGGCACTGAACCGACACAGGCGAGGTCAAACGTACGCGGTGGCCAGACGCTCGATCCCTGTCAGCTGCGCGTCCGGCCGGTCGGCGAGGTACCTCTGGACCAGCTCGCCCGGCCCGACCTGATCGACACGCGCGAAACCGCTCCGGAGCAGCAGCCGGTCGAACTCATCCGCACCGAACAGGCTGAGAAACGGTTCGCCTCGTTCGGCGGCCTGGGACATCGTCCACGCCAGCCCGGCCGCGGCCAGCTCGGGGAGCTCGGGGAGCTCGGCCGCCGGAACGACGTAGGTGACCACAAGACGCGAGCCGGCGGCGAGCGACGCGACGAGCTGGAGGATTCCTTCGATCGCGGGCAGCGCCAGGTACTGTGTCAGTGCGATGGCCGACACGATGGCTGGAGCCGCGGGATCGAAGCCGGCATCCAGCAGGCCCTTGCGAAGTTCATCGGTCTCGTGATCGATGGCGACATAGCCGACTGACGGCGGGATCGCGACCCCCATCTCGGCGAGGCGGCGCCGCTTCCACGCCTGCGCCCCAGCGCGGTCGACCTCGAAGATGTTCAACCGTCCGACCAGGTCGGCCCGCCGGTAGGCGAAGGAGTCGAGACCGGCGCCGAGGATCACGTACTGCCCGACGCCTTCTTGAATTGCCTCTTCGACGGCGTCCTCGACGAATCGAGTCCGCACAGCGAACGCCAGGCCGAAAGTCTGCCGCGACGCCTCTGGCAGCTGATTCGTGAGCTGGGCCAGCAGCGCGGCCCCGGCCTCGCCCGCCAAAGCCAGTGCAAGGTGATCCGCGACGAGCGGCCGCCGGCTTTCAGCGTGTACGGCTCGTCCTACGGCGGCCAGTGTCGCCGTGTAGCCGGGTCCAGCGTCAATGTCAGCCGACTTGTTCCTCCTTTTCATGTGGCATGTCGCATATATGCACCGACCCGTCCGGCTGGGTCCAGCCGATCAAGAGCTAGACCTCGCGACGATAAACGCGCCTGGCTACATGGTTGCTACACGCACGCCTGCGTCAGCCAGCCCCGTTCGATATTTTGAGTTCAAATTTGGCTCCCAGTCGGTGTATGCTCAACCAAGTGGTTGAATATCGCGCCGGGCAGCTCGACGTCGTCTATGCAGCGCTCGCCCACCCGGTTCGGCGTAGCTTGCTTGAGCACCTCCGGCCGGGCGGCGCCAGAGTGACCGACCTCGCCGCCCCGTTCCCCATGTCCTTGGCAGCGGTCTCAAAGCACATTCGCGTTTTGGAGTCAGCAGGCCTGATCCGACGAACGATCCGTGGTCGTGAACATCAGCTGGTCTTGGAGCCATCTCCCTTAATGAGCGCGACCGACTGGCTGGACTCGTATCGACGCTTTTGGGAGGAGCGGCTAGACCTGCTCGATGCCAAGTTGCGGTCCGAGGGACAGCGATGAGCGGCCCCGGTGTAATCGAAATCCGACGCCGGCTGCCAGCGCGTGCCGCCGAGGTCTTCAGGTGGTGGACAGAGGCCGATCGGCTACGTGAGTGGATGTCGCCGGTGGGCACAGTCGAAGCGCAGGTCGATCTCCGTGTCGGAGGGGCTTTGCGAATCGTCATGCGAGGCGAAGGCACCGTTATCGAACACTTTGGCGAGTACATCGAGATCGACCCGCCTCGGCGCCTGGTGTTCACATGGACTTCGCCGTTCACAGGCGCAGAGCCCAGCCTGGTCACGGTGGAACTCGTGCCCGAAGGCGCTGATGCGACCCAACTGCGTCTTGTCCACAGCCGACTGCCCGAATCCGTCGCGACATCGCATCGGGACGGTTGGGGAACAATGCTCGATCGCTTGTCCGGCCACCTGCCCGCCGGAGCGGCGCTATGAATTGTGCCGGGAAGCGTGATACGAGGCGGCGAGACCGAAAGGAGAAACGATGGCCGTAGATGTACTCACTGAGATCGTGATCAACCGTCCTCGCGACCAAGTTGCCGGATATGCAGCCGACCCAACGAACGCGCCTGAGTGGTATGTGAACATTAAATCGGTCGAATGGAAGACTTCACCTCCTGTCCGGGTCGGCTCGCGGATGGCATTCGTCGCCCAGTTCCTCGGTCGCCGCTTGGCGTACACATACGAGGTCGTCGAACTCGTTCCCGGCGAGCGCCTGGTCCAGCGCACTGCTGAGGGGCCGTTTCCAATGGAAACCACCTACACCTGGGAGGCCGTCGGCACTGACAGCACACGGATGACCCTTCGCAACCGCGGCGAGCCGCGAGGGTTCTCGAAGGTCGGCGCTCCTTTTATGGAGGCGGCGATGCGGCGGGCAAATCGCAAAGACCTGGCGCTCCTCAAGAAGCTCATGGAGCGGGCCTGACCAGGTCGATGATGCCGGCGCCCGGCACATGAACTCCCCTGGGTTTGATGGAGGCTGCGTCATCCGGCGAGGGTAGCGCCACTTTCGGATCCCGCTCAGACCAGCAAATTAGGTGTTGGCGCCTACACACGAACCAGTTCAGCGAGCGCCTCGGCTAGGCTGGGTCGCAGATGCCTGACCTGGAGGTTTGGCCCGGCCGCCCTTATCCGCTCGGGGCCAGCTTCGACGGCACCGGGACGAACTTTGCGCTCTTCACCGAGGTTGCGCAGGCTGTCGAGCTGTGTCTCTTCGACGATGAGGGACACGAACGCAAGGTGCCACTCGACGAGGTCGATGCATTCTCCTGGCACGCCTATCTGCCCAACGTCGGGCCGGGACAGCGGTACGGATATCGCGTCTATGGACCGTATTCGCCCAAACAGGGCGTGCGGTGCAACCCCAGCAAGCTCCTGCTGGATCCGTACGCCCGCGCGATCGAGGGACAGGTCCAATGGGATCAGGCGTGCTACGCGTATGAACTAGGCGACGAGAGCTCGGTCAACAACGCCGACAGCGCCCCTTATGTCTTCCGATCCGTGGTCCAAAACCCGTACTTCGACTGGGCCAACGACCGCCACCTGGACACCCCGCTGCATGAAACGGTCATCTACGAAGCTCATGTCAAGGGAATGACCCGCAGTCACCCTGACGTGCCCGAATCGCTGCGCGGCACGTATGCCGGGTTGGCACACCCGGCCGTGATCGAGCACCTCGAGACACTCGGCGTCACCGCGGTCGAGTTGATGCCAATCCACCAGTTCGTGCAGGACCAGCGATTGCTCGAACACTCGCTGCGGAATTACTGGGGCTACAACACGATTGGTTTCTTTGCACCGCATAACGACTACGCAAGCGCCGGTCAGACCGGGCAGCAGGTCAATGAGTTCAAGGCCATGGTGCGCACGCTGCATCAGGCCGGTATCGAGGTCATCCTCGATGTTGTCTACAACCACACCGCGGAGGGCAATCACCTCGGACCCACGTTGTGCTTTCGCGGAATCGACAACGCCGCGTATTACCGGCTGGTCGGCAAGGATCCCACCTTCTACTACGACACCACAGGAACCGGTAACAGCCTCAACGTGCAGCATCCGCACACGCTTCAACTGATCATGGATTCGCTCCGCTACTGGGTCACCGAGATGCACGTCGACGGTTTCCGCTTCGACCTTGCGGCCACACTGGCTCGGGAGTTTCACGAGGTCGACAGGCTATCGACCTTTTTTGACCTCATTCAACAGGACCCCGTGGTAAACCGCGTGAAGCTCATCGCCGAGCCGTGGGATATCGGCGAGGGTGGTTACCAGGTCGGCAATTTCCCCGCCCTGTGGTCGGAATGGAACGGCAAGTACAGAGACGCGATCCGCGATTTCTGGCGCGGCGAACCCTCCACCGTCGCCGAGCTTGCATTGCGGCTCACGGGCAGTTCCGACCTCTACCAGAACGACACACGCCGGCCAGTGGCCAGTATCAACTTCGTCACGGCGCACGACGGCTTTACGTTGCGCGACCTGGTGTCCTACAACGAGAAGCACAATGAGGCGAATGGCGAGGGAAACGCCGATGGCGAATCGCACAACCGCTCGTGGAACTGCGGCGTGGAAGGCGACACCGCTGATCCCGCGGTTGTCAAGTTGCGTGCCCAGCAGCAGCGCAACTTCCTGGCCACGCTCTTTCTCTCCCAGGGCGTGCCCATGCTCGTTATGGGCGACGAGCTCGGTAGGACGCAGCATGGCAACAACAACGGTTACTGCCAGGACAACGAGCTCTCGTGGGTCAACTGGACCGAGATCGACCGTGACCTCCCAGAAGTCACACGCTGGCTGATCCAGCTGCGGCGCGATCACCCAGTATTCCGTCGCCGGCGGTGGTTCCAAGGCCGTCCGATCCGCGGCACAGTCGATATCGGTTGGTTCAAGCCCACTGGTAAGGCGATGAGCGACCGTGACTGGGTCGTCGGCCACGAACGTTCACTTGGCGTGTTTCTGAACGGAAGCAGAATCCCTGGCCACGACGACCGCGGCTTGCCTCTGATCGATGACTCGTTTGTCCTACTGTTCAACGGCCATTTCCGGTCGGTCAAGTGGACGCTTCCGAAGCAGTACGGAGGACCATGGCGCCTGCTCTTCGACACCGAGCGATTGCAACAAGAACGCGAGACGAAAGCCGTGAGCGAGGTCGTAAGGACGGCGAGTCGATCCGTACAGGTGCTGCAAAGGTTCTGACCTGGTCTGGCTCGGTCATTCTCAGCCGCATACCGCGCGTGCCAACGGCCTGACTCGGGTCGTCGCTAGCAAACCGGGTTAGCGCCTACAAGGGCTCTAGGGACCGCGGGTCCACGGACGGCAAGCGGGCGCTTATGGCTTCTCGCAGGTGCCAATCACCGGTCTCATAACCTCACGGCCAAACGCGAAATGTGATGGCCCGAGTTCTCGACAAACCAGACGGTGTTGTCGTTCCGAACCACTATCCCGGAAGGATTGCTAGATGGAGTCGGGATCGGTTGTTCGAAGAAGCGGCCGGAGGGCGAGAGACGCCCGATCCTGTTAGCGCTTTCGCCAAACTCGGTGAACCAGATGTCGCCGTTAAGGGCTGCTGCAATTGCCCATGGCGTCGCATTTGGTGTGGGAATCGCGAACTCAACGATCTTGCCGTCATTTGAGATCCGACCGATCCGGTTTCCGTCACGCTCAGTGAACCACTCGTAGCCGTCCGGTGAGCTCACGATCGACCAGGGTGCGGACCCGCCTGCCGGCAGAGCAAACTCCTGCACAGCTCCGTCCGGTCCGATTTTGCCGATTCGGTCGCCATGCGGCTCGGTGAACCAGATCGATCCATCCGCAGCCGCATCGACGTAGGTGGGGTCCGCGTGAACCGGTAGCGGTCGCTCGCTGATGTCGCCGTTTACGGTGATTCGTCCCAATCGAGCGGAGCTTGGTTCGCCAAACCACATTGCTCCGTCGTGCCCCACGACAATGTTGGAGACCGAGTCCGGTCTGGGCAGCGGGAACATCGCGAATGCGCCCGAAATCGTGAGTCGTCCGATGTGGCCCCCGCCCAACTCGGTAAACCAAAGATTGCCGTCAGGTCCAGTGACGATGCCGGCTCGCTTCGCGTTCGTCGTGGGCGTCGCAAAGAGGCGCGTCGCACCCGTATCCGACACGCGAGCGACGTAGTTCGGTCCATGACCGGTTACCCAGAGGGCACCGTCAGGACCAACCGTCAGGTCCGCCGGATTGTCTATCGGATACGACACCACTGCCGCGGGAACGGGACGCGGTGATCGATTGGCGACCTGGCCGCTGCCGGCACATGAAACGAGTGCGATGGCAGAACTGATCAAAGCCAGTGTCTTGCTCAACTTCCAACTCTCCCGCAAAAATAGCACGGATCCGTGTCATTCCCCCCCCCGCCGGGTCATGGCGGTCTTGGCAAACTCCAAGCAGCCCCAAAGCAACCTCCCAGGAGTTCCTGAAAGCCTTCTCAAGGTGAGAACAGGCGTCGCGGTCACGTCGATCGCCTGAAGCGCCGATGATCCTTCGCGACCGCGCTCGCCAAGAGGCCCTCCACGAGGTCTACCGCCAGGCAGCAATGAATCTGTTGGCTCGATTCGGCGCGAGGAGCCGCTCGATCGAGATTGCAGTCATGGAGAGCGCGGCGGCTGATATGGCCCGACGCATGACGCACCGTTTTCTCATGGCCAGGCGCCTTTACCTCACCATCGGTTTGCTTTTGATCGGTGTCGATATAGCCGCCGGAATGTTGAATCGACCCGAGCCGATCGGGCTCGACTTTCACACGTACGCGGCCGCGGCGCGAGTCGGCCTGCAGCATGGTTGGTCGAGCATCTACGACCAGAGGCTGGTCGCCATGGCTCAGGCAAGCCTCGTTCCCGAGCAGCCCACGCAACCGTTTCTAAGCCCGCCGCCCGTTGCCTGGCTCGCAAGCCTGCTCGCTGGATTGCCATACAACTTGGCCTTTGTTGTGTGGAGCGTTGCGACGACGCTCGCACTGGCGTGGGCAGTGGCGTGGTCATGCGGATCGCGCAGCATCGGACGGTGGCTTGCTGCCGGCCTTGTTCTAACTCCGTGGTGGGTCCTGATCGCGGATAGGGTTGGCCAGGTTGTCCCACTGGTCGCAGTCGGGATCCTCGTCGCGTGGCGCATGATTCGCGAGGATCGTGACGTCGCAGCCGGACTGATGTTGGGCCTCGTCCTGCTGAAACCAAATACAGCGTTCCTTGTTCCAGTGGCTTTGCTGGCCGCCGG
>Ga0209220_1000730_pt1 | contig 10014 bp, 7 predicted proteins | sample BlaSpr_A8_OM3_M3_FD_187984 | JGI IMG/M metagenome (GOLD analysis project Ga0209220, IMG submission 187984) | Forest soil microbial communities from Thunder Bay, Ontario, Canada - Black Spruce, Ontario site 2_A8_OM3_M3 (SPAdes) (version 2) | ecosystem: Environmental > Terrestrial > Soil > Boreal... | reverse complement strand
GGCGATCGTTGGGCCCGTCGCGCTCCACACGGACAACGATTCGGTCACGAGTCAACTTCGCTTTGGGTCGTACCGCCTCTGGATCCACGTCGTCGAGGACCGCTATTACGTCCGGGCCCGCGATACGGCAAGGGCGCAGCTCACTGCGTTCAGGCTGCTGCAGGAATACGAACCCAACCCCCGGTGGCGGCTCGCCGCACGGTTCAATCCCTACAAGCGGCCGAGAATAATCCGCATTGCGGACATTGTCGGCGTTGACGAAGCGTTCAGCGTTCTTGGAGAACTCGTATTCCGAGTCGAGGGCAGGGAGCTGCGGTTGCAGGCTTTTGCCGAGCCGGGCGATCCCAAATTGCTCTGGCTGATGTTTGGCGATTCGACCAATCTTCATGAGACCTACGGGGGTGGTCGCTATCTCTGGGTGCCCGCGCCGGACTCGACAGGGTGGACGGTAATCGATTTTAGCCGTTCGATTAGCCCGCCCTGCGCATACACCGCCTATGCTACGTGCGCTTTGGCTCCGCCGGAGAATCGCCTCGCCGTCCGAATTGCGGCTGGCGAGAAGCGAGGGCACTAGCCGGCCAGCGGCCTAACAAGCGCCTGAAGCTGGCAGCGCCTGGCGTCTATGGTAGAATTCCATTTGTGATCATTCCCGCTCGGCGCCACAGCTTAGGCGCACCCCGTTAGCCAGCTACCACCCGCGCAGGCCGTTCTAGCGTCACGACATACGTCACCCTTAGCTTTTCGAGTCCCAGCCGTTGTCCCACCGCCAGGCGGAGCTCAGACATGCGTACCACGCCGACCGCCGTGCAAGGAGCAGCTCTAGCCCTCATCCTCGTGACGGGCGCGATTCACTTCATCGACGCGCCCGGCAGCTTCGGTGACGCGACCTACAAGGGGTTGCTCTTCCTGGCAAACGGGATAGCCGCCATCATCGCCGCCTTCGGCATCCACCGTGGCGGGCGAAGGTGGGGTTGGGGACTCGGCGTGCTGGTGGCGGGCGGAGCACTGGTGAGCTACGTGATCAGCCGTACGGTAGGCCTGCCGGGCCTGGCGCCCGATATCTGGTTCGAGCCGTTAGGCATCCTATCTCTCCTGGTCGAGGCTGCGTTCATCGTGCTGTTCGTGCAATCACGCCGGGAAGGCCCGCCCAAGGCCATGTGAGACTCCTTGCCCTGCTGTCCCTCGCCCTCATGGCCGTGCCGCACATGGTCTCCGCCCAGACCGACGAGATCCAGGTGTACGACGGCGGACTGGCGGCGCGGGGCACGTTCAATCTCACGCTGCACAACAATTTTACTCCCGAGGGCCTGACGACCCCGGCATTTCCCGGCGCCCTCCGGGCCGACAAGTCGCTGAACGGCGTGCCCGAATGGGCCTACGGCGTAACGGCGTGGTTCGAGGCGGGGCTGTATCTGCCCCTGTACAGTATCGGTAAGACAGCCGCTCATAGCAGCGCGATGCTGAACGGCGTCAAGGTGCGCCTGCTGTTCGCTGTGCCGCATGCGGATGATCGTACTTTCTTCTACGCCGTGAATCTCGAATTCAGCTACAACGCCAAGCATTGGGATCCAACGCGCTTCGCCTCCGAAGTTCGGCCGATCATCGGTTGGCACCTGCATCCGGTGGACATCATCGTCAATCCGATACTCAACACCTCATACGACGGCCTGAAGAACTTGGACTTCGCGCCAGCGACGCGAGTCGCCTGCGATCTTTCCCGTACGTGGGGACTGGCCATCGAGGAGTACGACGACTTCGGGCCACTGCACCAGTTCCACGCCGGAAATCAGCAGGCCCATCAGCTCTACGGGGTCGTCGATCATACCATCAAAGCCCTGCATATCGAGGCCGGTGTGGGATTTGGACTGACCAGCGCGTCGGACAGAATCACCCTGAAGCTGATCTTGTCGCGCGATCTCAACTGACAGGGTACCGTGGGTGACGCGCCACCCGCAGAGTCGCCGCGGTAGCTGCCTAACACGCGCCTGAAGCTGGCGGCGCCCGGTCTCTGAGGTAGTCTTCTATTCTATGAACGATACTGCACGGCGCCGCAGCTTAGGCGCACCCCGTTAGGCTGCGACTCGATTCCTTCTCGATAACGAGAACATGCTCTACATGATCGTTGAGCACTTTCGCGGCGGAGATGCGATCCCGGCCTACCGTCGCTTTCGGGAGCGCGGGCGCCTGGCACCAGAGGGCCTCCGATACGTTTCGAGCTGGGTGACGGAGGACTATCGGCGCTGTTTTCAAGTCATGGAGTGCCAGGACCCACAACTCCTCGAGCAATGGATGAGTAACTGGCGGGACCTCGTTGAGTTCGAGGTGATTCCGGTGAGCACTTCAGCTGACGCCGCGGCAGCCCTTGCTCCACGGTCATAGCGTTGCTGGCTCGCAGCCTAACGTGCCCTGCAGCGGGCGTCGAGCAGGTCAGAGATCGCTACTGTCCTCGACGCCTTCGAGCGCGCCATTGAGCGGTCGGATCCAAAGACCCCTACTCGCGGCGAGCACTCTGTTTCCTTCACGACCTGGTTGGGCACACTCGAGCCTGGTCGACAGATCCCGGACGTAGCCGTCCGCGAGCCGCGGCGCCACACCGAACTGCGCGTTTAGAAGCCGATCTTGGTGCCGAGGAAGAAGGTCTGTCTGTAGTACTCCCGTTGGATGTTGTACCGGTGGTCGGGCGTGCCCTTGTAGAACCCAAACACCGCGTTGTTGATGTTGAGGACCTGCGCCTGGATCTGCACGTCGGGCGTCGCGTTGTACACGATGGAGCCGTCGAACTGCCCGTGCTGATAGAAGTAAGTGTCACCGCTGGGCGTAGGCGTGCCGTCGCCGTAGTAGGCGATCATCGCACCGTTGAAAGTCCACCCGAGGCGCGCGGAGAACGGCCATTTGTCGTAAGTGGCGTAGACATTCGCGATGTTGGGGGCCTGCCGGAGCAGCGGGGCCTGCCGCCCCGACACCGGATCGACGAGCACTTTGGAGCTCGTGTGCGTGTAGTTGGCATCGATGCCGAAGCCGGCGAGCCACCCTGGCAGAAAGACGAAGCGCTGAGTCCAGGTCGCCTCGAAGCCGAACAGTCGTCCGCTACCGCCGTTCTCCGGCGCGTAGCCCACGTATCCGTTGAAGGGGCCGGGACCGGTATAGGTGAGCTGCCGCGTCAGGATCACGTCGCGCAGGCTCTTGTAAAACACGCCGCCCGAGATGACGCCGACCGTCGTCAGGTAGTGCGCCGCCAGCAGGTCGTAATTCCAGGCGTATTGCGCCTTGAGGTTGGGGTTCCCGGTCGTAAACCCGCTGAGCGACGGCTGATTGGCGCACGTCGCGCAGGTGTTTCCGGACTGGTTCGGGGCGAGGTCGGGATAGTTCGGCCGCGAAATCCCACGCGTGACCGCGAGGCGAATATTGGTCTCGGGGTCGACGGCGTAGCGGAGCTGCACGCTGGGGAAGAGATCCGTGTAGGCTTTGGTGCCGCTCACCGGCTGCAGCACGTCGGGGCCGGTCGGGGTGCCGGCGGAGTCGGTCGGCGTGGAGAGTGAGTGGCCCGCGTAGCTCGCGTGCGTCGCCTCGACGCGCAACCCCACGTTCACCTGCAGGGCACCAACATCGGTGGTGTTCATCACATACCCGGCCGTGATCCGCTCCGAGCCGCCGAAGCTGCCCAGCGAGTCGCTGGCGGCGCTGATGACGTTGCGAAAGTTGCCTGCGTGCGTGTTCTCGTACGCGATCACCGCGGCGGCGTTCGCCACCGGGCCGATCGCGTACCCGCTGGCGAGCGCAGTGTAGTAGTCGGGATCGGAAAAGGAGTTGGCAAACTGCGTCATCGGCGGCGTGGCGGCGGTGTCGATGAAGAACCCCGACTGCGACGTGAAGGCCTTGTGCTCGTCGCGATAGCGGGCGCCGAACTGGAGCTTGCTGGCGTAGCCGCCGAGACCGTAGTCGAGACGCGCGTTGACGGCGCCACCGACATCCCGGCCTGACGTCCGGCGGTCCCCCTGGAAGAAGGTGCCCAGGGTGTAGTTCGCCGGATCCGCGGCCGCCTGTGAGTCGGTGGCGCTCTGGTATTGAAGTCTGGGATAGGTGGTCCCGTCGGGGGCCGAGTAGCCGATCGTGAGCGCCGGGCCCGCGTAGGTGAAGTTGGAGAACCGGTAACCCTGGCTCCGCTGCCGCGTGCCCGCCACGTTCAGCGCGTAGTCGAGCGTCCAAACCCCGACGGTGTGGCGCGCTCCCGCCGTAGCCGCCCACATCTGCTCCTTGGGCGTGCGCGTATTGGTCGTCCGCGTCAGCGACGCGCCGGGGATCGTGCCAGTGCCGGCGGCGCCGGGTGTGGCGTCTCCCGCGATGTCATAGATGTAGTCCGTGCCATCGTTCCGGAAAAGGCTCCAGAGCCCCTTCAGGTAGAGCTGATTGTTGGCATCGAAGCGGTAGTCGAGGTTGCCGCCCATGCCGAAGCGCTCGCGGCCGTACCGATAGTCGCGCATGCTCCATTCGTTGGGGGCGGCGACACCGCTGTAGACGCCCCACGCCGGCTCGAGGTCGTCGATGGCGCGGTTGTTCCGATCCGCCGAGCCGCCGACGAGGAGTCCCAGCCGTCCCTCCTGACTGAAGCGACCGCCGTAGGCGAAGCCACCCTGGTAGGTGTTGCGCCCGCCCAGCGCGATCTGCCCGTACTGCCCGGCGACGTAGCCCCGCGGCGCACCTTCGGCGGTTTTCGTCACGAGATTGACCGAGCCACCGATCGCGTCCGCTTCCATGTCGGCGGTGAGCGTCTTCGAGACCTCGATCGCAGCCAGCAGGTCGGACGGCACGTCGTCCAGCTTGGGGACGCGGGCCGCCTCGGTGCCGGGGATATGCGCGCCGTTGATGGTGACGTTGGACAACCGCGGCTCGGTGCCACGCACTTGCACGAATTTGCCTTCTCCCTCGTCGCGCTCGAGCGAGACCCCGGGGATGCGTCCCGCGGCTTCCGCCGCGTTGAAGTTGGGGAGCGAGCGGATTTCGTCACCGGAGAGCGCGGAGACGATGTTGGTCGCATTCTGCTCCACGGCGAGCGCCCCGGCCTTGGTCTCGGCCATGCGCGGCGAGGCGCGCACCACGATGCTCGCGAGTCTCACGGCGGCGGGGGCGAGCACGAAATTGTGAACCGCCGAACCGCCTGCGAGGATCTCGACCAGGGCGGAATCCGGAGCGAACCCGAGCCGGTGGACCACGACCGTGCGCACGCCTGCGGGGATGTTCAGCAGGCGGAAGGAGCCGTCTGCCGACGTCACCACTCCGGCGGCAGTGCCGAGCACGTCGACCCTGGCCCCGGAGATCGCCACGTTCGTCGAGTCGTGCACCGCCCCCACCAGCACGCCGGTGCCACCCTGCGCCGGCGCCGCACTGGCGATTCCCAAGAGGCCGATGGCGATGGGGATTGCGGTTAGCGTGCTGATCGTCGTGTGCCGCATGCATCCCTCCAGGATTCGAGGCAAATCAATCTGGGACCTACGCCGCCTCGCGGCTAGTCTTAGCGGGTGAGACCGTCCACCTCCCCGGAGTCATGGGGCGTGAGGATGCCGTTGTCGCCTTCGCTACAGTCGTTGTCTTCGATCTCACAATGATTCTTCGGGTCGACTTGTTGCCTCAACGCGACAAGGCAGCGGCCAGATTCGCTAGACCTGATTGAGTGATTTCAGGCATACGCGCCAACAAGCGCCTGAAGCTGGCGGCGCCTCGGCTTTCTGTGGTAGGCTTTTATTTATGAACGTTCTCATTCGGCGCCGCAGCGTAGGCGCACCGCGTTAGGCCGCCGCACAACGCCATCCGTACCTCTCTGAAACCTTGCCCCACCGGATCCCGTCCGCTTTCTCGTCCCGAGCGAAACAGGCCATATGACTCGCACGACGAACGCAAGGATCGCCGGCTTCACGTTCCTCTTCTATATCGCAGTCGCCTTCCCGAGCCTGGTCCTGTTCGATCGCGCGACCGGGGGAGAGGCGATGTCGGCAAAACTCTCGACTCTCGCCCTGCACGCGAGCGACGTGCGCCTAGCCGCAATGCTCACGCTGCTCGGCTGCTTCTCCGCGCTGGTGCTGGCCGTCACGCTGTACGCACTCACGCGCGAGCAGGATCCTGATCTCGCCCTCCTGGCCCTCACCTGTCGCGTCGCCGAGGGGGTGACGGGGGCGGTCTCCATCCCGTCCATGCTGGGACTGCTCGCGCTGGCCACGGCCACCGGAGCAAACGCGCCGGACCGCGTGGCGGCGCAGGCCCTCGTCACGTTCAGCCTCGAGCCCGCCCCGATCGCGGCCGCCTTCTTTGCTGTTGGTAGCACCCTCTTCTCCTGGCTCCTCTTGCGCGGCCGGATGGTCCCCGTCTGGCTGGCCTGGCTGGGCGTTCTCGGGTCCGCCGTGACCGTCGTCGTTCTTCCACTCCAGCTCGCCCGGATCCTGACCGGTCCGATCACGCAGCTCATGTGGATACCGGTGGCGGTGTTCGAGCTCGTGCTCGCGGTGTGGCTGATAATCAAGGGCGCTGCCATGCCTCGTAGCCGTACCGATTAGTCATGCCTGGTGCCTGGCGCGGCCTAACACGCGCCTGAAGCTGACGACGCGCGTAGATTATGGGATGACTTAGGCAGCGCAGCCGAGTACTAGGCCTAAGAGAGAAAGGCCACATGGAACCAGCTGTGTTTCTTGCCGCGCTCCTGATATTCGTGGGGGTTCCCGCTCTCACGGTTCTCAAGATCGCTCGACTGCGTGCCAATCGCCCGCAATCACCATCGGCCGACGTCACTGAGCGCCTCGAGGCCGTTGAACATCGCGTCGAGGACCTCCAACAGGAGCTAGCAGAAACACAGGAGCGTCTCGATTTCGCCGAGCGTTTACTCAGCCAGGCTCGGGAAGACCGGCGGATTGGCAGCTAGAGGCGACTCCACCGAGCGCGCTGCCTAACACGCGCCTGAACTGGCGGCCTAGGGCCTCTTCTTCACTTCCTCCCACAGCTTGTCGAGCTCCTCCAACGTCGCGCGGCCCATCTCTAGGCCGCGTTCCTCGGCGAGAGCCTCCACCTGCTCGAAGCGCCGCTGGAACTTTGCGTTCGCGCGCTCGAGCGCCTGATTGGGCTCGATGCCGAGCTTGCGCGCGAGATTCACCGTGGCAAACAATAGATCGCCCATCTCCGCTTCCATCTGCTCCCTGCTCCCCGCTCCCTGCTCCTTCTCGAGCTCCGCCGTTTCCTCTTTCACTTTGGCGAGCGGCCCCTTGGCGTCGGGCCAATCGAAGCCGATCCCCGCGGCCCGTTCCTGCAGCCGGTAGGCCATGAGCAGGGGGGGCAGGGTCGGCGGCAGTCCGGCGAGCGTGCCACGTTTGCCACCGGCGCGGGGCTCGCGCCGCTTGGCGAGCTCCCAGCCCGCGTGATCGCTTCTGCTCGCGCGTGCCTCTCCGAACAGATGCGGGTGGCGCCGCCACATTTTTTCTTCGAGCGTGTGCGTGACCACTTCGGCGTTGAACTGCGACCGCTCTTCGCCGATCACAATTTGAAACGCGAGATGCAGCAGCAGATCGCCCAGCTCGTCGCGCACGGCCTCGGGGTCATCCGTTTGAATCGCATGGTCGAGCTCGAGGGCTTCCTCGACCAGATAGGGACGGAGCGTCTGCGGGGTCTGGGCGCGGTCCCAGGGACACCGCAACCGCAGATCGCGCACGAGTCCGAGAGCACGTCCAAGCGCTGAATCGCCTTGCATTTAGCCTCCGCGCGGGGTATCATACCCGCGCCTGTGAGCGTGTCAATGAGCGGGACGGGCAGCCGGGCCTGGATCGAAGTGGACTTGGCGGCCCTCGTCGACAACGCCCGCACCGTGGCACGGACCGCGGGCGCACGGCTCCTCCCCATCGTCAAGGCAAACGCGTACGGGGTCGGAGCCGTCGCCGTGTCTAAGGCCCTCGAGCAGCTCGATCCCTGGGGCTACGGTGTCGCGACGATCGAAGAGGGCGCGGAATTGCGCGCCGCGGGAATCACGCGGCCGATTCTCGTCTTCATGCCGCCGCGTGCCCAATTGTTCGACCAGTACGATCGCCATCACCTGACGCCGGTCCTCGGCGACGCCGGCAGCATCCTCGAGTGGACCACGCGCGGCGACCGCGCCTTCCACGTCGAGATCGACACCGGCATGGGCCGCTCCGGGGTGCGCTGGGACGAAGTGGACGAGCTGGGCGAGGCCGTGGACACGGCGTCCTTCGAGGGATGCTACACGCAGTTCCATTCCGCCGATCGGACCGATGGCTCGGCCGAGCGGCAGCTCGAGCGGTTCCTCGAAGCCGTGCGCCGGCTGCCGCGACGACCGGCGCTGTTGCACGTCGCGAACAGCGCCGCGGCGCTGCGCGGCACGCAGTTCGCGTTCGATCTGGTGCGACCCGGCGTCTTTCTGTACGGGGGATCCCCCGGCGTAGGGCTGCCAGCGCCGCGGCCCGTCGTCAGCGTGCGGGCGCGCGTGCTGAGCGTACGGCGGGTTCGCAAGGGCGAAAGCGTGAGCTACAACGCCAGCTGGGAAGCACGCCGCGACACCGTGATTGCGACGATCGGCATCGGCTACGCTGACGGCATCCGCCGCACCGTCGGCACGAGCGGCAAGGCTCACGTGCTGTTGCGGGGCAAGCGCTGCCCGATCGTCGGCCTCGTCACGATGGACATGGCGCTCGTCGAAACGGGGACGCTCGAAGTGCAGGTCGGGGACGTAGCGACGATCGTGGGCGAGGAAGCGAAGCAGCGCATCACGCTCGAAGAGTTCGCGGAGTGGAGCGGCGAGCTGCAGCGGGAGTTCCTCACCCGTCTGGGGCCGCGGTTGCCGCGCGTGTACGGGTGACCAAACGGCGGGCGGCAATCATTGTACTCGATGGGCTCGGCATCGGTCCCGCACCCGACACGGCGGCGTACGGCGACGCGGGCTCGGATACATTGGGCAACGTCGCCCGCGCGGTGGGGGGGGGGGGATTGAGGCTGCCGAACCTGGAAAAGCTGGGGTTGGGAAAGGATCGGTCCATCCCCGGGCTGGCACCCGGGATCAGAGCCACCGCCGCTCACGGGATAGCGCAACCGGCGTCTCCTGGGAAAGACAGTACGACGGGGCACTGGGAAATCTGCGGGGTGCTGCTCGAGCGAGCGTTTCGCACCTATCCCAAGGGCTTTCCCATCCCGCTGCTCGACGAGTTCGCCCGGCGCACCGGCCGCGGCTGGCTCGGCAACACGGCCGCGTCCGGCACGGCCATCATCGCCGAGCTGGGAGCGGAGCATCAGCGAACCGGCAAGTGGATCGTGTATACGTCCGCCGATTCGGTGTTCCAGGTCGCGGCGCACGAAGCAACGGTGCCGTTGGACGAGTTGTATCGGGCGTGCGTGGTCGCCCGCGAGATCCTGATGGGTGAGCACGCGGTGAGCCGGGTGATCGCCCGGCCGTTCGAGGGCAAGCCGGGGGACTACCGTCGCACGGCGCATCGCAAGGATTTTTCGATCCCGCCCGTGGGCACCACGCTGCTGGACCGGCTTGCTGAAGCAGGGGTGGCCAGGGTCGGCATCGGTAAGGTGGACGACCTGTTTGCGGGCCGGAATATCGCGAGCGAGCACACACCCACGAACGGCGATGCCTACCGCCTGATCGAGCGGGCGCTGGACACGCTGGATACGGGCTTCGTGTTCGTAAACGTGATCGAATTCGACCAAACCTGGGGGCACCGGAATGACGTGGCGGGGTTTCATCAGGGTCTTGCAGAGCTGGATGCCTGGGTGCCGCACCTCGTCGCCCGGCTGCGCCCGGACGACATGGTGATGTTCACGGCGGATCACGGCAACGATCCGACCACGCCGTCTACCGATCACTCGCGGGAAGTCGTGCCTGTGCTGGTCCTCGGCCCAAAGGTCAAACCGGTGGCGCTCGGCACGCGCCGCACGTTCGCCGACATGGGGCAGACGGTGGCGGAATTCTTCGGCGTGACGAGGCTGGCCGCGGGGACATCGTTCCTGCGAGAAGTGTGGGGA
>Ga0209220_1000729_pt1 | contig 10021 bp, 5 predicted proteins | sample BlaSpr_A8_OM3_M3_FD_187984 | JGI IMG/M metagenome (GOLD analysis project Ga0209220, IMG submission 187984) | Forest soil microbial communities from Thunder Bay, Ontario, Canada - Black Spruce, Ontario site 2_A8_OM3_M3 (SPAdes) (version 2) | ecosystem: Environmental > Terrestrial > Soil > Boreal... | reverse complement strand
CCGCGAGGTGCTAATGAAGGTCGGGCTCCGGCCCGAGTACCTGAACCGTTATCCGCATGAGTTCTCGGGCGGTCAGCGGCAGCGTATTGGTATCGCGCGTGCCCTCGCGCTCAACCCAAAAATGATCGTCGCCGACGAACCGGTATCGGCCCTCGACGTCTCGATCCAGTCGCAGGTCCTCAACCTGATGGTCGAGCTGAGGCGCGAGTTCAATCTGACCTACATCTTCGTCGCCCACAACCTGGCGGTCGTCGCCTACATCAGCGATCGGATCGCGGTGATGTACCTGGGCAAGATCGTGGAGCTGGCGGCCTCCCAGGAGCTCTACGATCGACCGCTCCATCCCTACACCCAGTCGCTGCTCTCGGCGATTCCCAACCCGGATCCGGGACACCGGCGCGAACGGATCAAGCTCAGCGGGGACGTGCCCAGCCCGTTCAACCCGCCCTCGGGCTGCCACTTTCGAACCCGCTGCCCACTGGCTCGGGCCAAGGGGACGCAGAACGGGATCTGCGCGGAGGAGGAGCCTCCGCTCAAGGAATGGCGGACCGGGCACTTCGCGGCCTGCCACTTCGCCGGCGAAACCGCTTAGACCGCCCGGTCAGGAGCGGAGCGACGCCGTACCGAGTTAGCGGATGATCTTTGGATCGAGCGCGTCGCGCAGGCCGTCGCCGATGAAGTTGATGCAGAGCACGGTCGCGACGACCGCCAGGCCGGGGAACGTGATCCACCACCAGTTGCCCGCCACCAGTACGCCCTGCGCGCCGGCCAGCGTCGAACCCCAGGAGTAGTTGGGTGGCTGGATGCCAAACCCGAGGAAGCTGACGAACGCTTCCAGCACGATGTTATTGGCGATCCCCAGGGTGAAGGCCACCACGATCGGCCCAACCGCGTTCGGAAGGAGATGACGGAAGATGATCCGGCTGTTGGGGACGCCCAACGCCCGGGCCGCCTCCGCGAACTGCATCTCGCGCAACGAGAGAAACATGCTTCGCACGATACGCGAGATCGAGGGCCAGCTCAGCAGTCCGAAGATCAGCGCGATCTTCCATGGTGAGGCTTCCCCGAAGACCCTGGCGGCCAGCGGCACCAGCAGCAGCGCCGGGACGGTCAGAAAGACGTCCGTGATGCGCATCAGGACGGCGTCCAGGGCATGCCCGAAGTACCCGGCCGTCGCCCCCCAGGCGACGCCGATGATCACGGCTATCACCATCGACCCGATGCCGATGAAGATCGAAAACCGACCACCGTAGAGCACCAGGCTGAAGATGTCGTGGCCGTTATAGGAATCCGTTCCCATCAGGTGCTGGAGCGAGGGCCCGGTGCCGGCGTCGCCCAACGAGAACTGGTCGGGTGCCTGGATGTAATTGGGAAACAACAAATGCCAGAGCGGGGCACCATAGCAGGCCACGACCAGGACGCCCAGCGCGAGAAGAGCCCATTTCGCGGTCGGATGGTTCATGAACCGCCGGAAAGTCAGCTCACGGAAACTGAACTGCTTGACGCCGATCGAGTCGACGTCTTCGATGCCGGCGCCGACCGGGATCAGCGTCTCGCCGGCGAGCTGGCGGCTGTCAAGCATAGGAGATCCTCGGGTCGATGTACGCGTAGGCGATGTCGGCGAGCAAGTTGAACAGAATGATCAGGACGGCGGAGACCGACAGGATGCCCATCAAGAGCGGGTAGTCGAAGGCCTCCAGTGCCTGGAAGAACAACTGGCCCATCCCGGGCCAGCTGAAAATCGCCTCGGTGACCACCGCGCCCGAGAAGAGGAGGGGCAGCTCAATCCCGATGTTGGTGATAACCGGGAGCAACGCGTTTCGCAGGGCGTGTTTGAGAACCACGACGCGCTCGCTCAGCCCTTTGGCCCGGGCGGTCCGGACGTAGTCCTGGTGGATCGCGTCGAGCATCGAGGAGCGCATGAAGCGCGAGTCCCCGGCGATGCCGACGATCGCGATCGTAGTCGCGGGCAGCACGATATGGCTCAGGATGTCCAGGATGCCGGCGATCGGGTGCTGCCCGAACCAGGCGTTGTAATCCGCCGTCAGGAAGGGCGCCCCGGTGAGGCGGACGTCGATGATGCCGGCGACCGGGAGGATCGGAATGAAGACGGCGAAGATCAGCAGCAGCATGAGCCCGAGCCAGAACGTGGGCATCGAGTAACCGACGTAGGAGAAGAAGGTCACTGCCTGGTCGAAGAAGGAGTAGCGACGCAACGCCGCGATGATCCCGGCGGGCAGCGCGATCACCTGCTGAATGATGTAGGCGGTCACCATCAAGATGATGGTGGCCGGCAGCCGTGAGAAGATCACCTCGCGCACCGGGCGGTGCATGAAGAAGGAGAACTGCCAGGAGCCGGTCAGCATCGACTTCGCCCATTGCAGGTACTGAACGTAGACGGGTTGGTCGAGGCCCCACTGGTGGACGATGGCCTGGCGGGCGGCATTGCTCATCCCGGGGCGGAAGGCGAAGGCCGACAGGGGGCCACCCGGCACCGCCTGCATCCCGAAGAAGAGGAGCAACGAGATCAGGATCAGGGTCGGGATCGACTGAAGGATGCGGCGCCCGATAAACCCAATCATGTGGCCTGGATTCTACTCTCGGTGGATTCTACTCTCGACGACGCTACGAAGGGTCGGGGTTGAGAGCGGCCACGCGGCCGCTCTCAACCTTACGGGTCGAAGTCGTCTAGGATGCCCCCTTGCGGTACCAGTCTGGGGCGTTGCAGGTCGAAATGCAGGTATTCGCGGCGGGGAAGAAGTTGCCGAAGTTGGCGCCAACTCCGAAGACGTCAGGCCGCTCGTAGAGCCAGAAGGTGCCCATGTAATCGGACCACTCGGCCTGCGCTTGCTTGTAGATCGCGACGCGCGCATTGATGTCGACCGTGTTCTCGCCTTGGGTCAAGAGGTCGGTCAGCTTCGGATCGTTGATCCGGGACCAGTTCGCCCCCGCGGGGTTCGAGGCACTAGGGATCTGACCCGGAAGCGCGGAGGACGCCCAGGCGTCCGGATCCGGCGCAAAGCTGTTGGCGTAGAGCGACATATCGTACTGGCCGGTGGCGTTGATGCCGCCGCCCGTCCAGCCGTCGAAGAATTGCCCGGCTGGCCAGTTCTTGGTCGTGATCGTGGCGCCGATCTCCTTCCAGTTGCTGATCAGGAACTCCTCCTCGGCCGCCCGCTGCGGGTTGCCGGAGGTGGTGCTCAGCACCCAAGACAGCTTGACGCCGCCCTTACTGCGGGTGCCGTCAGCCGCCTTGGTCCACCCGTCCTGGTCGAGGAGCGAGTTCGCCTTGCTGACGTTGCGGGTGAAGGCCGGAACGCTGGTGTCGTAGTAGGGCGACAGTGTCGACGGGAGGAAGGTGTTCATCGGCTTGCCGATGCCAGCGACCAGCTGGGTGTTCAGCCCGGTCAGGTCGGAGGCGAGCCAGATCGCCTGGCGAAGGGGCTTGTCATCCTTCCACGGGGTCGCCTTGCCGCAGGTTGTGGCGTACTGTTGCGCCTTGCAGCCGGTCTCGTTGTTCCCGAGGTTGAAGTAGATCCCCTCGTCGAGCAACCCGGTCGTGTATACGGGCTTGCCGCCCGTCCAGCCGTTCAGCGACTTAAGGTCGGCAGCGATCAGGTCGAGGCCCAGGTCGGTGTCGCCCGACCGGATGCCCGCGATCTGCGAGGACTTGTCGCCGTAGATCTTGTAGGTCAGCTTGTTCAGATAGGGCGCGTGGCCGAAGAACTTGGCCCCGCTCCGTCCCGCCGCGTAGTTCGGGTTCGGAACCAGCGTGACGATCGCCGCGGGCCCCGGCGAGAAGTCCTGGACCATGTACGGACCGCTGGTCGGGGTCGGCTTCTTCGTAAAGTAATTGGAGGTCGCCCAGTCCTTGAAGGCGATGCTCGACAGCGCTGACTTCGGCACCACCGTCACGGACGGGCCGAGGATCAGGTACGACGAGTAGATTCCGCTGGGCAGGTCAGCCGACAAACCGCAGTTGCCACTCTTGTTGGGACCCAAGTGCCAGATGACGGTCTGATCGTCCTTGACGTCCTGCGATGCGATGTGGTCGAAGCCGAGCGTGCTGGCTGCACCAACGTCGGGGTTGCAGATCGCGTCGACGGTGAACTTGACGTCGTTGGCGGTCAGCGGCGTGCCGTCCGACCACTTCAAGCCAGTCCTCAGCTTGATCGTGATGTCCATGTGGGTGCTGTCAATCTTCTTGACCATGCCGTTGTCGGTGGTCGGCACGTCGGTGACCAGGTCCGGGATCGGCTTGTTCTGCGAGTCAAACCCCCACAGGAGCGAGAAGACCGGCCCGGTGAGCACCTGCTGGGTCGTCTGGGCGGAGCTCGCCAGCACGTTCAGGTCCTGGACCGGCTCCCAATCCGAGTAGATCAGCTGCCCTCCCGCAGTGCCCTTGACGGGGTTATAGCTCGACGCCAACGTCTCCTTGGTCGCGGTACTCGTCGAGCTGCCGCAGGCGGAAACAAGAACAGCGACCCCAGCGATGAGCGTCGAAGCGCGCAACCATCGCAACTTGCCGATAGATTGATCCATATACGCGATTACCTCCCTTCCAGGCAAAGATGAGTGGTCCAGCGTTGATGTCTAGCGCCGAATCGCCGTAATCATGCATCAACCGGTGTCACTTCGTAAAGAAAAGGCCCCAAATATTAACCTCTATTAGACCAACGGCCTTTTCTGGTGCCCGCGGAGCCCGTTTTTACCAGCTGTTGGGGTCAGCGGCTGCCGCGGAATACTCCCGTGAATCGGCGTGATTTCCCATCGCCGCCCGGTAGAGACCCACGTATTTTTCCGCGGAGTTGGCCCAGCTCACGTCGGTCGACATGGCATTGGCCTGCAGCCTCCGCCAGAGCGACACCTGACGAAATGTCTCCAGGGCCCGGACCACCTGGGCGAACAGGTCCCAGTGGTCGTAGGCGGCGAAGACGAAGCCATTGCCCGTCTGTCGCACCGGGTCCCAGTCATCGATGGTGTCGGCCAGTCCGCCGGTGGCGCGCACAATGGGGATGGTCCCGTAGCGAAGGCTGATCAGCTGGCCGAGGCCGCACGGCTCGAAGCGCGAGGGCATCAGGAACATGTCCGAGCCGGCGTAGATATGCTGCGCCAGCACCGGTTTGAACCCGATCGTGGCGGAGACCTTCTGCGGGTTGTCGCGCGCGTTGGCCCGGAACAGTTCCTCGTATCGGGCATCGCCGGCACCGAGCACCACGAGCTGCAGGTTGAGCCGCATCAGCCCCCACATGATGTTGGCGATCAGGTCGAGGCCTTTCTGGTCGTACAGCCGGGAGATCAGGCCGATCACCGGGACCGCCGGATCTTGGGGAAGGCCGACTTCCTTCTGCAGCGCGAGCTTGTTCTCGACCTTCTTTTCGATGCTGCCGATGTCGTAGGGGGTAGCGAGCGACGCATCGGTCGAGGGGTTGAAGACGTCGTAGTCGATGCCGTTGATGATCCCGTGCAGCTTGCTGCGAAAGACGCTCAGCAGCGGGTCCATCTTTTCGCCGTACTCGGGCGTCAGGATCTCTTGCGCGTAGCGATTGCTCACGGTGTTGACGACATCGGAGAAGTAGAGCCCGCGGCCGAGCAGGTTCACGATATCGTCGAGTCCGGGCATACCGGGCTTGATCAGGCCCCACTGCTCCAGGTCCGCCAGGTGCAGCGCGCCGTAACCGAAGACACCCTGGAAGGCGAGGTTGTGAATGGTGAGGACTGTGGCGATGTCGGCGTAGAACGGATCACCGGCATAGAGCCGCGCCAGCATGTTGGGAATCACCGCCGTGTGCCAGTCGTTGACATGGATCACATCGGGGCGGAAGTCGAGCGGCCGGAGCATCTCCAGCGCGGCCCGGCTGAAATAGATGAAGCGCGCGTCGTCGTCCCAGAAGCCGTACATCCCGTCGCGGCCGAAGAACTGCGGGTTGTCGATGAAGTAGATCGGCACCTCGCCGGCGATGCGTCCCTCGAGCACGTCCGCGTTGACGGGTTGGTGCGCCAGCGGGACCCCGAGATTGCTGACGATGCGTCGCAATCCGTACTTCTCGACATCGATGCTGCCGTAGCGGGGCATGACGACGCGGACGTCGTGACCCATCGCCTTCAGCGCTTTGGGTAGCGCGCCGGCGACATCGGCCAGGCCACCCACCTTGGCGAAGGGGGCGACTTCGGCCGCGACCAGCAGAATCTTGAGCGGCTGGTGGTGGCGCCCACGGAAGACGTCGCCCGGCACGCGCACCGGGATCGAGCCGGTGGGAGGGAGCTGTTCCACGGCCTTGCCCCCCTCGTGGGCGACCGCCACCATTTCGACCGTCTCGCCGGGGTCGTGCCCGAGCGCGTCGAAGGGCACCGCAAAGGCGACCGCATCACCACCGGTGGCCCGCCCGGCCCAGCGCGGCTGCCCGAGGTGCGCATCAGCCGCCACCGCGCGCAACTCCAACTCGAGGTCTGAACCGCTGGGCCGCGCCGTCAAGCGAAACGCGGGATCGAAACCGAAGTTGCCGTCGCTCCGCCGCGTCGGGCTGCCGGAAAAGAAGATCTCGAGCTCGACCGGTCGCGGCCGATCGGCAGGGAGCAAATCGAATCGCAAGTAGAGGTTGTGGTCGTCGTGGCCGAACCAGATCCGCCGCACCGCCCCCTTCGGGGGGTGCATCGCCCCGAAGAGCGCGCTGACGTCCACGTACCCACCGGCCTCCCACTCCTCCTGATCCACCTGGCCGTTGAGTTTGGGCGTGATCTTGCGATGGGGCCGCTTCGAGGCCGATCCCCCGGCTTCTTTGGCGATGGGCTGATAGAGGTTGGCTGGGGGCGGCCGCCTCAGCGACATATAGATGTTGCGTAGATGGAGCCGAAACAGGCTGTCCCAGATCTGGTCCATCCCCGAGTCATGCGACCGGCCGAACCACCAGAACCAGTCGCTTCCCTCGGCGATCAGCGCCTCGCGGCGCGCCGACGCGAGCGACTCGGGCTCATCCGCTTGGCGCTCACGGTCGCTGAGAAAATCCCGCGCCTCGGCCAGCAGGTCCCAGGCCACGTTGTGCTCCTCGTCGCCGACCCAGGTATCGAAGTTCGCGTTGATCCAGGAGCCCGGATGAATGCGGGACAACGAGCCGTCGGCGGGAAAGGCCCCGAGGAATTCCGAAACCGTCACCGCTTTCAGCTCAGGCTCATGCGTCAGCCGGCTGTAGAGCGAATGAAGGAACGGGTTGCCGTTGGTCTCGTACGAATCCCAGCAGTTTTCGCCGTCCAGGGCGATCACCGCCAGGAACGGCGTGTCCTCCTGCTGCTGCTGGATCGCCCGAAGCCGGTCGACGAGGTCCGCGGCTGCCTGATCGGCGGGCGCATTCTGGTACTCGAAGCCAATCGCGTTCGAGAGCCGGGCGTCGCGGAAGAGGAGATGAATCGGCGGGCCGTTGCCCTGCACGCGGTATGGCGTGTAGAGCAGGTCGGCCTGCGTCACCTGCCCCTGCGCATCCCGCGTAATGGGGCTCGGGAGTGACCGGGAGAGGACGCCCTCGTCACTGAGCATCCAGTCGAGGGCGTGATCGGCCGCCAACCGCACGGCGTCGTCGGAGATGGCGGCTTCCGGCGGCCAGATCCCGCGCGGCCGGCGGCCGAAGCTGCGGGTATGCGCCTCGATGCCGAGGCGTAGCTGTTCGGCGGCGTCGTCGAGATGCTTGAACGGCCGCCGTGGCATCGCCAAGTCGGGTCGTGCCACGCGCGCAATTCCAAGGTCGGCGAGCAGCGGCAGGATGGGATGGTAGTAGGGGCTGGTGATCAGCTCCGCCTGCCCGCGCTCCTGCAGCTCGCGATATTTGGGCAGCACCTTGCGCAGCAAGTCGAAGTGGACCCGCAGGACGGGCTCCATGTCGGCGTCGGAAAAGAACCGCCCCTGGCGGACCAGCTCGGCAATCTCCGGGTCACGCTCCATCACCTCGGGACCGATCCATGAAAGGTTGAACCAGACGAGCAAATCGCGGAGCTCGGCGTCGGAGAACAGCGTCGCCATGCCATCGTTGGAGGCGCGCGACCAGGCCTGCTCCCGTTTGCGCACGAGTTCCAGGTAGCGCGGATACTGACGGACACGCCGGATCTGGCTCGACTCGGTCATCCATCGCGCAATGAAGGCGCGCTCGTCGCCGGTGAGCGTCGAGACCGGGCGACGGGCGAGGTCCAGGTAGACGTCCTGGAAACCACCGTCGACATAATCCTGGAGCTGCGTCACCAGCGCCGGCACCAGGTTGAAGGTCTGCTTGATGGCCGGGTAATCGTCGAGGAGGGCCGGCATCTTGTAGTAGTCCTTGGCGGCGCGCAGCCGAACCCATGGCAGCAGGAAACTGTTGGTCAGGTCATCCTTGTAATAGGGCTGGTGCATGTGCCAGACGAAGGCCACATGCAGGGGGCGCGTCACGGGGAAAGAGTCTAGCTAACCGACCGCTTTTTTCAGCGGTTCCGGCATGACCATGTGGTAGACGTAGCGCAGATGCGGTGAGTACTCGATGGTGATGCGGTCACCCGGCCGCAGCGTATCGAAGGTCGTACGGTTGACACGGAACGCCTCGGCCCAAAGCCTTTTGGTCATCACGCGATCGCCGCCCTGAACGGCGATGCGGTAGGTCCGGCCGAAGAGGCCCACGTCGCGGCGCATGCCGACCACCACGCCGACCATGGAGCATCGCCGGGCGGCAAGGTCGAGACCGCTTCGGACGAGCACGATGACGCCTACCGGCACGACGGTGCCAGACGCCCCCAGGGTGAAGAGCATCAGGTAGACGAGCCAGCGCGCCACGGGGTGGATGATGGCCTCCGCCAGCTCGGGCCCGACAAAGTAGAGCGCCAGCAACCCAAGGACGATGGAGACAAAACCGAGCGCGGCCGTCATCAGGGGTGGCTCGCCACGGCAAATGGACCACAGGTGCCACTTCACGCGCGGCCGCATCGGGCGGCCGTCGGGGCCGACGGCGATCATCAGTTGACCCCAGGGCATGGACCCGCCGACGAGCCGCAACAGGAGCAGCACGCCGATGGCCACAGCGACCACGGCCGGAAGCGGCGGCACAGGCAAGGAAGGCACCCCTGCGGTATAACCCGGGCGCGCTGGCCGACCTTGCAGCCCGCCGAATACGGATCGTATTCGCCCTTGTGCGGGCAGGGTAGCGGCTAGAGCGCGGGCGGCCCGGTACGGGCGTTCGTGTACTGGCGGACCTCGTCCAGCAGCGTTGGCAAGGGATCGGTCTTCAGGAAGTACTCGTCGCAGCGCGCCGTTTTGGCCTCCTAGGGGGTCGCCATCCCGGCGACGTAAACGATCACCGTGATGTCCGTAGCTCTCGACGCAATGCCACCGCCCGAGTGCGCGATGGGCCGCTGGACGGCGCGTTAGCGCGTTTCAGTCACTGTGTAACTTGAAATTAGACGTACTCGTCCATCGCGCGCAGGAAGTTGACGTAGACGCGCTGCTGCTCACGAAGGATGCCCAGGCCGCCGAGCTCCCACCATTCATCGGGAGTGAAGTAGGCCGAAACCTCCGCCTGGGCGCCGGCCTTGGAAAACCACTGGATCAGGTGAAGGTTGTCGGACTGAAGTAACCACATGGCGATGTCGATCAGGTGTGGATGCTTGGTCAGCTTCGCCTTGTTGTAGATGTGGTGCATCAGCCGGAAGATGCCCTGTTGCGCCTCGTTGCCCAGGAAGAAGTCCATGCCACCGTCTCCGGCCCATGTACATCCGTACTCGGGAAGCGGCATCTCGTGTGCATCCTTGAAGGTGGCGATCGCCTCCGACGGCGACAGGTAGCGCATCTTGTTCTTCACGAAATCGGCGTGGAGCGCGTGCATGAAAGGGAAGATGCCCGAGTCGGCCCGGTGGTGCTCGCCGAACGTCTCGAAGTCCCAGGCGAGAAAGACGAACTCGCCCATTGCCTGCCGCACCCAGGTCGCGTAGGTATCGGCCATCAGCGGCCATCCATTCCACTGGCGGTTGCTGAAGCGGTAGCCGACATCGTCGCTCAGCTCGTAATGGC
>Ga0209220_1000727_pt1 | contig 10045 bp, 8 predicted proteins | sample BlaSpr_A8_OM3_M3_FD_187984 | JGI IMG/M metagenome (GOLD analysis project Ga0209220, IMG submission 187984) | Forest soil microbial communities from Thunder Bay, Ontario, Canada - Black Spruce, Ontario site 2_A8_OM3_M3 (SPAdes) (version 2) | ecosystem: Environmental > Terrestrial > Soil > Boreal... | reverse complement strand
TACGAAGCGGCTACTCTCCCGCACCGTGGCGATCCCTGGATCTCGGCCGGGATTGTCAAAGCATTTGCCGACGGTGTCATCGAGACAGGGACGGCGGCGATGCTGGCGCCGTACGAGGGCATGGTCACAACTGATGAGGGCGCGCGCGGCTACCCGCAGTGGGAGCCCGGCGAGCTGGCAGCAGCGGTGGGCGTCACCGACCGCCACGGTTGGCAGATCCAGGTGCACGCGATCGGCGACGGGGCCGTCCGGACTGCGCTCGACGCCTACGAGCAGGCTGCCGCCGTCAACGGACCGCGCGATCGCCGGCACCGGATCGAGCACATCGAGACCATAGACCCGGACGACATCGCGCGCTTCGCCGGACTTGGTGTCGTCGCCAGCATGCAGCCCTATCACGCCGACCCCGAGCCCGCCCAGCTCAATTCCTACCAATCGAAGATTGGCCCTGCGCGTGCCTCGCGCGGCTGGCCATGGAGCTCGATCCGGCGGGCTGGCGGGCGCCTGGCCTTCGGGTCGGACTGGCCGATCGTCTCGTTCGATCCGTTCCTGGGGCTCAACGCTGCGGTTAATCGCACCACCAGGGACGGCCGCCCCAGCGGTGGCTGGCTACCGCACGAGCGGCTACCGCTGGCGGACGCGCTTGCAGGCTACACGTCAGGAAGCGCCTGGGCGGAGCACGCCGAGAGGATAAAGGGCAGGCTCGACCCGGGCATGCTCGCCGATGTCGTCGTGTTGGACCGGGATCTGTTCGCGATTCCGCCGCACGAGATCGTGAGCGCGTCCGTCCAGGCCACCATCGTGGCCGGCCGGCTCGTCTACGACAAGAACTCTGAGACGAGCCGCTGAAAGTGGTAGACGCCGTTCTCGCGCTTCGCGTTAAAGCGGCCGCGGTCGTAGGAGCGGGACTTCAGCCCGCGCTGGACGTGCTCGCACAGCGCGATGTCCTCCTGCTGGATCTGGTCCGAGAACGCGATCGTTTGCTGCATCGACTCCCACCCTGGGCCGGTGCCCGGCTGCGCGAAGAACCATTCGAAGACCGTCAGCGTCTTGTCGACGCCCATCGGCAGGATCAGGTTCGAGCTCATGTTGTCCTGGTAGATGTTGAACATCGTGTTGGGGAAGACCCAGTAGTAGAGGGCGCTCTCCTCGCTTCCGGGCCGCCGGATGTAGCGCCGGTCGCGACCAACCTCCTCCCCGGGCTTCAGCTCCCGGATGGGAGCGTGCTGCTTCGAGTAGTAGCGGAAGGTCTCAACGCGGTAAGCATCGTAGTCCAGTTCCTTAAACAATCCCGGGTGGGCGATCGGCAGATGATACCCCTCCAGGTAGTTGTCGACATACACCTTCCAGTTGCAGTCGATGACGTAATCGCGCCGCTCCACCAACTGCATCTTTTCGACGTCATAGCCGGCGGCAGAGACTTCCTGTGGGATGGCACCGAGGACATCGCCTAGCGAGGGCGCTTCAGTGTCGAGATTCGCGAAGATGAACGGCCCCCACTGGTCGACCCGGATCGGAACCAGCCCGAAGTCCGCCTTGTCGAAGTTCTCGGTCCCCTCCATCTCCCGAGCGACCTGCAAGCGTCCGTCGAGGCCGTAGGTCCAGCCATGGTACGGACACTGGAGACTGCGCCGGTTGCCCCTGGCGACGACCACCTGGGCCGCCCGGTGCCGGCAGACGTTGTAGAAGCCGCGAAGCTTCCCGTCGACGCTGCGAGTGATCAGGATCGGCTCGTCGAGGATGGTGGCCGGCTTCAGATCACCGGCCCGGGACAGCTCGTCAGCGCGCGCGACCAGCTGCCAGGTCCGAGCGAAAATCCGGTCTCGCTCGCGTTCATAGATGGACGGATCGATGTACGCACTGGCCGGCAATGTGAAAGCGCGGGCGAGATCCTCGCCCGCGCTCACCGATCGACCCCGCGTTACCGACACGCGATGCAGTCTACGCCCGGGTTACTCCAGCCAGGTCGCGACGGTCGGCTGTCGTCCCCTCTTCAGGCCAGCGATCATGCACGGCATGGCCGCGTCCCATGGCATAGAAAATCACGGCGATCACGAGCATGACCGCCGTCGCGCCGAAGACCGTAAGCTCGTACTGTCCTCGGTCGATGTTCACGCCGCCGACGGAAACCGCTCCGGTCACTTTGTCGGAGAACAGGTTTGGCCAGAGCGAGAAGATGGTGGCCGCCACCACGTAGGCCTCGCAAAGGAGCATGGTGACCCAGGCGCCGATGACGCCGCCGCCAACGCGATAGGGCCGGCGCGCGTTCGGGTACTTGCGCCGCAGTACGACCAACGCCGGGAAGACGAGCACGTACGAGAAGGTCGTGGTCGAGATCACGAGGCCCAGCACGATCGTGAAGAAGTTCTTCAGGCTGCCACCGGTGATCAAGAAGTTCGCGGCCAGGAAGACGCTTGACAGAATGCCGGACAGCACGTTGACCCGGACCGGGGTCCCGAACCGCTGGTTGAACGTACCCATGGCGCGCGGACCAGAGCCCGCGAGGGCCCCGATCGCCATAAGACGGTCGGATCCCATCAGCCAGACCACGCCGCTGGAAAGGAGCGCAAACACCACGCCGGCGCCGACGATGCCGTTGAGGATGTTGGCGGTGTCGCTTCCAAGGGCGCTACTGACCACCGTTTGGTAACCGGCAACGAAGCCGCTAACGTTGACGATGTCCTTGCCAGTGAGGACCAGGATGACGCCGATGATCGGGACGGCATAACCCAGCGCGCTGATGACCCCGGCGAGGGTCACAGCCCGCGGGATATCCCGCTGTGGATTGTCGATCTCTTCGCTGGCATTACTCTGCAGCTCGAAACCGACCCACTGGAACACCAGGACGCCGATGACACCGACGAATGCGGGGCCCAGGCCGTCGAACATTCCGCCCAGGCTGCCCTTGAATCCGTGCTGCGCCCCCGAAACGAGCACGAGCACGGCAAAGAGCGCGAAGAGCGCGAGCTTGACGATGGCGCCCAGGTTGGGCACCCACTTCATGGAGCGCAGCGACAGGATATTCATCGTCACCGCGACCCAGATGAACGCCAACCCGACGATGATCGAGAGACCGGTATTGTTGCCGATCTTCGTCCCCCAAAGCAGGTCCATGCCGGCGATGGCGGTTGCCGCCAGCGTGCCGCCCAGCCAGATCGGGTTGCTGAGCCAGTAGAGAACGGCGGTGATCGAACCCGCCAGGTGGCCGAACGCGAGTCGGACCCATTCGTAGGGGCCACCCTCCACCGGGAAGGTCGTTCCCAGCTCCGCCGTCAATAAGCCGTACGGAATCAAGAAGGTCGCCGCCGACACGACGAGCCAGAAGATGGCCTGGGAACCGTATGAGGACGCCTGCCCGATGGTGTCGATGGCGAGAATCGCGCAGACCGTGAAAAAGATCATGTCGAAGCGGAAGAGGGACTTGCGAAGCTTGCGTTTTTCGGCGAGGACGTTCGGTTCAGTCTCTAAGACCGCCAATGCTTACCTCCCTACGTGTTTGACCCTCGGCTGGGCCTGAAGCGCAATTTGGACCTGCCCTGAACGGTTGTCAAGGGACCGTTGGCGCACCCGAGCGCGGCTATACTCCCGGCGGATGCCGGCTGAGTACGACGCGATCATCGTCGGCGGCGGTCACAACGGCCTGGCCACGGCCGCCTACCTGGGTCGCGCCGGCCTGAAAATGCTGGTCTTGGAGCGCCGGGGCGTCCTGGGCGGCGCCGCGGTCAGCGAGCACCCCTGGCCGGGCTACACCGTCTCCACGCTGTCCTACGTGCTTTCACTGATGCCCCCCGAAGTCATCCGCGAGCTCGAGCTTCGCCGCCACGGGCTGACGCTCTACCCGCTGGCGGCTGACTACTATGTGCCCTTTCCGGACGGCTCCCACCTGCTCCTGACGAAGGATGCGGCACAAGCAAAGGCGGAAATCAGCAAGTTCTCGAGGAAGGACGCGGAGACCTGGCCCGACTTCAGCGCCTACCTAGCGAAGATCGCGCGCCTCGTCCGCCCGTTGCTCTTGATGACCCCGCCCCACGTCGGGGCCAAGACGCCCTCGGACTTACTCGAGTTGGCGCGCTTCGCCTGGAAGCTCAAAGGGCTCGACGTGCAAGGCACCAGCGACTTCGTCAAGGTGTTGACGCTGTCCGTCGCCGAGCTCCTCGACGAGTGGTTCGAGTCGCCCCAGGTGAAGGCGGCTCGATGCGTTTCCGGCGCGATCGGCACCTACGGGGGACCGTACACGCCGGGAACGGCCTACGTGCTGCTGCACCACTACATCGGCGAGGTCGACGGCCAGATGGCGGAGTGGGCCTTCGTGCGGGGTGGCACCGGAGCCGTATCGGAGGCCATCGCCGCGGACGCGCGCGAGCACGGCGCCGACATCCGCACCGGGGCCCGCGTCGGGCGCATCCTCGTCCAAGGCGGCCGCGCGGTGGGCGTGGCACTGACCGACGGAACCGAGCTGCGCGCGAAGGCGGTGATCTCCAACGCGCACCCCAAGATCACGTTCTGCGAGCTGGTTGACACGAACGAATTGCCCTCGGACTTTGTGCGGGCCATCGATCGCTACAAGACGCGATCCGGGACGGTGAAGGTCAACCTGGCGCTGGGGGAGCTGCCGCAGTTCGTCGGACTCGCCCCGGAGGACTCCATGACGGCGGCGCGCTCCTTTATTCAGCTCTGCGATTCCATGGAGTACCTGGAGCGGGCCTTCGACGACGCGAAGTATGGCAAGGCCTCCGCCGCACCCTACTCCGACGGCGTGCTGCCCACCCTGGTCGACGATTCACTCGCGCCGGTCGGCAAACACCTCATGAGCTGCTTTACGCAGTATGTCCCGGCGAGCTGGTCGCAGGCACCGCATCGCCAGGAGTTGGAAGCGTACGCCGACCGGGTGGTCGCCGGCTATGAACGTTTCGCCGACAACCTGCCGGGCGCGATCGAGCATCGCCAGGTGATCGGGCCGTATGACATGGAGCAGGAGTACGGACTGGTGGGGGGCAACATCATGCACGGCGACCTCACGCTCGACCAGCTCTTTTCCTGGCGCCCCGTAGCCGGCTATGCCGACTACCGGACACCCATCAAGAGTCTCTATCTGTGTGGCTCCGGCACGCATCCCGGCGGCGGGATCAGCGGCATCAACGGCCGAAACGCCTCGCGCGAGATTCTCAAAGACCTTAAGCGCAGGCGCTAGGGTAGATAAATGGCAGATACTCCCAACCTCGACGCGCAGCTTGGCGGCCCGCAATACATGGGTCCGGCCACGTTCATGAAGGTCAGCGCGCTGACGGAGCCGCGAGAGCTCGACCAATCGCGGCCGGACATCGCGATCGTCGGCGCCCCCTGGGACGGCGGGACGACCTACCGGCCCGGCGCGCGGTTTGGCCCTCGGGCGGTGCGAGTCGCCAACTACCAGCCGCCCACCTGGCACCTTGATCTGCAGGTCGCGCCGTTCGATGTCTTGAAGGTCATCGACTACGGCGACGCGGCGTGCTACCCGGGCCTGAGCGAACCGGCGCACGAGGCGATCCGGGCGCGCGTGGCCGAGGTCGCCTCACGGAAGATCGTGCCGATCGTCATCGGCGGCGATCATTCCATCACCTATCCGTCCGCCACCGCGGTCGCCGACGCGTACGGCCGCGGCAAGGTCGGCATGGTCCATTTCGACGCCCATGCCGACACCGGGAACAGCACCTGGGGCGACCTGGCCTCGCACGCGACCCCGATGCGTCGCCTGATCGAGTCCGGTGCGATCCCCGGTCGGAACTTCGTCCAGATCGGGCTGCGCGGCTACTGGCCGGAGCGCGAGACGTTTGAGTGGATGACGGCCCAGGGCATGCGCTGGCACCTCATGGGCGAATTGCTCGACCGCGGCGTCGAGACCGTGATCGGGCAGGGCATCCAGGAGGCGCTCGACGGTCCGGAGTTCATCTACCTCTCGGTCGATATCGACGTCCTCGATCCGGGCTTCGCCCCGGGAACGGGAACGCCCGAGCCCGGCGGGATGCAGCCGGCTGACCTGTTACGAGCCGTCCGAAATATCAGCCTGCGGACGAAATTGGTCGGAATGGACGTGGTCGAGGTCGCGCCGCCGTACGATCATGCGGAGATCACGGCTCAGAATGCCAACCGCTGCATACTAGAGGCGATTTCCGCCCTGGCCGTGAAGAAATCTCGAGGAGGGACGCTGTGAGCACTGTTGCCGAGCCGATCGCCACCCAGCGCGTCGTGGAACTGATCGCCAGGGAGGAGGAGCGGTTTCGTTCCAAGCGCCATCGGTCCGACGAGCTCTGGAAGCAGGCGAAGGAGTTCATCCCGCGGGGCGTGCCCTCATCTTTCCAGGACGCCGCGCCCCAGCCGGTCTTCGTCGATCACGGCAAAGGCAGCCGAGTCTGGGACGTCGATGGCAACGAGTACGTCGATTTTCACAATGGCTTCGGCGTCATGGTCGTCGGGCATGCCCACCCCTTGATCGTCAAGGCGATCAGCGAGCGTGCCGCCCTGGGTACGCATTTCGCGCAGCCCGTCGCCGACGACGCCGTTGTCGCCGAGGAGCTATCCCGTCGCTTCAAGCAGCCCCAGTGGCGCTTTACCAACAGCGGCACCGAATCGACGCTCGACGCCGTCCGGCTGGCGCGGGGGTTTACGGGCCGCGACCGTTTGATCAAGATCGAGGCCAGCTACCACGGACACCACGATGCGCTGCTGGTCTCCGTCGAGCCGTCGCCGGACCTGATGGGTCCGGCCGACGCTCCCATATCGGTCCCCTACAGCGCCGGCACGCCGCAGGCGGTCGTTGACCTTACGACCGTTGTCCCCTTCAACGACCTCGCGATCCTCGAGCGGACGCTGGATCGGCATCGCGGCGAAGTGGCCGCCATCATCGTCGAGCCGGTGATGATGAACATCGGCATCGTCCTCCCCGACGAGGGCTACCTGGCCGGCGTGCTCGAGCTCGCGCACCGCCATGGCGCGCTGCTGATCTTCGATGAGGTCAAGACCGGCGCGACCATCGCTGCCGGCGGGGCGACCGAGCGATTCGGTGTGACGCCCGACCTGGTGGCGCTGGCCAAGGCGATCGGCGGCGGAGTGCCCTGCGGCGCGGTCGGCGGCCGGGCGGACGTGATGGGGACGATCGACGCGCACAAAGTGGCCCAAATCGGCACCTTCAACGGCAACCCACTGACCATCGCGGCGTCGAAGACGACCTTGCTCTCCGTTCTTACACCTGCGGCATACGCGCATTTCGATGCGCTCGCCGAAGCGCTCGAGGGCGGATTGCGCAAGGTGATGAACGATTACCAGCTGCCCTTCCACCCGATCACGCTGGCGGCGCGCGGCTGCGTGACGTATCGCAAGGAACGGGTCCGCAATTACCGAGACTACCTCACGATCGACAAGAAGTATGCCTACCTGTCATGGCTCTACCAGTGCAATCGAGGTGTGTTGATGGCGCCGGGCGCCGAAGAGAACTGGACGCTCTCGGTGCAGCACTCGGAGGAGGATGTCCTGCGCTATGTCCGCAACTTCGAGGAGATGGCGAAAGACCTTACCGCTTGATCTACAGGCTGAGCCCGACCCCGGCCACGAGGCCAACGGTCATGAACGGGAGCACGATCGGCGGATTCGTCTCGAAGGGAATTAGCGCAAGGGTGGCTACCATCACGCCGAGGCATGCACCGAGGAAGGCGCGTTGGGCCGGCCGATTCCACTCGCGGGCCGCCGCGACACCGAGGGCTGCCGCCAGCAGCGGTACCGGAAAGAGGAACATGGAGTACATCCCAAACACGGTGCCAAGCCCGGTCCAGAGGAGGCTGGCGGCCGTCACCCCCAGCAACGGATAAGCAAGCAGCCTCGGCATTGGCCGGATCCGAAACGTGCGCATAGTTCCAGAACGGGTTATGCGACCGGAACTCGCGTCAGGTAGTCGAAGATCAGCTGCGACCAGGACTCCATGTCCAGGTAATAGCTGCGCATCGCATCGAGCGGCAGGAGCGCGCCTGCCAGCTTGTCGACCTCGCGGATCGAGATCTCGGGTCGGTCGCCCTCCACCAGGAAGATGAGCCCCACATGCACCCGGCCGACCGGCGTCGTCTGGTCGTTGATCGCACCCAGCAGCCGGGTTGAGAAGTGGCCGGTGTAGACGACCTCCTCTTCCCACTCGCGACGCAGCCCGGCGTCGATCGGGTCGGCGGCGCCGGCGACATCCTCCGGATTGATGTGGCCGCCCACACCCAGCGAATAGAGGTGGCGTAGCCGCCGCTCGCTCGAGCGGCGCAGCCGGTGCGTCAGGAAGTAGCGGTCGTCATGGCGAAAGACGACGTAGGGGATGATCTGCGGGTCGGCCGGGTCCTCCTCGACCTCGCGGCGCGGACGGAACCGGTAGTTGGCGCGCACCCGCGCGAGCAAGTCGTCCAGGCCGGTCGCCCGAAAGCCCGTCCACTCGCTGCCGGCAAACAGCGTGTCCCTGGAAACGACAAGGACATCCTCGCGCGCGCCCACAGACTGAGTCTAGCGGTGCGTCTCGCTGTTGGCGTTGGTATCGATCTGATGGTCGCGACGGTCGCCGTCGTCGGTCGGCGTCGGTTTCGGCGTCGGCTTTGACGTCACCTGCGGCGTCGCTTCTGGCGTGGCCTGCTCGCCGACAACGAGCACGGGCGCCGCGACGCTGTCTTGATGCTCGATGCGATCGAGCTCGTCGCCGGCCGCAGTGACCAGCTGCTTGATGCCCGCGACGTCGTCGTTGCGATTCGCATTCACCCGCTCGACGGCATCGAGGTTCGCGCGCAACGCGAGCAGCGCATCTTTGGTGGCCTGTGGGTTGGCCGGATTCTTGAGCGACGCCGCCGCGCCGTCGACGATGATCGTAAAGGCGCGCAGGCTCTTCTCGGCGAGACGCGGCTTGTGGTTGGCCGCCATCGCCTGTGCTTCTCGCAGACGCTCGTTGGCAAGTTGGAGTTGCACGGTCAGCCGCTCATTCGCCGGCGTCAGGGCCAGGCGTACATGCTCTTCGATTTGCTTGACCGGGTACAGCGGGTTATCGGGAAGCGCAGACGGCGCGGCGAAGGCGGATCCCGCGACCGCGACCAGGGCAACCGCCGCCGCAGCGAAAGCCACGCCCAGCCGCCGGTAGGCGGCAAAGGTCGGGATGCGCAGCGTGCGGCGCTGAGGCAACTGGGCCTGGAGCTTCAGCCAGAAGGGTGCGACCGCGACCGGCGGGGCGGGTGGGAGCGTCACCAGTAGAAGGTTGAGCTCGCGCACTTCGCGCAGCTCGGCAGCGCAGGCCGCACAGCCGGTGATGTGCCCGTCGATGCGACGGCGTTCGTCGGCGGCCAGCATGCCGTCGGCATACGGGATCAGCCAATCGCGCGTCGTTGCATGACTCAACATCTGGATAGCAACCTCTGTCTCGTAAAACGGACTGAATTCACGCCGTATTCGCCTCCTCGCCGCGCACCAGGTCCCCGAGGCGTTCGCGGAGCAGCCGCTTGGCACCGTTCAATCTCGACATGACGGTCCCCAGCGGGATATCGAGCGTCTTCGCGATCTCGTCGTAGCTGAGCTCGCCGAAGGCCTGCAGGGCGATCGTGTCACGGTAGTGTGACGGCAGGCTGGCGATTGCCTGACGGACGGCCCGCTGCAGGTCGTGCCGGGTTGCCACGTCCACCGGATCCGACTCGCGACTGGCCGGCGGTTGCTCCATGTCATCGAGGGAAACCACCGGACGGCGACGGCGCAGCGCATCGGTGACGGCGTTGGCCGCGACCCGGTGCAGCCAGTGTTTGAAGGGCTTCTCGTGGCGGTAGCCGGGAAGCGCCTTGTAGACCTTGAGGAAGACCTCCTGGGCGACGTCCTCGGCCAGGCTGAGTTCGCCCAGGGCCCGGAAGGCAACGTTGATCACCAGCCGGTGGTGACGGATCACGAGCTGGCGGAAGGCCTCCTGGTCCCCGGCCGCACTCCGATCGATCAACCGGCGTTCTTCGGCATCCCCCTCGATCGAGGGAGCATCTTCGGCCCTGGCCATCTCCCGACGGTGTGACGCCAGCCG
>Ga0209220_1000725_pt1 | contig 10058 bp, 12 predicted proteins | sample BlaSpr_A8_OM3_M3_FD_187984 | JGI IMG/M metagenome (GOLD analysis project Ga0209220, IMG submission 187984) | Forest soil microbial communities from Thunder Bay, Ontario, Canada - Black Spruce, Ontario site 2_A8_OM3_M3 (SPAdes) (version 2) | ecosystem: Environmental > Terrestrial > Soil > Boreal... | reverse complement strand
GTATCCTCAGGTTTTTCGTCGTTGATTCCCAAATACCACTTGCCGTATTCCACAAAACCGTGGAGGCGAATGAATTCATTTTCCTCCTGTGCGGACGGCCGGTGCTCGCTCCATGCATCGCGTTCGTCGAATACAAATTTTCCTTCGTTGATGAGTTCTCTGGCGTGCTCATACGCTCGTCGGTTAAGCATCACGGCCATGGATGTTCTCCTCTTCAAGTCGTTATGCATCCTGTTTTTAAGTCTGCATCCAGTATCGGCGTGCCGGTTTGCCAAGGGCAGCAGGCCCTTTAACAGACAGAGCAGCGCGCCCATTGCCATGACGGCGATCAATTTCCGGATCGCTTTTGCGGATTGCCGAATTCGATGACGACAAGCCAATCATTGACGAACGCCAATGCCAAGTGCGTACCAAGTGGCTACATTCAGGGCCGCTGCGGGCTGAGCGTCCGGAATTTCATCAAATGCCGGACGCTCGATATTCACGGAAACGAAGCAGTGGAGGTCGTGATGAGAAAAGTTTTAATCCCACTCGCGGTTGGTGCAACGGTCGCAATCGGTGCGATTGCGAGCCCGACGACGGCAGACGCTCGATGGCGTCATGGCTTTCCCGTCGCCCCCGTCGTTGGCGGCTTGGCGGCAGGAGCCATCCTTGGCGCCGCGCTCGCAGCACCAAGGCCCTATTACGCTTACGCCTACGACCCCGTCTATTTCGGGCCGCGATGTTACATCCGGCGTGAACGCTTCTGGGACGGATGGGGTTGGCATGTTCGCCGCGTAGAGGATTGCTACTGACGCGGCGCGGGTCCGGCGCGCCATTCAGGTCGCGCAAGAGGCGGCCGTCTTAGTCGCCGTGTTCCGACACGGAACTTCGAAAAGTTGCCGGTCGCCCTCGGCCACGATGATTGCAGCATGCGTCGGTTCGCCACCCCGCACTAGCTCGAGAGCGATCCGCCTGGCATGCTGCAAGGCCAAGGAAGCATCCGCAAGCATCTCGCCGGCTTCGTCCTTGAATATCGATGATCGGGCAAGAGCATGGGCGATTGTGGAACGGTACCGGAACAATCGCGATGGCCCGGTTTTGTTCCCAAGAGGCGAGTGAGCAGCTCTGGCCGTCCGTCGCGGCATCGCGATCAATGAGCGGCTTCGTACGTTGACCGCCATCAATGCCCACGACAGCGCGGACCTCGACAATGCTTCCCTGAGGGCTTCACGTCAGTCACGGGAGCGTTTCGATGATCAAGGACATTATCGTCAATCTCGAGCACCGGATCTCGCGCGATCCGGCCCGCGATTTTGCCGTCACTATTGCGGAGAGCTTTGACGCACATGTCGCCGGAGTTGCTTTCGCATATGCGCCGGATTTTCCGGGCTACGCGATGCTGCAAATTCCACCCGAAATTGTGGCCCAGATGACTGCTGAAAGCGAGAAGGCCGCTTTGGCCGCGATAGAACGCTTCGATGCCGCTGCCAGGCGCAGCCTGGTTGCCGCGGAGCACCGTCTGCTCAAGACGATAGGGGCGTCCGCGCCCCTGATCCTGTCGATGCTCGCCCGCCGTTTCGATCTCAGCGTTTTCATGCAATCCGAGCCAGCTGGCGTGGACAACGATGACATGATCGAAGCTTCGCTATTCGAGTCCGGGCGTCCGCTTATCGTGGTGCCGTACATCCAGAAAGAGGGGCTAAAGCTCGACCATGTGGTGTGTTGCTGGGACGGCAGCCGCGCAGCGGCACGCGCCATCAACGATGGATTGCCGCTATTGGTCAAGGCGACGATGGTCGACCTGCTGATCGTGGTGAACGAAAAGACCAAGAGCGGCCAGAACGAAATTCGCGGCGCCGAAATCGCGAAACATCTCGCGCGCCATGACGTCAAGGTTCAGATTGTAACAGTCCCGGCGGCCGACATCGACGTCAGCAATGCTATCCTGTCCTATGTCGCCGACGTTTCCGGAACGCTGATCGTGATGGGTGGCTACGGCCATGCCAAGCTGCGCGAGGTCATTCTGGGAGGGGTGACCCGCGATATGCTGAAGTCGATGACCGTCCCGGTGTTCATGTCGCATTGACTAGGCAACCAGCCTCGAGTCAGGAGCCACAACCATGCGGCCCGGTTTGTACGCATTCGCTGCCGCCGCCAGCTTCCTTGGCGCGGCGATCTATATCGGTCTGGTCGAGCAGCCTGCCCGGCTTAGACTAGGCAGCCGTGCGATGATCAAGGAATGGACATTGAGCAACCGGCGAGGCACGCTGTTGTTGTCGGTTTTTGCCGTCGTCTCGGCAATTCTCGCTTACATCCAATTCAGGTCCAATGGCGACGTACGCTGGCTCATTGGCGGCGCCACGATCCTGGCGAGCTGGCCATACGCCTATTTTGTGATGGTGCCGGTGAACGTCTGGCTCTGCGCCATTTCGCCGGGAAGAGCGGTCTCGCCCGTGCGCGAACTGATCCGGGACTGGGGGCTGCTGGAATGGGGTCACGCCCTGATCGGGTTTGCCGCCGTATGCGCCTTCGCGTGGGCGCTCGAGCAGCCGGCGTGATTGATGGCTGTCAATGCTGGTGCGCGGCGCTTCGGCCAATATCGCAATAAGGACCGAATGAACGTATCTGCGCCGGCGCGGAGCGAGGGACCGATGCTTCACATCGATATTCCGACCCTGGCGGAGTTCAAGGCCCTTGCGCAGATCAAGGGCGAAACTTGCGTTTCACTGTATCTCCCGACCTCTCCCCTGGGCGGTAGCGCCCGGACTAATCGCACCGCCTTCAAGGACATCGCGAAGGAAGCACTGTCGCAGTTGAAGGAAGCCGGTACCGACAAGAAAAAAATCAGCGTTTTCGAAGAGCGGTTCGAGCATCTCGCGGGTGCTGAACATGACGTTCAGGACGACGACAAGATCCGAAAGCTCCAGCGCGCAAAACCAGATCCGGTCGAGTCGTTCTGGCACTATCAGGCGAACGGGTTGGCGGTGCTCGCCACCCCCAGCATGATGCGAACGTTCCGCCTTCCTAACCGGCCAAGACCGCTGGCCGAAGTGGCGGACCGATTTCATCTGACGCCGCTGATACGCGCCATGACGTCGCCGCACGACGTCTTCGTGCTTGCGCTGGCGGAAGAAAGCGTTCGGCTGATCCACGCCTTCGCCAATTTTCCGCCAGAGCGGCTGCAGATTCCGGAGTTGCCCAGGAACGCCGAAGAAGCGACGCGACGTCCATCCGTTCACGTGCGGGCGCCGCGCGGCCGGCTGCAGAACCTGGAAGGCGAGAAGGTGCTGCTGCACCAGTATGCAAGGAAGGTCGATCAGGCCGTTCGCAGCGCGCTCGCCGGACAGGACAAGCCACTGGTTCTTGCGGCGGTGGAACCACTGGCGTCGATATTCCGTTCGGTCAACACCTATCCACGGCTGGCCGCTGAGACGATCGAGGGGAATCCGGACCTTAAGACGGATGCCGAGTTGGAAGACGTGGCGATCCCGATTCTTGACCGTCTCTATTCCCATGAGCTGAAGGCGGTGATCGCACTCTACGATGAACTGAAGCCACGCCGTGCGACGACAGATGTTTCCTACGCTGCCCATGCAGCAACCGCGGGCGTCATCGATCAGCTTCTCGTCGATCTCGATGCGGTTATTCCCGGCCTCGTTAGCGACATCGATGGCAGCGTTACCTATTCAGCCTCTGATGACGCCGAGACCTATAGCGTCGTCGACGAGGTCGCGCGGCGCGCGCTGTGCACGGGAGCCCGGGTGCTGGGTGCGCGGAAGGAAGAGATGCCGGAGCGGGCGCCGCTGGCTGCCATCCTCCGTTATGAATTCCACTGAGACGCCGGCCGTCTCAGCTCACATCCTTCGTACGACCGGACATTTCCATCGCGTGAATATCCCTCACCAGGCAACGCAGCCCGTGCAACTGGTCAAGCAGATGCAAAACGATCGCGATGCCCTCGTCGTTCACACCGAAATCTACCTTGAGGTCCCTGATCAGCCGCGCCCGCGCGAGGTCGGCGTCAGAGAAGTTAAATGTCCTTCCGCTGGCGAGAGGCAACAGCCATTCCGCTTCCATCCAGGCATCCAGCGTCGGCGTGTCAAGATGCGATCGATCGATGAATTCCTGGATTTCCACCGTTATACTCCCATGGATTGCCGCGGACTGTCCTCCGCAGGCTGCCACTGCGCCATGAATTCTTCGAGCTTCGGATCCGGCTTCTGCGGAAGCACCAGCCTGAGCGTGACGTATTGATCGCCTTTGCTACCGTCGGAACGCGGCACGCCGCGTCCTTTCAGCCGGAGAACGCGACCGGTGCTTGACCATTTTGGCACCGCCGCCGTGACCGTTCCACTGGGGGTGGGCACTTTGACCTTGGCGCCCAGCACCGCCTCCTTCAGGGAAATCGGCAAGTCCAGATAGATGTCGTCGCCTCTGCGGGTGAAATAGGGATGCGGCAGGACGCTTATCTCGATCAGCGCATCGCCTGGCGTACCGTCGCCCGCCGCCGGGCGGCCTTTGCCTTTCAAACGCAGTATCTGGCCGTCCCGCGTGCCCGGCGGAATGTTAACATCCAGCGTGGTGCCGTCAGGAAGGACAATAGATTGCTTGCCGCCATTGACGGCATCAAGAAAAGAAAGTGCGAGATGATAACGGACATCCTGGCCGCGCCGGCGGCGGCCCGCGCGGCCTTCGCGGCCGAAAATCTCCGAAAGAATATCTTCAGCCCCGGCGTAATCGCCGAAATCGGCAAACCCGGCGTTGTTCGTGTAGGCCGACCAGCCGTCCTGATCGGCGAAATCCCTATAGTATTGCTGGCGCGGCCGCTCCGTGCCTGAAGCGTCGACTTCGCCGCGGTCAAAGCGCGCGCGCTTAACCGGATCGCTCAGGAGATCGTAGGCGGCCGTAATTTCCTTGAATTTTTCCTCAGCAACCTTGTTGCCGGGATTTAGGTCCGGGTGCAGCTTTTTCGCCAGGCGGCGATAGGCCTTCTGAATTTCGTCCTGCGTAGCGTCTTTTTTCACGCCCAGCGTTGTGTAAGGGTCCGCGGCCAATGCCCACTCCTGTCTGCACGCCGGCAAAGCCGAGCGAATGTGGCGTCATTGTTCTGCCGCCTGCGACGATTGTTGCGCGGACTTGGCCACGACGACGCGCGCCGGCCGCAACAGGCGGTCGTGAAGCATGTAGCCGTTCTCCAAAACCTGCACCACGCTGCCGGGGGGCTGTTCGGTCTCATCCGTCTGCATCACCGCTTCATGTTTCCCGGGATCGAACGGCCGGTTGAGAGCGTCGATCTCCCTGACGCCGAAGCGATTCAGAATCTGTGTCAGAACGCGGTCGGTGGCCGCAACGCCCTCCATCAATCCGCCTGCCTTTCCCGGATCCGGATCGGCCGCGCCAGCGTCGATGGCACGGCGCAAATTGTCGACAACCTGCAACAACTCGCGGGCAAATTTCGTGATCGCGTATTGCTGGGCGTCTTCCTCGCGCCGTTCACCCTGACGCCTGGTATTCTCGGTCTCGGCCAGCGCCCGCATCAACCGCTCGCGCAAGGAGGCGATTTCGGACGCCGGATCGTTGTCTTTGCCTTCGCCCGTTGCCGACGGGTCGACATCGTTGTCCATGGTGTTGGTCGCCATGTCATGCTCCACGTCTCACCGCGTCGCGTCAGCCTGAAGCCCTCAGGAGGTTTCAGGAAGCTTTGCGGTCGCGAGGATCGACTTCCTCGAATTCGGCATCGACGACGTCGTCGCCGGAAGAGGCGCTTCCGTCGCCGGACGATCTCGCTTGCCCGCCCGCGCCATTGGCTCCTTGCGAGGCCGCGCGATTGAGGGCTTCGCCTATTTTGGACGCCGCCTGCTGCAGACGTTCCGTCGCCTGACGGATGGTTTGCGCGTTTTCCGATGTCAGATTTTGCTTCGCTTCGGCGACGGCCTGCTCGACCTGCTGCTTGAGGTCGGCGGGGATCTTCCCCTCCGACTCCTTCAGCGCTTTCTCGGTGCTGTAGATCGCCGCGTCGGCCTGGTTGCGCGCTTCGACGAGCTCCTTGCGGCGCTTGTCTTCTTCGGCATGAGCTTCGGCCTCCTTCACCATCTTCTGGATATCGGCCTCGCTCAAGCCGCCGGATGCCTGGATCCGGATGCTCTGCTCCTTGCCACTTGCCTTGTCCTTGGCCGAAACATTGACGATGCCGTTGGCGTCAATATCGAAGGTGACCTCGATCTGCGGGACACCCCGTGGCGCCGGAGGAATTCCGACCAGATCGAACTGGGCGAGGAGCTTGTTATCGGCCGCCATCTCTCGCTCGCCCTGGAAGACCCGGACAGTGACCGCGGTTTGATTATCCTCGGCCGTCGAGAAAACCTGGCTGCGCTTGGTCGGTATGGTGGTGTTGCGGTCGATCAGCTTCGTCATGACGCCGCCGAGCGTCTCGATTCCAAGCGACAGCGGCGTAACGTCGAGCAGCAGGACATCCTTGACGTCGCCTTGCAGCACGCCCGCCTGGATTGCCGCGCCGATGGCGACCACTTCGTCCGGATTGACGCCCTTGTGCGGCTCGCGCCCGAACAGCTTCTGCACGGTTTCCTGCACTTTCGGCATGCGGGTCTGCCCGCCAACCAGCACGACCTCGCTGATTTCGGACGCCTGCAGACCCGCGTCCTTCAATGCGGCCTTGCACGGCTCGATGGTGCGCTGAATCAGGTCGTCGACGAGTGCCTCCAGCTTTGCGCGCGAGAGCTTGATGGCAAGATGCTTCGGCCCGTTCTGGTCCGCCGTGATGAACGGCAGATTCACCTCGGTCTGGGTGGCGCTCGAGAGTTCGATCTTGGCCTTCTCGGCGGCATCCTTGAGCCGCTGCAGTGCTAGACGATCCTTGCGCAGGTCGATGCCATTCTCCTTGCGGAATTCGTCAGCCAGGTAGTCCATGATCCGCTTGTCGAAATCCTCACCGCCGAGGAAGGTATCGCCGTTGGTCGATTTGACCTCGAACACGCCGTCGCCGACCTCGAGAATCGAAATGTCGAAGGTGCCTCCGCCGAGGTCATAGACGGCGATCTTGCCGCTTCCCTTCTTGTCGAGTCCGTAGGCGAGCGCGGCTGCGGTGGGTTCGTTGATGATACGCATCACGTCAAGACCGGCAATACGGCCGGCGTCCTTTGTCGCCTGGCGCTGGGCATCGTTGAAATAGGCCGGCACGGTAATCACGGCCTGCGTGACGGTGCTGCCGAGATTGGCTTCCGCCGTTTCCTTCATCTTGGTGAGAATGAAAGCGCTGATCTGGCTCGGGCTGTACTTCTTGCCTCTGACCTCGACCCATGCGTCGCCGTTGTCGCCGGGCACGATATGGTAGGGGACCATCTCCTTGTCTTTCGCGGTGATCGGGTCGTCATAACGCCGGCCGATCAGCCGCTTGATGGCGTATACCGTGTTTTCCGGATTGGTAATGCTCTGGCGCTTGGCCGGCTGCCCGACCAGGACCTGACCATCGTCGGTGAAGGCGACCATGGACGGCGTGGTGCGCCCGCCCTCGCTGTTTTCAATGACCTTGGCCTTGTTTCCTTCCATCACGGCAACGCAAGAGTTGGTGGTTCCGAGATCGATGCCAATTGCCTTCGCCATGGCGGGGCTCCTTGTTCGCTGTTCAGAGATACGTGTAAACGACTTTCGTTGGATCGGGCGGCGCCGACCGTCGCGTGAGCGGAGCGTCGCTTCGGACTTCTTCGATCATGTGCGGGACGCGTAAAGCGCATTGGGAGGAGAAACGGCCAACGCGTCCCGCGACCGCCTGGGGGCTCTCAAGCGGCTCGTTTGGTGTCTTGCTTGGCCTCTTCCTTGACCTCGATTTTCTTCGGCTCGGGTTTGGCCGGCTTCGGAATCGTGATCTTGAGAACGCCGTTCGACATGGTTGCCTGTACGTTTGCCGGATCGATGCCGGGAGGCAACTGCAGCACGCGGAGGAATACGCCATAGCTCCGCTCGCTGTGCTGAACGTTCTTGTCCTTCTGATCTTCTTCGACCGTCTTTTCGCCTCGGATGGTCAGGGTGTCGTCTTCGATCGATATCTCGACGTCCTTGCGCTCAAGCCCCGGCATCTCCGCGCTGATTTCGATCGCCTTGTCGGTTTCGGAGATATCGATGTTTGGGATAAGGTTCTGCGCACCGTTGGGACCCATTCCCTGGGCGAGTTGGCTGAACAGCCGGTCGATCTCGCGATGCAGGCCGAACAGTCCGAAGTCTGGCCGCATCAATGCGCCGCCTTCGCGGGATGGAACCAGTGACGTTAACCTCATAGGAGCCTCCTTGTTACTTTAGTCGGGTTACTTAGTGGGGGTTTCTGAATGTCGCGCCGTATCAGATGAAACGGCAGTGTTACGGACTGACCACAATCCGGTCTTCGACCTTGGTGACGCCGGGCGCCGACCAGGCGACGCGCTCCGCTTCCTCGCGCTCGATCCAGGAGCGAACGGTGCCTTTCAGTACCACCTCGCTGCCGTTTGCTTCGACGGTGATCCGATTGGCGTCCACCTCGGCATTTCTCTTGAACGCTTCCAAGATCTTGCGCTGAAGCTCTGAAGGCTGCACCTTGGGCTTGACCGTGATGACGTTGGTCAGCCCCTTGACGCCTTTGACCTTTCGCACGGCGGAGTCAGCGGTGTTTTTTTGATATTGCCACTCCACCGCGCCTTCCAGGGTAACCCAGCCATCCTTGAGGATGACCTTGATCCGGTCATAAGAAATCGGCAATTCCGACTTCAGGGCCGCAACCGCGTCTCGTGCAATATCCGGATCGGGGCGCTGATCGATCGCCGGCAGCCGGACCTCGATATCATTCGCGACTGCGAGAACTCCAGCGACCCGCTTCGCGGCGGCTTCGGCTTCAAGCCTGTCGGTATAACTGCGGGTGAAGCCCGCCAGCGTCACAACGCCGTTTTTGACCGAGACGGCAATGTCCTCGGCATCAAGATCGGGATCCCATTTCAACTCATCCCGGACATCGCGTTCTATTTCACTGTCGGATTTCATGATTAGCTCCTCGGCTGCGCAAAGGGGGTCTTTGGGGCTCGGCTGATGACGTCACCGACCGCGGCCAATTTATGAGAGGCGGCTGGCACTGCCATGACGACCATCAACTTCCGCTGCAAGTTTATCGTTGATGAGGAAGGGAGTTTCGTCGTAACGGCCGGTTGCCGCGAGCGTGGCCGGATGCTCCGGTATGCGATGGGGGCTTACCGGTCCGGCGGCTTCATCAGGTCACTGCAGCAGGGCTATGGCTTGCCGAGCGGTTCGTCGCCTAGCCAGGGGTCGGGTCGCAGCGAATGGAGCGGAAGATCCTCCGGTCGTTTCTCCAGTTCGATTTCGTGAACGTGCACGGCTTTCCCGCCGTGTCGCATCAGAATTTCCTGGCCTTCGGCTTCTTTCTCCGGGGATCGGACTCGCACCCAGATCAATAGGCCCTGCGCTTCCGAAAGCCTCTCCAATCCCAGCGTGCGCTCCCGCCGCAACCGCCGACGCGCCCAAAACACTGCTGCGCCGCCTAGAACCAGTCCGGTCAGAACCGAGAAGATACCGACAGGGATCGGCGTCATGTCCTTCGCGACAAGAAGAAAGTACGCCATGGCAATCGCGCCGGCGCAACCGGCGAGGCTGCCAACGACGATCTCCGTGGTAAGCCGATCGTCTTCGCCCACAAAAGGTTGCCGGGCCGTGGCCGGCATATCGGCAAGATCTTCCGGAGGAATTGACGCGTAATTCAATCGCTGTTGCAGCTCATCGAGCGAGGCACTGACATCGACGTCGGCACGGTCGATTCCTGCGACAAGCAGTTCCTGCGCGGCCGCGATGAGCTCCTTCCGTGAATGGAAGACGCCCGTCACCTCGCGCGTGGGCACCCGGTCCAGGATATCGTCTGATGACTCGTGCATCTCGGGGTTTTCCGAGCAGCGGCTTCAATTACGCCGGATAGTTGAATTCGGACAATTTCTTCAGTTCGTCCTTCGTCGCGCCGGGCAGGGTGATCTTCTGGGCAGCCTCGTCGATGACGAGACTATCATAGGGCACCGCCACAAGACGTCCGC
>Ga0209220_1000724_pt1 | contig 10061 bp, 12 predicted proteins | sample BlaSpr_A8_OM3_M3_FD_187984 | JGI IMG/M metagenome (GOLD analysis project Ga0209220, IMG submission 187984) | Forest soil microbial communities from Thunder Bay, Ontario, Canada - Black Spruce, Ontario site 2_A8_OM3_M3 (SPAdes) (version 2) | ecosystem: Environmental > Terrestrial > Soil > Boreal... | reverse complement strand
ACGAGCTGCTCGAGGCGAGCGGAACGCTGGTCCGTCACCACTTCCAGCGCACACTGCTGCGCGCCGCGCGCGAGCACATCGAGAAACCGGCGAGGTGATAGCGGTCACGGCCGTGCGCACGTGGGAACTCGACCGAACACCCGACCTGGTCGACCTCGTGAGCGCCGCCCGCGATGCGGGGCATGAGGTGCTGCTGATCGAGCGACCGATGCCTGATGCCGTCTCCGTCGCCGCACTGGGTCGGGCGTTCGACATGGTCGCGGCGCAGGGCGGTGTTGCGCTCGAAGATCAGAACGGCAAGGCTGTCGACTTCGAGCCTGGGGACAACCGGCTGCAGGCCGCTGCTCGACTGTGGCGAAGACTGCGCAAAACCATGATGCCCGCCGGCGAGGAGAGTCCAGGACCGATTGCTGTCGGTGGCTTCGCGTATCGGCCTGACCGCGATCCGAGCGGGCCGTGGTCGGGCTTCCCTGCGCTGCTCCTTCGTGTGCCGGCGCTTGCCGTGACGAGGGTTCGCGGCCGGACATTCGCGACCGCGGCTGGGGCCGAAGATTTGCTCGAGCTCACGCAGACCGGTGTCCGCGCGCCGGCAGCACGCCGGCTTGACGTCACGCCGGTCCGCAACCCGGTAGCCTGGACCGCTGCCGTCGAGACCGCAGCGAAGCGGTTACGCGCGGGCGAGGCGGCGAAGGTCGTTCTTGCGCGAGAGGTCGTGGCACGCGCCGATGGTGTCGTCTCGGCCGCGATGGTCGCGCGTTCCCTCCGCGCGGCATATCCGTCATGCTTCACGTACCTCGTGACGGGGGCAGATGGGACCGCGTTCGCGGGAGCGTCTCCGGAGCTGCTGGTCCGGCGCTCGGGTGGCCGGGCTTACTCGCAGCCGATGGCCGGCTCGGTGGCACGAGGGGTCAACGAGGCCGAGGACGATCGCCTCGCGCGCCAGCTCGAAGAGAGCGCCAAGGACAACGCGGAGCACCGGCTGGCATCGGAGTTCGTGGTCGAAGCGTTGCGGCCGTTCTCGCGCGTTGTGAATGCGAGAGATCCAGAGGTCGTCCGCTTCACCAATATCCAGCACCTTGCCACCGGGGTCACTGCCCACCTGACCGAGCCGGCCGCCGACGCGCTAGACCTCGCAGCTGCCCTCCACCCCACTCCAGCAGTGGGCGGCTGGCCAAGAGAGGCGGCCGACGCCATCATCGACGAGCTGGAAGGCCTGGAGCGCGGCTGGTACGCGGGGGCGGTCGGATGGATCGACGGCCGAGGCGATGGGGAGTTCGCGGTAGCCTTGAGATGTGGTCTGCTGTGGGAGGACGGCGCCCGGCTCTACGCCGGCGTCGGGGTGATGCCGGACTCCGACCCCGCCCGGGAGCTGGAGGAGACGGAATTGAAGTTCAAAGCCCTGCTGATGGCGCTTACCTAGTGTCCCGCTCCCGAGGCTCAACCGAAATGCCAGGGGCAGCGCTGCGCGGCGCCCGTGGCACCCTGCGGGTTCATCCGGCTAGGCGCCCGATATCCGCGTTGCCAGCTCCGCTACTCGCTTACAGGTCTATCGACATGCGCGCTCCGTTGGCGCGCTGGCGCGGCGACCAGGATGGGCCATATCGATCGCTCGCCGGCGCCTTGATCTCGGGCGCCGATCCGGCGACTTTCGGCCGATCCCCCGGAGCAGGACACTAGTGCCTGTCGACACCGCGGTCAGGCCCGTGCGAATTCTCGTGGCCAAGGTCGGACTCGACGGCCACGACCGGGGCGTCAAGGTCGTGGCCCGAGCCTTGCGCGATGCCGGCTACGAGGTCATCTACACCGGCCTGCGCCAGACGCCCGAGATGGTCGTCGACGCTGCGCTCCAGGAGGACGCTCAGGTGATCGGGCTCTCGATCCACTCGGGCGCGCACATGACATTGTTCCCAGCAGTCGTGCAGGAGCTGAAGAGGCGCAAGGCGACCGACATCGTAGTGTTCGGAGGGGGCATCATCCCCGAGGACGACATCGCGGCGCTCAAGAAGAAGGGCGTGGCGGAGCTCTTCACTCCGGGCACGCCGCTCCAGGAAATCGTCGATTGGCTGCGGAAGCGATTCCCCGAGGACTCTCGCTAGGTTTCGGGATCGGGTCAGTAGTGGATGACTACCGAATTGGCGACCTTGTCGTGCCAGCCCTGCTTTCGCGGGTCGAATGCGACCCAGATCCACCCGATGTAGCAAGCCCAGGTGTTGACTATCGACATGAGAAAGCGCACGGCTGCGCGGCTGTAACCGATCGCGCCTCCAGTGTTGGCATCGATTACTCGCAGCCGTAGGAGTCGCATACCGAGCGTGGAGCCGGTGGTGCCCCAGAAGTAGATCCAGTAACCGATCTGGACTGCCAGGGCGAACAAATACAGCAGGATGAAGAAGCCCCCGAATGCGGCTGCGGCCGCCCCCTGAGCATTCTGGTTGCTCCTGTTCGCGGTTCCTGCAAGGGTGCCGCCGATCGCAAGGAACACTAAGAAGACGATGGCGAACGGAATGCCCAGGATCAGAGCGTCGATGAATCTGGCCACAAACCGGATCCAGAAACCGGCATACGTGGTCTGGGTCCCGTAGATCTGGGGTGCCGCGTATTGCGCGGGTGCTGGCGGAGGCGAATAAGAGGGCGGCGCCGGCGGCGGATAAGAGCCGCCCGGCGGAGACAGGGGACCCTGGGAGCCTCCCGGAGGTGGAGGCGGTTGATTCTGCATTGGCTGGACCTCACGCTAACTGGTGGCCGGTTCGCGGAAATAGCTCTGCGCGGTATCATATCGACGCCTCTCCACCCCGAGGCCCAACCATGCAACTGAAAGCCACCACTCGCACGCTCCTCGGCAAGCGTTCGCGCCGGCTCCACGGCGAGGGCAAGCTTGCCGCCGTCGTCTACGGGCACAACACGGACGCGACGCCGCTGGTTCTCGACCGCCTCGAGTTCCAGAAAGTGTTCGTCAAGTCGGGGCGCACGCACCTGGTCGACCTGGTCGTCGACGGGGAACGCGCCGAGAAGGTCCTCGTCCGTGAGATCCAGACCCATCCCCGCCGCCTGGGCCCGATCCACGTCGACCTGTACCAGGTGAGCCTCGAGGAGAAAATCACGGTCGAGGTGCCTGTCCACCTGACCGGCGAGTCCGCAGCCGTCAAACGCGGCGACGCCGACGTGCTTCAGCCCATCCACACGGTGAGGGTGGAGTGCCTTCCGACCGACATTCCAGAAGCGTTCGAGGTCGACCTCACGCCGCTCGAGGAAATCGAGTCCGAGCTGCGCATCTCAGACCTCAAGGTGCCCAAGGGCGTGACTGTTCTCGTCGATCCCGAAGAGCTGGTTGTGAAGATAGTCCACAAGCGCGAGCTCAAGGTCGAAGAGGAAGTACCGGCAGCGGAGGCAGCCGTTGTCGGCGAGGGCGAGGAAGCAGCCGAAGAAGGGGCTCCGGCCGCCGAGGAGCAAGCCGAGACCAAGGAATGAAGCTCAGCGACGTGGCCAACAGCCCGTTGCTGTTCGTCGCTCTAGGCATCGTCGTCTTCGCCGCCTTCGTGGTGGTCGCCCGGGTGGTTTCACAGCGAGCCGGCACGGCGCTCCGTGTGCGCGGTCTTCGTCATGAAGCCGTAGTTGCCGCTACCCGGGTCATCACGGCATTGGTGATCGGCCTGGGCGGATTCATCGGCTTCAGCTTCGCTCTCCACAGCGACAACGTGACCCTGGCCGGCATCGTCATCGCCACCCTCATCGCCACGTTTGGCATCCAGGACGTACTCAAGGACTACGTCTCGGGTTACTACGTGCTGCTCGAACGGCACATCAGGCTGGGCGATCAGATTTCGGTCGAAAGCTGGTCTGGAACAGTGACCGAGGTCAAGTTGAGGGTGACGCTGCTCCGAAACGAAGCCGGCCACACCATCGTCGTTCCGAATTCGGAGCTGTTCAACCGGCCCGTCACGATCCAGGGACGGCCGGGGGCCTCCGTCGCAGAGGAGCCTAAGCCAGCGCCCCCAGCGTGATCCGCCAGAGGGCCTCGAGCCGCTCGCCATCGATATCCGACTCCTCGGCGAGGAGCTCGCGAATTGTCAGTGACGCAAGCTCGACATGGAAGCCGCCCGACACCTGTGTGGCCAGCGAACGTAGCCTGTACGTGTGGTCTGGCTTGTCGGTCTCGATGGCAAGGTCCACGCTGACGTCGTCGAGCTGAACGAACTTCGCCCAACGCTCGACCTCGGCGCTCCCGGTCTCAGGCGAATCCGACAGGTGGAGGCAGTTGATGCCGCCGAAGATGCCGTACCGCTCGCGCAGCGATCCCGGTCGGGCCTGGGCGATGCGCGTCTCCCCAAGGTCATGACGCATCTGCTCGAGAGCCGTTGCCGAAGCAGTGACACGTCCGACAGCCAGTGGCAACGCCGTCATGAAGTCCACCAACCATGGAAAGAAAGGCCTCTCTTTGAGGAAGTCGTAATGGCTTTCAATCAAAGAGGCGGGCGGCTGCAACCAGGCAAGGGATTCGACCTTCCAATCGCGCTCTGTTGACAGCCAGCCCCAGATCCCGGCACGCGGAGCGAGCCGGTATGAAGCGTCGGGCTTGAAGATGAGAAGGGCATCGGCCATAAGCCGTGAAAGTCTAGTTTGTGCGGCGGTTGCCTATGGCCCGGGTTTCTTATCCCTTGGACCGGGTTTGTAGACCTTGCGGCCGGCGAGCTTTTCCGGCATATGCGCCTGGTCGGCAACGCCACCCTCGAAGTCGTGCGCGTACTTGTAACCCTTGCCGTAGCCCATCGACTTCATGAGGCCGGTGGGCGCGTTGCGCAGATGTAGAGGCACGGCTTCGTTGCCGGTCTGCTCGATCAGGTCGCGAGCCGCGCCGTAGGAGGTCAGCGCGGAGTTGGACTTGGGCGCCAGCGCAAGGTACAGCGCCGCCTCGGTCAGCGGGAGGACGGCTTCCGGCATGCCTACGAAATGTGCCGCCTGCTGCGCGGCCATGGCCACCTGCAGCGCCTGGGGGTCGGCAAGCCCGACATCCTCGGCCGCGGAGATGACCAGCCGGCGGGCCACAAAAAGCGGGTCCTCGCCCGCCTCGAGCATGCGAGCGAGCCAGTACACAGCAGCGTCTGGGTCGCTGCCCCGAACACTCTTGATGAGGGCCGAAACTATGTCGTAGTGCTGGTCGCCGGCGCGGTCGTATAGAAGGTGGCGTTCCTGAAGAGCGCGCTCGACGTGGCTCAAATCGATCTCTCCTTGGCCGTGCGCGCCCTGCGCGGTTCCGGCGCCGGCGAGCGCGGTCGCTGCCTCCAGTCCATTGAGAGCAACGCGCGCGTCACCCCTTGAGCTCTCGAGCAGCGCGTCGAGCGCGTCGGAGCTGATGCGCGCATTCACCTCCGCAAGGCCGCGCTCGACCACCTCTTTGAGCTCGCTGCGCTCAAGCGCCTCGAGACGGAACACGCGGCTTCGTGACAGCAGAGGGGCGATGACCTCGAACGAGGGATTCTCGGTGGTCGCGCCGATGAGCGTCACAGTGCCGTCCTCAACGTGAGGGAGGATGGCATCTTGCTGCGCTTTGTTGAAGCGGTGGATCTCGTCGATGAAGAGGATCGTCCGCAGGCCCGCCCGACGGTGGACCTTTGCTTCCGCCACCAGCTTTCGGAGGTCCGCCACGCCGGCCGTCACCGCGGAAATGCCGACGAGGCGCGCCTTCGTTTCGCTCGCCAGCAGGCCGGCCAGCGTCGTCTTGCCGCTCCCGGGGGGACCCCAGAGGACGATGCTGGGCAGGTGGCCGGAGCGGGTCAGCTCCCTCAACACCTCGACGACCCGCCGCTGTCCGACCAGTTGATCGAAGCTTTTCGGCCGCAGCCGGGTGGCCAGCGGGGCCGGGGGTTCCTTGCCGGGCGGGGCCTCAAATAGCTCGCGCTGATCCCCCACGCCCCAGATTCTGAACCCAAGCGTGGAATGAGAGACATCGGCGCACTGCGAAAACAGACTGGTTTTCCCTCATATAGACTGCGCCCATGTCTACGTGTTGGTATTGCAACTCCGAGCTGCCGGACGGGTCCCAGTACTGCCACAGCTGCGGCCACAGTCAGATCGACCGCTCCTCGAGCCCGCTGTTCGGCGTTGTGGACCCGGTCACGGGGATCTGGAACTCGAAGTTCATCAACGCACTGGTCGGGCAGGAAGCCAACCGCGCGATTCGCTACCGCCGGCCGCTGTCGGTGCTCGTGGTCGAGCTCGACCACGCCGAGCACGTGCACAAGGAGCTCGGTCACATCCAGCTCGAGGGGCTGCTGCGCGAGATATCGGAGCGTCTTGGGCTCGCGGTGCGCGATACCGACACTGTCGCGTTCCTCGACGCTGAGGGGCCGCCGCACTTTGCGATAGTGCTGCCGGAAACCAACGAGCAGGGTGCGACCCTCGCCGCCGACAAGATCCGGCGCGGGATCGCCTCCCACGACTTTTCGACCGGTGGCAACTGGCAGCGAATCACCGTCAGCTGCGGGGCCGCGACGATCGGCGTAATGGCGGCCCCCGAGGAAGACGCCGGCTTGATGAACCGCCGCGAGTACACCGGCAACCTGATTCGAGAGGCGTACCACGCCCTGGAGGCGGGGCGCTCGGCGGGCACCAACCGCACCTCGGTCGGTGCATTCCGCAACTGACACCCAACCCACCCACGTAGCATCGAAGTCGACTTGGGATCAACGCGCATCTTCCTGATCCGGCACGCCGACGTGGAGAACCCTCGCCGGCTTCTATACGGCCACCTGGACGGCTTCCAGCTCAGCGCGCTGGGCCGCACGCAGGCGGCTGCACTGGGCGAGCGGCTCCGCTCAGCCGACTTGAAGCGAATCGTGCACAGCCCCCTCGCGCGCGCGATCGAAACCGCCGAGCTGATCAACAGCCGGCTGGCGTCGCCGGCGATCCTCGAGGCCGATCCGGAGCTGCGCGAAGCCGAGTTCAGCCGGTACCTCCAGGGCCTGCCGTACTGGCAGATCCCAGTGCGGCGCCCCCTGTGGTTCGTGCATAAGGCAAAGCGCGGGTTGCTCCCGGGGGACGAGGCAATCGAGCAGCTCGGCGGCCGCGTCCTGTCAGTGGTGAAGCGGCTGGCGGTTGAGCATCCCGGCGAGACGATGGCAGTCGTAAGCCACGCCGATCCGCTGCAGGCTGCCTGGATCCTTCTCGACGGTCGCGCGCACAACGAGCGAGAGCTATACCGCAAGGCGGTCGACCGCGCCGGGGTGCTTCAAGTCGACCTCGAAGGGGACAAGCCGGTCGCCTGGGAATACATAGCTCCTCCGAAGGTGCCAAGCCCGGCGAGCGCCGCCGCGTGATCGGACCGGCCGGCCGGTTCCCGCGGGGATTTCTCTGGGGCACCGCCAGCGCCGCCCACCAGGTCGAGGGCAACAACCGCAAAAGCGACTGGTGGGAGTTCGAGCAGCAGCGCGGCAAGATCGCGAACGGCGATACGTCGGCCGTCGCTTGCGACCACTACCACCGCTACCGGGAGGATTTCGCGCTGCTGCGCGAGATGAAGCAGAACGCTCACCGCCTGTCGATCGAGTGGTCGAGGATCGAGCCCGCCCAGGGCGAGTTCGACTCGCGCCAGATCCGTCACTACCGCGACGTTCTAGGCGAGCTGCGCGAGCAGGGCATCCAGCCGATGGTCACACTGCATCACTTCACCAGCCCGCTCTGGTTCACGCGCAAGGGCGGTTGGGAGGCCGCCGGTTCGGCGCAGGCGTTCATGCCGTTCGTGAATCGCGTGGTCGAGGAGCTGGGAGAGCTGATCGACCTCTGGTGCACGATCAACGAGCCGAACATCTACGCGGCGAACGGCTGGGTCGTCGGCGAGTTTCCACCCGGGCGCCGCGGCGACATCGCCGGCCTGTATCGCGTAACCAACAATATGCGCCGTGGACACTATCTGGCGTACAGCGCCATCAAGCGACGCTGGCCCGATGCGCAGGTCGGACTGTCGCATCACAAGTTCCTGATGCTCCCCGCCTCCGAAAAGCGGCGCGACCGCATGGCGGCCCGAGCCGCCCAGCTGGTTCTAGATCAGTGGCCCGTGGCTCCAGGCCGCCTTCGATTGGTCGTCGAGGCGCCCAGCGACTACATCGGGATCGCCCACTACTGGGGGGTGATGTGCGCATTCGACCGCGGCCGGCCCGGCGAACAGTTCATCCGGCGCTTCAACGTCCCCGGCGTCCCGGTGACGGACATGGGCTGGAGCGCGGACCCTGGCTGGATGCGAATCGTGCTTAACGAGCTCCGCGGCATGGGTAAGCCTATCTACATCACGGAGAACGGCCTTGCCAGCAACGACGACGAATGGCGCCAGAGCTACCTGAAGGACGTCCTCTCCAACGTGCTGCTCGCCATCGACGATGGTGTCGACGTCCGCGGCTACTTCCACTGGACGAACATGGACAACTTCGAGTGGGCGCGCGGCTATTCGATGCATTTCGGCCTCATCGAAGTCGACCGCAAAACGCTGGAGCGGCGCATCAAGCCCAGCGGCCGCCTTTACGCGCGCATCGCCCAGGCCAACTCAGTCCCACTAGACTCTGCCCCGTGAATCGGAGGTCCGGATGGATCGCGGCCGGCGCGATAGTCCTCGGTTCGGTCCTCATGCTGTCCCTGGCGTGGGGCCTCCAGCACGCCGCCTTGAGTCGGCCGGCGGTCATCGGCAACATCGCTCCCCAGCTTGCGATCCAGACGCTCGACGGCGCTCAGGTGCGCGTCTCGGAGCTCCGTGGTAAGCCCGTCGTCCTCGACTTCTGGGCGTCGTGGTGCGTGAGCTGCGCCGAGGACCTGCCCGTCCTCTCGAGCGCCTCGTCCTCCCACCCGGCAGTCGCGTTCGTCGGTGCAGCGATGCAGGACACGACCGGCGCGGTCCGGACCTTCGAGCAGCGACATCCACATCCATACCCCGTGGGCGAGATCGTCGGCGGCGATTACAAGGCATACGGCGTCTTAGCGCCGCCGGTCACTTTCTTCATCGATGCGCAAGGCGTCGTCGTTGCGTCATTCACCGGTCCGCTAGATTCGCAGACCATCGACCATTACCTGGGGCTCATCGGTTGATCTCGGGCTTGAAATGGGCTGCCCTCGGCGTGGTGGTTGCCGCGTGCGTCGGCTACCTGGTCTACTCGGCCTCGGGCGGCTCGTCGGAGTATTACCTCACGGTGTCGGAGCTCCGTTCGCGCGCGACAAGCGGTGACGTGCGCGTGGCCGGCGTGGTGCAGAACGATGTCCAGCGAAGCGATGGCGGGCTGCAGGTCCAGTTCACAGAAAAGGACGGGACGGCCTCGATGCCGGTCGAGTACCACGGCACGCTGCCCGACATCTTCCGACCTGGGATCACGGTGGTCGCTGAGGGCCGGCTCGGAGCCGACGGCATCTTCCACGCACGCAGCGTCCTCGCGAAATGCCCTTCGCGATTCTCGACCACCACTTACACGCAGTGATACTCGCTTATCTCGGCGCAGGTGCTTTGCTCGCCGGGCTCGTCATGGGCGGGTTCTCTGCGCTGCTGTCTTTCTGGGCTGGGTGGCGCGAGAACGCCGTCATGGTCCAGGTCGGCCGGCGTGCTTTCTATTCGAGTGCGACGATGATCCTCTCGGCGGCCGTCGTGCTCGAGGTCGCGCTGCTCACCCACGACTTTTCGCTCGCCTACGTCGCCGAGCACAGCGACCTCTCGACGCCGACTCCGCTTGTCGCCGCTGCCTTCTATGGCGGCCAGGAGGGCTCGCTCCTCTACTGGGCGCTTGTGCTTGGCATCCTCGGCAGCGCCTCCCTGGTTGCAAGCTCCCGGCTTGGGCTGCGCCTTGCCGCCTACGCCGCCGGCGTCATGGCCGCGATCCTGAGCTTCCTGCTGGTGGTGCTGGTGCTCGTCGCGAGCCCGTTCGACATCCTCGCGATCACACCGCCAGATGGACTGGGTCTCAACCCCGTGCTGCGTGATGCCGGAATGCTGATCCACCCACCCGTCGTGCTCGCTGGATTTGCCTCGTTCGCCATCCCATTCAGCTTTGCAGCCGCGGCGCTGCTGGCGGGGAGGTTGGATGCGGCCTGGA
>Ga0209220_1000723_pt1 | contig 10080 bp, 11 predicted proteins | sample BlaSpr_A8_OM3_M3_FD_187984 | JGI IMG/M metagenome (GOLD analysis project Ga0209220, IMG submission 187984) | Forest soil microbial communities from Thunder Bay, Ontario, Canada - Black Spruce, Ontario site 2_A8_OM3_M3 (SPAdes) (version 2) | ecosystem: Environmental > Terrestrial > Soil > Boreal... | reverse complement strand
GCCAGGGCAACTACGAGGTGATCCTCTGCGAGCGGGGCATTCGCACCTTCGAGACCTACACCCGAAACACGCTGGACCTCAACGCGGTGCCGCTGATCAAGGAGTTGAGTCACCTGCCGGTCATCGTCGACCCAAGCCACGGCACGGGCCGGCGCTCTCTGGTCACGCCGATGGCACTGGCCGGGATCGCGGCGGGTGCCGACGGCCTGATCGTCGAGGTGCACGCGCAGCCGGAGATCGCGCTCTCCGACGGTGCGCAATCGCTGACCCCGCAGGCGTTCGCCCACCTGGTTCAACAGGTCGATGCGGTCGCCGCTGCGCTCAACCGGACTGTCGGAGTGGCATGATGCGGGTCGGCATCGTCGGACTCGGTCTGATCGGTGGCTCGCTCGGCCTGGCGCTGCGCCGGCTGGGCGGGTCCATCGAGGTCCGCGGTGTCGCCCATCACGAAGATGGGGTGCTGGCGGCGCAGCAGCGGGGCGCCGTCGATCGTGCCTCGACCGATCTGCGCGACCTGGCCGACTGCGACATCTGCGTGGTCGCCACGCCCATCAACCAGATTCGGACGGTGCTCGAGCGCCTGGCGACCATCGTGCCGCGAGGCGCAATCGTCACCGACGTTGCCAGTGTGAAACGCCCGGTGCTCGACTGGGCGCGCTGTCTACCTGCTCCGGACCGATTCCTCGGCGGCCACCCCGTCGCCGGCAAGGAGCGGAGCGGCCTGGGCGAAAGCGACGCCACACTCTTCCGCGGCGAGACGTGGATCTTCACGCCGGAGGATGGGCAAGACCTGACGCCGTTCGACGACTGGTTCCGACTCGTCCGGGCTTTGGGAGCGCGGCCCCAGATTCTCTCCGCCGAGGCGCACGACCGGCAGATGGCGTTTCTGAGCCACCTGGCCTTCACGATCAGCATCGCCTACGCCCAGACCGTGCGACCGGTTGCGGACCCGGCGCTTGGCGGCCCCGGATTTCGAGGCATGGTGCGCCTGGCCGAGGGTGACCCCACCCTGTACGAGGACATCACGACCACGAACCGCGGTCCCCTGGTCGAGGCGATCGACCGCTTCTCCGAGGTGCTGCGCGACTACCGCGAGCGCATCGAGCGTGGTGAGCGGGTGGGCGAGCTTTTCAGGCAGGGCGTGCATGCCGCTCGCTGAGGTTCAGTCCGCCCGTACCGTCTCACCGGCGACGCGCGTCGCCGGCGAACTATCCGTCCCGGGCGATAAATCGATTGCTCACCGCGTCCTGATGCTCGCCGCCCTGGCGCAGGGCGAAAGCTGGGTTCACGGTCTTCCCGAAGGTGAAGATGTGCTGGCGACCGTCGCCTGCCTCCGCGGCCTCGGTGCCGACCTCCAGCGCAGTGGCCGCACGGCGCGGATCCGTGGAGCGGGCCTGAGCTCGTTCGCCACGCCGCATGGCAGCCTCGATTGCGCGAACTCCGGGACCACGATGCGACTGCTGCTGGGCATCCTCGCCGGCAGCTCGATATCGGCGACCCTCAACGGCGACGCCTCGCTCCGCCGCCGCCCCATGGATCGCGTGATCGAGCCGCTCAGGAGGATGGGGGCGAGGATTGAATCGCAAGATGATCGGGCGCCGATCGCCGTGCGGGGAACATCGCTCCAGGGTCGGCGCTACGCGGTGCCGATACCGAGCGCCCAGGTGAAGAGCGCGCTGCTCTTGGCCGGACTTTCCGCGAGCGGTCCAACGACGGTCGTCGAGCCTACGCCCACGCGTGACCACACGGAACGCTTGCTGCAAGCGATGGGGACGGATGTCAAGGCGACCGCGGACGGCGTCGTCATCCGGCCGTCGCATCAGCCGCTGCGGCCGATCGAGTTGGCCGTGCCTGGCGACTTTTCCTCGGCAGCGTTCTGGATGGCGGCCGCGGCATTAAGGCCTGGCTGGTCGGTGATCATCGGCGATGTCGGCCTCAACCCAACGCGGACCGCGTTCCTCGAGCTGCTGCGGTCGATGGGTGCCGGGGTCAAGGTCGAGGGACCGTCCGACGACATCGAGCCGCGCGGCATGCTGACTGTGACCGGCCATCCTCTGCGGGCCATTGTCGTCGGCGCTGCCGACGTGGCGGCCGCCATCGACGAGATCCCTGCCCTGCTCGTGCTGGCGACCCAGGCTGAGGGCGTCACCACCATCAACGGCGCCGGAGAGCTCCGCGTGAAAGAGAGCGACCGGCTCGCCACCATGGCCGAGGGCCTCCGCCGAATGGGCGCGATCGTCGAAGAACGCCCCGACGGCGTCAGCATCCACGGGCCGGCCGCCCTGCGCGGCGCGACCGTCGATCCGCACGGGGACCACCGCGTCGCGATGGCGCTGGCCGTAGCGGGACTCATCGCGTCCGGTCCGACCACCATCGAGGGCGCCGACTGCGTCGCCGTCTCCTACCCGAACTTCTTTGCCCAACTCGAGGACCTCACCCATGGCAGTTGAAATCTTTTCCCTCCCCCGCTTGGCGAAGGCAATTTTTCCCTCCCCCGCTTGCGGGGGAGGGTAGGGTGGGGGCCGTGAACTCCGTACTCCTTCTTGGCGATCCCGTTTCTCGCAGCCTCTCGCCCGGCATGCAAAACGCCGCCTTCGAGGGGCTCGGCATCGATTGCCGCTATGTGCTTCGTGAGGTGGACCGCGCTGGCCTCGCCGCCGCGCTGGCCGAGCTGCGCGGCGACGAGCGCATCATCGGGGCCAACGTCACGATCCCGCACAAGGAATCGGTCATCCCGTTCCTCGACGAGCTTGACTCGCAGGCCGCTCGCATTGGCGCGGTGAACACCATCAGCCGGCAGGGCGCGCGACTGAAGGGCTGGAACACTGATGTCGAGGGATTCCAGCGTGCCCTGGCTGAAGTGGGTGGGAGTTACTCCCGAGTCGCGATCATCGGAGCGGGCGGGGCCGCGCGAGCGGTCGCCGCCGCGCTGCAGGCGGCTGCCGAAGTCTGGGTGGTCGCACGCAACCTCGAACTGGCGCGACGCCTATGCCACGACCTCGAGATCGTCCGCGGCGGCCCCATTGCAATGGACCAGATGAAGGATGCGGTCGCCAAGGTCCAGCTCGTCGTCAACGCCACGCCCACCGACCTTCCGCCGCCGTCCTGGCTGCGACCCGACCAAGTCCTGTTCGACCTGCGAAGCCGTCGGTCGCCTCAGGGTCGGGCCATGCTCCTGCACCAGGGTGCCGCGTCGTTCGAGATATGGACCGCCCGGAAAGCGCCCGTCGACGTGATGCGGGCCGCGCTCGACCGCGCATCGGTGCCGGCATGACGCTGCGGTTGCTCACCGCCGGCGAATCGCATGGCGAGCGGCTGACCGTCATCCTCGACGGTGTCCCCGCCGGCTTGACCGTGCGCGAAGAGGATCTGGCCCGCGACCTGACGCGGCGGCAGGGTGGTCACGGCCGCGGCGGGCGGCAGCTGATCGAGCACGACGAGGCTCACATCGTCGCCGGCGTTCGTGGCGGTTTGACGCTCGGCTCGCCGATCACGCTCGAGATCGCGAACCGAGATTGGGAGAACTGGCGCCAGGTGATGGCCGTCGACGCGGCAGAGGTCAAGCGCAAGCCGATCACTCGTGTGCGGCCGGGCCATGCCGACCTGGCCGGCATGCTCAAGTACGGGGCGAACGATGCGCGCGATGTCCTGGAACGAGCCAGCGCGCGCGAGACCGCGGCACGTGTGGCGGCCGGCGGCGTCGCGAAACTGCTGCTCCGGGAATTCGGCATGCAGGTGCGTAGCTACACGCGCTCCGTCGGCGCCATCGAGGCCACCGTGCCGTCACCGGTGCCGTGGGATGAGGTCGAATCCTCGCCGGTCCGCTCCCCCGATGCGGCTGCCGGCGAGGCGATGGTGCGCGCGATCGATGCGGCGCGCGAACGGGGCGACACCCTCGGCGGCGTCTTCACGGTGATCGCCGAGGGCGTGCCGCCCGGCCTGGGCAGCTACCGCCAGTGGGACACGCGGCTCGACGGCTTGCTCGCGCAGGCGATCGTTAGCATCCCGGCCTGCAAGGCGGTCGCGATTGGCGATGGGGTGGAGGGCGCAGGCCTGCCCGGCTCGCAGGTGCACGACGTGCCCGTGTACGACAACGGGCGCCTGGGCCACGAGACGAACCGGGCCGGCGGACTGACGGGTGGCGTGAGCAACGGCGAGCCGCTTGTGGTGCACGGCTACATGAAGCCGATCTCGACCCTGCTGAAGCCACTCGCCACGGTCGACCTCAAGACGAAGGAACCGGCGCGGGCCCATTACGAGCGCAGTGACATCTGCGTCGTCCCGGCCGCCGGGGTGGTGGGGGAGGCCATGGTTGCCCTCGTCCTCGCCGGCGTGCTGCTCGAGAAGTTCGGCAGCGACTCGATGGCGGAGCTCCATCGCAACGTCGAAAGCTACGTGCAGGAGACGCGCCGTTGAACAACGTCGTGCTCGTCGGCTTCATGGGCAGCGGGAAGTCAACTGTGGGTCCGCACCTGGCGCAACGACTCGAGCGGCCCTTCGTGGACCTCGATGATGTGATCGAGGCGGATGCGGGCCGATCGGTCGCCGAGATTTTTTCCAGCGAAGGCGAGTCCGGATTCCGGGAGCGCGAGTCGCGCTGCCTGCAGCGGGCGCTGGAGCGCGACGGCTCGGTGGTCGCCGTCGGCGGCGGCGCGCCAATGCGCGAGGAGAACTGGGCCCGCATCCGACGCGGCAACACGGTCGTTGCCCTGCTGGCTGAGCCTGGCGAGCTAGCACGCCGCCTGAACGGATCGAGCGATCGACCGCTGCTGCAGACGGGCGCGCCCTCCGTCATCGCCTCCCTGCTGCCCAACCGGTTAACCCGCTACCTCGAAGCGGACGTGGTCGTCAGGACCGATGGCATCGACCCGGTTGAGGTTGCTGAGCAGGTCCACGACCGGCTCTCCGGCGGAGGACCGCAGCGCATTCTCATCGATATCCCGGGCTCACCGCATGATGTGACCGTCGGTTACGGCCTGCGCCACCTTGTGCCGGCTGCCCTGCGCAAACTGGATCCCTCCCCCGTAGGCGGGGGAGGGCCGGGTGGGGGCGTCCTCATCGTCTCCGACAAGGCCATCGCTGAACGACACGCTCAGCCGATGCTCGAGGCGCTGGCTTCGGATGGCATTACCGCGCGCCTGCACCTGGTGCCGGCGGGGGAAGCCGCCAAGGAACTCGCCGTGCTGGCGAGCATCTATGGTGCGCTGGCGGCTGCCGGCGTTGATCGACAAGGTTCGCTCATCGCCCTGGGTGGGGGTACCGTTGGCGATGTGGCCGGGTTCGCGGCAGCAACCTGGATGCGGGGGATTCGGTATTTGCAGCTGCCGACCACGCTGCTGGCCATGGTCGACAGCAGTATCGGCGGCAAGACGGCGATCAACCTGCCCGCCGGCAAGAATCTCGTCGGGGCGGTTCACCAGCCCATGGCGATCTTCTGCGATCTCGATTACCTCGCCACCCTGCCCGACGCGGAGTACCGGGCATCGTTGGCCGAGGTCATCAAGGCCGCCCTCATCGCCGATCGGTCATTCGTCGACTGGCTCATCGCGAACCTTCCAGCAGTGATCCGGCGCGAGCCGCCTGCGGTGCGCGAGGCCGTTGGTCGTGCGATTGCGATCAAGGCCGCGATTGTGGCTCAGGATCCCCAGGAGATTGGAGTCCGCGCGATCCTCAACTACGGGCACACGGTCGGCCATGCTCTGGAACGCGCCGCGGGATTCGGAAGGCTTCGACATGGCGAAGCGGTCGCCTGGGGCATGGAGGTGGCGGCGCTGATCAGCCTGCGCACGGGTGCCTGCGGGTCCGAGACTGTAGCGGCGCAGCATTCGCTCCTGCGCGATGCGGGTCTGCTGGCGGACCGACCAGCCGTCGCCCACGCCGCGCTGATCGAGGCGATGCGCCACGACAAGAAGTCGCGGGCAGGCGAGCTCCGCTGGGTTCTGCTACGCGACATCGGTCGGGCAGAGTATGGTCAGTCGGTCGATCCGTCCGTGGTCGAGTCATCGCTGGCGGAGGTGCTACCCGCATGAAGGTCCTCGTGCTGAACGGTCCGAACCTTGGCACGCTTGGGCGGCGCGAGCCGGAAGTCTACGGCACCCAGACTCTCGCCGACCTGGAGAAGCTCCTCGCGGAGCGGGCCCGTGAGCTCGACTTCGAGCTTTCCTGCCTGCAGTCGAACCACGAGGGCCAGCTGATCGACTGGATCGAAAAGGAGGGCGCTGCGAGCGATGCCATCATCATCAATCCGGGAGCGCTCTCGCACTCCAGTCTGGCGCTCGCCGATGCGTTGCGCGGCTCGGGCAAGCCCGTCGTCGAAGTTCACATCTCCAACGTCTTCGCCCGCGACGCGGAGCGCCATCGGATGGTGACGGCCGCGGCCGCGCAGGGTGTGATCTCGGGCCTTGGTTTTGAGGGATACCTGGCGGCCCTCGATTTCCTCGCCGCAATGGATGGCTGAGGGCTGGACTGCTGAATTCCCGCTGGTAGGCCCGGCGGGCGAGGTGATCGACCTCCGCCGTGTCTTCCTCTCACACGGTATTGCCGAATTGCCGCCGATGCGGCTCGACCAGACCTCGTGGAGCTTCGAAATCACCGTGCCCATCGCCGGGGTGGGCGCGCGGACAGTGACGATCTCGCAGGCCCGTCCGGGTCACGGCCTGATCTCGGTCACGGGGCAATCGCTGACGCCGCAGGTCGGCGCTGCCGTGATGGCGCAGGTTCGCCATGTTCTGAGCCTTGACGTCGATCTGACGCCGTTCTATGCCGTGGCCGCGGAGGATCCCGATCTCGCCTGGGTCCTCAGAGGCGCGGGCCGGATGGTGCGCAGTCCGACCGTGTTCGAAGACGTCGTCAAGACGATCTGCACGACGAATACCTCCTGGGGCGGAACCACCCGGATGGTCAACGCGCTGGTGGAGCACCTGGGAGAGAAGGCGCCTGGCGCGCCCGCCGCCAGTCCCTACGGGCGAGCCTTTCCCACGCCCGCGGCGATGGCTGTTGCGCCGGCTCAGTTCTACAAGAAAGTTGCGGGCACCGGCTACCGCGGCCCCTATCTCAAGACGCTCGCGACCGACGTCGCCAGGGGTCGCGTCGATCTCGAGGCGCTGGCGAGTGCGTCGCGCGACGATCTGCCGGATGCTGATGTGGCCGCGCGGTTGCTTGCGCTCCCGGGTGTTGGGCCGTATGCCGCGGCGCACATCATGTTGATGCTGGGACGATACGACCGGCTCATTCTCGATTCGTGGACCCGGCCGACCTATGCTCGGCTGCTCGGCCGCAAGCGCCCGGTGAGCGATCGGACGATCGAGCGCCGCTTCAGGCGTTACGGCCCCTACGCCGGGTTGGCGTTCTGGCTCTTTTTGACTCGAGATTGGCTGCCGGAGGATGCTCCGTGAGATCCTTGGGTACAACCATGAGCATGGCGGAGCTTCGGGTGCTGATCGTCTCCGCGAACCCGCTGGCTCGCGGCGGATTGACGGTGCTGGTCGAAGGCATGAGCGGCATGAAAATCGTGGGCACGACCGGCGTGGCCGAAGCCGCATCGCTTGCCGGGCAACTGCTCCCCGATGCCGTGCTGCTGGACGCCGGCGAGGGCGAAGCCGAGGAGCTCGATGCGATCGCGCGATTGGCCACCGCCCAGCCTGGTTTACCGATCGTTGCGCTAGCGAGCGACCACGCCGCGGTCTCCCAGGCGCTGACCTTCGGCGCGTCCGCCTTGCTGCCGGCGGCGGTCGACGGAGAAACGCTCGCGGCGGCCCTGCGCGCGTCAGCCCGTGGGTTGGTAACGATCGCGCGCGCTGACCTTGGGACGCTTCTACCCCAGGAGGAGCGCATCGAGCCGTCGCTTAGAGCACCGGCTGAAGCGCTCACACCGCGGGAGCTCGAGGTGTTGCAGTGGATGGCGCGCGGCCTGACGAATCGACAGATTGCCCGCCGCTTGGAGATCAGCGAGCACACCGTGAAATTCCATGCCGGCGCGGTGCTGGGCAAACTGAACGCGCGCTCGCGCGCCGAAGCCGTTGCCCGAGCCATCGGGCTCGGCTGGATCCTGGTGTGACGCCGGGGCCGAATGCCACCGGCGTCACCTCAGCGACTGTTTAGTCTGAGCCGCCCTTCGAGTTATCGCCGCTGCTACCGCCTCTCCCAACCAGCGTGCCATTGACGTCGATGTTGTCGAGCACCGCCAGCCCAAAGTTGTCTGGACCGATGTCCTGTCCCTCGTCAAAAACGAGCGAGATGCTCTTCACCGCGATTGCGGGAATGGTCTGAAGCGTGACGCCGTCGCGGTACGCCTGCAGCGGTCCAGCGGCGCCGCCCCATCGAAGCCGGATGAAGCCGACTCCAGGCCCTTGCGTTGTTGCCGGCGGCGAGCTGCACCCAAGGAAGAAGAACTCGCCATCTTGTAGCGTGATATTGAAGCGTGGCGCGCCTGCCCCGCAGTGGGAGCCGCGAGCATCATTGGTGTTCACGCCCGGCTTGCGGAGGTCGTAGCCGAGCTCGGTCAGTACCGTACCCTTGACCCCGACCAACTCGGCGACCGCCGACGCGTCGTTGAGCGTCGGACCGGTCTTTGCCATCAGCAATCCCTGGTTGCTGTGGTCGCTCGGGTCGCCCGTTGGGCAAGCGGGATCGGTGTACTTACTTGGGGGAAGAAGGTTGTAGGGCGCTTCGGTGTTAAACAACACGACCGTTGCGTCCGTTGGGCAACCAATTCCCGAAAGCCAGGTGGCATTCACCAGAAACGTGTGGTGCGGGTCGAAGGTCCGCGGCTTGACGCTGAATCCCTCGTTGTCGGCGGCCACGGACACACAGGTCATCGTCAGCGCCAGAAACGCGATGATCAACGGAATTCGCTTCACGCTCGCCCTCCTTCGTCTATCCAGACGCAATGAAGCGACCTGATACCTCCCGACACCCCCTTCTGGCCTCACCCCCTTACAGAGCCCGGGCACGGCGGCACCTCCGCGGGCCTACCCGTTTATTGCGTGTTTAGTTGCGGTTAAGTTTACTCGGTGCCCCGCCAATTGTCACGAGAGGGAGATTGGCTCGCCGATCGACGCCGTAGACTAGGCGAGAGCGGATGGCAGTTGACGCGGAAGGCTATGGCTATGGTTCCCACGAGGAAGGGATCGATCGGCTGCTGAATGACGCCCGGGTGCTGTCGCCGGCCGGCATCGAGCGCGCCGCCTGGGGCTGGGACCGGCACGAGGACCCGGCCGCGATGCAGCGGTTCCGGGATGCCGAGCGGGCCGCCCTCCGCATCCTCGAACAGACCAATCGTGATCAGGCCTGGGATGACGCGAAGAAGCGGATCCTGGATCTGACCGAAGGCCGGACCTCGCTCGTTTCGTGGAGGGCCGAGCACGGCGATGTCGGCCACAAGGGCGAGCGCGCCTTACTCGGCGCCGCACTCGGCATCTTGGCCCGCGACCGGCTCAGCCACGAGCAGTACGTCACCCTGGTGCGACCGATGGCCGAAGCGCTCCCCTGGCTGTTGCCCGAGACGCCGCCCGAACCACGCCGATGATGATCGCGCCGCGTATCGATCCGGCTTCCGCCAAAGCGAAGTTGGATGCCGGTGAGGCTGTCGCGCTCGATGTGACCAGCTCACTGGTGTACCCAGCCGTGAGCCATCGCATTCCCGGGGCCATCCGCATCCCGCCGGAGCCCATCATCCGCGGCCTGCAGGCTGCCCGGCCGGCCGCCGAAATCGCGAAGTACTTCGAGTCCCTGCCGCCGGACCGCGAGGTCATCGCCTACTGCACCTGACCCGATGAGGGCACCAGCGCCCGTGTGGCGCAATTCCTCCGACAGCAAGGCCGACAGGCCTGGGCGCTGCGTGGTGGACTGGCGGCGTGGCGGGCAGCGCAGTATCCGATGGAGTCAAAACACGCCGGCCACGCTCCCGGGCCTGAAGAAGAGTGCCCCGACTGTCACGAAGAAGTCGGGGCACACATCGCCTGACGCTTAGTCGGTCAGCTCGTAAACGACCGCCACGTCGACGGTGACGTTCATCTGGCCGGCCTGGACGGGCGCTCCGCCGCCACCGCCGCCGCATTGGCCGCCGGCTCCGCAAGGCGA
>Ga0209220_1000722_pt1 | contig 10092 bp, 6 predicted proteins | sample BlaSpr_A8_OM3_M3_FD_187984 | JGI IMG/M metagenome (GOLD analysis project Ga0209220, IMG submission 187984) | Forest soil microbial communities from Thunder Bay, Ontario, Canada - Black Spruce, Ontario site 2_A8_OM3_M3 (SPAdes) (version 2) | ecosystem: Environmental > Terrestrial > Soil > Boreal... | reverse complement strand
GGGCTTGCGGGATGGATCCCCGGCGACGAATTCGAGGCAGCGCGGAGTAAAGGTGATCAGTAATCAGAAATAAATGGAAGAAGAGGGCAGCAGCGCTCAGCCAAGAAGATGCGTTCGGTTTGAGATGCGGGCACGGTTTCTCCCTATAACGGGACGGTGCTATAGCATGTTGGGTACAGGGACTAGTTCAATTGCCTTCGCCAGACGACACGCTTCCCCATTGACTCTGCCCCGTGCTGTCCAGCTGGGCAATTTTGAACACTGCCCCTTCGTTCTATTCGCAATTTCTGCCTGCTTAAGTATAGTGCCTCTTACTAGTCTCCATTGAATGTCGTCGGCTCACAACCATGTCTCTTGGCTCAACTCGTTTCCATCTGGGAAGGAGTTCTCGCATGTTGGTGAAATTCCCCCGCGCATCCTGGCAGTCAATTCTTGCTGCTTTTGCTGTCATCCCTCTACTGGGTCTTGCATCGGTTCCGCGAGCCTCCGCGCAATACCGCATCTCCGTTGCGGTTTCCCCAGCGACCGCTAGTGTCCAAGCGGGAGGCGGCTCCCAACAGTTCACAGCTACTGTGCGCAATGACTGGCATAATCGCGGCGTGCGCTGGACGCTCTCCGGCACTGGTTGTAGCAGCAGCACCTGTGGAACTCTTTCCGCCACGACGAGTGCCTCCCGAACTCCCATCACCTATACGGCTCCCCCGAATGTGCCAAACCCCGCCACGGTCACCCTCACCGCCACTTCCGTCTCGAACACAGCCAAGAGAGCCTCCGCAACGATCACGGTCACTGGCTCTTCCGCCACTCGTAACGTCACCATTTCACCCAAACGCGCTGGCCTGACCATCACGCAGACACTGCCCGTTACCGCAACCGTGCAGAACGATGCCGGTGCTGCTGGCGTAACATGGTCGGCTTCCGGCCCAGCTTGTTTCGGAAGCACCTGCGGCACTTTCGCCAAGGTGACGTCCAACTCAGCTACTTATGCCGCCCCTAACACACCTGGCATCTATTCCATCACCGCGACGAGCGTTGCTGACGTTACCAAGAGCGCGTCAATTTCTATCGGCGTTACCGATCTCACCGGAGTTCTCACCTATCACAACAACCTCTCCCGTGACGGAACGAACACCCGCGAGTTTGCCCTCGCCCCATCCAACGTCAACACGGCTACCTTCGGCAAGCGCTTCTCTTGCCAAGCCGACGGTGCAATTTATGCCCAGCCACTCTGGGTGCCGAATCTGACCGTGGCTGGTGCTTCTCACAACGTCATCATCGTGGCCACGCAGCACGAAAGCCTTTACGCCTTCGATGCCGATGCCACTCCCTGCACGACGCTCTGGCAGGTCAACTTGGTCGACTCCGCACACGGTGGCAGTTCCGGCGAAACATCCGTGCCCTCCGCCGGATCAGGCGCGCTGGTAGGCAGCGGTTACGGAGACATCTCCCCCGAAGTCGGTATCACCGGCACGCCTGTCATCGACCCGACCGCCAACACGCTCTATGTCGTCAGCAAGTCCGTCAACGCCAGCACACAATTCTTCCAGCGGCTGCACGCGATTGACCTCACTACCGGCGCCGAGCGGGTCGCGCCCCATAGCATTGACGCTTCCATTTCTGTTCCCGGCACCGGGGCTGGCTCTGTCGCCGGACGAGTGGCTTTCGATCCGCGCAATGAAAGCCAGCGCGCTGGCCTGGTTCTTTCCAATGCCGTGATCTACGTCGCTTGGGCTTCACACGAAGACCACGATCCGTACCACGGCTGGGTGATGGGCTTTAACGCCACTACCCTCGCTCCCGTGGCCAACGCGGTGTTCAACTCCACGCCAAATCAGGTTGGCACGCTCTCCTATTCCCGCGGAGGAATCTGGATGGGCGGCGGCGCTCCCGCCGTCGATGCTGCCGGCAATCTTTTTTTCATCACCGGGAACGGAACTTTCGACGCGAGCACCGGCGGTTCGAACTATGGTGATAGCGTTGTGAGGCTCAGCACCGCCAGCGGTCTCTCCGTGGCGGATTACTTCACTCCTCTCGATCAGGCGTCGCTCGACGCCAATGACACCGATTTCGGATCCGGTGCCGCAACCGTCCTCATCGATCAGCCTGCTGGTCCTGTAACTCACCTGGTCATCGGAGGCGGCAAGCAGGGCAACCTGTTCCTTCTTAATCGCGATAGCATGGGAAAATTCAGCGGTTCCACCAACAACGTCATGCAGACCGTCAACGTGGGCAACTCCATCTTTGCTACGCCTGGCTTTTGGCAGAATAATCTCTACGTTGCCGGTGTCGGCCCCCTCAAGCAATTCGCCTTCAACAGCACCACCGGCAAGTTCAACGGCGCGCCTTTTTCGCAATCCTCCACGAGCTACAGATTTCCTGGTGCTACCCCGTCGGTATCCTCCACCGGAGCCACCAACGGCATCATCTGGGCGCTGGATAATGGCCTGTATTGCACTCTGCAATCGCCGGGTTGCGGCGCTACCGTCCTCCACGCCTACGACGCCAACAATCTCGCCACCGAACTGTGGAATAGTTCACAGGCCGCCGCGAATCGCGACCTGGCAGGACACGCCGTGAAATTTACCGTGCCCACCGTTGCCAATGGCAAGGTCTACGTCGGCACTCGGGGCAACGACTCATCCGTATTGGGAGAACTCGAAGTCTATGGCCTGCTGCCGAACTGAACCGAACGCCGCAGGATTCTCGCCTAGCATCGTCGGGTGATGCCTTTCCGGATCCGCAGCTGTGAAATCCGAAGCTGTACCTTATAGGACAAGTGGGATTTCAGATGTCCGGCAATTCGACTTACTGCGAGCTAGCCTTTCGCTGCTGCGGCGATTGCTCGTGGTAAGGGGATCTACCAACGCCTATCCGGTCGCGAGCAAATTGAAATCAAATACCACGGTGATGGATTCCTCCCTTTGGCAGCAATGGCCTGTACTGTACAGGACATCTTTGATCCGAGCTTGAGAGCAAGATGGGGGTACCCCCCAACTTAAGCCTTCCCGCCTTCACGGGGTTCAATTGGAGTATGCAATGCCTACAACCGGAAGTACCGCTGTGGTTCTGTTTCTGCTTCTGTCTCCAGCACTCACCTGGTCCCAGACAGCAGTTCCAGACAAGCCTAGCGTCCCAGCTCACGAGCAGCAGATCCAACAAACGGGAAGCAACGGAGATTCTGCAACGCAATCGGACCCCACTACCCAATCAAAACCGGAGACGGCGGCGCCGACTGCAGTGCCGGATACAACCCCAGGCGACCAGAAGGCAGATACTTCCGATGGCAAGCAGACCAAGCGCATGTTTGGGGTCGTTCCAAATTTTGCGGCCGTGAGCGCCGACACAGAGCTTCCTCCCCTAACCGTCCGGGGGAAATTCAAGCTTGCAACACAGGATAGTGTGGATTATTCGTCGTTCGTTTGGGCGGGAATGCTCGCCGGCCAAAGCATGGCTTTGAGGTCGTATCCGGAGTTTCACAACGGGATCGCCGGGTATGGCCGCTATTATTGGCGGGCGTTCGCGGATCAAGCGTCTGGATCTTTTTTCACGGAAGCACTCGTCCCCGCGATAACGCACGAAGACCCGCGCTACTATACCCTCGGCCATGGAGGTTTTTTCCACCGAGCTGGGTACGCGTTATCCCGAGTGGTCGTTACCAAGACCGATTCGGGAGGCAGCGGCTTTAACTACGCTGAGATTGTGGGAAATGGCATGGAAGCGGGGTTGGCGAACTTTTATTACCCACCAGAGGAGCGGGGCTTGCGCAATACGGCGGTGAACTGGGCAGCACAGCTGGAAGCTGCCAGCCTCAATAACATCATCAGGGAGTTCTGGCCGGATATCCGCCATAAATTTCTTCGACAGAAATAGTCAAGCCGTCCTCGTGCGTAAAATCAGATGCACGTGTTCGTCTTCAACAATCTTGAGATTGAGGATTGTTCTACCTAGATTCTTCTCGGCGAGTTGAGAGTGGCTTGTCTCCCTGGTAATAGTAGTACTCAGGTTCAATGAGCGAGCCCGGTGGTCAGGATCGTACACATGTTCGAAGATCCCAACCCGTTGGATAAGCTCAGCGAATGTAACTCCCGCAACGGTTTGCTTCAAGACCGCTGCGATCCTTTCGACGTTAAATCGTTTTCGCTTCACGGAGAATTTCCATTCCTTCGGCCCTAGATTTTACCGGAAACGCACCTTAGCAATCAGGGGTTGGCAAGAAGCTGAGATATCAGCTTCTCTTTGCGGTTTCGGGGGGGGGATTCCTGGCTGGGAACGGCTACTGAGGTTCACGGATCTTGAACAGACCCGCCAAGCGCTGATAGAGCCCTCGGATGGCCTGAAAAAGATCTGCAGCGCCGGTGGTTCCGTCGGTCACTTCATGGGAGTCCAAATCCGAGGCGAGCGCCTTGCAGAGCTGAGTGCCGCGGCGGACGCGCTCCTCAGTGAGCAAGGAGCGCACGGTGGCGGTATCCCGTTGGTGGGCCTGGCGTTCCTGCAATTCTTGAAGAGCCCAGGCGGTCTTGCGTACATAATCGACGGCGTCGCGAAACTCACGAAGGACGCGAGGGTCCATCCCACCCGACCTGATGGCGTTTTCCAGTTTCTGCAGGTCGTCGATCGCCCTCTTCAGCCGAAACGTCACGCCCCAAAAAGTTTCGCTGGGAGTAAGAAGCTCGACGGCCACTCCCAACACCTCGCTCTTTTTGGAGGGGCGCAGAGATATCACTCGCGCAGTGGCTATTTTAGTTGAGGTAAGGTTAGTCAGCTCGATCACGCTGCCAATGGCCGGGCGGCCTCTCAAGTCGAGCCGCCCGCCGTGCATGTTGACTTCTTTGGCTTCGGCAAACTCGATGACGCCCGCGCCGCTAGCCTCCGACCACTTCACCTGCACGGGAACAACTACAGGGTAACGGTCACTCCTCCTGTTTTTTCCCTTGGAGGCCGGCAGCTCAACGCCAGACTTGTCCGTTGTCAACAGCCACCTCGGTTCTGCAGGCCCCTATACTCACACATCAGATTTTAAGCCGGAAATTTCGATTTCAGCTATGTCTGTGCGCAAAACCATACGTCCGGCGTTCTCTCGCGTCAAGTTCGGGTCACCGTCACGAGTAGTCAGCAAAGCCTGTGTCTCGCCAAAACGCCCTACACCTGCAAAATGGATGATTTGGCGATACTCTGATTAGGACTGCTCCGGTAATATTCATGCTCTCATGGCGTCGCTCCGACATCTCCTGCGCTGGATGGTCAGCGCCTTCCGTTCCCGGAAGGACCTCGTTCTCGAAAACCTGGCTCTCCGCCGGCAATTGCTGGCTCTGCACGCGTGCCGACGCCCGAAAGCAAGGATCAATCCTTTCCGAGACTCGGCGGCCAGCGCCATCGTTATGCGGTGGCAGCGCAGACTCAAAAGTTAGGCTTCTAATCATAGGTTGGCTTCTGAGGCCAGCCGGGGGGCGAGTCCTCAAAGTCCTGCTGGCGCCCATAGGGTGCGGTGTCGAGGAGGCGGTAGGCGTCCGTGAGCGATTCGGTGCCCCGCGCGTACGCGGAGTACGTGTGGAAAACGTCGTCATCGAGCCGGAAGAAGACGCTTAGGCCGTGCTCCTCACCCTCCATGAGGACGGAGTGGCCCATCGCTTCCGCCATCTCAGTCTTGTTCCGATAGTTGTATTCGGCGGGCGCGACGTTGGGGTCGAGCGTCACGTGAAAATCGTAATTGAAATCGCTGCCAAAGGAGGAAAACCACGCGATGCTCCATCCTTTTAGCACTTTATAGGCTTCGAGCTTGGCCAGCGGGGCCCGAGAAATCACCACGAACGTCGCGTCGCGTTTCTTTAGCAACGACAGATCGCCCAAAGCGTCTATCAAAGCCGTGCAGCCTGTACACCCCTTGTCCCATGTAGGGTCGAACATGAAGTGATAGACGATGAGCTGGCGGCGACCGTCGAAGAGGTCCTTGAGACTCGGTTTGCCATGCGGGCCGTCGAAGAAATAATCCTTTTCGATTTTCACCATGGGAAGCCGACGTCGCTCAGCATTCACGCGGTCGTAATGCTTGGTGAGTTCCTTTTCATGTGCTAGAAGTTTCTTCCGCTCGGCGAGCCACCGGTCTGGCGAGACGATTGGAGGATGTGGGATTGCATGTGGGATTACGCTTGCTGCCATGTGTGGTTTCTCCTTTGATCGTTCCTTGCTCTGGCGGTCCGGAACATGGCGCGATAGGGTTAAACGCCACACAATGATGGGGGAGCCGCCAGGGGCCGTCGCCGCCGCGATACGGATGGAAACAGCTTGGCAACTCAAGCGATACCTGGTCCCTCGGGTTTGTCGCGGATCGCCGCCCGCGATTAGAATTCGATTGAGATTTCTGTTTCCACCTCCACCGGTTTTCCGCCTACCATCGTCGGTTGGTACTGGCGCTGCCGGGCATTTTCCAGAGCCGCGGCTTGCAGCGGCTGCGGACCCGACAGTACCGTCGCGTTCTTCACCTTGCCATCGGCGCCGATCAAAACTTGGATGTGCACAGTTCCCTGAATGTGGGTGGCCTTGGCATTCGTCGGATAATTCAATTTCGGTTGAGAAACTAATTTCGCGGCCTGCACGTTTTCGATGACGCGGACCGGTCCGTTGTTTGCGGTGGGCGGTTGATTCGCTGGCGGAGGCCCGCTCGGTGGCGTCGCGTTGGGATTGGACTGTGGGAGCTCCCCCAGCGGCTGTTGCTGGCGAGCCCTTTCTGCCGCCTGTTGCGGGGCAGCTTCCTGTTTGGTCTTCTCGGCGGCTGCCTCCTGAGCCGCTTGTCGCTGTGAGGTCTCCAGCCTGGTTTTTTCGGCGACTGCCTGTAGTTGGGCGGTTTGCTGCCTGGCCTTTTCCGCTGCCGCTATCTGAGTCGCTTGTTGCTGCGCGGCCTCCTGCTTGGCCTTCTCGGCTGCCTGTTGTTGCGCCGATAGCTGTTTGGCTTTTTCTGCTGCCGCTAGCTGAGCCGCTTGTTGTTGCGCGGCCTCCTGCTTGGCCTTCTCGGCGGCCGCCTGTTGCTGCGCCGATAGCTGTTTGGCTTTTTCCGCGGCTGCCTGCTGAGCCGCTTGTTGCTGTGCGGTCTCCTGCTTGGCCTTTTCTGCTGCCGCTAGCTGAGCCGCTTGCTGTTGCGCGGTCTCTTGCTTGGCCTTTTCCGCGGCTGCCTGCTGGGCCGCTTGTTGCTGTGCGGTCTCCTGCTTGGCCTTCTCGGCGGCTGCCTGTTGTTGCGCCGTTTGCTGTTTGGCCTTTTCCGCTGCCGCTAGCTGGGCCGCTTGTTGCTGTGCGGTCTCCTGCTTGGCCTTCTCGGCGGCTGCCTGTTGTTGCGCCGATATCTGTTTGGCTTTTTCCGCGGCTACCTGCTGAGCCGCTTGTTGCTGTGCGGCCTCTTGCTTGGCCTTCTCGGCGGCTGCCTGTTGTTGCGCCGATATCTGTTTGGCCTTTTCCGCTGCCGCTAGCTGAGCCGCTTGTTGCTGTGCGGTCTCCTGCTTGGCTTTTTCGGCAGATGCCGCTTGCTGGGCTGCTTGCTGTTGAGCAACCTGTTGCTTTGCTTTTTCTGCCGCCAGTTGCTGTTGAGCGGTCTGCGGTGACCCAGCGGCCGCAGGCGGGGCTCCAGGCGCCGGAGGATGGACCTGTTGCGCAGTGTTTAGCGACGTCGCTGGCTGGGGCTTTTTCGCTGCCGTTTCGACTGGTTTGACCGCGGGCGCGGGCGGAGCCGTCTTCACAACTCGCACAATGGGTGGAGGTGTTGCCGCGCGGAGGGTCTGCTCGGCCTTCGCGTCAAGCGGCTTGCCAGGATTTGCTTGCAAGGCCTGCTGCTTTTGAGCGAATGCCACCGGGGGTGGTGGCGGCGCAACGTTGGCTACTACCGGCCGGCTGACTACCGCGCCCGGGGGCTTCGGCGGAGCGCTCACAACGGTGGCGCTCGCCATACTCTCCTTATTTGCCCCCATCACACTTGCTTTCACGGGAGCTAGCGGCGCGGTGTGAACCGCCGGAGCCGCCGTGATCGCGCTCGGGGCGACTTTCACCGCTGCCTGTGCCACCGGCTGCGCGTTCACGAAGGTTGCCCGGGGCACGGCCGTAACGGCACCAGCCACATTTTGATTTATATAAGTCGTCGTCTGAACGTTGTTGTTCACCACGTTCGTGATGGTGGTCTGCCGCACCACGGTGTTTGAGACGTTCACGTTGGTGACGTACGTCGGGCTTGTCTGGTGAGCGGGCACGTACACTTCGCCCGGCGCCAGCGGAAACCAGGCCACTCCGCCGCCGTTTCCGAAATCTCGAGATGAATTCGAATCTCCCACGAAGGTTACTAGCGCCGGAGAATAAACGGGGCGCTGCGCGGATACATCCTGGCGCCCTTCACGGTGCGGGGGAACCCAAACCCAGCCTCCACCGCCGTATCTGCCATCCACGTGCGCCCACCGGCCGTAGTGCGAGGTCACGAATCCAGAAGGCGAGTCGTCTACCCACGTCCAGCCCCACGGAGCCACCCAGGCCCAGTGACCGTCTCTGTACGGCGCCCAATTTTGCGAGACATGCGTGGGCACCCAGACCGGACCATAAGTACGATCCATCCTCCAGGTGCCATTTTGATCGAGGTCTTCATAGCCGGTTAATTCCGGGGAAACGTAACGGGCCGACCGAGAGCGATCTTCGCGCAGTTCCCGGGTGCGCGACCACTGATCAAAACTATCCCTGCCCGGCAAATCGTAAATGTCATAGGAAATATAATCGGTGCCTGAGACTTGAACCTGGGAGCCTCCGTCCACAAGAAACGCCTGGCCTCCGCCAGTGATCTGCCCTTGGCCGTCGCGCAGGGTGATGGTGGTGAAGCTGCCGTCCGGATCAACGGTAATGCGGTAATCGCCGCGGCGGAGCACGCTAAACGCAAGGTTCGGCGTATCCACCTCGAACACGTTGTCGCCGTAAAGATTGCGCATACGCACATCGATCGTTCCGGAGTTCAACTGTATTTGAACCGTGTGGTCATCCAGATTCAGGTAGGAAACCGAGGTCTGCCCGCTCATGCGAATCGCCGTGGACCCGATATGCATCTCAGCTCTCGAGCTGTTGCCTGTCCAGAGACTATCTCCCGCAGTCATGGGCCGGTTGACGGTGGCCCAGCCCCAGTCCGTCTCGCCGCCGGGCTGGAAAGAAACCTGGCCCGCCACGTAGTTCAGCCGGGCCACACGCATCGGTGGATCATCAAACGCGGAGGCGGGTTGCGCAACCACAACGAAAAGGCAGAGCACCAGGCTTACGCGCCCGCAGAAATCTGCAAAACCGACCGGTGTCTTCATCACACAGCTCCTTCGGGGCACGCCATTGGCGCCCCGTTCTCAACTAACAGGCATCTGAACGTGACACTCCGAGAAGGAGTTTTCGGAAACGCTAATCAGGCACACAAACTAGCGCGAGCCCTGGGTGCTCGTCTCCCTCCGTTTATTCAACGCCTTTATAGACAGGGTAAAACTGAAAACAAAAGCGTACTGTCCTGTTTTGGACAATGAATTCTCGAGAAGCCCACGACGCCTTACCGTGCGGTCATTCAAACGTGCTTCGCGGGTTGGTTTTCGATTCCCTTCGGCGGACCATTGTAAAATTGTAGCGGCTTGCGTCTGGCAATTACCGGGAAGGCGGCGAACAAAATGAGAGTCGCAATCGTTTCGGATATTCACGGCAATCGGCGCGCCTTCGAGGCCGTTGTCGCGGACCTGCGGCAGGTTGCGCCTGACCTCGTTGTCCATGGCGGGGATTTGGCTGCGGGCGGAGCTCACCCGGCGCAAATCATCGATCAGGTCCGCTCTCTGCGGTGGCCCGGGGTTCGCGGGAATACGGATGAGATGCTTTGGGCGCCGGAACGTCTGGCTGAATATGCCGTCACAAACCCGAAGATTGCGCCCATTCTTGCCATGGTGCAAGAGACGATTCTCCCGACGCTCGCAAGCATCGGCGAAGAACGCTTGCGATGGCTGGAAGGACTTCCTGCTCTTTATTCGCAGCCCGGCTTTAGCCTGGTTCATGCCAGTCCCGACGACCTGTGGCGGGCTCCCATGGCGAATGCCAGCGATGACGAATTACGGA
>Ga0209220_1000720_pt1 | contig 10110 bp, 10 predicted proteins | sample BlaSpr_A8_OM3_M3_FD_187984 | JGI IMG/M metagenome (GOLD analysis project Ga0209220, IMG submission 187984) | Forest soil microbial communities from Thunder Bay, Ontario, Canada - Black Spruce, Ontario site 2_A8_OM3_M3 (SPAdes) (version 2) | ecosystem: Environmental > Terrestrial > Soil > Boreal... | reverse complement strand
GCCCCCACCTGGCTGGCCATAGCTGATCTCCGCAATGAACTGACCGTCGCGAGAAGCCACGGTGTCGCCGGTGTTTGAGCGTGTCCACAGGATGCGGCCAGTCGACAGCTGGACCACCCAGAACTGGACGGTGCTCGGCGCCGTACCAGTGCCCTGAACAACAACAGCCCGATCCTTCTCGATGGAGCACGCGGCCACGCCTGCCGAGGCCTGATCGTACATTTTGGCGACCTGGACGATGTTCTTGGGGGCCTGTCCCACGGCGGTAACCCGCAGGGTCGCCGGCTCGCCGCCGGCCGGCGGCAATGCGGATGGCGAGACCATGCTGCAGTAGTGTTGGCCGTCATCCGCCCACGTTCCGGGGAACCCCTTCGTCGACGGAGCTGGCGATGCGACGACTGTTCCCGTTCGGTCACGGATGTAACCGGTCCACCCGTAGAGCGTCCCTGCCGGATTCTGTATGAAGCCCATACCACCGTCCGTCCTGCCGACGCGGCCTCTTGCAGAGCCGTCCCAGGTGATGCCGTCGATCTGATCGAAGTTGACGGGATCATGGAAGAGGATTACAGGGGTGCTCGCGGGCACCTGCAGCGGCAGGGACATCGCAGTCGGCGCGGGCACCGCTGTGGGTGTGGTGATCGGCGTGGGCGAGGGCTGGGTTGTGACGACGCTTTTCGGGTGCAGTCCGCGGATCACAATGGACGCGCCAATCGCCGACGCGGCTACCAGCACGAGCGCCACGCCTGCCACAGACGGCCGGAGCTGACGGTTGACGCGGCGCCCCGCGGTTGCCGCGCGCAGCATGCGATTCCCAGCGCCGGCCACATCTCCCAGCTGTGCCTGCTGTTTTGCGAAGACCTCGTTGATGTCGCGGCGGAGGTCGTTCATCCCAATTCCTCCAGGGCGACGGCCGGACGGAGCCGGCGACACGCCCGATAAATTCGCGATTTCGCGGCAGCGGGCGACACGCCAAGCGTGGCGGCGACCTCTTCTATTGGGAGGTCGAGGTAGAAATGCAAAAACAGCGCGCTGCGGTCGACCAACGGGAGTTGCTGCATGGCGCGTTCCAGATCGAGGCGTTCGATCTCCGGCTCCGGCGACGGCGGGCGGCCGACCATCTCCACGAGCGACGTCAGGCGGAACCACGGCGTGCGCCGCACATTTCGACACTGGTTAGCCACGATCGCGAAGAACCATGGGCGTACCGGCATCCCCGGTCGGAGCTGGTGAAGCTTCCGCCAGGCGCGGGTCAGCGCCTCCTGCGTGGCGTCTTCGGCGTCCCGCCGATCCCCCAGCATCGAATGGGCGAGTCGCAGGCCGGGCTCGACCAGGGGCCGAAGCAAGGACTCGAACGCCGCCTCGTCACCGGCCACCGCCCGCAAGCGAAGGGGTTCGTCAGCCTGCAGGCTCAATGCGTACGCCACACCCTATAAGACACGGGCTGGAGGCTGGGAGTTGCATCAAGAACCAAACTAGGTGGGCGCAGTGTAACGAACGCCCGGGGTCTCCGTTGTGAGGGTCAAGAACATGAAAGGAGGCGAGATCTGGCCGCCGCCGATCGCAGTTGGTTCGAGCCGCTAGCCCGGAAGCTGGAACGGCCGGCGTACCACTTTGCCGTGATGCTGGTACAGAACCGGGCGACTGCCGAGGAGCTGGTGCAGGAAGCCTTTGCCAGGGTATGGGCCTCGCCCAACACGCCCTCGGCCGAGCCGGACTTCCGCCGCTGGCTCTACCGCGCCATCACGAACCTCGCCCGCGATTACCACCGGCGCCGCTTGCTCGAGGCCAAGCTCCTGTTCTGGAACCAGCCGGCGATCGACCCGATCGACGAGGTCGTCCACCGGGCCGAAGACCGCGAACTGCTGCGCGCCGTGCTCGCCCTGCCCTTCAAGGACCGCCACGCGCTCTACCTTCATTACTTCGACGGCCTGACGTTTGCCGAGGTCGGCGAGGTACTCGGCGTCAGCGAAATCGCGGCCCGCGTCCGTGTCCACCGGTCCCTGCAAAAACTGCGCGGCCGGCTCGGCCCGGACTCCGTTGCCAGGGAGGTGCCTGCGTGAGCGCTCCGGACGTCGAGCTCGAAGAGCGCCTCCGCGGACTGGCGCCGGCGTTCAAAGACGGCATCGAGCCGCCGGCGTCGCTGCATGCCTCGGTGATGTTCGCAACCACGGCGGAACGTTCGCCGGCGCGGCGATCCTCGATGCTTCGCGAGCTATCGCTGGCCGCCGCACTGATCGCCTTCGTCGCGCTGCTGGCCTTTGGCTTCTCGCGTTTGCACCTACTAACACCCGCGCCGGTGAGGCCGAACCCAACCCCCAAGGCAACAATCACTAACGTCATACCATGGACCGCGGCGCCAATGGTGCTGCCATCTGCCTCGGCCCAGCTGGCGAGCCCGGCGGAGGCTGCCACCTGGATCGGGCATACCGTGACCGCGGTCGACCCGTTGCTCGTCCCTAGCGCAATTGGCGACGACTACACGGCGCAGTTTGTCGCTGAGCAGCACTCGTTCGTGATCGACTATTCGAACAACGTCCGTCACGCGACGGTTGAGCTCGCAGCCCTGCCGGTGATGCCGAACCAGGGCGCGACCGCCCGCCCGACCATCCGGACGTTTCGCGGCGTGGCGGCGACCTATCAGGTCGAGAACGCAACGCCGACGGGGCCACGCTCCCTCTTGTGGACCGAGAATTCGGCGAACCATGGCCAGGCTTACTCCCTGCTTGCCGCAGGCCTCACCGAGGGCGAGTTCTGGCAGATCGCCGATTCGCTCAAGCCGCTGACCGCCATCGCCGGCGTACGACCGTGCGTTGCCGCTGATCTGCACGCTGTTACCGGACATGGCAACGGCGCCAGCGGACAGATCTTCAACACGGTCCTGCTGAGTAATCACAGCGTCAGCCCGTGCCGGCTCGAGGGAACACCCCAGGTGCTCTTAAGGACAAGCGCGGGCAGGACGCTCTCGCTTCCGCAGGTCACGACGTCGCTGCCCTGGATGAACTTGCCGTCCGGCCCGGCGCTGATGGCGGCCAACTCGCCAGACCCACAACCGGAACAGGGGTCGCAGGCCGGGTGGGGTCAGGCCTCACTCGCCTACTCGATGTGGGATTGTCCTGCCAACCGGTCCTTCAGCTCCGTGATGATCGTGCTCCCAAATCAGCGGGGAACGCTGACGATTCCAGCGGATGGCGCCGGCTACTCCGGGGGCGGCCAATGCGAGGGCGGCGCCGTTGTCCAGCGCATGGAGGTCGCGCCTTTCATCGGGACGGAACCTCAGCCGATCTGGGTCGACAAGTCGCCGCTGTCGATCACCATCAAGCTGCCGGACCACGTTCGGGCCGGCCAGTCGCTGCACTACCAGGTAGCGCTGACCAATGCGTCAGGTGCGCCCTTCCATTTCCGCGGCGAATGCCCAAGCTATACGGAAGACGCAAGTCGGACGGGCCGCAAGAACCTCGCGAACTACCAGCTCAACTGCAGCGCGGTTGGCTGGCTCGGGCCCAACGAGAGCGTCACGTTTGCCATGGTGCTCGACATCCCTGCCGACACGCCACCCGGCCCGGGCGACCTGCGCTGGGTGATGCGCTCGGTGTACGGCAGCGGAGACGGTCGCGCGCTGCTGACGGTCACGGCCGCCTAGGCGAAATCATGTATGTCCGACAGCGGGGCTGTCATTTCCCACCGAGGCGCGCCCGGTTGACTCTCCGACCATAGGACCGCAAAATGACGCGGCCCCATGGATCACCTGCTGTCGATTGCCTCGATCCTCGCCACCGCCACGTCGCTGCTGGCCGGACAGGCTGGTTCGGCTGGCTACACGCCCGGATCGACCGGCTATGACATCAGCTTTCCGCAGTGCGGCGCCGCCTATCCCGGCGGGGCGTTCGGTGTCGTCGGCGTCAACGGGGGCTACCCGTTCGTGCACTACAACCCGTGCCTGGCCGACGAATACAGGCAGTCGCCGCACGCGGCCCTCTACATCAATACGGGGTATGACCCGCTCTATACGCAGGTCGACGGCCAGCACACCATCCCCGACTGCCTGACGAAGTCGGCCCCGGTCCGGGGTTCGGACGATCAAAAGGCCGCCTGGGCGGTGGGCTGCAGCGAGGCGTCGCGCTCGATGGCCTACGCGGCCTCGCAGCATGTCGCCAATCCGAGAGGCTGGTGGCTCGATGTCGAGACCGAGAACAGCTGGTCATCGACGGACCTGAGTCTCAACCAGTACACGATCCAGGGTCTCGTCGATACGCTCCACCGCCACTCGCCGGCGGCGGTCGGCATCTACTCGACCGGCTACCAGTGGCACAAGATCGTTGGCAGCCTGCCGGTTTCTGGTGTCCGGGCCAACTGGGTCGCCACCGGGGCCTTTTCCGTGGACGAGGCCCATGCCCGCTGCGGCACCGGCTTCACGGGGGCGCCCGTCTGGCTGGTCCAGTACCTCCAGGGCGGCTTCGACACGAACGTCGTCTGCTGAGCATCAAATAGCGTAGGTGTTTAGGCCTAGGCCGCCAAACTCGTACCCTTTGTATGGCTCTGCCCGTTAACCGAGCCAGAGGGAGGCCCCCCTGCTTGCCTGCCTCTCATCAAATTTCAATCTTGAATAGCGCATGATTCGTTCGAACTGATGGCTGGTCAAGTGCCTGCAAGGCGTCGGCGTGCCTCCCGTTTGCACCCTGTGCGGATAGCGGCGCTGACTCTGTTTTGCCTCGTCCTCTCCGGAACAGCGGGCGCCGCGGCCTACTTCTTCCCGGTGGTCGTGGCAGGCGTTGGCCAGACCGGCCAAACCGTCGTCGTGCCGCCCAGCCGCAGCCCGGGCGTGTCGGCAACGCCCACACCGTCGGCCGCCCCCGGCTCTCCGTTCACGGTGCTGCTGCTCGGTTCCGACGACGATGGGAAGAACAAATCGCCCTTGACCCAGTCGATGATCCTGGTGCGGGTCGAGCCGGCCACCAAGCACGTCACCATGCTCTCCATCCCGCGCGACCTGTGGGTACCGCTCTCCACCGGTGGCAGCGCGAAAATCGATGCCGCCTACGCCATCGGCGGCGCGGCCGCCGCCATCGCCACCGTCGAGCGGAACTTCCACGTCCACATCGACGAATACGCCTGGGTGGGCCTCAAGGGGTTGATCAAGTTGATCGATCGGCTTGGCGGAGTGGACCTGATGGTCACCAATCCCGTGCTCGACGATCAGTATCCCGACGACATCAACTCGGGATTTCTCTACGGCTACAAGCGCGTCGCGGTGCTGCCAGGCCCTCAGCACCTCGACGGGAGCCGGGCGCTCCAGTACGTTCGCTCGCGGCACAACGACATCAACGGCGACTTTGGACGGTCGGCCCGGCAGCAGCAAGTGCTGCTGGCGATCAAGGCCAAGGCCAGCACGCTCAACGCGGCTGACCTTCCCGACATCGTCGACACCCTGAAGGGCAACTTCACGACCAGCATGGGGCTCGACCGGGTGCGGAGCTTGCTGAGCGTCGCGACGGCCTTCGACATTGCCAACGTCAAGCAAATCGTTCTTTTTGTCCCAACCTATACCAGCTACGGCAACGGACCAGCGTACGGCGGTGCGAGCGTCGTGGTCCCCCACTGGTCGGAGATCCTCGCGGTGACGAGGGAAAACTTCCCGTGATCATTCGCCGGATCGCCGCCATCCTCTTCCTCCCGGTGATGTTGGCCTTCGGCTCGGGCGTCTACCTCTACCTCGGTACGCTAAAAAGCAAGGTGGTCCAAGAAAAGTCTGTGCTGCCGACGGTGACAAAGCCGAAGTTCGTCCTCCCCGGCACGATGTACTTGGTCCAGGACGGGCGAATGTTCAAGCTGAACGCCGGCAGCTTCACCGAGATCGGGCCGGCCGGCGACTGGTCGCAACCAACCCTTACGCCCGACCACACCAGGCTGATCGCGGTCTCCCGTGGCCTGCACTTCAGCGATCTCTACCTGCTCGATCTCGACGGCCATGTCCTCAAGCGCATCACCAAGAACGATTCGCGCGTCGTCGAGTACAACCACTGGGCCTTTTACCCCCGCGTCTCCCCCGATGGCGCCAACCTCGTCTACAGCTACGACAGTCCCAAGCTGACGAAGGGTGTGGAGGAAGGCGTCGATCTGTCGGTTTGGAGCATGCCCCTGAACGGCGCGCAGTACCAGGCGCGGCGCTGGACCGAGCCGTACTGGTGGAGCGGCGGCGACGTCAGCCCGATCGCACTGGCAGGTGGCGGTCTCCTCTTCGTCCGGCATTCGATCGACCCATCGACGGTCGTGCACTCGCAGATCTACTACCAGGCTCGCGCGCTGGCCCTCGCCAAGCCGCTGACCCCCGAGGCCGAGGACTGCAGCGAACCCGCGCTCTCGCCCGACGGGACGCAGCTGGCCATGATCTGCTCACGCGGCAAGCAGACGACGGTGCTCGAGGTCGCGCCATTCAATGGGACCGCCCTCGGTCCGGCGCGCGTCCTCATGGAAGGCGGGCTCTACGGCTCTCCGGTCTGGTCGCCCGACGGCAAGGCGCTCGCCTATTACGCCCCCACGGGCCTGACAGGCCACTTCCAGTTGTGGTACCTGCCGCTGGCGGTGGCCGCCACGCCGTCCGCCTCCGCATCACCGTCACCGGCGACGTCCGCGCGCGCTTCTGCCCACGCTTCCGCGGTCGCACCGCCCCCACCTGCTCCGGTGCCGGTGCAGGTGACCGAGGGCGTCGATCTGTCCGCGACGTCGCCGCCTGTCTGGTACTGAGTAATCTGGGGACGGGTGTTCAGCAAACCGATCACCTGGCTCTCATTCGCGCTACTGGCGGCCGTCGTCTTGCTGGCGCTGCTCGCTCAGCGCGCGCTGCTCGGCACTCGCGCGGCTGAATCGGCGGTCACCCCCACGCCTACGTCCGGGCTCGCCGCCGATATCGTCATTCCGCCCGCATCGATCCCGGCGTCGGATTTCACCCTCCAGGACCAGGACGGCAAGGCCGTTTCGGTCTCGGCATTTCGCGGCCGCGTGGTCGCCATCACGTTTCTCGACTCCCATTGCAAGCAGCTCTGTCCGCTGGAGGCCGACCAGCTTGCCCAGGCGCAGCGCTCCCTCGGGACGGCAGCAAAGCTGCCGCTGCTGGTGGTGAGCGTGGCCCCGGCGACCGACACACCGGAGAGCGAGCGAGCGTTTGCGGCGCTGCATCACTGGAGCGGCGAATGGCACTGGTTGACGGGCGCCCCCGACCAGCTGGCGGCCGTCTGGAAGGCGTACAGCATCGCCGTGCAGGGCTCCCCGGACAACGTGCTTCACAGCACCGTTCTCTATCTCGTGGACAAGCAGGGGTTCCAGCGGGCTGGTTGGGCCGCCGGACTCCAGCCCGACCAGCTCGCACGCGACGTCCGCTTCCTCGATCGCGCGGCCTAGTATTCTGGGCTCAAAGGGGACGTGAGCGGCACCGGAAGGGGCGCATGACCTCGTCAGTCGACGCGCCGGCGACGGCGCCCGTCGTGGCGCGCGCTCGCATCCTTCTTATTGATGACGAGGTGGGGATCCTGAACTTCGTCTCGCGCGGGCTGCGGGGCGCCGGTTATACGGTCGACGTGGCAGCCGATGGCGAGGGAGGCCTCAAGGCCGCGCTTGGACCGCCCTACGACCTGATCATCCTCGATCTGCTGCTCCCCGACCTGGGCGGCATCGAGGTGCTGCGCCGGCTGATGGGGCAGCACCCGAGTCAGCCGGTGATCGTCCTCTCAGCGCTCAGCGATACTCCGTCGAAGGTCAGCTCCTTAGAGTCCGGCGCGGACGACTACCTCGTCAAGCCCTTCTCGATCGAAGAGTTGCTGGCCAGAGTCCGGGCACGTCTGCGTGATGCCCGCTCGGCGCGCACGCGCGTGGCAGCCGGGCATCTGACGCTGGACTTGATTGCCCGTCAGGTGCAGACGGAGTCCGGTCGCGTCCAGCTCGCCGAGCGCGAATTTCTCCTGCTTCGCGAGTTGATGTCGAGCGCCGGCGACACCGTCAGTAAGGAGCACCTGCTGGCTACCGTCTGGGGGTATCACTTCGACCCGGGCTCGAATGTCGTCGATGTCTACATCCGCCGGCTTCGTGCCAAGATCGGCGCGGAGGCCATCAAAACGGTTCGCGGCGAGGGGTACCGGATTGACGCGGCCTGACCGCTGGCCCTGGCCGACGCGCGGGTTCCTGTGGATCGACGTCGCCTGGGGCATTTTTGCCCTCCTGAACCTCGTCGCGATCTATGTCTTCGCCGGTTGGGAGACCGTTCCCTTCCACTTCATCTGGGTCAGTCTGACGATCCTGTACGGCTTTCGGGTCTGGCGCGTGACGTCAACGCTGGTCCTGCTGGGCGTGATCATCGTGGCCACCGGTGTCCCAATAGCGATCGATATCGCGCGACACGCCCAACCACTGGGCGAAATCACCGAGGTCCCATTGATGTCGGCGATGTTCCTTGCCATGGTCTGGCATGCGCGGCGGCGTCTCTCCGTCACGGAGCAGATGAAGCGGGTCTCAGACGCCAACCTCCGGCTGCTCGAGCGCGAGCGGAGATTCATCCAGAATGCCTCGCACGAATTGCGCACGCCGATCACGGTCGCGATCGGCCACGCGGAGCTGCTGCACCGCGCGACCGATCCTAAGCGGATGGCGGCCGATGCCCGCGTCGTGGTCGAGGAGCTGATGCGGCTTCGACGGCTGTCCGATCGGCTCCTCATGCTGGCGGCGGCGGAGGATCCCGACTTCCTTCACAAGACGCCAATCGAGGTAGAGCCCGTGCTCGTGAACGCGCTGCAACGGTGGTCGCCGACGCCGCGCGAATGGCGCCTGGGCGCGACGGACGAGGCGGTGGTCGATGCGGATGCCGAACGCCTCGCGTTGGCGATCGACACGCTCCTCGAGAACGCCGTCAAGCACACGACGCCCGGCGACTGGATCGAGCTATCGGTGCGGCGCAATCACGGGGTCGAGATCACCGTGGCCGACTCGGGGACGGGCATCCCACCCCAAGACCTGGAGCACATCTTCGAGCGATTTGCTCGCTCCGATGCCAGCCGGCAGCGGGACACCGAAGGGTTTGGCCTTGGCCTATCGATCGTAAAGACGATTGCGGAGGCGCACGGCGGCACGCTCCGGGTGCACAGCGAGGTTGGTAAGGGAACCGAACTTACCATCGCCCTTCCCCTCTGGGCGGCTCAATCTGGGGGAGGGCAGGGTGGGGGTCAGGGACTGGCAGACGCGGAGGCCGCTACGGAGGGAGTAACCGACGGCGTGGGAGTCGGAGTGACGGATGGCGTCGCGCCAACGGTTGCGGGCTGATCGAAGCCGAACCAGTGTTGAACGGCAAGCCCGTAGAAGAGCACCGCGATCAGGAGGATCAGCACGATGACCGTGATGATGACCACTGCTGGGCCCGCTCCCGGCTGAGGCTCTTCCTCGACGACAGCCATGCGCGGATTGTCCCACGCCCGGTTGAGCGCAAACAACCATCAGCGAGCGCTTGCCGAGCGTTTCTGACAGTTTTGTAATCCCCGCGCCTTTTCAAGACCTCAGCCGAGCCTCAGACTAGGCGAGGGGACGCAGACAACGCCTGTCCTGAGGTATGACTCATGCTCCGAAGGATCTCGTTTGTCGCCGCCGGGGTGGTCATCGTCGTCATTGCCATGGTGGCCTTCGTTGGGCTATTCATGCTGCCACGACCGGGTCCGCTCGAGGGCACGACTACCAAGCTGCACCTCGAAACGGTGGGCGCGGTCGGCGCGGCGCTGGAGTGGCCACGCTCGAACGACCCGCATCCTGACTGGGTCGGCTATCTTCCCACGACGACCTGGACTGTTCCCGCCAACTCGACCATCCAGATCCAGATCGACCAGGAGGACAGCGCCACCGGATTGCGCAACCCGTTCTGGGGCAAGGTCTTCGGTACCGAGGGCGGCAACATGCACGTCACCTTTTTCGACGACAAGGGCAATCCGCAGGAGAGCGACATGACCTCGATCGATCCCACCCAGGCCGCCCATACCTTCGCGATCCCCGACCTCGGCGTCTTCGTGCCGCTGCTGGGCGTCAATGCCGCCGCGCCGGCCGGCAGCACGAACGTGATCATCTTCTCCTTCAAAACCAAGG
>Ga0209220_1000718_pt1 | contig 10151 bp, 9 predicted proteins | sample BlaSpr_A8_OM3_M3_FD_187984 | JGI IMG/M metagenome (GOLD analysis project Ga0209220, IMG submission 187984) | Forest soil microbial communities from Thunder Bay, Ontario, Canada - Black Spruce, Ontario site 2_A8_OM3_M3 (SPAdes) (version 2) | ecosystem: Environmental > Terrestrial > Soil > Boreal... | reverse complement strand
CACACTGACGGTGAACGCCAAGCAGGTCAGCGCGATTCTCCGGTCCGAGAGCGGGCACAACACACTTTTTCAGGTGGATCTTGGCGGGAAGCACGAGCCCGCGATCCTGAAAGATTGGCTGGTTGATCCCATCAGCGGGAAATTGCTGCATGTGGATCTCCTGCGCGTGGCTATGGACGTTCGAATGAAGGTGAAGGTTCCCGTACACACCTTTGGCGAGCCTTCCGGCGTGAAGGTACAGGGTGGAGTTTTCGAAGTGGTGACGCGCGAAGTGGAAATCGAATGCTTGCCGGCGGACATCCCGACGGAATTCAGGATGGACGTCAGCGGGTTGATGCTTGGCAAGCAGCTCCGCGCCAATGAATTGCCGATTGACACGGCCAAGATGAAGTTGATTACGGAGCCGGAGCGCGTGCTGGCGCACGTTGTGGCGCTGAAGGTGGAAGAAGAGAAGCCCGTCGAGGCCGTGGCGGCGGAAACGGCAACGCCGGCCGAGCCGGAAGTCATCAAGAAGGGCAAGAAGGAAGTGGAAGGGGAAGAAGGCGCCGAGGCGGAAGCCAAACCGAAGGCGGAAGTCAAACCCAAAGCAGAAAAGAGCGAAAAGGGCGAGAAGAAAAAGTAACACGACGTTGTGCAACGAGGGGCCCGCGGCTGGCGGGCTGCCGGAAAAAGGTTTATGCGGCTCATTGTCGGACTTGGGAATCCCGATCCGGAGTATCAGTGGACGCCGCATAACCTGGGTTTCATGGCGGTGGATGAACTGGCGAATCGCAACGGGATTCGCGTGGAGCGGCCTGAGGGCAAGGCGCTGGTGGGCCGGGGGAAAATTGCCGGGGAAGTGGTAATCCTGGCGAAGCCGCAGACCTACATGAATCTCAGCGGCATCTCCGTGCGGGAGCTGCTGGGGAAGTACGAGCTGGAGGTACGGGACCTGCTGGTGCTGTGGGACGAGGCGCAACTCTCGCTGGGCACGATCCGGGTTCATCCCGAGGGCAGCGCGGGAAGCCATAACGGCGCGAAGTCCGTGATCGGTTCGGTGGGCACGCAGCAATTTGCAAGGCTGCGGCTGGGTTGCGGACCAGATCATCCGTTGAGCAACCGCAAAGAATACGTGCTGCGGCCGATGAAGAAGGCGGAGCTGGAAGCAGCCGCGGAAATGATCGATGAGGCCGGAGATGCTGTGGAGATGATCCTGACGCAGGGCATCGACGCGGCGATGAATAAGTACAACCGGCGCAAGCCAGCCGATCCGGAAGAGCCGGAAGGAAAGTAAGAACGATTTTGCCGGGCATTGCGCCCCGGGACATGGTTTGAAATGCCCCCGGCGCGTTCGGGGTTAAAAGAAAAAGAGGTCATCATGGAAGAGCGTTACTACGATTTGGTTTTCATCGTGCGGCCGGCGACGCCGGAAGAAGAGATCAAGAAACTCCTCACGGTCATCGAGCACACTTGCGCGGAAAAGGGCGGCAAGATCGAGAAGACCGAGCACTGGGGCACGCGAAAGCTTGCCTATCGCGTGGCCAAGCACCGCGAGGGCATCTACGTGCACCAGGAAATCCGCACGAACCACGGCGAACTGATTGCCGAGCTGGAGCGCCGTCTGCGCGTGCAGGACACGGTGATCAAGTATCAGACCGTGCGGCTGGACGAAGATCTGAAGCGCCAGAAGAAACTTTCGCAGAAGCGCGAGAAGCGCGCCGCGCGGCGCCCGCGACGCACACCGGCCCCCGCCGCAGCGGCGGCAGCGCCGGAGCAGGCCGCGGCTACCAGCTAGGTCCGCGCGCCGAAAGAATTTTTTAAATCGAGAAAAGGTGGCACCGGCTCGAGCGGGCTGACCAATAGATTGACCCCGGCAAGGCCGGGGCGATGAGTGAAAGGGTGGAAGGTATGGCAGAGGAACAGAAACAAGCACCAGCGCCCGGCGGAGCTCCGCGGCGTGAAGGCGGCTCCGGTGGTCATGGCGGGCACGGACCCGGCGGAGGACACGGTGGTCCTCGGCGCGAGGGCGGACCAGGCGGCGGTGGTCCGGGCGGTCCCGGAGGACGGCCCCGGGGCAAGCGCCAGTATTTCCGGAAGAAGAAGGTGTGCAAGTTCTGCGTCGAGAAGATGGACTTCATCGACTACAAGCGCGCGGACATCCTGTCGCAGTTCGTGCAGGAGCGCGGGAAGATTCTGCCGCGGCGGATGACGGGCGTGTGCGCGCGGCATCAGCGCTGGCTGGGTGTGGCCATCAAGCGGGCGCGCAACATCGCGCTGTTGCCATTTGCAGGCAGCGCGGCGGGCACGCAGGCGCCGCGCGTCGTTGTGCCGGGAGCGCCGGCGGCTCATGCCGCGCCCGCTCATGCAACACCGGCGCCAGCCGCGGTGGCACCAGCGCCGCCAGCCGCCGAAGCGCCGAAGGCGTAAGGGAACAGGAGCATAGAGAGAAGACATGCAAATCATTCTTCAGGAAGACATTGAAAAGCTGGGCCACCGCGGTGACGTTGTCACCGTGAAGCCGGGCTATGCACGCAATTTTCTATTGCCGCAAAAGCTGGCCGTCGAAGCGACAGCGGGCAACTTAAAGGCTATCGAGCGCATTCGCACTTCGCTGGCCAAGAAAACGGCCACGGAGCAGGAGGCTGCCGAGAAGCAGGCCGCGCTGCTCAACGGCGTTTCGCTGAAGTTCACGCGCAAGACCGGGGAGAACGATCAGATGTTCGGTTCGGTCACCTCCGCGGATATCGCGGAAGGACTTGCGGCGCAGGGCTTCAAGATTGACAAGCGCCAGGCGCAGCTTGGCGAGCCACTCAAGACCATCGGAGAATTTCCAGTGACCATCAAGGTGTTCAGGGATGTCACCGCACAAATCAAGGTGAGCGTCGAGAAGGAAGCTTAGTCGTCGTTTTCGTCGCAACTTTTTCTCGAAAGGGGCGCAACATGCTGCGCCCGTACTTTTTTTGTGCGGAAAGTTTTGCAGAGATTTCCGAGGCGATGCACAGGCACTGGGATTGACGCCCGCACGAGTTCCACCCACAATGCCGCGTCGCGTTGAACGAGGAAGTGTCCGTAGCTGTAGTGAGAAATTCTGCGCTTGCCCTCCCGCGCAGAACGTGGTACAAAAGCGAAGAAAAGGCGAATACAAGGCAGAGCCCCCATGCCCGTAGACACGACACTCGAGAAACCCTTACCGAATAACCTGGATGCCGAGCGCTCCGTTCTTGGCGCGATTTTGCTGGACAACCATGCGCTGAATCCGGCAATCGAGTATCTGCGGCCCGAGGACTTCTTTCTCGATCAGCACCGGCGGGTGTTCACGCAGATGATGGCGCTGGGCGAAAGCCAGCAGGCTATCGACCTGGTTACACTGACGGAGGAAATGCACCGCAAGGGCGATCTGGAAGCGTCCGGAGGCGCGCCTTACCTGGCGTCGCTGGCCGACGGCATGCCCAAGGTGTCGAACATCGAGCACTACGCGCGTATCGTCAAGGAGAAGGCGATCCTGCGCAACCTGATTCATACCACGCACAATATCCAGCAGCGCGCGTTCGAGGGCGAGGACGGCGCCGACGCGATTCTGGATAACGCGGAATCTTCGATTTTTGCGTTGGCAGAAGAGCGCGTACGCGCCGGGTTGCTCCCGATAAAGGACATCGTCCGCGACAATTTCGAACGTCTGGAAAAAATCTTCCGTGAAGGCAAGAGCATCACGGGAATCCCCACGGGTTACACGGAGCTGGATAAGCTGACCTCCGGCTTGCAGCCCTCCGAGCTGCTGATTCTGGCCGCGCGCCCGTCGCAGGGGAAAACGGCGCTGGCGCTGAATCTGATGGAAAACATCGCGATCCGGGGTGGACACCCGGTGGCCATGTTCAGCCTGGAAATGTCCAAGGAATCGCTGCTACAGCGGCTGGTGGCATCCGTGGCGCAGATCGACGCGCACAAATTTCGCACCGGTCATTTGAGCAAGGAAGACTGGCGGCGGATGACGGAATCGCTGGGAACCATTTCCTCCGCGCCGCTGTGGATCGATGACGCGGGCTCGATCAGCGTGCTGGAAATTGGGGCCAAGGCAAGGCGGCTGAAGCGCGACAAAGGATTATCGATGCTGGTGGTGGATTATCTCCAGCTCATCACCGCGCGGGGACGCTTTGGGAACCGCCAGGAAGAGGTCTCGAGCATTTCGCGGGGGTTGAAGGGCCTTGCGAAGGAACTGCAGGTTCCCGTGCTGGTGCTGAGCCAGCTCACGCGCGCGCCGGAGCGCGACGAGCGCGGGCCGCAGCTATCCGACTTGCGGGAATCGGGCGCCATCGAACAAGACGCCGACATGGTGATGTTCATCTACCGGCCGCATTTTCTCAAAGCAGGAGCGACGCCCGAAGAGAGGGAAGAAACGGAGCTGCGAATCGCCAAGCAGAGAAATGGTCCGACCGATTTGGTGAAGTTCGTCTTCCGCAGCCGGTTCACGCGGTTTGAAGAGGCGGCGCCGGACGCCTTCTCGCAATTTGCCCCCGACGATATGTAATTGTTACCACGGCGTGGCAGTTCAGCCACACCCTGTGGCGCTGCCCTGCGCTCCGAAAACCCGTGCGGAGCGCATAAGGCGCGCTTCGCTCAAGATGACCCTGGCTGTGGGAATTGACCTCGGGAATGCAAGATTCGGGAACGGCGGATTAGCTCCAGGCTAAAATGAAGGGTGGAGCTCCCGCACCTTGTATACCGGGTCAAGGAAGAGTTTTCAGGGTGTCAAAACTCTTCAAATTATTGTCCCTGGTTTTACGCCGATAAGAATGTCTCCTCGTTAGGACGGAAGGGCCCTTGGGGTGCAGTGTATATCAGGGTGTTGTCATTCACGCGGCAGCGCATCTGGCGGCGGGCGGAGGCCGCGCGAATGACGTAAACTATTTTATTCGGAAGGCCCATGGCAGGCACACAGAAGAGTCCCCGTAAAGAGGTGCGACGTCCGGTGTGGGCGGAAGTTTCGCTCGGCGCGCTGACCTACAACCTCGAAGCGATCCGCAAGTACGTAAATCCGCCGCAAGAAAAGCGGAAATCTCCGCGCAAGATTCTCTCCATTGTCAAAGGCAATGGCTATGGCCACGGCGGTCCCGAAGTGGCAAAAGCGCTGGAGAAGGCCGGCTCGGACTGGTTTGGGGTGACCTGCACGGACGAGGGGATTGCCGTTCGCAAGGCCGGCGTCCGAAAGCCGATTCTGGTGCTCACGAGTTTCGTGCCGGGAGAAGAATCCCGGCTGCTCGAACACGACCTCACGGCGGTGATCCATCGCTGCGAACAATTGGCGTTACTCAATCGCGCGGGGGCGCGCCGCGGCGGTAAGAAGCCCATGCCCTTCCATTTGAAGATCGATACGGGGATGAACCGGCTGGGCATCGCTTCCGGCGACGTGGAGTGCTTTGCGCGACAATTGGGGAAGTGCAAGAACCTGCAGCTAACCGGCATTTTTTCGCACTTCGCTTCATCGGAAGTTTTCACGGATACCGACGTTGGCCAGCAGACACGCGAGCAAGAAGAGCGCTTTTACGCAGCGCTGGAGCGGCTGCGCACTCTGGGGATCAATCCAGGTCTCGTGCACCTGGCGAACAGTGCTGCGATCGTAACGCGGCCGGAGACCTGGGCGGACATGGTGCGGCCCGGCGCGATTCTATATGGCTACCATCCGGGCTACGATCCCATGGAAAAGCGCGAGGAAGCCGAAGCGCGGTTGCCGTTGAAGCCGGTGATGAGCCTTCGCTCGAGGATCATCAGCCTTCGCAGCGTCCCTGCGGGTGCGGGAGTCGGGTACGACGCGACGTTTGTGACCAAGCGGCCGTCGCGCATCGGCGTGCTGGCGGCGGGGTATGGAGACGGAATCCACCGATCGCTGGGAAATCGCGGCAACGTGCTGCTGCGCGGTAAGCTCGTACCCATCGTGGGCATCATCTCCATGGACGTGACCATGATCGATGTCACGGACGTGGAGTACGCAGAGGTCGGCGATGTGGCCACGATTTATGGCACGGACGGCAAGGAAATACTGCCGGCGAATCGCGTGGCGCGCGGTGTCGGGACGGTTACCTCGGATCTGCTGTGCGCCGTGAGCCAGCGCGTGCCACGGCTCTACGTCAGATAATAAGAAGTTTCTATCCTCTGCATTCGGTAATTCCGCTTCCGTTGATTTGATACCTGCCTGCTTGACGCCATACTGTTAAGAGAGTATATAGACCACGGTAACGCGAACCGGCGTTCCACATCCCGCATCGGTCCTTTCCTCTCCGCTCCTGCGGGCTGGCTGTACTGATTTTGCAGTGAAGGCGCGAAACTGTGAGGTCGTATGAGCCGGATGAGTCCTGAAGCGCAGCGGCGTTGGCATTCCCTGGAATCCAGAGTTTCACGCGAGCGTGAAGATCATGCGATTGGTGCGCGTCCTGCCTGGGCGTGGCGTGGGGACTGGGATTTTTGGGTGGTGCGCGCGCTTCTAGTGGCATGCACGGGGGCCGTTAATTATACGTTGGGGCCGTTCGGCCTCCGTGGATTGCCGGCCGCCGGTGTGGGATTCCTGATTGCGCTGGTAGTCTTGTTGACGGAGTTGCGGCTGCGCCGGGCGGCGTTGAGCGGGCTGCTTGGTGGGGCCTTTGGCGCAGTCCTCGGTGTATTTGCAGCCCTGCTCGTGACCCTGGTAGTCTCCCGCACGGCTGAGCCCGAACCGACCAAGTCCTTTCTAGAATTTGCCGCACTCTTCGCGTTTGGCTATCTCGGACTCGTCCTTGGCTCGGGCCGGGGCGGGGAATTGCATGTTGACGCTATGGAAGAATTCTTCGGGAAGAAATCTGCTCCCACGGGATCCGTGAAGCTGCTGGACACCAGCGTATTGATCGACGGCCGAATCGCCGATATATGCGAGGCGCAGTTCCTGGAAGGTGTTCTCGGGGTACCGCAATTCGTGCTGCACGAGCTGCAGCTGGTGGCCGATTCTTCGGACCCTTTGAAGCGGCAGCGCGGGCGGCGCGGGCTTGAGGTGCTGCAAAGGATTCAGAAGTTGCCACAGGTGGAATTGCGGATTCTGGAGAAGGATTTTCCGCAGGCCGGGGACGTGGATCACAAGCTGGTCGAGTTGGCGCGGGGCATGGGCGCAAAAATTGTTACCAACGACTTCAACCTGAACAAGGTGGCCACGGTGCAAGGGTTCTCGGTGCTGAACGTCAATCAACTGGCGCAGGCGCTCAAGCCTGCCGTGCTTCCGGGCGAGCCTATGCGAGTCTTGATTCTTCGTGAAGGCAAGGAACCGAACCAGGGTGTGGCCTATCTGGATGACGGCACGATGGTGGTGGTGGATGGCGCGCGCCGGATGATCAACAAGTGTGTCGACGTCATTGTGACGTCCGTGCATCAGACCACGGCAGGCAAGATGATCTTTGGCCGCTTGGAGGAACGGGCGGAACAACCGGCTCCTGCATTGCGACAAGCTGCCGCGCCAGGCCGTGGTGACGGAAATGGTGGCGTGCGTTCTGATGCAACGAGCCGGGTAGAACCATCCGCGCGTCTTCCGGAGCAGGGCACGCCGGGCCGCCAGGCTGGCGCTATCTTTCCAGAGCCCCATGCGGGTTAGTTGGGAGTAGGCGCCGGAGCACCCCTGCTCATTTCATGAAGTTAACCGTTGAAGTGGATGCAGGCCGCCTGGGGGTGCGTGCCACCGCTATCGATTTCACGCCGTGCCCCTGCTTGAGGTACACTCTGAAGTTTGCGAGTCCGCGCCTTGAAGCGTCTGGGCGGAATCGCTCCAAACATGAGCCGAATCGCTGCCATTCTTCCCGCGGCCGGTATGGGAACGCGCATGGGCGCGGATACGCCCAAGCAGTTTCTGGAGCTGGATGGAACGCCGATCGTGATACTGAGCTTGCGGCGCATCGCGGCTTGCCCGCAGGTTACGGACATCATTGTGGCGACGCGGGCGGATGAAGTGGCCCGCCTCAAAGAGCGGATCGCGCGGGAAAAATTCAAGCAGCCGGTGCGCGTCGTGAAGGGTGGCGATTCGCGGCAGGAATCGGTGGCTGCGGCGCTGCGCGAGGTGGCGAACGACACGGAAATCGTGCTGGTACATGACGCCGTGCGGCCCTTCGTGACAGGGGAGCAGATCGCGCGAGTGATTGAAGAAGCGCGGCGGTGCGAAGCGGCGATTCTGGGTATCCCCGCGATGGACACGGTCAAGGAAGTAAAGCGCGCCAGCCTGCCGGAGGACGTGGCGTTGATTACAGGTACGATGCCGCGCGAGCGCGTGGTGCTGGCGCAGACGCCGCAGGCGTTTTCTACGAAACTTCTGAAAGAGGCTTTTGCGCGCGCCGAGGCGGACGGGGTGAATGCCTCGGATGAGGCGGGGCTCGTCGAACGCATGGGGCACGATGTGCACGTCGTGCTGGGCTCCGAGCGGAATATGAAAATCACCAAGCCGGCGGATATGGAATTGGCCCGCTTCTACCTTGAACGCGAGCGCAAGAAGGCATGAGCACGCGGTGCGGAATCGGCTATGACCTGCATCGCCTGGCGGAGGGCCGCAGACTCATCGTTGGCGGGATCGAGCTACCTTTTGACAAAGGGCCCGTGGGACATTCGGATGGCGATGTGCTGGCGCATGCTCTTTGCGATGCGCTGCTGGGGGCGGCGGGGCTTGGCGACATCGGGACGCATTTTCCGGACACGGATGCAAAGTGGAAAGGCGCGAACAGCTTAGTCTTTCTGGAGCATGCAAAAAAGCTGCTGGATGAGAAACATTTCGCGATCGAGCATGTCGATGCTGTGGTCATCGCTGAAAAACCTAAGTTGGGCCCGCATTTCCCGAGGATGCGTGAGGCGCTGGCAAGAGCGCTGGGTGTTGGCGCCGATAAGATTCATTTGAAAGCAAAGACGAACGAAGGCGTCGACGCGATTGGCCGTGGGGAAGCCATCGCGGCACATGTGATTGCTACACTCACTTCCCGCTAATTTTTCGAAATGTGCTTGCAGAGGCGCAGCATGCTGCGCCCCTACGCTACAATTCTCTTAATGATTCCAGTCTATCCTTCTGACGATCCGGTTGCTGCAGCGAGTCCGTTCAAAGCCGACGACGTACTCGCCATCCTGCGCGCGCGCGGCTGGCTGGCTGCAGAGCCTTCGCCGGAGCAACATGCCTGGTGCGAACGCGCCGCTTCGATGCTCGGAGGGCACGCCGCTGACCGTGCTGCCCTGGCCGATCTGCTGGCCCTGGTTTTTCAATACGACGCGCGCGAAATCATCTCCAGGGTAGAAAGCCACGCGGTGCTCTCGCGGTATGCGGCGCGGGACGTGCTCCGGCAAATAGCGCTTTTGCTTCTGGATGAAGCTCCGTTGACGTCTGCAAGGTTCAAGGAAATTGTCACGGCCTTGAAGGTCGGCATGGAATTGCGCGGACGCGAGCTGTTTCATCCCATCCGGCTGGCGCTGGCCGGACGTGCCGGTGAAGGCGAGCTCGACCGGGTGATTCTGCTCCTCGACGAGGCTGCGGGACTGCCTTTCGCTGTTCACGTAAAATCCACTCGCGCAAGAATTATCGAGTTCTGTTCGGGATTGGATTAACCATCGCGGCAGATGCGCACGGCATGCCCCGGCCCAATGGGGACAGGCAGGAATGCCGGTCCTACCGACTGCCGGTGCTTTCAACTGCAGACGCCCATCTGTAGACTGTGTTTTCCATGGACAAACTGACTGGCATTCACGCTGTGAAGGAAGCGCTGGAAGCACGGCGCCCTATCGATCGCATCGCCATCGCGAAAGGGAGGCAGGACACGCGGGTTGAGGAAATCGTGCAACTGGCGCGCAAGCAGGGCGTTCCGGTACGGTTCGAAGACCGCGGGCAGCTCGACCGGCTGGCCAATTCGAAAGACCACCAAGGAGTTGTGGCGTTAGCAGCGGCGCGCGCGGCGGCAACTTTGGAAGACATTCTGGCAATTGCCAACGCCAGCCCCGGGCAAAAGGGATTGATCGTATTACTCGACGGGGTGGAAGATCCGCACAATCTGGGCGCGATCGTTCGAACGGCGCTGGCTGCGGGCGCGCATGGCGTGGTGATTCCCGAGCGGCGCGCGGCAGGACTCACCGATACCGTCGCGCGGGCTTCCGCCGGGGCTCTGGCGCATCTGCCGGTTGCGAAGGTGACCAACCTG
>Ga0209220_1000717_pt1 | contig 10152 bp, 8 predicted proteins | sample BlaSpr_A8_OM3_M3_FD_187984 | JGI IMG/M metagenome (GOLD analysis project Ga0209220, IMG submission 187984) | Forest soil microbial communities from Thunder Bay, Ontario, Canada - Black Spruce, Ontario site 2_A8_OM3_M3 (SPAdes) (version 2) | ecosystem: Environmental > Terrestrial > Soil > Boreal... | reverse complement strand
CGAAGCTTTTCTAGGAAAGCGATGCCGATGGTCTCCAAGTCCGTCTCGCCCTCGCCGGGAGCGGCCTGGTAACGGGGGTCGCCCCGGCTGACACGCTGAAAATTGCGGTCCAACCGAACGGGCTTGGGGTCGGCGGGAATGCGCCATTCCGAAGCTCCGAAAAGGACGCCGATGTGCGTGGCGTCGAGGTCCATCACCCGCGGAGGAATGGAATTTCGCTCCACGGGCTGATCGATGGCCGCGAAGACGATGACGTCCTTTGCCACGTGAACGATGGCACGGCCGCCAGCGAGATTGGCGACGATTTCGTCTTCGTGCTGCTCCTGGGCAAGAGCGTCAATCGGGGACGCATAGAGGACGCCGGACAAGAGAAAGATCGTGATTCGCCGCAATAATGCCGCTCGCAGGAACAGAGAATCCCTTCGACCGCGTCCCGGCATGACCTGTCGGGACTCTGCCGATAACGAAAGTCTAGGAAGAAGCTTCACGCCGCACAACCCCTCCGGGCAACAGGAAACCACCCGCCTCTCACTATCATACCCAGAAAGCGCAGGCTGTTTCCCCTATTCCTCCCAAACGCTGAACGCGCGGAGTTCCGCGCGACCGTCACATCGAGTAAACTAAAGGTCCGATATCATCGATGGCAGGCAGAGCATGGGACTAAGAAAACCGAAAAGTATCAAGCACAACGGAACGTCGCTCGCGGATATTCTCGAAGCGCACGAGCGCTTTTTCAGCGGCAAAGACGGGGGAGTTCGAGCCGACCTGACCGGTGCGGACCTTTCTCACGCGGACCTGAGCGGGGCAAATCTGAGCGGCACAATCCTGCGCAACGCCAACCTCGAGGGCGCGGATCTGCGCAAGGCAAAACTCCCCGGCGCCGATCTCTCCGGCGCAAATCTGCGCAAGGCCGATCTCCGCAACACGGACATGACGGAAGCGATTCTTCCCGGGGCCGATTTGACCGAAGCGCAGGCCAGCGGCGTGGAATTCTTTCGTTGCGACCTTTCGAATGTGAATTTCCAGCGCGCGCATCTGCGCAATGTGAATCTGCGCTTGGCAAAGGTGAGCGGCGCAAAGTTTTCCGGCGCCGATATGGGCGTGGCCATCCTGCGGGAGACGGATTTGACCGGTGCGGATCTTTCCGGCGTGGACCTCTCCACCGCGCTGCTGCCGCGGGGCTTCACCCTGCCACAAGCCGCAAAGAAGAGCGCCTAGAGCCGATTTCGATCGCTCGCGGATGGCAATCCGCGTTTTGGCGTGGTAGCCTTTCGCGGAAGAAAACGAACCCCTTATTGAGTCCTGTGGCCACCCCCGTCACCCAACTCGAGCGCTCGGCGGTGCGCGAACGCGTGCTGGATGTAATCCGTGGCCTGCTCGATGAACTGGGCAGCCAGGGCGCGCTGCCGATGCTCAACGCCGCCTCGCAACTTGACCGCGACCTGGGACTCGGCAGCCTGGAGCGTGTGGAATTACTTGCGCGACTGGAAACGGCATTCCATATCCGTTTGCCGGACCGCGTGGCTTCGGAAGCCAACACGCCCGAGGATCTGGCGCGCGCGCTTCTCAGCGCTCCGGGAACGAACGCGGAAGACGTAGCAGCCGGCTCCGCGCTGCGGGCTTCGGTGACGGTTCAAAAGCTGCACCGCGAAGCCACAAACGCAGGAGTTTTCTCCGCAGAGACGCTCATCGATGTGCTGCGGTATCGCGCGGCTCATGACGCCGATCGCGCACACTTGTTGATTACGGAAGATACCGATGGTCAAGAACAGAGCCACGCGCTGACCTTCGGCGAGCTCTATGCCGCGGGTCAACGCTGTGCGGCAGAGTTGGCGCGCCGCGGCGTCCCGGCGGGCGGGCGCGTCGCACTGATGTTGCCGACCTCGCGCGCGTTCTTCGTCTCCTACGCGGGAATCCTCCTTGCCGGGGCCATCCCCGTTCCCATTTATCCGCCCTTCCGGGCAGACCGTATCGAGGAATATGCCGCGCGGCAATCGGCGATCCTGAACAATGCAGAAGTTTGTCTGCTGCTGACCTTCCGCCGCGCGGAAGCCGTGGCGAAATTGCTGCGGCCTCGCGTGCATTCCCTCTCGGGCGTTGCGGACGCCGAAAGACTAATCGAAGCCGCGGACAAAGCTCCACTCCCTTCGCCGGGCGCGCTGCCGTTGCACGTCACCGGAAGCCGCGCGCGCCAGGGCAGCGACCTCGCGTTGCTGCAGTACACGTCCGGTTCCACGGGCGACCCCAAAGGCGTCATGCTGACGCACGCCAACCTGCTCGCGAACATCCGCGCCATTGGCGAAGCGGTCCAGCTCGGGCCCGATGACGTTGGCATCAGCTGGCTGCCGCTGTACCACGACATGGGTTTGATCGGCGCGTGGCTTACGCCGCTGTATTTCGGCGCGCCCTTGGCGGTGATGTCGCCGCTGGCTTTCTTGACGCGCCCGGAGCGCTGGTTGCAGGCCTTTCACAAGCATCGTGGGACGATTGCGGCGGCTCCGAATTTTGCTTATGAACTCTGCGTGCGCAAGATCGCGGACAAAGATATCAAGGGTGTGGATCTCAGCTCCTGGCGCGCGGCGCTGAATGGCGCGGAGCCGGTGAATCCGGAAACGCTCGAGCGTTTCGCAAACCGCTTTCGAAGTTACGGCTTTCGCCGCGAAGCACAGCTTCCCGTCTACGGCCTGGCGGAGGCTGCTCTGGGAGTCACCATCCCGCCGCTGAATCGCGGCCCGCTGATCGATCGCGTGGAGCGTGAGACCTTCGCGGCAAAAGGACGCGCGGTGCCCACGACGCCATCGGACGACACCGCCATCGCCTTTGTTTCGTCCGGAAAATCTTTGCCGCGGCATGAAGTGCGCATCGTGGATGAAAACGGAACTGAAGTACCGGACCGCACCGAAGGTTTCTTGTGGTTCCGGGGGCCCTCGGCAACGCGCGGCTACTACCGCAATCCTAAAGCAACGGAAGCGCTGCTGCCCCTGGGCCCGGCGACGGGCGAGGGAGAATACGCCTGGGTGGACTCCGGCGACCGTGGCTATCGCGCCGACGGCGAAATTTACGTTACCGGCCGCGTGAAGGACATCATCATCAAGGGCGGGCGCAATCTGTATCCGCACGAAGTCGAGGACCTCGCGGCGCGCGCCGAAGGAATTCGCAAAGGTTGTATCGTCGCGTTCGGCTTGACGGACGAAGCCGCGGGGACGGAAAAATTGGTGGTCGTTGCCGAGACCCGCGAACGCGACGCGGCGCGGCGTGCCGCACTCGCTTCCGCAGTGACCGACCTGGTGTCGCGGGGATTGGGGCTTCCTCCGGATCGCGTCGAGCTGATCCCGCCGGGCAGCATTCCGAAAACTTCCAGCGGAAAATTGCGCCGGGAGGAGACCAAACAACTCTATCTTGCGGGGACTCTTTCCGCCTCCCGGGCGCCGGCCTGGTTGCAAATCGCGCGCCTGGGAACGGGGAGCCTCTTGCACAACCTCGGCAGCGAGATTCTTGCCGGCGTCAAGCGCGGTCTCGAGATTGTTTACGGTTTGTATTTCGGTGTGGTGTTTTTCCTGTGGATTGTTCCGGCCTGGGCGATAGTGAAATTTATCAAGGATCACAAGAAGGCGGGACGCTTCACCTCTTCCGCTCTCAAGGTCTTGTTCGCACTCATAGGATGCCCGGTGCGCGTCGTCGGCAAGGAGCATATGGAAACGCCGGGTGCAAAAATCTATGCGTCGAATCACACGAGTTATTTCGACGTGTTGCCGCTGATGCTCGGTCTGGGTGTCCCCTACCGGTTTGTTTCGAAGATGGAAGTCGGTGCGATGCCCTTCGTCGGCACGTTCTTGAAGCAGATGGGGCATCTGCAGTTTGATCGCACCGATCCGGAATCACGATTGCGCCAGGCGCAGGAGATGGAAGAATTCCTGCGCAACGGCGAGTCTGTATTTATTTTTCCGGAAGGCACCTTCAGCGAAGAAGATGGCGTGCGGCCGTTCCAGCTTGGTGCTTTCAAGGCCGCCGTGGCGGCCGGCGTGCCAATAATCCCTGTGTCACTTGCCGGGACTCGAAGATTTCTGCGCGATGGCACGTACTTGCCTCGGCCAACCAGTGTCACCATTACGCTTTCGCCCCCCATCTATCCAAACGCGCCGGCCAGCTCCAATCACCTCGTTGATTCCTCCGGCTGGCACGAACTGATTCGCCTGCGCGACGCCACACGCGCCGCCATCGCGCGCTTCTCCGGCGAGCCGCTGCTCTGACAGTTATCGCGGCCAGGCCAGCGCACCGTGTCCTTGCAACCCCGCGTACCCGAAGTCGCTTTCAGAGCTGCGTGGTGTAAATCACTGTGATGTACGTATCGATTTCGACCGGTTGGCCGTTGAGGATCGTTGGTTTATAGCGCCATTGCTGAACCGCTTCCCTAGCGGAAAGATCGAAGAGCGGATCGCTGGCAACGATCTGCAGCGACTGGATCGTCCCGTCAGTCCCGATGATGGCACGCAGTTCCACTCGTCCCTCTCGATGAGTCTGTCTCGCCAGCGGCGGATAGACCGGCTCAACACGGTGGATCAGCATCGCGGGGTCGATCGTCCCGACATGCACGAGTACGGGTCTAGCGTGCGTTTCTACAAGTGGTTGCGGCGGGCGCGGCCCATTTTCTTTGCCACCGATATCGATGCACGAATCGCAGCCCGGGCCACTGAGTTGATTTCCAATTGGTCCTTCAGAAACACCAACCGGACTCAAGGGTCCGCCGTCAGCCAAATGTGGTTTGATGATTGGCGAGTTGAATATGAAATGTGAGTCAGGATTGGTTGGCCTGCCCGATGTGGGCTTCGTACTGCCGCGTTGAGGGCTGCCGCGGTGGCCGTAGGGTGGGACGGGCACGTAGTCTTTTATCGCAATCCGCTCCGTCTTCGCGAACAACGGGACGAGCACCAGCACAATCAAGACCGCGCATTGCAATAAAACGGAGATTGCCAACGCCCGGCGGCGGGTGCGACGTTCCCGCATGCGTTGTTCCGCATCCCCTTCTACCAGGCATCCGCTGAGCGATCCAAGACTCTCTTCCGGGATTACGACAGAGACTTTTTTGGGTCCGGGCGACATCACACACCTCCACAATTTTTTCTGCGAGTGTCCACCGCTCGGCGTTCCCAAGAGAACGGGGATACAGAAATTTTGCGGCGCCGATTTCCTGGGGTTGCTCTAGATCTCCAGGAGACCGGCGCCGCGCTCGCAGGGATGTGAGGTTGCGCGCGTCCTCACTCGGTTGGACACCAGGCGTTGGCACAAGTTCCCCGTGGATCCGTCAAGAACGGCCTTTGCAGCCTCGGAGGGTCGCCTCTTGGCTCCCGAAAGAGTTAATAAGCGCATTGTTATGAATATGTTACAGGAACCGTATCCAAACGTCAGGCTGGTGCATCTTATGCCAAGTGGACGTGGATCTCTAGGAGGTTGACCCCCATGGACCGGCGTAATCCCGAAACCGTAGGTGTGCGCCGCACCGGCTGGGCCGCTCTGGACCGCGATCCGCAGCAGGACACGGTGGAATTCATCTGTCCGCACTGCGGCGCGCGGGACAAGAAAAATGCCCGGCGCGAACGTGCGCTGTATCGTTTCACGGATGGTTTTTTGCAGGACTTGCAGGGTGAAGTGACGCAGTGCCATGCCTGCAAGCAGTACTTGCGCGTTGTTCCCATCGTTATGCTGCACGATCAGGATGAAACTCGCCGCTTTGAAGCTGTTTTTTCCGATGAGCAGCTGGTGACTTCGCACTAATTCTCTTTCGCAGTGCAAGACAAAAGCGGGGCGCAAATGGTTGCGCCCCGCTTCTTTTTGCTCCCCGGCAATTCTGGCGAACAATCTCCGATGGAATGAAAATGGGCGCAGCGAAACTTCGCCGCGCCCGGAAAACCACCTTCATGAATTAGTGGCGATCGTGATCGTGGTCATCCCAATCGCGTTCCGTGTGCCAGCGGTGGCCGTCTTCGTCCCACCAACGATGGCTCTCGGTCCAGCAGCGTTCCCGCGCTTCACGCAGTTCGAGGCGCGCACGACCCGCCTGCTTGCTCTCCCAACCGTGATGCTCCACGGCTTCATGAAGTTTGTGGTCCGCCTTGGCGATGCGGCGCTGGCAACCATGGTCGTCATCCGCAAGAGCACTCGGCGTTCCGATGAAGGCTAGCATGCCGGCAAACAATAGAGTGGCGAGCATCGCCTTCCCAAGAAACCTATTCCCTCCCGTTTGAATTTTCATGTTCTCTCCATCCTCCCGTATTCTCCCTGGCTGGAATGGGGTCAGGTCCCAAGTTATAAAACACCGCCACGGAGAGAATGTAGCATGCGCTGGTCCACGCCATAAACAACTGGAAATAAATAGTTTGTAAGTGCCGAGGGTCAATAAGCCTGCAAGAAGGGGTCGAGATCCATGTGGTATTTTTCGAGCCCCGCGCGGATGTGGTCGAAAGCTTCGTCCACGGTATCGGCGAACTGAAGCATCTTGTATTCGTCCTCGTTGATGGTCCCCCAGCGCACCATGGCCTTCCAATTCAGGACTTCTTCCCAATACTTGCGGCCGTAGATCAGGATAATATTCTGCTTGGCAAGTTTTCCAGTTTGCAGCAGCGTCAGCATTTCCCACAGTTCATCCATGGTGCCGAAACCGCCCGGAAAAACGATCAGCGCCTTGGCGAGCTGCGCAAACCACAGTTTGCGCATGAAGAAGTATTTGAAATTGAAGCTCAGCTCCGGGCTGATGTAGGGATTCGCGAATTGCTCGTGCGGAAGCTCGATCGAAAGCCCGACGGATTTGCCGCCGGCGTCATACGCGCCGCGGTTCGCCGCTTCCATAATTCCCGGCCCGCCGCCGGAACAAACCACAAAGCGCCGCGGCCTGGGTCCCAACGTGAGCGACCAGGTCGTCAGCTTATGCGAAAGCTCGCGCGCTTCTTCGTAGTAGCGCGACATCTCCAGCAAGCTCTTGGCGTGCCGCACTTCCGCGCGGTGCTTGGCCAGCTTTGCCGCGGACATCTTCGCCGTCTTCTCGTTTTTCAGCCGCGTGCATCGCGCCTGCGCGGTTTCCAGGGATTCGATGCGCGCGGAACCGAACATCACTATGGTGTCACCGATCCCTTCCCTCTTGAGCTGCACCAGCGGGTGGATATATTCGGCTAGGATGCGGATCGGCCGCGCCGGCGTACTGTTCAGAAATTCCGGATCTTCATGTGGCGCTTTCGGCGCGTGCTGGGGCTTCAATTTCTTGCCGTCGGACATCGGTCTTTTCTCCCGTTGAGACGAACCTTGATTGTAGGAATCGCAGCCGCTTGCGGCAACGTCTTCCGCTGGACCTGCGTCGAATCAAGTACACTCCCCTAGCATAGGCCTTTGACTTTGCTGTCAGGAGATCGAAATGGCGCGGATCGCGGGCTCACCGATAACCTTGTTGCTGCTCCTGGCGCTCCCTGGCGTTTTCGCCTGGGGACAGTCCCCCTCGGGCCCGCTCCCTCCCAAACCCGGCGTCGAAGTCCAGTTGCCTCCCAAGGACACCGAAGCCAAGGTCAAAGTGCACGTCGCGCTGGTAAACACCCCGGTGACCGTGCGCGATGGCCGCGGCGACATGGTTCACAATCTGGAGGCCCGCGATTTTCAGATTACGGACAATGGCGTAGCTCAGCAGATCACCCACTTCGATCTCGGCGGTGACCCGATATGCATGGTAATCCTGATCGAGACCAGTTCGCGCATCGCTCCCCTCCTGCCGGAAGCGCGTAAGACCGGCATTCTCTTCACGGAACCCGTGATGGGGCCAACAGGCGAGGCCGCCGTGGTGGGCTTCAACGACTCCGTCGACACGCTGCAGGATTTCACCACGAACAGCGACCTCATCGAGAACACCATCGCCCACCTGGGAGAAGGGACCTCCGGCTCCAAGCTCTACGATGCCATGGCCGTGGCCGTGGAAATGCTCTCCGGCCGCCCCCAGGCCACCGCCGATAAACCCGGGCGCCGCCGCGTTCTGATGATTCTCTCCGAAGCCACCGATGCCGGCAGCGAAGCAAAGCTCGGCGAAGTCCTTCGGCAGGCACAGTTGGCTAACGTGACGATTTACAGCGTCGGGCTTTCCACCACTCGCGCCGAGCTCCAAGCCAAGCCGAAAGATACGCGTCCGCGGATCACCCCGCCCGGCACATTTCCGCTTCCGCCGCAGCCGGGCACTCCGCAAACCCCCACCAGCGAGGATAATCGCTACGGCAACATTGACCTGATGGCCGCCGCCGTCTGGGCCGTCCAGCACATTCAGGATAAGGTGAAGGATCACGCCCTCGAAGTCGCGGCTGCCGCCACCGGCGGGGCGCACCTCCCCACGTTCAAGGACCGCTCCATCGAAAAAGCCATCGACGAAATCGGCGGCGAGCTGCACTCGCAATACACTATCAGCTACACCCCCACGGGCTCGGATGCTGGCGGCTATCATGAAATTAAAGTGAATGTCCTTCGCCACGACGCGAAAAAGCTAAAGGTCCGCGCCCGCCCCGGCTACTACCTCGCTACGCCCGAAAGCTAACCTAGCCATCAGCCTTAGGCAATCTGCTTCCAGAAATTTGCATCGCGAGACGCGAGCAGCGCGTCTTTGCGCGCATTCCAGCGGAGAAAGTGCTGCGTGTGGGTATGCTCGGTGTGCGCCTCGCGGCTCGCCCAAACTTCGTGCAGCAGCAGCGCTCCGGGGGTATCGATGGACCGGTGAAGATTGTACGTGAGGCAGCCCGGTTCTCTGCGTGACGGGCCGATCAACGCGCGCAGCTCCGCTTCCAGCAACGTTTCCTGTCCCTCGCGCGCTCGCAGGATCACGATTAGCGTCACGGCGTCTTTCGGCAGCTTTGCCCCGGCCGCTCCCCGCGCGCTCGGTTTGGATCTCCTCGCTCCCGTTTTTCTCGTCTTGCGCTTCTTCGCCATCTTGGCGGGGATTGTATCCCAAATCGCTCACTGCGCAAGCCCTCCTTGGGCGCTGCCACTCCAACAGAATTTCTAACTCTTGCGCCTTTCCTCTGGTTCCGTACCACCAAACGATGAAACAAGCTCTTTATTTTCTGATGCTTCCGCACTCTTCCAAGTTCCGCAGGCTGTAAGTCCTTTATTTGACGCTCTTAGGAAAAATGGCGGCTGGGGCATTCTTCCCAATTTGGAACCCGACGCCACTGTTAAGCAACTTTGCCAGATTCAATCCTCCCGCAAGAAAGCAATTGCAACGGGCGACGGTACTTCCACGACCTGCCCGGTAGGGGTCAGGCCGCCCGTCGCGGGGTCAATCTTGAAGACGACGACGCTGTTCGAGAACTGGTTCTCCGCCAGCAGGTACTTGCCGCTAGGATCGATGGCAAAATGCCGCGGCTCCTTGCCACCCGTGGGAATCCCCCCGGCCGGCGCGAGAGTTCGGTTTCCCGGATCGATGGAAAGAATCGCGATGCTGTCGTTTCCCCGGTTCGAGACGTAGAGAAACTTTCCGTTGGGGTGCACGGCGGCTTCAGCCACGTCGTTCCGGCCGGAGAATCCGGGTGGCAACGTCGACGCCGTTCCAGTTTCCTTGAGCGTCCCCTTTTTCGCGTCGTATGCGAACGACGTGGCCGTCGAGCTCAGTTCGCTCACGGCAAAAATAAATTTCCCGTTCGGATAAAACACGGCGTGCCGCGGTCCAGATCCAGCTTTCAATCTGGCGAAGGCGGGTTCATTCGGCATGAGTTTGCCGCTGGTGGCATCGAACTTGTAGACCAGCACTTCATCCAAACCAAGGTCTGCCACCAGAGCAAAGCGGTTGTCCGGTGACGTCTCGATCCAGTGCGCGTGCGGCGCTTTCTGGCGCTCTTTGTCCGGGCCCGTGACGCCCTGGTCTTTCACCATCGCGGTGTGTTCTCCCAGCCGGCCGTCCGCCAAAATCGGGAAAACTGCAATTGTTCCCGAACTGTAATTGGCAACCAGGACGAACTTGCCGGTTTTGTCGAACGACAAATAACACGGGTCCTCGCCGAGCGACGGAATCTGATTCAGCAGCGTCAGCTTCGCGTTCTTTACATCGACCGCAAAAGCGCTCACGGCGCTCGCCTTGCCCGCTTCGTTCGCGGCATACAGAAATTTTCCGCTGGGGTGCACCACCACCCACGACGG
>Ga0209220_1000716_pt1 | contig 10154 bp, 9 predicted proteins | sample BlaSpr_A8_OM3_M3_FD_187984 | JGI IMG/M metagenome (GOLD analysis project Ga0209220, IMG submission 187984) | Forest soil microbial communities from Thunder Bay, Ontario, Canada - Black Spruce, Ontario site 2_A8_OM3_M3 (SPAdes) (version 2) | ecosystem: Environmental > Terrestrial > Soil > Boreal... | reverse complement strand
CTTCCTCATGAAGAAGCGCTGTATCTGGTGCGACATCATCCGCCAGGAGATGCAGGGCAAGGCCCGCGGGCTCGGCCGGCTCATCCTGGCCGAGGGAGGCTTTGTGGCGCTCTGCCCGTATGCGCCGCATCCGCACGTGGAGCGGCGCTACCTGCTCGTCCCGGGCCTGCGCTCGTCGCGAATTTACGTCTTCGACGTCAAGCCAGATCCGCGCAAACCGAAGCTCGTGCACACGATCCAACCCGAGGAGATCGCTTCGAGGGCGGGGTACAGCCGGCCGCACACCATTCACTGCGGTCCGGACGGAATCTACTAAGTGCGCTCGGCGCTCCAGACGGTAACGGCCCGGGCGGCATCTTCATCGTCGATCACGACAACTTCTCGGTGAAGGGCCGCTGGGAGCTGGATCGCGGCCCGCAGGAGCTGGCGTACGACTTCTGGTGGCACCTTGGTTACGACACCGCAATCACCAGCGAATGGGGCACGCCGAACATGGTCGAGGCCGGCGTCAACCCTGAGATCCTGCTCGCCGGCGGCTACGGTCACAAGCTCCATATCTGGGACCTCCCGAAGCGGCGCCACAAGCAGGAGATCGACCTGGGCAAAGAGAACCAGATGGTCCTCGAGTTGCGCCCGGCGCACGACCCGACCAAGGCTTATGGCTTTGTCGGCGTGGTCACCAGCCTCAAGGATCTAAGCGCATCGATCTGGGTCTGGCACCTGGAGGGCTCGTCCTACAAGGTCGAGAAGGTGATCGAAATCCCCGCCGAGCCCGCTTCCGAGGACGACCTGCCTCCCCTGCTCAAGGGCTTCAAGGCGGTGCCGCCACTGGTCACCGACATCAACCTATCGCTAGACGACCGGCAGCTGTACGTCTCGGCGTGGGGCACCGGTGAGTTCCTCCAGTACGACGTCAGCGACCCCTTCAAGCCCAAGAAGACCGGCAGTGTCCACCTTGGCGGAATCGTGCGCAAGGCTGCTCACCCCAGCAGCGCGCCGCTGAACGGTGGGCCGCAGATGGTCGAGGTCAGCCGCGACGGCAGGCGGATCTACCTGACCAACTCCCTTTATGCAAGCTGGGACGTGCAGTTCTATCCCGAAGGAGTGAAGAGCTGGGCAACCCTGATCAACGCGAAGCCTGAAGGCGGGCTGAGCTTCCAGGATGGCTTCTTCACCGAGTTCGAGCAGCGGACCCACCAGATCCACTCGAAGGCGGAGACGCCTCGTCCGACTCGTACTGCTACCCGTGAACGGCGGCTGGTGGCCCTGGGCAGCTCTCGCGCTGCTCGGGGCCTATCACGGAGTGAATCCCGGGATGGGATGGCTGTTTGCTGTGGCGCGCGGCCTGCAGGAGCGAAAACGAGCGGCGGTCGTCAGCTCGCTGCTGCCGATCGCCATCGGCCACGAAGCATCGATCGTCATCGTCGTGATCGCCGTATCGCTGACCGAACAGCTCGTGCCGCCTTACCTAGTGCGGCTCCTGGCTGCGCTCGTTCTCATCACGTTCGGTGTGTACAAGCTCGCCAGGCCACGCTCACACCCAAAGGGCTTCGGCATGCGAGTCGGTTTCATCGGCCTGGCCGGGTGGTCGTTCCTCATGGCGTCGGCGCATGGCGCTGGTTTGATGCTGGCCCCCGTGCTGCTGGGGATGCCGATCGCCGGGGCGTACCACAGCCTCAATGAGATCACGATGCAGGCCGTTCTCGCGGCGTCGGTCCACGTGACGGCCATGCTGATCGTGATGGGATTGGTGGCCATGGTCGTTTATGAAAGGGTCGGCCTGCGCATCCTCCGGCGCGGCTGGTTCAACATGGACCTGGCCTGGAGCCTGGTCCTGATCGCCAGCGGCGCCATCACCCTCTTCACCGCGTTATAGGGATCCCGACTCAGCCCGCAATCGCGAAGTCCACCTCGACGGTGACCTGCACATCGAGCTGTCCGACTGGAATCTGGGTCGGGGCTGGGAGCGAAGCCTTGTCGTAGCCGACACTCCCGGAGAGTGGAAAACCCCCATACGAGGAGACGTCGCTAACGCGAATCACCTGACCGAGCTTGATTCCCGCCGCGTCCGCCATGCCCTGTGCCCGCGTCCGTGCGTCCACGATCGCCAGGGCACGCGCCTCGACTTGTGCCGCCTTCGGGTTGGCCAGGCCGAACCCGACTCCAACCTGAGTCGCTCCGCCCTGCTGGACGAGCGAGTCCAGCGCCCCTCCGACCGTGTCGACGTTGTGCCACTTGAGCTGGATCTGCTCCGAGGCCCGGTAACCGTCAATGGTCGCGTTCGAATTCCCATAGTTCGGGCCTACCGAGTACCCCGAGGTGCTGATGTCCTTGTCGACGATGCCCAGCGCCTTGGCGCGGGCAATCAGCTTGGCCGCCTTGCTCGCGAGGTCGTTCTGTGCCGCCGACGCTGTGGGCTTCAGCGACTCGACCCCGACGGATAGGAAGGCCATATCCGGCTTCTTGGACACAGTCGCATCGCCGCTGGCGAACACGCCAGGGGTGAACGAGCTCGACTGCGGAACTGGGGCGGGCGCTCCGACCACGACCTGTGTCCGCGTTGCAGCCACCACGGCTAACGTGGCCGCCACCGCACAGACCACAGCGATCGCGACGGAAAACAGGACGGGACGCAACGATGGCCGCATATCTTTTAGGTTCATGAAGCGCAAACGACCGGCCGCATCTGCGGGTAACAAGAGTCGGGCGGGCGTCCGCGTGATCCGCCTGACGCGTGAGCGCGCACGTCAGGTTGCGGTAATGAGCCAGATGCTCGACGCGCACCGGCCGCGCAGCATCTTGCAAGCGGTGCGTGGACTTGGTTATCTGCAGCTCGATCCCACGGCGGCGGTGGCCCGAACGGAGCACCTGGTTCTCTTGAGCCGCCTGGGCAACGGCTTCCGCCCCGCAGAGCTGGCGCGTCTTATCTATTTGAAGCGGTCGCTGTTCGAGCACCGGGCGTACGTCTACCCTGCGGCGGACTACCCCCTCTACCGTCCGGCAATGGCGCGATGGCCGAAGGGCAATACTGCGTGGCCGAACCGCATCCGGGAGTGGATGAAGGCAAATGAACCCTTCCGCGCTTACCTGCTCGCCGAGCTGGAGGCTCGGGGGCCGCGGCGGTCACGCGAGCTCGAGGACCGCGCGCTGTCCTCGTGGCCACCGACAGGTGTCGGGGTCCATGGACCCGCAGGGCGCTCGGGTGGCTGGAACGACGGCCGCAACCTCGGCCAGATGCTCGAGTTCATGGCCGCGCGGGGAGAGATCGCGATCTCCCGTCGCGAAGGCAACGAACGAATCTGGGATCTCGCGCAACGCGTACTGCCTGCCGGTCAACCCGAGATCACTGCCGACGACGCCGAACGCGTGCGCGCCCAACGGCGCCTCCGCTCCCTTGGCATCGTCCGGCCGAAGGTGGTCGGTGGCATCGGCGTTCCAGTAGTGGTGGAAGGCGTCCCGGGCCAATGGGTCGCGGACCCGAAGGTGCTGCGTCGGGCTTTCGAGGGACGCACCGCGATCCTGTCGCCGTTTGACCGGCTAGTCTACGACCGGCAGCGCCTGCTCGATCTGTTCGGCTTCGACTACCGGCTCGAGATCTACGTTCCGCCGGCGAAGCGACGGTGGGGCTATTACGTGCTCCCGGTGCTCCGCGACGATCGGCTGATCGGGCGGGTCGACGCAAAAGCCGACAGAGACAAGTCGGTGCTGCGCGTGCCGGCGCTGCAGATGGAAGCGAACACCGACGCCGGGGACGTCGACGCGGTCCACGGCGAGCTCCACGAGCTCGCAACCTGGCTTGGGCTTGACCGGGTGTTGGTCGACAGGCTGGTTGAGAGCCGGACCTAGAGCCCGGCTCGAGTCGGCAGCCTCCCGGACCCGTGCCTTCTGCGGGGTGTAGGACCCGGAATTTGAGGTCGACATGAAACGGGGCTCCTCGTATACCTCTGACCATTACACCGACCAGCGACACTGACCAGGTCGAGCCTTGCCCGTCGATAGGCTGGATCAACGCTTATCGACACCGCAAAGCTCGAGTGAGCCGCTGATGGTCGAAGCCGTCCACGAGAGCGATGTGCTCCGGGCTGAGACCGTCTACTTCATTCGCCCTGGGGTAGGAGTCGTGACGTGGAACGCCTCGTGCGAGGCCGTCCACCTTGAATGGCAGGGCTGGGCGGACACGACCGAACGCAAGGAGCTGCTCGAGGCGGGGCTCAATATGCTCACTGGGCACCGCGGTACGCGCTGGTTGGCCGACTGTCGCGACATGAAAGCAGTCCGGCAGGCGGATCAGGATTGGATTGATCGAAGTTGGTTCCCCCGCATTCTGGCGGCAGGTCTCAGACGCATGGCCATAGTCATCCCGAAGAGCGGACTGGCCAGGATGAACATCGAAGACATCCTGGGCAGGGTGCCAGGCACCAAGCTGGATACGGAGTGCTTCGCGACCGTCGAAAATGCCACAGAATGGCTCACGCGACCGCCAACAATTCCTCCGAACGGGAGTGCGAATGTCGGTCACTGACGAAACTTACCTGGACGAGCCTTACCTGTCGATCCGCTATGGCGCCGTCCCGCAGATCCTCTACGCGGAATGGAAGGGCTTCGCAACCAGCGCGGAATTTCGGTCCGCCCTGTTGACTGGACTGCGAGCGGTTCGTGAGCGGCACGTGCTCGGCTACGTCAGTGACGCCCGCAAGTTGAAAGTGGTTGTACCTGAAGACCAGCAGTGGTTGAGTGATGTCTGGTTGCCGCAAGCGGTGGCTGCCGGCCTGAAGCGCATGGCGATGGTGACCGCGGAAGCCGGTCTTGGCAAGGCGATAGCCGAGAAGGTAGTCAAAGACGTCGCCAACCGTGGGTTGTCAATGCGAAAGTTCGACTCGGTCGCGGCACCGACGAACTGGGCGCTTGCCGGCCCGGCCGAGCGTAAGAGCGCGTAGCCGGCTTCTCACAGCCACAGACACGAATTTGGCGGAGGGGCAGGGATTTCGGCCCGGACGTCAATCGATGGGCCGGCAAAGGGTTACCGGCTGATTCTCGACTGAATTGAACTCGCGGCTCGGTTGTCGCCGAGACTTGAAGCCCGCTCGGAATCGATCGTCTTCATCCCATCACTTCTTTGGGGAAAGACGCAGCGTCGCGCCGACCAGCACCGTCGCGATCGCCATGACCCCGGCCGTCACCGCGACCTCGATGTGTCCCAGGGGTCGACTCAAGAACCCGATGGCCAGGGCTCCGATGAACGTGATCACGGCCACGAGGCCTGGCGCGTTGACGATCAGCGAACGCCGAGGTTCGCGCGTGGACGCCGCGACGATCCCGGCTACCACAAGCAAGACGCCGAGCACGGCTGCGATCGCGGGGGTCTCGTGGAGCCACCGCTCGCCAACGACGAACGGCGAGGCGAAAAGAATGATGCCGAACACCATGGTGGCGTAGTCCTGCCACCGCTTCCAAGCCTTCATGACCGCCTACCTCTCCGGGAGAATAGTAGTGGTGGCGGGATCGCGCCAGCACTACAGCAGGCCGGAGAATGAGCTTTCGGTCCACCCCGCGTCTTCGTGAACTGCGCTGTGATGACGGCCGCCGAAATTGACGCGGGGCGGTCTAGTGATTCAGGCATAATCTCGCGCTGTGGCCGAGAGGATCGACGAAACGGGGGAGCGCTGCGAGAAGTTCTGCGCTCGCTGTGGCAGGAAGTTCATCGCGAAGGTCGGCGGCTGGCCGCTGGTGCCCGCCTATCACCACTCGGGCTGCGCCGGGCACGGTGTCGTCTACAGTTTCGCGACTGGTGAGGCTAGCCCATCCGACGGATGGAATCCTAGGCGGCCTGTCAGTTAAGCGGTCGAGTCGTCCCGGTCTCGATCGGCGCCCACGTCTCGCGTTTCAATTACGAGGACTTCTTTCGCGCCTGGCCCGAACCGGAGGACGGCCCCGGAGCAGAAGTTGCCAATAGGTTGCGGGCGGAGGGGCAGGGATTTCAACCCGCACGTCAATCCAGGGCCCGCCAGACGGCTACCGGCTCATTCTGGATTGAGTCTGCGACTCGCGTCTACCCGGGCATGGATGCACCGACATGCCTGATCGGAAGTGTATTGGCGGTCAAGGCCAATTTGCCTGTTGGCGTTCGTGGGCGATTACGGCCTGTCGATGTCATTCATATTCGAAATAGGTGCGGAGGGGCAGGGATTTGAACCCTGGATGGGCTTGCACCCATAACGGTTTTCAAGACCGTCGCCATCAACCGGACTCGGCCACCCCTCCGAGGGCACCAAGGATTCTAGAAAGTCAGCGCGCTCCGATTACCTCCAGCCCGCCCATATAGGGCTGGAGCGGCTCCGGCACCGCGATCGTTCCGTCGGCGCGCTGGTAAGTCTCGATAAGTGCGTCGATGGTCCGTGTGAGGGCGAGGCCGCTGCCGTTGATCGTGTGCGCGAATCGCGGCGGTGATCCTCGGGCGGGCCTGTATCGGATGTTTGCCCGCATGGCCTGGAAGTCATTGAACACCGAGCACGACGACACCTCCAGAAATCGATCGAGTCCCGGACACCAAGCATTCAGGTCGTACTTCTTGTACTGCGCAAACCCCATGTCGCCAGTGCACATGACGAGCACCTGGTAGTGCAGGCCCAACCGCTTGAGGATGTCCTCGGCGTCCGCGGTCAGCTTCTCGAACTCCTCCATCGACGTGTCTGCGGTGGTCACCTTGACCAGTTCCACCTTTGAGAACTGGTGGAGCCGGATGAAGCCGCGCGTGTCCTTCCCCGCCGCGCCGGCTTCCGAGCGGAAGCAAGGCGTATAGGCGACGTACTTCATCGGCAGCCGCTCGCCGTCGAGGATCTCGTCGCGGTGATAGTTGGTCAGCGGCACCTCGGCCGTGGGCACCAGCCACAGATCGTGGCCCTCGACCCTGAAGGCGTCGGCGCCAAATTTGGGCAGGTTGGCGGTCCCCGTCATCGAATCGCTATTGACAAGGATGGGCGGCTGGACCTCGGTGTAGCCGTGTTCGCGTGTGTGTACGTCGAGCATGAACTGCACCAAAGCACGCTCCAGGAGAGCGCCCTCCCCTAGAAGAAAGGCGAAACGCGAGCCGGCGACCCGCGCCGCCCTTTCGAAGTCCATGATTCCAAGCGCCTCGCCAAGGTCATAGTGGGTACGCGCGGCGAACCCGAGGTCTGGCCGAGAGCCCCATTCGCGCGCGACCACGTTGTCGGCCTCGCTCTCCCCCACCGGCACCGAATCATCGAAGACGTTGGGCACACGGAGGAGCAGGTCGTCGAGCGTTGCCTTGATCGCCTCCGCCTGCGCGAGCTCTGCCTTGGCCCGTTCCGCCATCTCGCGCAGCTTGTCCTTGAGCTGCTCATCGCGCGACTTCGCGAAGTCCTTGGAGAGGCGGTTCTGCTCCGCCTTGATCGTCTCTGCAACGTTTTGATGTGCGCGCCATTCTCGATCCAGCTCGAGGATTTCATCGATGGGGGCGACCTCGCCCTTCATGTCTGCGGCGCGACGCACGCGATCAGGGTCCTTCCGAATCAACTCCAGCGGCAGCACGGCTACGATTCCGCTTTCATGACCGGGAACAGGATTACGTCGCGCACCGACGGCTGGTCGGTGAGGAGCATCACCAAACGGTCGATTCCCACTCCAAGACCGCCGCACGGCGGCAGTCCGTACTCGACCGCCCGCAGGAAATCCTCGTCCATGGGGTGCGCCTCCACATCACCGGCCGCCCGCTTGGCCGCCTGCGCTTCGAAACGCTCGCGCTGATCGACCGGGTCTGTCAGCTCCGTGAACGCGTTCGCGTATTCGCGCCCGAGGATGATGAGCTCGAACCGCTCCACGAATCGCGGATCATCTTCGCGCCGGCGAGCAAGAGGCGAGATCTCGATCGGGTAGTCGGTCACGAACGTCGGTTGGCGGAGCAACGGCTGCACGTGCTCTTCGAACAGGTTGTTCAGCTCCTCACCCACGGCGTGGCGGCCGGTGTGCTCGAGCACCAGATCTGCCATGCGCTCGCGCTTGTATGGCGGCGAGAGGTCCACTTGCTCGTCCTGGTAGGTGGTGGCCAACGAACGGCCTGCCGCTGACGAGGTAGCAACCATCAGGTCTTCGACCAACCGCATCACATCGTCGTAATCCGCGTAAGCCTGGTAGGACTCCAACAGAGTGAACTCGGGGTTGTTTCGCGGTGACAAGCCCTCGTTTCGAAACACACGCCCGATCTCGTAGACCCTCTCAAACCCGCCCACCAGAAGCCGCTTCAGGTGGAGCTCGAGCGCGATGCGCAGGTACAGATCCCGGTCGAGGGAGTTGTGATGGGTCAGGAACGGCCGCGCCAGGCCTCCACCCGGCACCTCTTGCAGCACGGGCGTCTCGACCTCGAGGAAGCCTCGGGAATCGAACAGATGGCGGAGCGCGGCGATTATCCTCGTCCGCGCTTGGAATACCTCGCGCACCTCGGGGTTCGCGATGAGGTCGACATATCGCCGGCGATAACGGATCTCTATGTCTTTCAGCCCGTGCCACTTCTCCGGCAGAGGGCGCAGCGCCTTGGTCAGCAGCTGTGCTGAGTGCACTTCGACGGTCGGCTCCCCGCGCCGGGTGCGAAACATAGGCCCCTTTACTCCGATCACATCACCTGGATCGAGGTCGGCAAACAGATCGAATGCCTCCTCGCCAAGAATCTCCCGACTGGCAAAGAGCTGGATGCGCCCTGCGCCGTCCTGCAGGTCGGCGAAGGCCGACCCGCCGTGGAGGCGCTTGACCATCATCCGGCCCGCAAGCGCCACCGGGTCGGTTCGGTCGCCATCGCCAAGAAGCGCCCTCGCCTCTGTAGTTGTTTGGGTGGGCTTGAAACCACGCGAATAGGGATCGATTCCCGCCGCGCGAAGCCGCTCCAGCTTTTTGCGGCGGTCGCGCATCTCCTCCGGGAGATCAGTCTCTGTCTCTTGCGTCACTGGCAAAGACTAATTGACACAACACCGGTCGAGCCGCACCGCCGTCGGCTAGCGGCGCAGGGTTGGCCGGGGTCCCCCCGGCCATGACTTTGTCTTCTCGCACATCGAATCGTGGCGGGGAGAAACTAATCCTCGATGAATCCCATCGATTTCGGAAGGAGAGCATGCAATCAGGAAGTCCGATCCCGCACGCGCCTGGCGCGCAAAGGGAACCCTCGGGCTCCCTTTCATTCTTAGAGAGCTAACTCTTGGTCCTCGGCCGCCGGGAAGGCTTCGATGTTCTGGCCCCCCGCGTCGCGGTGGTTACCGAGCGCCTCCTCGATCAGGGCGTCGACATCGCTGTCCGAGTGGATGGGATCGTGATGGAAGAAGGCGAGCTGCTTGGCGCCTGCCTGCTCGGCCAGAGCCAGGGCTTCCTCGTATGTTGAGTGCCCGAAGCCTGCGTGGGTTTTGTACTCCTCGCGGCTGTACTGGGCGTCGTGGACAAGCAGGTCTGCGTCCCAGCACCAGTCCGCCATGTCCTGCAGCGTGCCGTCCTCGTTGTTTGCGAAGAGCGAGATCTCATTGTCCGTCGCGAACGCGAAGCGCGTGGATCCCTCATCGATCCGGTAACCGAACGTGGGGATGGGGTGCATCAGCAGGTGTGGTGTGATTCGCAGCCCACCGACCTCGAAGGTCTCGCCCGGGTTGCGCTCGATGAACTCCATCTCGGCCGGCATGTGGTCAAGCCGGACAGGGAAGTAGGCCGGGTCCATCTGGTCGGCAAACGCCGCCTGCAGCGACTTGGCCGAGCCGGCCGGCCCAACGATCGTCAGGTGGGTGCCGGGCACGAACGCCGGCAGGAAAAACGGGAAGCCCTGGATGTGGTCCAGGTGCGTGTGAGTGATCAGAAGGTGCGCCTGCAGGGGCTCGGACTGGCTGAGACCACTGCCGAGCTCGGCGATGCCTGAGCCTGAGTCAACGATGATCAAGTTGTTTTCCTTGTCCCTGACTTCGAGGCACGTCGTGTTGCCGCCGTACCTGAGCGTTCGACGACCCGGCGTCGGCCTGGTTCCGCGGGTGCCCCAGAACTTGATCCTCATCTCGGCGCCGTCGCCTCGAAGACGCGTTTGGCGATGAAGATGTCCAGGAGGTCGGTGTCGAGCTTGCCCTCGCCGGCTTCCTTCTTCAGGATGTCGAGCGCCGCGACGGAAGGTATAG
>Ga0209220_1000715_pt1 | contig 10167 bp, 8 predicted proteins | sample BlaSpr_A8_OM3_M3_FD_187984 | JGI IMG/M metagenome (GOLD analysis project Ga0209220, IMG submission 187984) | Forest soil microbial communities from Thunder Bay, Ontario, Canada - Black Spruce, Ontario site 2_A8_OM3_M3 (SPAdes) (version 2) | ecosystem: Environmental > Terrestrial > Soil > Boreal... | reverse complement strand
GCCGTAGTGACTGGCTCCATCAGTTTGAGTGATTGCGGTGCGCCGCAGCGGGCGGGCAAGCAGGCGAAGCTGTACAGCGTGCAGGCCACAGCCGGCGACACGCTGTCGTTCCGACTCACGTCGGCGGCCTTCGACGCGTATCTCGTCCTCACCAGCAGCTCGGGGACGGTGCTCGATCAGAACGATGCGTGTCCCGGATTTGTGGATGGAACGGCGTGTATCAACTTCGCTGTAACCGTGACTGGGCAGTACGTGGTCGAGGCCACGACTGCTGTCGCGGGGGCCACGGGTCCCTTCAGCCTGTCGGTCGTTAAGGAGCTCGCGCCGATCACGCCACAGGCGATCGGTCAGTTCCGCAGCGACAGCGCGACCGCGATCGGGGTCGGTATGATCACCACCGAGAATGTTGTCGTCTTCAAGGGCACACTCAACGATCCCAACCCCGGCGACTCGGTGCGCCTCATGATCGAGCTGGTCGGCGCGATCAGCGGCACCAGGACCGACTCCAGCGCCTTCGTCCCGGTAAGGTCGGGCGGAGTACCGGTCGCGGTTCGCGCTACCGGCCTCGTCGAAAACGAAGGCTATCACTGGCGGGCCCGGACGTGCGACAAGACACGGCGGTGCAGCGCTTGGTTAAGCTTCGGAGGAAACCCCGAGACCGTCGCTGATTTCTTCGTCAACGCGGTCCCCGAGACTCCGGCCCTCGCCTCCCCCCCGCCTGACCAATTCGGGCCGGGTGGAGGCGCAATGCCGGTGGGCGGCGGCACCATGGGAACCGTGGGGATGAACGTGACTGTGACCTTCAAGGGCGGCGTGACGGACCCCGATCCCGGCGACCTGATCTCGATCGAGGTGGAATACAAACTGACCAGCACCGCGTTCGACGGAACCTCAAATCTCGCGCGGGGGACCGGCGTGTCCTCGGGCGGTACGGCGGCGGTCGCCGTAATCATCACCGTACCGTTGCTGACCGAGAACTACCATTGGCGCGCCCGTGCTTGCGATCAGACGAACCGGTGCAGCGCCTGGGTGCCGTTCGGTGGAAACTCCGACGTCGTCACCGCCGCCACCGACTTCCACGTCCCCTAGCCCGTGATCTGCCCCCGCTGCTCTGCCGAGGGAATTCCCGACACGGCGCCCGGCTGCCCGCGTTGCGGGTACACGCTCGGCGACGGCATGGAGCACACCGATCCCGGAGCCGACGTGGTCTCCGAGGAGCTCGAGAACGCCTTGCGCCGCGACCTCGGCGGCCAGTACCAGATTACCGACCTGCTCGGTCGCGGCGGGATGTCGCTCGTGTACCTCGCCCAAGAGATCGAGCTGAACCGCCAGGTGGCGATCAAGGTGCTCCCCTTGCAGCTCATTAACGGCCCGAGCGCCGTCGAGCGGTTCGAGCGCGAAGCCAAGATCGCCGCGTCGCTCGACCACCCTCACATCGTCCCCGTCTTCCGCGTGGGCGCCACCAGCACGTTCCTCTGGTACACGATGAAGCGGATCCGCGGGCGCTCCTTCGAGCAGGTCATCGCCGAGGGCGGCGCCCTCCCGCTCGACCAGGTCCTCAGCGTCGTGGAGCAGGTGGGTAGCGCGCTCCAGTACGCGCATCGCCACGGCGTCGTGCACCGCGACATCAAACCGGCCAACGTGATGATCGAGGACTCGGGCTGGGCGCTCGTGTGCGACTTCGGCGTCGCGCGCGCCTTCGGCAGCGTGTCGCTCACGCACACCGGCGCCTCGCTCGGCACGCCGCGTTACATGTCCCCCGAGCAGTTCGAGGGCCAGCCCGTGGACGGCCGCTGCGATCAGTACTCCCTCGGCATCCTCGTGTGGGAAGCGCTCGCTGGCCGCGTGCCCTTCACCGGCGACACGCTCGGCGAGCTGATCCGCGAACACCTGCTCGAGCCCCCGCCCCGGCTGGCTGATGTGAAGCCCCAGATTCCCGCGCGCGTCTCTGACGCCGTGTACCGAGCGATGAGCAAGAAGCCCGCCGAGCGCTTCCTCGACGTCGCGGCGTTCGTCGCGGCGTTGGGGGGCCAGGCGAGCCCCCGGATCCCCGCCGGGTTCACGGGCCCCACTCCCATGACACAGCCCCGCATCCTGTGGGACACGCCCACCATTCCCATCCCAGGGCTGAGACGCCGGCGCCGGATTGTGGCCGTGTCGATCGCCCTTGGCCTCGCGCTCGCGAGCGGCGGAACCTGGGTCGCGCTCCGCCCGACTCGGCCAGCGAACGGCGCCACCCATCGGATCGCCGAGCGGGCGACCGACACGCCGGCGACACGTCCGGCGGCGCCACCCCCCGTCCTCCCCCGGCCGCGCGCTGTGCCGCCCGCTCGCGCCCGCGCCAAGCTGTCGATCAGTACGCAACCCCCGGGGACGCTCTTCCTCGACGAGAAACAGGGTCGGAGCACCCCGATCCTCAATCTCGAGATCACGCCAGAGCGGCACCGCGTGCAGGTGAAGCGTGACGGCTATATGACCTTCGACACGGTCTTCACCGCGCAACCGGGCCAGGAGATCAAGTGGACCCGCATCGCCCTGAAACCGATCGGCGGATGAAGCGCGCGCTCCCGCTCCTCGCAGCGCTCTGGCTCGCGGCCCTGGCGGCTCCGCCAGCGGCACCCGCCCAAACCGCTGCCGCCGCGCTCGCCCAGGGCGTGCGCGCTTACGACGACCTCGAGTTCGACGCGGCGGCGGGCCTGCTGCGCCGCGCGCTGGCGGCCGAGGGAGCCGCCGCGCTCCCCCCCGCCGACGCGGCGCGCGCGCTGATCTATCTCGCCGCCACCGAGTTTCTCCGCGAGCGCCCCGACTCGGCGCGTGCCGTCGCACGCCGGCTCGTCCTCGCGAACCCGCGCTTCCGCCCTGACGAGCTGGTCTTCCCGCCGCAGGTGCTCACCTTCTACGAGGAGGTCCGGCGCACGACGCCCGCGGTGATCGCGCGCGCCCCGGCCGACACCGCCATCCGTCCCGGCACCGAGGCGCTCGCCGTGCGGCTCTACGCCAGCACGTTCCACGACGTCACCGCGACGCTCGCCACCGAGGATGGACGAGTGGTTCGCAACCTCTATACGGGCCCGATCAGCGACAGCCTCGACCTGCACTGGAACGGCCTCGACTCGACCGGAACCGGGTCGCCGCCGAACGGCCGCTACGCCATCACCGTGACCTCGCGCGATCGCGGGCGGCGGGTGGTGCGCATCCTGCGCCTGCCGCTCGAAGTGGTCCAGGGGCGGGTCGATACGCTCCCCTATCCCGCACCGCCGGCGGACTCGCTCCTGCTGCCTGAGCGGCAGCCCCTCGGACCCGCGCTCCGGGTCCTCGCGCCGGGCGCGATCGCCGGACTGGCAATCGCCGTCTTGCCGAGCGTGGTAGCTAGGAACGAGGACGCCAGCGGGGCGCGGTTCGCCGTCGGGGGAACGGTCACCATCGTGGGGATCGTCGCCTTCCTGTCGCACCACCCCGGCCGGTCGATCCCCGGGAATGCGGCCCACAACCAAACACTCCGCGATGCCTGGCGCCGCGAGGTCGCGGAGGTGGCCCGCCGCAACGCCGAGCGCGCTCGTGGGATGGTCGGCATCCGCGCCGGCGCGCCGGTCCTCCTCACGCCGGAGGGGCCGTGAGCCGCGCGCTCGTGATTGCGTGGGCGGCCGCGCTGAGCGCTCCCGCCCTCGCGGTTCAGCTGCACGCCCAAGCGCGCTGGGAGGTGTCGGTCGGCGCGAGCGGCGCGCAGGAAATCGTCCGCTCCCGGCCCGACACGACACGCGAGCGGCGGAGTGGACTCGTCTTCACGGGCGAAGCCGTCGCGACGCGCGGGCGGCGGCTCGTCGCCCGGGTGCGCTACGGGCAGGGCCGCGTGACGGCCGACACAGGTACCCCCCCTTCGCCCAGGCGTAACGTCGTAGAGGGCGAGGCGCTCTTCGGGTACAAGGTCCGCCCCTGGCTAACGCTCTGGGTCGGACCGCATGCCCGCACGTTTGTCGTCACTGGCTTGAGCGACCGCCGCTGGCTCTTCTGGTCTGGCCGTGCCACGGCCCGCGGCGGTCTCTTCCCCGGGGTGGAGAGTTTCCTGGAGCTGTGGCAGGGCTTCACCGGAACACTGAGCCGGCCGGCGGGGTCCGCCAGCGGTGGCGGGGCTGAAGCGGGCCTCGAGTTGCGGCTCGCGCGGCGCCCCCTCTGGGCCCGACTTGGGTATCGCATCGAACAGGGCCGCGCAAACGGGGGGCCGCGCGAGACCGTCGAGGCCTTCACGCTAACGGTGGGCTACGTGCCGCTCCGGTAGATCGATCACAACAGCAGGTCTCCCGCTTAATCCTCGATTCTCCCATCACCCCTCCGTGGCGCGCTTCAATTCGCGCGCCGCGCCCCGGGGGGGGAAGCCCAAATTCGAGGCGATCGTCATCGGCCGGGGAATGCTAAGTCGCGCCGCGGCCGCTACCTACGTGGGGCGGTACCTGGCCCGGTTATTGCGCATCCACCCCGTAAGGAAACCGTGATTCTCAAACCCCGCAGGGTCCGTCCTTGGTTGGGGCCCGTCGTCGTCTCGCTGGCGGCGGGCGTCGCCGTGCTGCTCTCTGGATTGCTCGTAAATGGGTGCCGTATCAACAAGTTGCTGGGCCGCTCCTCGACCGACGGCTCGCTCCAGGTCACGCCCAGGGAGGTGCGCGATTCGGCGCTCGCCGGCACCACGGCGCCGCGCCAATCGAGCCTGCAGGTCACCAACGGTGGCAGCTGGTCAGCTACAAATGATAGCCCTTGGATCGGCGTCGACCCCACGAGCGGCAGCGGGCACCGCTCTGTGACGATCGCGTTGAATCCTCAGCGGCTGCGCCCGGGGGCGTACGCAGGGTCGGTCACGGTCAGCGCGACGGAGGCGGCTGGGTCCCCGGTGATGATTCCCGTCACCTTTGTCATCCAACAGCCGATTCTGGTCGTGACTCCCGAAAAGATCAGCCGCACCGCCCAGTCCAACGACAGCCCGTTCCTCGACACGCTCGAAGTGCGCAACGACGGCACGGGCCCGCTCGTGTGGACGGCCTCGAATAAGAGCGGTTGGCTTACGCTGGGGACGGTGGCGGGCGTCGGGCCGGGGAAGATCCCGCTCAGGATCTCGAGCGCCGACCTGGGGATCGGGACGTTCAGGGACACGGTGATCGTCGTGGCGGTCGGCGCGGCGGGAAGCCCCGCGAGGATCCCCGTGACGCTCCGCCGGACGCGGAACGACTGATGCCGACACCCCGCAAGCTGTCCGTGTTCGCGCTGTCGGGCCTGCTGGCGCTGTTGGTACTGTCGGTGGCCACGTGCCGCCTCGACATGCTGCTCAAGTCGGGCACAAACGTCCATCCCATGCTGAGCGTGGCGCCCAAGGAAGTGCGCGATTCCGCGCGAGCCGGCTCCGACGACATCCGCCGGGCGAGCGTCGCGATCACCAACGCGGGCGGCGGCACCTTCACGTGGTCGGCCACCAAAGACAAAGGGTGGATCGCCGTCAGCCCTACCGACGGCAGCGCACCCGGCACGCTCAACATCGCTCTCGATGCCCACGGCCTCGCGCCAGGAACCTACCAGGGCAACGTGACCGTGCATGCGCCCGGCACCGGGGACAGCACGGCCGCTGTCGCGGTCACGTTTGTCGTGCAGCGAGCGGGGTTGATCGTGACGCCGGGATTCTTGACCCGCTCCACCAACGTGAACAGCAACGCGGTCTTCAAAGACACGCTGCGGATCTCGAACAGCGGCAACGGCGTGCTGGTGTGGTCGGCAAGCAAGAGCAAGTCGTGGGTGACGCTCGGCACCGTCGCCGGAACGGGACCGGGCTCGGTGCCGGTCACGATCAACAGCTCGGGTCTCGCAGCGGGAACGTACACCGACGAGATCGTCATCACCGCGCCCGGATCCGAAGGCAGCCCGGCGCGGATTCCGGTGACGTTGAACGTGTTCCTGCCCGGTCTCGCGGTGCTTCCGACGGCGATTCACGATTCGGCGAACGTCGGGTCCACGCGACCACAGACCGACACGCTGACTGTCACCAACACCACCGGCGGGACGATCACCTGGACCGCCACCACGAAGCGCACGTGGGTATCGCTTTCGAAGGTCGCGGGCGGTGCGCCGCCCCCGGACAGCGTCGTCGTGACGCTGAACCCGGTGGGGCTCGTGATCGGCACGTACAGGGACACCGTCGTGTTCCGGTCGCCCGAAGCCACCAACAACCTTGTCAGGGTCCCGATCCAGTTCGACGTCGTGCGCCCGGTGCTCTCGGTCAAGCCGGTCGCCATCACCGACGCCGCGCTTCCCGCCGACACGGTGAAGCGGGCGCACGCGCTCGCGATCACCAACGCCGGCCGCGGGACCTTGGCCTGGAGCGCCGCGCCGGACAGCGCCTGGATCACGTTGAGCGCGCTGACGGACAGCGTCGCCGACACGATCACGGTGTCACTCGACCCCACCGGGCTCCCTCCCGGCACGCACCGCGGCAAGATCGTGGTGACATCTCCCGGCGCCACGGGGAGCCCCGATACAGTGGCCGTGACCCTGTCGATCGGGGCGCCCTGCGCCGAGTCGCCCATCGTCCCCGACGCGGTGATCGCGGGAACGCTAAGTGCGACCGACTGTTTCGCGCCGCGGCGGCCCGCCAGCCGCGCGGATCTGTACAGCTTCCCGGCCGCCGCCGGGGACACCATCTCGCTCCGGCTCACCGCCTCGTTCAACGCGTATCTCATACTGACCGACGCCGCCGGCGCCGTGCTCGCCCAGAACGACGAATGCCCGGGGGAGACGAGGACCGCCTGCATCAAGAACTTTGCGGTGCCGGCGGCGGGGCAGTACATCATCGAGGCCACCAGCTTCGCGGCTGGCGAGATGGGGACGTACACGTTGTCGGTCGTGCGCGAACGGGCACCAGCCGCCCCACAGGGGCTCGGCCAGTTCCGCAAGGACGGCGTGACCGCCATCCCTGTCGGCACCGTGACGCCCGAAGACGCCGTCGTGTTCAAGGGAGCGATCAGCGATCCGAACCCGACCGACTCGGTGCGGCTGGAAATCGAGCTCGAGCCGCTCGGCAGCCCGTTCACAGACGCCCGGACGCAGCAAAGCCCGTTCGTCTCCGCCGCGGCCGGCAGCGTCGTCGTCGCGGCCAACGCAGTCGGGTTGAATAACACCGGATACCACTGGCAGGCGCGCGCGTGCGACCGCACCGGGCGTTGCAGTACATGGATCGCGTTCGGTGGGAATACGGAGACCACGGCCGACTTCACTGTGTTGTTCGTGCCGCTGGCCACGCCGCCGCTGCAACAGGGAGCCAAACCATGATCCGTCTGCTCACGGTCCTCCTGCTCGGCGCGCTCGTCGTGCCCGCCGTGGCGCAGGGACAAACGGCCAGCGACCTCCTCGCGCAGGGCATCCGTGCCTATGCCGTCCGTGAGTACGACGGCGGCGCCTGGCTGCTCAAACGGGCCCTCGCGTTTCAGGGAGCCGACGCGCTCCCGCCCGCCGAGGCCGCGCGCGCCCTCATGTACCTCACGGCCACCGAGCTGTCCCGCAACCAGCGCGACTCGGCGCTGGCCGCGGCGCGCCGCCTGATCGTCATCGATCCCAAGTTCCGGCCCGATGATCAGGTCTTCCCGCCGCAGGCGATCGCGCTCTACCAGGAAGCGCGCCGCAACGCGCCGACCGTGAGCATCCGCGCATTGGGCGACACGGCGATCCGGCCGGGCGTGGACGCCTTCGCCGTGCGCCTGGCCGCGACCACGTCGCCCGACGTGACGGCCGCGGTGACCGCCGCCGATGGGCGCGTCGTGCGCACGCTGTACACGGGACCCGTCCGGGACAGCATCGACGTCCGCTGGAACGGCCTCGACATCTCAGGCAATCCGCCACCCTCTGGCCGCTACGCCATCACCGTAATGCCGACGAGTCGGGGCAGCCGTGGCACATGGACGCTGCGCCTGCCGCTCGAGCTGGTGCGTCCGACGGTCGACACGACGCCGCTGCCACCCGCTCCCCCTGATTCCCTGCTACGACCGGAGCACGGGGACTATCCGGGGGCCTGGCGAGCGCTTCTCCCGGGCGTACTGGCAGGCGCGGCGATCGTGGTGCTGCCGAAGGTCGTGGCGAGCGGCGAGCGTCCGAGCAACGCGCGCTTGATCGTGGGAGGCACCGTGACGGTCGCAGGGATCGCCGCGTTTCTCGCGCACCGGCCCGGCCGCACGCTCCCCGGGAACACGCAGTACAACCGCAGTCTCCGGGAAAACTGGCGCCGCAACGTCGCGGACATTACCCGCCGCAATGCGGAGCGCGTCCGCCAAGCCCGGATCGTGATTCGCCCCGCTGCCCCGGTCCTCACCGCCCCGGGGGCTCCATGAAGAAAGTGCTCGCGCTGCTGTGCCTGCTCCCAGCGCCCCTGGCCGCGCAGCGGCTGCAGTTCACGTTCGGCGGGACCGGCGCGCAGGAGATCGTGAACAGCCGTGTCGATCCCGCATTCGAGCGGTTGACCGGTCTCGTCCTGGGCGGCGAAGGACTCGTGATGAGCGACCGCTTGGTGGGGCGGTTGCGCTACGCCCAGGGCCACGTCACCGGGGCCGCCGGCAGCAGCATCACCCCGCGCGACATCGTGGAGGGAGAAGCGCTGGTCGGCTTCCGGGCGATGCCCTGGCTCACGTTGTGGGCCGGCCCGAGCGCGCGCGCCTACACGAGCGCAAATGGCGATCAGCGTTGGTTTTTCTGGTCCGGTCGCGCGACCGCGCGCGGCAGCCTGTTACCGGGACGGATGCAGACGTTCGTCGAGCTGTGGAGCTCGCTGTCGGGGAATGTCCGCACTCCCGCGACCACGGCCTCCGGCCGCGGCGCCGAGGCCGGCCTGGAGATGCGGCTGGGCCAGCAGGCGTTTTGGGGCCGGCTCGCCTATAGCATCGAATCGGGCCACGCGACCAGCAAGCGCGAAACAGTCGAAGCGATCTCGCTCTCGCTCATCTACGGCCTCCCTCAGTGACTTGACGATTCCGGTCCCATTCCCTACCGTGGCAGCGGCGGTCCACGCAGTCCTCTCACTCGAGGGGGTGCCACGATGGGGAAGATCAACCTGCAGAAAGTCATTGTCGGGGGTCTGATCGCAGGCGTCGTGCTGAACGTCGTTGATTTCGTTCTCTACGGCGTCGTCTTGAAGGATCAGATGGCGGCGGCGATGACGGCGATCGGCAAGCAACCGGTGGCCATGGCCCAGATAAAGTGGTTCGTGCTGCTCGATTTCGTCGCAGGAATGTTCCTGGTATGGATGTACGCCGCGGTGCGACCGCGGTTCGGGCCCGGGCCGGCGACCGCGGTGAAGGCCGGTCTGGCGGTGTGGTTCGTCGCCGGTCTGCTCAACACCTTGTTCATGTGGCCGATGGGGCTCATGCCACAAAACATCATGATCACCACCGTCGTTGTCATGCTCGTCGAGTTTCCCCTCGCCGCCGTCATCGGCGCGAAATTCTATACGGAAGGAGCGGGAATGGGGGCGGGGGCAGGAATGGGGATGGGCTCACGAATGTGACGTAGGGCGTCAACGCACAAACCGCCGGGCGGCAGCTGCCGTCCGGCGGTTTCTTGTGTCTTGGCCCGGAACTCAGTAGTTGAAGCGGAGTGAGGCCCCCAGCGTCCGCGGCTGATTGGTCAGGTAGCCCACCCGGCCGCGTTTCCCCCGTTCGCGGTCCAGGGCTAAGAACGCCCGCTCGTCGGTCAGGTTGTTGCCGAAGAGCGCAACCTCCCAATTCTCGCGGATCAGGCCGACGCGCAGGTTGACGAGGTTGTACGCCGGCAGCTCCGGACTAAACGTGAACGTGGACTGCGTCAGCGGTCCGCCGATGGTGTTCCCCCCGAACGAGTTCAAGTTCACCGTGCCATAACCCGGAGCTTGGTCGTCGATCAGTGTGAAGCGCGAGCCCACGTACTGATAGCTGCCGCTGAGGAACGCCCGCGATCCCGCGCCCACCGGCCACCCGTAGGTGGCCGCGGCGGTCCACTGCGCCCGCGGCACGCTGGGCAAGCGGTTGCCCGACTCGATGCCTGGGAGGGGGGTCCCACTTCCATCCCTCAAAGTCGACGTCAGCTTGGAGTCGTTGAAGCTCGCCGAGACGGATAAGTCGACGTGCTCGTTGGGGCTGACTGCAACCTCCGCCTCCACGCCCTGGCTCC
>Ga0209220_1000714_pt1 | contig 10174 bp, 8 predicted proteins | sample BlaSpr_A8_OM3_M3_FD_187984 | JGI IMG/M metagenome (GOLD analysis project Ga0209220, IMG submission 187984) | Forest soil microbial communities from Thunder Bay, Ontario, Canada - Black Spruce, Ontario site 2_A8_OM3_M3 (SPAdes) (version 2) | ecosystem: Environmental > Terrestrial > Soil > Boreal... | reverse complement strand
GGGCGCCCCGGCGCCGCACTTCAGCGCCTACTGGCCCAACTGGGATATCGCCAAGCGCGCGGTGCTGCTCAGCGACGGCACCGGTGGCTACGTGATGGACGGCTTCGGCGGCTTGCATCCCTTTGCCGTCGGCACCAACCCGATGCCGCCCGCGATCACCAACTTCGGCTATTGGCCCAACTGGAACATCGCCCGCGATATAGCGCTGCTGCCGGGGAGCACGGCGGCCAGCGTCTCGGGGATGACGATCGACGGCTGGGGCGGGGTGCACCCCTTCGGCACCGCCACCGCGGTCAGCGGCTTCGCCTACTGGCAGAACTGGGATATTGCCCGGTCGATCCGGCTGTCGCCGGCGAGCACGGCGGCCAAGCCGCAGGGCTGGGTGATGGACGGCTTCGGTGGGCTACATCCCTTCGGCGGCGCGCCGGCGATCCCGTACTCCGCCTACTGGCCGAACTGGGACATCGCGGTCGGCGTGACGATTCACTAGGGCGCTTCGATCGACCTGGTGGGCGGCGGCGCGGCGAGTGTGACGCTGTAGCCGGCCGCCCACCAGAAGAGAAACGTCACCGCCAGGTTTCCCCAGACGTCGCTGGTCAGGGTGATCAGGAACAGCATCAAGCCGCCGATCGACGCCACCAGCGGAAGTGCACTCACCAGCGAGTCGCTCCGGGCGCGCAGCAGCGCCCGCAGCCCGGCCAGGATCATCAAGAGGTAGATCGGCAGGTATAGGGCGCCGCCGAAGATGCCGAGCTCGCCGAGGAAATCGAAGATGGCGCTCTCGCCCGTCCCAAGGCTCGTCCCGAACCGGTGCACGGCGCTGCCGAGCCCGGTACCCAGGGGATGCAGCCTGACGTACTCGAGGTCGTAGCCAAGCAAGCCGACGTGCTCCCGCAACGATGGATCGCGTTGGGTGACGATGTGGACCGTCTGGCTGTGCGACACGGCGTTCATCTGCCGGTCCACCAACGGCCCGAACTGCGGATAGACGTACAACATGATGACGACCGCGATGGCGACGACCGCGGTGGCGGCGTACAGCCAGAGCCGTCGAAAGAGCAGGGCGAGGAGTCCCACCTCGACCGCCATCAGCACCAGGGCCAGGCGAGTCAGGCTGAACAAGATGCCGACCACGACCAGCCCGAAGAGCGCCATCGCGAGCGGGCGGGCCCAACGGGCGTGCGACGAGCGTCGCGCGAAGACCACAGCGAGCGGAACAATCAGGAGGCCGGCATACGCGACCCCCAACGGACTGACATAGGTCGAGACTTCGCGGCGGAGCAGCAGTCCCTCCGAGCTGGTCTGGAAGAAATTCTCCGGGAGGCCGCCGGGACCGTGATAGGTGAAGCCGAGCCAGGCCGAGAGTTGATTGGTTCCGAAGTCAACCCAGGCACGGGTGGGGATCAGCCACAGCTCGATCGCCCCCACCAACCCGACCGCGGCCGCACTCCCGACGATCGCGCCCAGCACCCAGACGAGGTCCGCATGGCGGTTGGTCCAAAAGACCCGGCCAAACAGGTACAGCGCAGGCAACAGCAGATCGATCCGGATGGCGATCAGCTTCTGGCTGAGGGTTACCGGCACGCCGAAAAGGCTCGCCGGGATCAGTGCATAGACGACGACAACCAGGGTGAAGGCAACCATCAGCCAGTCGAGGAAGAGCAGGCGGGGCCGCTGGCCGGCGCGCCAGGCGCGCAGAGCCATCCGCGCGAAGAGCACCAGCAACAGCAGCAGGATGCCCTCCTTCCAGGCCTGTGCCACCCGGACCAGCACCGGCGGTGTACCGAGTCGCAGCAAGATCATCAAGAGGATGTTGTGAAAGGCCATCCCGCCGACGAGGATGCCCAGCGCTCGAAACGGGACCGCCAGAATCGCGCGAATGCCCACGGCGTAGAGGACGGCGAGCGCCACGACCAGCAGGACGCCGGCGATGGTCACGGCGCTGGGTAGCGCTTGAGGCCGAGCTTTTGACGCGCCAGCTCGTACAGGAACCAGGGGTTGTCGACCAGGTAACGGCGCCACAACCGGCGAGGCTCATGCACCAGCCGGAAGAGCCATTCCAGTCCCGAGCGCTGCATCCACGGCGGGGCTTGCGCCTGCGAGCCGGTGTGGAAGTCGAAGGCCGCACCAACGCCGATCAGGACGGGTGCGTCGAGCAGCGGCCGCATGCACGACATCCAGAATTCTTGCTTTGGCGAGCTCACCCCAACCCACACGATGTCGGGAGCGGCCTGGTTGATGAGGGCGGCCGTTTGCGGACTGCAGAGGTCTTGCGCGCTGCCGAGTGGCGGTGTGAGCGTGCCGACGATGCGAGTCCCTGGAAAACGCCGGCCCAGCACTTGGGCGAGCCGTGGTGCGATGCCCTCACGACCGCCGTAGAAAAAATGCCGGTGGCCGCTCTGCTGCGAGGCCGCCATCTCGGCCAGCATGAGGTCGGGCCCGTACACGCGCGAGACAAAACGATGCCCGCCAAGCCGCGAGAGCCAGACGAGTGGCATCCCGTCGGGCGTCGTCATTCCGGCAGAGTTCACGATTCGCTTGAGATCCTCGTCGCGCTGACATTCCATGACCGAGTGGACATTGCACACGCTGACGTACTGACGGTCTCGGTTCGCGACCCATCGGTCGAGCGTGTCGAGCGCCATGCGCATGTTGATCAGGCTGACGCCCACGCCGAGCACATTGGTTCTCGCCATCACGCTGTTGTGCTCTACGGGCTCAGTTTACCTCCCGCGCGGGAGCCCCCACCCTGCCCTCCCCCTGCAAGCGGGGGAGGAAAAACAAGGGGGAGGGAAATGAGTTAGCCGCAACCAACAGCCGTCGACAAGGCTGTGCAAATAGCATTCATGATTGCGGGCCTCGCACGCCCGACGCGGCGTACCAGGCGGGCGCGGGCGACGAGCTGCACGTTATCAAGGTTGGCGACCGATTCGATACGGACCCCGTCCGCCGGTCCCAGGCGAACCTCTGTCGATAGGCCGCGAATTGTCGAGGTGACGGGGGCGCTGATCACCGCCTGGAGCAACTGCCCCATCGGATCTCGGCTTAGAACCACGATCGGACGCACCTTATCCAGTCGAGCAAGCCACACCTCACCGCGGCGGGGCGCTCTACTGGTTGTTGTCGACCTCGGGATAGAGGGCCTCCCAGTCGGTCTCATCAGCGAGACCGCTCGCATCGGCCAGCAGGGCGATGGCCGTTTCGGGGGCGGTCGGCGGGATCCGACGGTAGGCGGCGATGTCTCGGCGCAGCCGCTCGGCATCGATAAGGCGATCGAGGGCAAGGTCGATGGTTTCAGACGTTGACCGCGCCGCCACCAAGGCGCGCGCATGGTTTGCTTTCGCTCGGTCGAGGGTAATCGTTACCTTCTCCTTCGCCATACTTGACATACTACCATAAGGTGGTAAATTCCCCCACCCTGGTGCTTGGGGCGCTAGCGCTAGCCCATCGACTGCGCGGTTAGTCGAGTCGGTGAGTAGATTGGCCCGCCGCCGGCGGCGGCGTAGATGGTGCCCGATGTGTTCTTATTGGCCTTCCACTCGAGAGTGACGGTGTAGGTGATGCCACCCGCGAGCGGCAGAACGGTGTGGACGAAGGCGGCGTTGGGCGAGAACGTGCCGGCAAAGCCGCCGCTCTCTTTCCAGGCGACCAGCGTCCCGGTATCGTACGTGCCGCCGCTGACAAAGATGCCGATGTCCTGGTTGACTCCGGCGGCCGCCGTCCAGAGATCTATATTGGCGCCGAGAACATAGTCGGACGCCGTTGCGGGTGTTATCTGCATCTTGAGATTGGTGGCGTCGATCGGAATCCAGTCACTGCCCGTGCTACCCGTGCGCGAATACTGCTGGTTGGTCGACACGTCGCTGATACCGGTCCCGCCGGGGTAGAAGCGCATGGTCAATCGAGTAGGCGAAAAGAAGGGCGAGGTGCCCGCACCTGAAACGATGGTTCCAGACGTCGACCTATTAGCTTTCCATTGCACCTTAATGGTGTAGGCGGTGCCGGCCATGAGTTGCACCACCGTTTGGGCGTATGCGGCATTGGGTGAGTAGGTTCCAGCAAAGCCGCCGCTTTCCTTCCAGCCGACGAGCTGTCCGCTGCCGTAGCTGCCCCCGCTAACGAAGATGCCGATGTCCTGGTTAACGCCGGCTTTGGTGGTCCAGAGATCGGCGTTGGCGCTCAGCAGCGCGAGTCCATTCGTCGCGGGCGTGAAGCCGATGGACAGGAATGTCGCATCCATGTCCTTCCATGTCGTACCGTCGCTGCCGTTCATGAGGTATTGGATGTTGGTGGCGGGCCACTGTGTGTTGTGGTCGCCGGCTGTCCACTGAACGAGCTCGGCGGTCAGCCGTGTCGGTGAGAAGTTCGGTCCAATGCCAGCTCCCGCGACGATAGTGCTTGTGGTCGGCCTGTTCGACTTCCATACGAGCGTTGCCGTGTAGGCCGTCCCTGAGGAAACGGTAATCACCGCCTGCACGGCGGCCGCATTGGGCGAGTAGGTGCCGCCGAAGCCACCGCTCTCTTTCCAGCCGACGAGCGCCCCGCTTGTGCCATATGTTCCGCCGGTGACCAGAATGCCGACATCCTGGTTGATGCCAGTCACGGTCGTCCAAAGGTCCGCATTACCTGTTAGCACTGCCGCCGAGGGGAATATCGGCGTGAACTTGACTGTCAGGTTGGCGGCATCGATCGGCTGCCAGGTCGCGCCATCGCTACCGGACAACGTGTACTGCCGCCCACTCACAACAGATAAGCCCGCGACGCCGATCCTGGCGATCTTGTCGGCCCTGTCTTCCGTGAACCACATGTTGCCGTCGGGACCAGGCGCAATTCCACCTGGCCCGCTGTTGGGGGTCGGGACGTTGAATTCGGCGATCGTTCCCGTCATCTTGATCCTGGCCACCTTATTGATGTTCGGGTTGTACTCGGTGAACCACATGTTGCCGTCGGGCCCAGCGCGCAGGTCGTTCGGGCCGCTTGCTGAGGTGGGAACGACAAACTCGGTTATGGTGTTGCCGCCGCCGGGCATGATCCGTCCGATCTTGTTCGTGTTGAATTCCGTGAACCACAGGTTCCCGTCGGGACCGGGCTCGATCTTGTTCGGCCTGCTGGCGGCCGTCGGAACCGTGAACTCGGTGACCGTGCCGGTAGAGGTAATTCGGCCGATCTTATTGGCGGTCTCCTCAGTGAACCACACGTTGCCATCGGGGCCAGCCGCGATGCCGCCAGCCCCCGGTTGAGCTGACGCGGTGAGACCAGTGAACTCGGTGATGGTGCCAGCGGTCGTGATCCGGCCGATCTTGTTTCCACCGGACTCCGTGAACCAGATGTTGCCATCGGGGCCGGCGGTGATGTCGTCCGGCTGACTGTTGGCCGTGGGAACGGTGAACTCGGTGATCGTGCCGCCGAACGTGATCCGGCCGATTCGGTTCCCTTGCCACTCGGTGAACCACAGATCGCCGTCGGAGCCTGCCGCGATGGCAATCGGCTGGCTATTCGCATTGGGGAGTGCGAACTCGGTGATGGAGCCCGCCGTGGTCACCTTGCCGATCTTGTTCGCGGTGTTTTCGCTGAACCACATGTTGCCGTCCGCGCCCGCGATGATCTCGGTCGTAAAGGTGCCCGTCCCCGGAAGCGGGTACTCGGTGACCTGGCCAACCGGGTCGGCGGCGAGCGCCGGTCTGACCGCGACCATGCCCGTCGCGGCTTGCGCGACGAGCGAGCCTCCGACGACGGCGACCCACAACCTGCGGCGCATCCCCTCCTCCCCAGGAGCGACGACTGCCGACTGGGTCTAGGCCCGCAGTCTAGCACCGTCGCGCCTGCTTGCCCAGGTAATAGCGCCAGGAAGACCCAAGGCCTCTGGGCCGGCAAACAGCGGTCGGCGAGTTTCTCGGTGACCTCAGCCAGCCGTCCTGTAGCTCAGTCCGGACTTGTATCTCAACAGGTTTCGCGGCCACCTTGGTGATCAAGTGGACCGCGCGATAACCATGGCTCGGTTTGGCCCGACGGTCGTCGAGCTTTACGTCAGAGAACCACCCGGTGTCCTGCATCTGAGAAAGCCCCGGTCGGAACGAAAAGAGGCACCCCCTCCCAAGCTCCCCAGAAGGCGAGGGATCTTGGAGCGATACTTCATGGCGATGCGCAGATCCAAATCGTTGGTGGTGCTGCTCGATCGGGATGGGATCATCAACCGCATGCGACCCGACTATGTCAAGCGCTGGGAGGAGGTCGAGATCATACCGGGGGCCCTGGATACGCTCGCCCGGCTCTCCCGCGGCGGCTGCGAGCTGATCGTCCTCACCAACCAATCCGCGATCGGCCGCGGCCTGGTCAGCCAAAAGACCGTCGACGACATTCATGACAGGATCGCCGCGCTGATCGAGGGCCGCGGAGGAAAAATCCGCGCCTTCCTCGTGTGTCCGCACACGCCGGCCGACGCCTGCGACTGCCGCAAGCCTGCGCCGGGGCTGCTCTTTCGCGCCCGCGACGAGCTCGGGGTCGACCTATCCACGGCGGTCATGGTCGGCGACCAGCTGTCCGATGTCGAGGCGGCGGGCGCCGCGGGCTGCCGGGCGATCCTGCTCGACCCCGGTGGCGACATGGGACGCAAGCCCGAGGCCGCGTGGACGACGGCTCGAAGCCTGTCCGACGCCGCGGACCTGATCTTGCGGGATCGCTGACGGATGATCGACGCCGTGATTCTCTCCGGCGGCCTGGGGCAGCGTCTTCGCCCGGTGCTGAGCGATCGGCCCAAGCCGCTGGCGGAGGTCGATGGCCGTCCCTTTCTTGAATGGCTGGTGTTGGCGCTGAAGACGGCCGGCGTCCACCACGCCGTGCTAGCCACGGGCTACATGGGCGAGGCGATCGAGCGCGCGCTGGGCGACGGTCGCTTCGGGCTGGAGCTGAGCTACTCGCGCGAGCCCGAGCCGCTTGGCACCGCGGGGGCCTTGCGCCTGGCTGCCGGCCACGCTCGATCGAACCCCGTGCTGGTCCTCAACGGCGATAGCTACTGCCGCTTTCAGCTTGACCCAATGCTGGCTCTCCACCGCGAGCGCCGGGCGGGGGCCACCATCTGGCTGCAGCGGGAAGCCGATGCCGCCCGCTACGGCAGCGTCGAGCTCGATGCCGACGGGAAGATCGTCCGCTTCCTGGAGAAGGCTGCAGACGCGGCGGCGCTCATCAGCTGCGGCGTTTACCTGGTGGAGCGCGCCGTCATCGACCGGATCCCGACCGGCCGGGCGGTGAGCCTCGAACGGGACGTCTTTCCCGGGCTGGCCGGGCACGACCTCTACGGCATCGTCGGGAGCGGGATCTTCCTCGACATCGGGACACCTCAGGCGCTGGCGAAAGCCGATAACCTTCTCCACAAGGAGTTCACAGCATTGCAGACCGAGTCCACGACGATCCAGCACGGCCGCACCTACCTCGACCGGAGCCTCGAGGTGCAGCGGCGCGGCTTCGACGCCTGCCTGGAGCAGGTGGTTCTGGCCGCCGACGTCATCTCGCAGTCGTTGCGCCGTGGAGGCCGGGTGCTGCTCTGCGGCAACGGCGGGAGTGCCGCGGACTGCCAGCACATCGCGACCGAGCTCGTCTGCAAGCTCTCCAAGCAGCTCGACCGACCCGCCATCTCGGCGCTGGCGCTGACCACCGACACGTCCGTCCTCACCGCTTTCAGCAATGACTCCGGCTTCGAGGGGGTGTTCGCGCGCCAGGTCGAGGCGCACGGGCGCCGTGGCGATGTGCTGATCGCCATCAGCACCAGCGGCAACTCGGCCAATGTCGTGCGCGCGGTCGAGACCGCGCGCAATCTCGGCCTGATCACCGTGGGGTTGCTGGGTGAAGGCGGGCGCTTGACCCAGAAGGTCGACCACGCGGTGGTCGTCCCCGACCGCGATACGCAGCACGTCCAGGAGACCCTGCTCCCGCTCGAGCACCTGCTCTGTGACCTGATCGAGACGGCGCTCTACGGTAGGCCCGCCGCGGGTGAGTCCCGCCGTTGATCTTTCGGGCCCGCGCTCCGCTGCGCATCAGCTTCGCTGGAGGCGGGACGGACCTGTCGCCCTACGTCAACGACCGCGGCGGTCTGGTTCTGAACGCGACCATCGACCGGCACGCCTACGCGACGGTGCGGCTCCGTGACGATCGGGTGATCAGCGTCAAGTCGCTCGATTTCAAGACCAGTCTCGACTTCAGCGTCGACGAGCCACCGCCCTTCGATGGCAACCTCGATCTGATCAAGGCATGCCTGCGTCGCATGCAGCCCGACCGAGAGGACGAGGTGACGGGGCTCGAGCTCTACCTGGAGACGGAAGCGCCGCCCGGGTCCGGACTGGGGGCGTCGTCAGCGTTGGTGGTGGCGACGATCGGCGCGCTGGCCGTCTGGCGGCGGCTGCGCCTGGACAAGTACGAGGTGGCTCGCCTCGCCTGGGAGATCGAGCGCCTGGACGTCGCCGTCCCCGGTGGCCTCCAGGATCAGTACTCGGCGAGCTTCGGCGGCTTCAACCTGATCGAATTCCGCAACGAGCGCGAGGCCCTGGTCAATCCCTTGCGCATCGAGCCGCACGTGCTGCAGGAGCTCGAGTACAACATGCTGCTCGTGTACACCGGCGCCACCCGCACCAGCGCCCGCATCATCAGCTCGCAAATCGCCGGGTTGAAAATCGGCCAGGGCGACGTCGTCGATGCGATGGACCGGATGAAGGCGCTGACGCTGGAGGCCAAGGACGCGCTGCTGACCGGCCGGCTGTCCGATTTCGCCCACATCCTGCACGAGGAATGGCAGGCAAAGAAGCGCACCAGTGACGCCGTGACCACGCCCGTGATCGACGAGATGTACGACGAGGCGCGCCGGCTGGGCGCGGTCGGCGGCAAGGTCAGCGGCGCCGGCGGCGGCGGGTTCATGTTTCTCTATTGCCCGTTCGACCGGCGGCCCGCGGTGGCCGACCGGCTGCGACAGCTCCAGGGCGAGATCCTCCCGATGGCGTTCACGCCGGATGGAATGCAGGCCTGGAGCTGGGCCGAGCGGAAGGGCGCGGAGCTCGCGCACCGCCCCAGCTGATGCCGCCGGCGCGGCTGCTGATGACGACGACGGCCTACCCGCCGTCGACCGGGGGCGTGCAGGCGCACGTCGCCGATCTGCGACGCGAGCTGGTGCATTACCAGGCCGACATCGCGACGCTCTGGCAGGAGAACCGAACCGACTGGTTACTGGGCACGACGCTGCGGCTCAAGCCGCACGATGGGGGAGAGCGCGACGGCGTCCATACGCTGGGCTGGAGCGCGTCGACCCGGTTGCGGATGCTGCCCTGGGTGGCGTCCTACTACGCGCTCGTCCCGCTGGCGGCCGACCGCCTGGCCCGATTGATCGAACCGGAGGTCGACCGCCTGGTCGTGCCGGAGCACGTGCTGCTCCACAACCATCGGATCGGCCGCGAATTCCTCGCGCTCGCCTCGCTCAACGTCGCGCGCCGGCGCGGCCTCCCGTTCGTCCTGACGCCGCACCACCATCCAAAGTGGTCCGGCTATCGCTACAGCGGCTGGCTCAAGGTCTATCGGTCCGCGGACGTGCTGCTGACCCAGACGCCGGCGGAGAAGACGGAACTGATCCGGCTTGGCGTCGACGCCGATCGCATCCACGTGATCTGGTGCGCCGGCGACGATCCACTGCCGGCCGACGGCTCGCGCTTCCGAGCAAAATTCGAAAACCCGGACGACCCACTGATCCTATTTGTGGGCCAGCAATATGAGTACAAGGGCGTCGCCGAGCTGCTCGAGGCGACGGACATGCTGCACGCGCGCGGGCTGAAAGCGAACCTCGCCTTCGTCGGTCCGGCGACGCCGTTCTCGTCCCGATTCTTCAAGACCCATGCGCGGCCATGGCTGCGGGTGCTGGGACGGGTGAGCCCCCAGGACAAATGGGACGCGTTGGAGGCGGCCAAAGTCGTCTGCCTGCCGTCGCGGCATGAGGCGTTCGGGCGCATCTACCTCGAGGCGTGGGCCAAACAAAAACCGGTGATCGGCGGCCGGGTCCCGGCGGTCGCTGACGTGATCGAGGATGAGCGGAGCGGCCTGCTCGTGACGCCGGGGTCGGCGACCGAGCTCAGCCAGGCGCTGCAGCGGATCCTGTCCGACCCGGCGCTGGCGGCGGCGATGGGGCAGCAGGGACAGCGCG
>Ga0209220_1000712_pt1 | contig 10177 bp, 11 predicted proteins | sample BlaSpr_A8_OM3_M3_FD_187984 | JGI IMG/M metagenome (GOLD analysis project Ga0209220, IMG submission 187984) | Forest soil microbial communities from Thunder Bay, Ontario, Canada - Black Spruce, Ontario site 2_A8_OM3_M3 (SPAdes) (version 2) | ecosystem: Environmental > Terrestrial > Soil > Boreal... | reverse complement strand
GGACCACCCGCTTGACCACGGCAACTGGCCGGTGGTCTCCGCATCGCCGATACCGTACTACGAGGGCGTATCGCAGGTGCCGCGCGAAATGACGCGGGCCGATATGGAGAAGGTGATTCACGATTTTCAAAGGTCGGTAAAGTTTTCTGATCAGGCCGGCTTCGATATGCTCGAGCTCCACATGGCGCACGGCTATCTCCTCGCCAGCTTTATCTCGCCGCTCACCAACCGGCGCACTGACCAATACGGCGGTTCGATCGAGAACCGCATGCGCTTTCCGGTGGAAGTGTGGCGCGCCTGCCGCGCGCTCTGGCCCGACGCCAAGCCGATGTCGGTGCGCATCTCGGCGACCGACTGGGCGCCGGGCGGCCTCTCCGGCGAGGACCTGATCGCGCTCACGCGCATGCTGAAGGACGCCGGCTGCGACCTGATCGACTGCTCGAGCGGACAGACCGTGCCGCATCAGAAGCCGGTGTACGGCCGCATGTACCAGGCGCCCTATTCCGACTGGGTGAGGAACGAGGTCGGCATCGCCACCCTGACGGTCGGCGCGGTGACGACGCCCGACCAGGTCAACACGCTGCTCGCGGCCGGCAAGGCGGATCTGGTGGCGCTCGCGCGTCCCCATCTGACCAACCCCCACTTCACGCTGCAGGCCTCGGCCTGGTACCAGCACATGAACCAGTTCTGGCCCCCGCAATACCTTCCGGGCCGCGACCAGGCTTTCCGCCTCGCCGCGCGCGATCGCGCCGAGCAGATCGACCTGCAGCTGCGCGCGCGTCCCGATAGCCACGAGGTCAAGGAAGTCGGCGTCAAGAAGGCAGCGTGATCACGCTCTGGGAGCTGCAGGGCAAAGGCGGGCGGCGCTACAGCCTCTTTTCCTGGCGCACGCGCATGGCGCTCAAGCATAAGCGCCTCGATTTCATCACCCAACCCGTTTGCCTCTCAGACAAGGCCGCCGTTGCCTTTTCGGGCGGCAAGACGGTTCCGATCATCCGCGACGGCGAAACCGTCGTGCGCGACTCCTGGAAGATCGCCGAGCACCTGGAGGAGCGTTATCGCGACGCGCCGACGCTTTTCGGCGGCGAGATCGGCCACGGCGTGTCGCAGGCCTTCAACGCCTGGGTCGACCGCGCGGCGGTGCCAGCGATGATGCAGGTGATCGCAGCAGACATCCACGAACGCGTCGATCCTGCCGACGAGGAGTATTTTCGTTCGTCGATCGAAAAAGCCCTGAAGAAATCCCTTGAGCAGACGAGATTGGAGCGGGACGACACCCTCAGGCGGCTCGGCCGCGCGCTCGAGCCGATGCAGGCGGCGCTCAAGCGCCAGCCATACGTGTGCGGCCGCACGCCGGCCTACGCCGACTACATCCTGTTCTCGGTGTTCCAGTGGGCGCGCGTCATGAGCCCGCACGAAGTCCTCGGACCGGAGGATCCGCTGTGCTCCTGGCGCGAGCGGATGCTGGATCTGTTCGACGGCTTTGCGCGCAACGTGCCGGTCGCATGAAGCGCCGCTGCGCTTGGGCGCGCAATCCGCTCGCCATTGCCTACCACGACAAGGAGTGGGGCGTTCCCGTGCGGAACGACCGCAAGCTGTTCGAGTTCCTCGTCCTCGAGGGTGCGCAGGCGGGACTTTCCTGGGACACCATCCTCGCAAAGCGCGCGAATTACCGGCGCGCATTTGACGGGTTTGATGCTGGAAGAATTGCTCTCTACGGCGCCAAGGATCGCAAGCGGTTGCTCGCGGATTCAGGCATCGTGCGCAATCGGGCGAAGATCGATGCGGCCATTACCAACGCGCGCTGCTTTCTTGACGTGAAGAAGGAATACGGCAGCTTCTCGAAGTACGTGTGGGAATTCGCGAGCCGGGGAGCCGACGATCTTTCAAAAGACCTCAAGCGGCGCGGCTTCAAGTTCGTCGGTTCGACTATCATGTATGCGTTCATGCAGGCAGCCGGAATGGTGAATGACCATGAGGCGGCTTGCTTTCGACGGCGTGAGATCGATGCGAAGAATTAGCCTGCTTGCGTTTGTCCTCGCCTGCGCTCCGGCGTTGGCCTATGACGCCAACGGCGTGGCGCTCGGCGCGCACGAGAGCGAGGTGAAGAAGAAGTTTCCGAGCATCCACTGCAAAGAGCTGGAGTGGAAAAGCAAGGCGGCGGAGCGGCGCTGCGACGATTCCCAGGCGGTACTCGGCGGCACCGAGGTGCGCATTACCTTCTACCTCAAGAAGGACGCCGTCGAGGCCTTCGACGTGCGCTTCGACATCAAGGACGCCGAGCGCCTGGCCGGGTTCCTCAAGTCGCGCTACGGCGTCCCCGTCTCGGAAGTCCGCGACACCATCGAGAGCGGCGGCAAGGCCGCCCGCCAGATCTACAAGGTGCTGTGGGAAAAGGGCAAAGAGCGCGCCGTGCTGGTTGCGCAAATGGACAAGCGGCGCGGCACGATCACCGTGTCGCGCGGCGATTTCGAGGAAGAGATCTACCGCGTGCGGTAGCGCTCAGGCGACTTTCTTCACCACCGCCACCGCTTTCGCCACATCCTCCGCGCTGTCGAGCGCGACGTAGCTGATGAACTTCGAGCCGATCGCGATCGCGCTCAGGCCGCGGAAGCTGACGCCGGCATTGCCCAAGGCGCGCGCGATCTTCGCGCCCAGCCCCGGCTTGTCGCTGCCTTCGATCCTCACCCAGTGGATCGTGTCCGTCTTCGCGAGGCCGACTTCCTGCGCCGCCTTCACCGCCTTGGCGCCCTTGACGGGAGACACGAACATGATCCCGCTGCCGGGCTGCTCGGGCGTGCGGCGCGCGAACACCAGCTCCAGGTCGGCCCCCGCCCTGGCGAGCGCTTCGAGCTTGTCGGCGGCGCCACCCGCGCGGTCTACGAGCGTTGCGGACCAGACTTCGGCTTTCGTTACCTTGAGCGCCATGGTTTTCTCCTCCTTTTCCAGCCGTAAGATACTCAAATCCACGGAGGAAGTCATGAGCGGATGGTCGAAAGTCGCAGCAGCGGTCACAGTGGGCTTTGGCGTGGCGATGGGGGGTGGTCTGGCCATGGCGGCGGAAATTTCAGTCCTGAGCTCCAACGGCCTCAAGGAAGTGTTGCTCGAGGCGATGGACGACGCAGCGAAGGCGGGCAAGCTGGCGGCCGGCAGCCGCGTGACGCTGGCCCGGACCGGCGTCGCGGTGGCGGTGCGCGCCGGTGCGCCGAAGCCCGACATCGGCTCGGCCGACGCATTCCGCAAATCGCTCCTGGCGGCGAAATCCTTCGCCCATAGCAGGGGCGCAAGCGGCGTGCACATGGCGCACGTCATCGAGCGCCTCGGCATCTCGGAGCAGATGAAACCGAAAACCGTGATCGTCGACAACGGGCCGGTCGGCGCCGTCGTCGCGAAGGGCGAAGCCGAAATGGGCGTCCAGCTGATGAGCGAGCTGCTGCCGGTGGCCGGCATCGATATCGTCGGTCCGCTGCCCGCCGCGCTGCAGAAGATGACGGTGCTGGTCGGCGGCGTCTACAGCGGGGCGCGCGAGCCCGCGGCCGCGCAGGCCCTGCTCAAGTTCCTTTCGGCCGATGCCGCGCTTCCGGTGATCAGGAAGAAGGGGATGGAGTGACAGTCTCGCCTGGCGCGCTGCGCGCCCGGCTGGTCTCTGGCGAGGAGCTCGCGCTTCTCGACGTGCGCGAGCAGGGCGTGCACTACCGCGGCCACCCTTTTTTCGCGTCTTCGGCTCCGCTATCGAGGTTGGAAATCATGGTCGAAGACCTGGTGCCGCGACGCACCGCGCCGATCGTGCTGCTCGACGGCGGCGAGGAGGGCCTTGCGGTGCGCGCCGCGGCGAAGCTGCGCGAGCTGGGCTACACCGACGTCTCGCTTCTCGAGGGCGGCTGCGCCGGCTGGAAAGCGGCGGGCGGCGAGCTCTTCAGCGGCGTGAACGTGCCGTCGAAGGCCTTCGGCGAGTTCGTCGAGCACCATTACGCGACACCACGCATTGCGCCCGAGGAGCTGAGGCAATTTCAATCTCAGAATGAAAAATTGCTGATCCTCGATTCGCGGCCGTTCGAGGAATATCACCGCATGAGCATCCCGGGCGGCATCGATGCGCCCGGCGCAGAGCTCGCCTACCGCGTGCACGACCTCGCGCCCGATCCCGATACGCTGGTCGTGGTGAATTGCGCCGGACGAACGCGCAGCATCATCGGCTGCCAGTCGCTGCGCAATGCCGGCATCCCGAACCCGGTGGTGGCGCTCAAGGACGGCACCATGGGATGGGAGCTGGCCGGTTTCGCCTGCGAGCGCGGCGCCACGCGCATCGCTCCACCGCCCACCGCGGCGGGGCAAGCGGCAGCGCTGGCCGCAGCCGATCGGGTGGCAGCGCGCTTCTCTGTCAAACCTGCCTCTGCAGAGCAATTGAAGGAATGGCAAAGCGAAACCCGCCGCACGCTGTATCTGCTCGATGTGCGCTCGCGCGAGGAATTCGAGCAGTCGCATGTCGCCGGCTCGCGGCATGCGCCGGGCGGACAGCTGGTGCAGGCGACCGACGAATATGTCGGCGTGCGCAACGCGCGCCTCGTGCTCGTCGATCCGGCGCGCGTGCGCGCGGTGATGACCGCATCGTGGCTGGTGCAGATGGGCTGGGACGAGGTTTACGTCTTGGGGGATCTCACCGGCTGCAAGCTCGAGGCGGGCCCGCGGGCAGCGCGGAGAGTGCCCGCCTGGCAGACGATCCCGGTGCGCGAAGTCGACCTGCCGCGTGCGACGCTCATCGATCTCTCGACCAGCCTGCGTTTCAGAGAGCGGCACATTCCGGGCGCGTGGTGGGCGGTGCGCTCGAGGTTGGGTGAGGCGCGACGCCGGATTGGAAATGTTGAGAGGGTGGTTCTTACATCAGAAGACTCGGTTCTCGCCCATCTCGCGGCACCCGAGGTTGCGGCGCTATGGCCGGGAGCCGCGCTACGGGTCGTCGCAGGCGGCAACGCGGCGTGGTTCGCGGCGGGCCTCGCCGCCGAGCCTGGCACTCAGCGCGCGACGACGACTCTGGATGACGTCTGGTACAAGCCCTACGACCACGCCGCCGATTACGAGAAGCATGCGCGCGAGTACCTCGCCTGGGAGGTCGCTCTTGTCGAGCAGATTCGGCGCGACCCGACGATCCGGTTCCGGTCCTACGCCTGAGGCTCAGCGCAGGTAGCAGCCGTCGGTGAGGTCGATCACCGCGCCGTTCAGGATCACCGGCGCGTCGAGGGCGAGCCAGCGGATCGCTTCGGCGATCTCGTCGGTCCGGCCGGGGCGGCGCGTGTACATGTTTTTCATGAGCTGCTCGACGCGCTCGGGCTGCGCCTTCTTGAGCAGCTCGGTGTCGACCGGCCCCGGCGCCACCGCATTAACCTGGATGCCGTGCGGGCCCAAATAGGATGCAAAACTTCGCGTGAAGCTTACGACCCCCGCCTTCGTCACGCCGTACCAGAGGTCGGTGTGCGCCGTGAAGGCGGCGACCGACGCCACATTGACGATGCGGCCGCTCTTTCTCTCGATCATCTGCTTCGAGAGGGCGCGAATAAGCTCCACCGGCGCTTCGAGGTTGACGCGCAGAATGCGCTGGCGCGCTTCGTCGGTGTAGCGCTCGATCGGGACGGCCGTCTGCACGCCCGCGTTGTTGACCAGCACGTCGATCGTGCCGAGCTTGACGACCAGACCGGGGATGCGCGCCAGGTCGACAAGATCGTAGGTGACGCGTTCTACGCCCTTCAGGGAGTCGTCGGAAAATTCGAGGTCGAGCGCGAGGACGCGCAATCCCGCCGCAGCCAGCGCCTTCGCCGTTGCAAGGCCGATCCCCCGGCCGGCGCCGGTGACCAGTGCCGTCTTCAACCGAGCCCGGGCATCGAGAAGCCGCTCGCTTTGAGCTCGGTGATCAGCTGTTCTTCCTGAGCGCGGCTCAATTCCACGAGCGGCGGGCGCAGGGTCTTCCACTGCGGGTCGTTGCCGAAATGCGCCACCGTCGCCTTGAGCGCGGCGATCATCGGCTGCTTCTGCGCGATCTTGCGCGTTGCGGTGATGGCAGCCTGCTCGCGCTCGGCGTCCGGGGAGCGCCAGTTGCGGTACAGCTTGTCGATGGGCCCGGGATTGATATTGCCCGTGGCGGTGATGCAGCCCTTGCCGCCGTGGCGCATGTTGGCGAGCAGGAACTCCTCGCTGCCGGCGAACACGTCGAAGCCGCTTTTCGCGAAGCTGTCGAGCATCGCCTTGGTGTTCGACCAGTCGCCCGAGGAATCCTTCACGCCGGCGACGATGCCCGCATACTTGCCGAGCAGCCGCTCGATCAGCCCGAGCGAGATCGGCACCTGCGACACCGGCGGGATGTGGTACAGGTACAGCTGCAGCCGCTCGTCGCCGACGCGCTCGATCACCTCGGCGAAATTGCGGTACAGGCCCTCATCGGGCACGTTCTTGTAGTAGAAAGGCGGCAGCATCAGCACGCCGGCGCAGCCCATCTCGACCGCCGCGCGCGTGAGCTCCACCGAGTCCGTGAGCGCGCAATGCCCGGTGCCCGGCATCAGCGTCGCAGGCGACACGCCGCCGGCGATGAGCGCTTCGAGCAGGCGCCGTTTTTCGGGCACCGACATCGAGTTCGCCTCGCTGTTGGTGCCGAACACGGCGAGGCCCGAGCAGCCGTTTCTCAGCAGCCAGCGGCAGTGGCGCACGAAGCGCTCGGCGTCCGGCGCGTAATCCTTCTTGAACGGCGTGATGACCGGCGCGAGGACGCCCTCGATGCGCTTGGGTCGGGGCATGATCAGTCGATCTTCGCGCCACTCGATTTGACGATCGGCGCCCAGCGCGCGATCTCGGCCTTGTTCATGGCCGCCATCTCTTCGGGCGTGCTGGGAATGATGTTGTAACCGAGGTCGGTCATGCGCTTCACGAACTCGGGCGACTTCGTGGCCTGCAGCGCCGCCGTGTTGAGCTTCACGATGATCTCGCGCGGCGTGCCCGCCGGGACTGTGAGCCCGAACCAGACGCCGGACTCGTAGCCTCGAACGCCCGCTTCGGCGATCGTCGGCAGGTCCGGCAGCGCGGGGTCGCGCTTCGCGCCGGTGGTCGCGATCGCGCGCAACTTGCCCGATCTGATATGTGGCAGGGAAGACGGGATGTTGTCGAACATCATGTTCACCTGGCCGCCGAGCAAATCGGTGACCGCCGGCCCGCTGCCCTTGTAGGGAATGTGCAGGAGGTCGGTACCCGTGAGCTGCGTGAACATCGCGCCGGACATGTGAATGCTGGTGCCGTTGCCGCTCGAGGCATAGGTCCATTTCCCGGGCTGGCTCTTCGCGAGTGCAATGACCTCATTCACGCTTTTGGCGGGGACCGAAGGATGGACCACCAGGACGTTGTTGAGCGAGACCAGCGCCGCCACCGGCGTGAGGTCCTTGTTCGGATCGAAAGGCATCTTGGCGTAAAGCGCCGGGTTGATCGCCTGGATGCCGCTCGTCGTCATGAAGAGCGTGTAGCCATCGGGCGCCGAGCGCGCCGCTTCGGCGCCGCCCAGATTGCCGCCCGCGCCGGGCTTGTTCTCGACCGCCACCGGGTGGCCGAGGATCTTGGTCAGCTCGTGCGCCGTGGCGCGCGAGGCGATGTCCACGGCCCCGGCCGGCGGGAAGGGACAGATCAGGCGGATGGGCTTATTCGGATAGTTCTGCGCAACGCTCGAAAGCGGAAGAAGCAAAGCAAGGCTAATAGCGAACAGACGCGACACTGGGATGCCTTTCGGAGGTAGAGTGCTGCCGCGAATTATATGGCCGACCTCTCCAAGGCGATCAATATCGAGGATCTGCGGCAGCTGGCGCGCGGGCGCCTGCCGCGCGCGATCTTCGATTTCTTCGACGGTGGCGCCGAAGACGAGGTGACGCTGCGCGAGAACCGGGCCGCCTTCGAGCGCGTGCGGCTGCTGCCGAAGGTGCTGGTGAACGTGGCCGAAGTGGACATGCGGACGCCGATTTTCGGCGTCGAGTCGAAGCTGCCGGTGGCGATTGCCCCCACCGGCGGGATCAGCGCCGGGAGGTCAGGCGCGGAAATCCTGCTCGCACGCACAGCGAAGGCGTACGGCATCCCCTTTACCCTTGCCACGCCCGCCAGCGCCACCATCGAGCGCGTCGCCGCCGAGGCCGGAGGTAGGCTCTGGTTCCAGCTCTATGTGGTGCGCGACCGCGAATTCCGCGAAAAATTGGTTCTCAGAGCAAAAAATTCGGGCTATGAAGCGCTGCTCGTGACGGTCGACCTCCCGGTCTCGGGCAAGCGTGAGCGCGACCCGCGCAACGGCTTCGTCACGCCGTACCGTCCGAACTGGCGAAATTCGCACGATGTGCTGGGAAAGCCGGCGTGGCTGCTCGACATCCTGCGCCATGGCCTGCCGGGGATGGCGAATTTCGAAGGCTACAAGTTCTCGAGCCCCACTGGGACCGACATCGCCACCGCGGTCGGGCGCGAGATGGACGCCTCGTTCGACTGGGAAGGGTTGAAGCGCCTGCGCGACCTCTGGCCGCGGAAGCTGCTCCTGAAAGGCGTCGAACGGCCCGACGACGCCGAGCGGGCGGCCGCGCTCGGCTGCGACGGCGTGGTGGTGTCGAACCACGGCGGGCGCCAGCTCGACGGCGCCGCGCCGACCCTCGAGGCGCTGCCCGCGGTGGTGCGCGCGGTCGGCTCGAAGATGACGGTGCTGCTCGACGGCGGCGTGCGCCGCGGCGTCGACATCCTGAAGGCACGCGCGCTCGGCGCGCAGGCGGTGCTCACCGGCCGGGCGACGCTTTTCGGCGTGATGGCGGGCGGCGAGCCGGGCGCGCGCCGCGCGTTGGAAATCCTCTCAAGCGAGCTCGACCGCTCCATGAAGCTGTGTGGAGCGCGCTCGGTCGCCGAGATTGGGCCCGAGCTTATTTACTCTTGAAATTCCTGACGTAATCGGGCGCGGTAAAGACCCACTCGAGCGCGTCGTAATAGCGCTCGGCCGGCCGGCCGCGATACATGTCGTTGCGCACCAGGCGGCCGACGCCGTCGGGCACGTGAAAGATCATCCCCAGGAGCCCGGCGGAGATCTGCACGCGCGAGGCGCGCACCAGCCGGGTCTTCTGATACTTCTGGAACGCGGCCGTGAAGTCGCCGTCCGCTCGATCGGCGCAGGCGGCGAGGCAGATCGCGTCCTCCAGCGCCATCGCGGCTCCCTGCGCGAAGTACTGCAGCATGAAGTGCGCGGCATCGCCGAGCAGCGTCACCGGTCCCGCGCTCCAGTTATCCACCGGCTCGCGAAAGCGCAGCATCCAGCGGCGGAACATCTGCGGCACGCGCATGATGCTCATCGGCTTGTCGCAGTTGTGAGCGAACAGCGGCAGCACTTCCTCCGGCGGCGCTTCCTCGTTATGGCCGCCGCTTGAATGCTTGCCGATGACGGTGGCGACCACATTGAAGAGCTTCCAGCCGCGCAGCGGGTAGTGGACGATGTGCGTGTTATGCGCCGCCCACAGCGTCGCCGCCGCCCAGCGCAGGTCCTTCGGCATCTCGTCCACCTTGAGCACCGCGCGGTAGCACATGTGACCGGAGACCGGCGGCTCGCCGTCGCCGACGATGCGGCTGCGCACCACCGAGCGGCCGCCGTCGGCGCCGACGAGCGCGGCGGCGGAAATAGGCTCCCCGCCGGCGGTTTCTACTATGACTTCGTTCCCTTCAACGCGAAAGCCGGGCACCCGGGTACTGGCGCGCAGCTCGATCGAGCGCTGCTCCCTGCAGCCGTCGAGCAGCGCGCCGTGGATGTCGGCGCGGTGCGTCACCGCGTAAGGGTTGCCGAATCGCTTGGCGAAGCGCGCATCGAGCGGGATGTCGATCACCTTCTCGCCACTGACGCCGTCCATCATCAGCAGGTGCTCGATGAAGACGGCCTCGCGCTTGACCAGCTCGCCGACGCCGAGGGCGTCGATGGCATGCCAGGCGTTCGGCGCGAGCTGGATGCCGGCGCCGATCTCGCCGAACTCGGCCGCCTGCTCCAGCACCACGACGCGAAAGTTGCGCCGCGCAAGGCCGAGCGCCACGGCAAGGCCGCCGATTCCACCTCCGGCGACGACCACGGGCTTGGCATTGCGCGCTGCGCTCACCGGAACCCATTATAGGGCGCAGCTGCAAATTACACGGACGCGCTAGATCG
>Ga0209220_1000711_pt1 | contig 10194 bp, 7 predicted proteins | sample BlaSpr_A8_OM3_M3_FD_187984 | JGI IMG/M metagenome (GOLD analysis project Ga0209220, IMG submission 187984) | Forest soil microbial communities from Thunder Bay, Ontario, Canada - Black Spruce, Ontario site 2_A8_OM3_M3 (SPAdes) (version 2) | ecosystem: Environmental > Terrestrial > Soil > Boreal... | reverse complement strand
GGTGACTGCCTGGCCAACGCCCTCGAACAATGGAGCGGGCGTTGTCGCCGTTGTCGGAAAGATAGTGGTAGTGGTCGCCGTGTCGTTTGTCGTCGAATTGCCGAGCAGGATGGGCTGCCCGTTGGTCGCGGCCGCGGGCACGGCGCCAAGGACGATCGACCCGGCGGCTCCTGCCGCCGCAGCCCCGGCCAGCTTTAGCAGATCGCGCCGGCTCTGGCTGCCCCCACCCTGCCCTCCCCCAGAGGGGGAGGGATTTGAACCATTTGGAGATGCGGGGCGCTCCAGCCTTTCTAGCCGGGCCTGAAGTGCCTCGACGTGGGCCGTGAGTTCAGCCACCTTGTCAGCCTTGCGCCGCGATTTCGCTGAGATTCCCATCCCGACCCCCTTATGAACTGTGCTGCGCTAGCTGCCCGCGAGCGCCTGGCTGTGCTTGATTGGTATTGCGCGTGGCCCCTTCGGACGCGGGGCGGAAGCTTTAACTACTTGAGTTCCCCGACTCTTTGCGCGACCTGCTCCCGCTGCAGACTTCGCTCGCGCTTGTACATTGGCGGCCGCTTTAACGGGCTGGATCGGCCTCCTGCGTCTGTCGATGGCGCTCCTCCTGTCTGCGACGCGGGGGCTCGGCTATTACGAGTGTTTTTGCCCCCGTAGTGAAGTGATTCTCCGGGACACTAAGAGCTAAGTCAATACGTTTAGACAAAGCTTATAGAGAGCCGCGCGGGTTTTTAGGCACTATTACCGAGTTCTGCGAGGCAGCTTCAACGCCTGGTTACCACCGGTCGCCAGGCGATCACCTAGCGTCGAATTGCCCGATTTGACTTATCCACAGCCCACCGGGTAAAGTCGAACCTCCGAGCTTCGGAAGGGGAGGTCGGACCTTTGGGACCACGCGTCGACGATCGGAACATTGCATATAAGGTAGGTCGGCCTGATCGCGACATCTGGCCGATTTTGGGGACCGTACTCCTCGTCGTGTTCGTCTTCACATTCGCGATGATCGTCTGGCAAGGACGACACGCCCTCCGGCCGGCCAGCCACAAGACGCAGACAGACCGCATCGCACTGATCGCCGCGTCGCCCCAGCCAACCAAGGCCAGCGAGCCGACCCCAGAACCGACACCCACCTCTGTGCCATCCCCGCAACCCCAGCTCGTGAACACCGGGGCCATCCCACAGAATGGCCCGACCGCGCCGCCCACCCGCACGACAGCCCCACCCACTGCCAAGCCGACACCCTCGCCGAAGCCGACGGCAACGCACCAGCCTCCCACGGCGATCCTCAAGCCGATCGCATCCGGCCTTAAGGGCGCCACGGTAACGGGGGACGCATCGTTCTCCTGGGATGCGACAGGGATCGCCAGTTACCACTTCAACTGGGGGGACGGCCTGATCTCCGGGCCACAGTCGAGTCCGATTGCCGCGCACACCTACAGCAGCCCAGGCACGTACAGGATCTGGTTGACCGTGGTGAACAACGTCGGACTCGCGTCTTCAACCTATGTCGACGTCACCGTAGGGTAGGATGCGGCGGCGAGTCGTCCCGCTCGTCGCCATTTTGTTGATCGGGATAGTGGCCCCCACCTCTGCCCTCGCAAAGGCCCCCTCCCCGACCCTCCCCCGTTCCGCGGGGGCGGGAGATCTCGCCAAGGCCCCGACCCTTCACCGCTCCACGGGGGCGGGGGATCTGCGAGGAGGATCGTTGAAGGCCGCGTCCGGTATCAGCTCGCCATACGTCGCCGACGCGATGACGACGCAGCAGTATCACCTGTCGGGCAGCGATGGCCGGAGCTGGCAGGACATCGATCCGGCCAACCTGAGCATCACCATCCACGCGCCGGCCAACGCCTCGGTGATCCTCATGGGCAACGCCGACCTATGGACGGTGAATGGCGGCTACAACCAGGACCTGGGTATCGCCGTGTCGGGTGGAGTCGCGCCGAATCTCCACTATCCAACGGTGGCCGCGCAGCCCGAAGCTTGGAAGGAGAGCGGCGGCTTCAACGGAACCTATTCGCCGAACGCGGCTTTCGTCGAGACAGTCATCGACGTGTCGGCCAATGTCGACTACACCGTCAGGCTGCAGTGGAAGACGAATAAGCGGGATCCGGGCACGATCTTCGCCGGCGCCGGCCCGCTGGCCAACGGGACGTTCTCCAACACGCGGCTGACGGCGCAGCTGATCCCCGCGACCTGGCAGGTTTACACCGCCGAGAGCCACCACCAATACCGCATCGGCCCAAGTGATGGACAGACTTTTGTGCCTGTCGACCTGGTCAACCTGGGCTTTCAGTTCACGTCACCAACCGGGGGAGCGGCCTTCTTCGAAGCCAACGCCGACCTCTGGACGCCGGTGACCGGATACAACCAGGACATCGGCGTCCTGGTGAACCCGTTCCCGAACTCCACGCAACTAGCGACCTGGAAGGAGAGCGGCGGTTTCGGTGGCACGTTCTCGCCCAACGCGGCTTTCGCACAGGGCTACTTCCAGATCGATCCCAACACGCCCTATAACGTGGCTCTCGCCGCCAAGGCGAACATCCCGGACCCGCATCCCATCATGATCGGCGCCGGTCCGATCGGCAACGCATATTCGCCGACCACCCTGACCGTGATCGTGATGCCCAACAGTGTGGGCGGCCAATCCCTGGATTTCGGCGGCCTGCGTCTCGACAACAGCGACGGGGCTACCTGGCAACCGATGGACGCAGCAACGGTCCTCGTAGGGGGCGGCCGCAGCACGGTCGACTGCGTCATGATTCTCGGCGCCAACAGCGACCTCTGGACCGTGAGCAATGGATACAACCAGGATCTCGCCATCGTACAAGTCACCGGGACCGGTCCCAATGACCAACAAGTATTGGCGTGGAAGGAGAGCGGCGGTTTCTCCGGAGCCTTCTCCCCCAACGCCGCCTACGTGGAGGCCGTCGTCCAGATCTCGGCGAATGTCCAGTACAACTTCGCACTGAGGTGGAAACAGAACAAGGCCGGAGTCAATAGCATTCACGCCGGCGCGGGACCATGGCCGAAGGCGCCGGCCCATGGTGAATACTCGCCGACCGGGTTCAGCTCCAAGTCCTTCGGGTGTAGCTAGACCCCCACCCTGACCCTCCCCGCAAGCGGGGGAGGGAAAGATGTGGATCACGCCCATTGACAACCCCTTGAGGGCGCCTATAGTCGCGACAGGGGGAAACGGCGGCGCCCGCGGATGAGCCCGGGAGGCTCGAGGGGGAAGGCGATCTACAGCCGTCCGACAAAGTTTGGGACCCTTGCGGTCGCCCTGGCGGTCACAGCCGGGACGCTATTTGTAAGTGCCCAGCCAGGCTACGCTAGCAAGCCGCATCTCGCGGCTGCAGTGGGAGACATCAGCGAGTACACCGTCCCCACCACTACCCAAGGAGATCCGGCCTTTATCGCGTCCGGGCCCGACGGAAACCTCTGGTTCACCGACAACATCAACAATCAGGTGGCCAAGGTCACAACCTCGGGCGCTGCGACTGCCTACCGCGTCCCCACTTACGGCGGCGCTCTGCTCGGCATTGTGGCCGGACCGGATGGAAACCTCTGGTTCGCCGATGGGTTGGCGATTGGCAAGGTGACTACTTCGGGCGTCTTCACGCTGTACACGATCCCGACAACCAACAGCTTTCCTTACGGCATCGCAGCGGGACCGGACGGGAACCTCTGGTTCACGGAGGACGGCGCGAACAAAGTGGCCAAGGTGACCACTTCGGGTGTCTTCACCGAGTACACGATCCCCACCGCCAACAGCTCTCCCTATGGCATCGCCGCGGGACCGGATGGGAACCTCTGGTTCGCAGAGGGCGCCGGGAAAGTAGCCAAAGTGACCACCTCGGGCGTCTTCACTGAGTATGCCATCCCCACCGCCAACAGCTATCCCAACGGCATTGCGGCGGGGCCGGATGGGAACCTCTGGTTCGCCGAGGGGGGCGCAAACAAGGTGGCGAAGGCGACCACGTCGGGCGCGATCACTGAGTACGCTCTCCCAACGGCCAACGCCTACCCCAACGACATCGCGGCGGGGCCCGATGGCAACCTGTGGTTCACCGAGAGCGCCGCGAGCAAGGTAGCGAAGGTGACAACCTCGGGTGTCTTCACCGAGTATCCCGTCCCCGCAGCCAGCAGCCCTCCCTACGCGATTACCGGCGGACCTGACGGGAACGTCTGGTTTACCGAGACGCGGGGTGGCGGTGGCGGTGGTTGTGGCTTTGTTTCATTTGCATTTGTCGGCGCCGTGGCCAAGGTGACGACCTCTGGCGTTCTCACCGAGTACCGCGTTAACACTGCAACCAGTGGTCCCCTCGGTATCACCGCCGGGCCCGACGGCAACCTCTGGTTCACAGAGGACCGCGCGAACAAGGTGGCCAGGGTGACCATGTCAGGGGCCTTCACCGAGTACTCCCTCCCGACCGCACAAAGCGTACCGGGCAGTATCGCGGCGGGGTCCGACGGCAACCTCTGGTTCACGGAGGGCGCTGTGGGCAAGGTGGCGAAGGTGACCACGTCGGGGGTGGTCACCGAGTACGCGATTCCCAATAGCTGTCCTACCGGAATCGCGGCGGGACCGGACGGAAACCTCTGGTTCACCGACGGCACCAACAACAAGGTGGGCAGGGTGACCACCTCGGGTGTCGTCACCGAGTACCCGATTCCCACGGCCAATGCCTCTCCTGGAGGGATCGCGGCGGGGCCGGACGGGAACCTCTGGTTCACGGAGAGCAGCGCGAACAAGGTGGCCAAGGTGACCACCTCGGGGGGGTTCACTGAGTACCCGATTCCCACGCCCAACAGCTTTCTTTCCGCAATCGTGGTGGGACCGGACGGAAACCTCTGGTTTACCGAGGACGCTGGCAAGGTGAGCAAGGTGACCACCTCCGGCGTCGTCACTGAATACACGATTCCCACGCTCAATGCCTTCCCTGCCGGCATCGCGGCGGGACTGGACGGAAACCTCTGGTTCACCGACGGCGTCAACAACCAGGTGGACCGGGTGACCACGTCAGGAGCCTTCACCGCGTTTCCCGTGCCGACCGCCAGCAGCTATCCGTTTACCATCGCGGCGGGGCCCAACGGAAACCTCTGGTTCACGGAGCAGGACGGGAACAAAGTGGCAATGGTGGTCGCGAGCGTCGCCCCTTCCTGCCCTGCGGCCGGCGCAACGCCGGCAACGGTGCGAGCGTCCTCGACGAGCCAGTACACCCTGGCGAACAGCGACGGCGCCACGTGGAAGGAGATCGACGCCGCCAAGCTACAGGTCACCTGCGCACCGACCGCCAACCAGTCGATCCTGCTGACGGCCAATGCCGACCTGTTCACGGGGAAGGCCGGCTACAACCAGGACCTTGGGATCTTCGTGAGCGACAACGGTGCCGCCGACCAGCTGCTGGCGTGGAAGGAATCAGGCGGCTTCGCGGGGACCTTCTCCCCCAATGCCGCGTATGTTCAGGGTGTCCTCAACATGGTGACGGGGCACACCTATGTCTTCAAGCTGAAATGGAAGACCAACAAGCCTGCCGCCGGCGCGACAATCTACGTTGGAGCCGGCTCGGGGCCCTATTCGCCGACCAGCCTGATCGCGGAGACCTTTCCCGCCGGCACCGTGCCCAACTTCGCCGTCTCGACCAGCCAGTACACGCTGTCGAACTCCGACGGGGCCACCTGGCAGCCGATCGACGCCGTGAAGCTGGCCACGAGCCTCTCGCCGACCGTCGATGCGATAGCCGTGCTGGGTGGCAACGCGGACCTATGGACGGCGAACCCCGGCTACAACCAGGATCTCGGCATCTTCGTCAGCGACAACACGGGACCCGACACCCTCGTGGGATGGAAGGAATCCGGGGGCTTTGCCGGGACCTACTCACCGAATGCCGCCTTCGTGAAGGCGACCTATGCGATGACAGCCGGCCACACTTACAAGTTCACGCTGAAGTGGAAGACCAACAAGAGCGCGGTCGGAACCGGGGCCACCATCGTTGCGGCGGCCGGCGGGGGCCCGGTCTATTCGCAGACCAGCCTGTTGGCCGAGACGGCGGGCACGATGGCTGCGGGCTCGACGCTGTCAACCAGTCAGTACTCTCTATCCAACTCCAATGGCGTGACGTGGCAGACGATTGACCCTGTGCTCAACACCGGGGGACCAATTACCGTCGACACCAATGCGATCGTGGGTGGCAACGCCGACCTCTGGACGGCAAGCCCGGGCTTCAACCAGGACATCGGCATCTTCGTCGCCGTCGATACGGGCGCCGATGTGCTGCTGGCGTGGAAGGAAAGCGGCGGCTTTGCCGGGACCTACTCGCCCAATGCAGCGTTTGTGCAAACGACCTATCGAATGACAGCCGGGCATACCTACATGTTCAAGCTCAAGTGGAAGACGAACAAGAACGCGCCTGGGGCGACAATCTATGCGGCAGCCGGCGGCGGTCCCGTTTATTCCCAGACGCGCCTGACGGTCGAATTCACGAGCTAAGCCGAACCCCCTCTACCCCGTGTAGACGCCCAAACTGTTGAGCTCCAGGTAGTTGAGAACCAATTAAACACAGCGGTTACGGACTGCGGTCAGAACGCGCGACGTACCCAAGGTGAACCTAGCTCCACCCTTTTGGGCACCCAATAGTGCCTCGACTGCGGTCCGTTCAAATCTTGTTGCACCGGACCTGCTCAGGCAGCATCGAGCCACAAGGCACTCGACCGAGCACGACAGTCTGGGGGCCTCATGCATTCAACGACGGAGAGGGCGCGTGGGCCGGAGCCGGGCGCCGACCCCGGCCATCAGCATCGCAACCGCCCAGTTTCCAGTGATCTGGGGGACCTCAGTCTGCTCGGGCTCCTTGCGCCGGTGACGGCTTTGCCGCGGACCCCTAAAGCCGTTCTGGCGCTCCAGGCTGCCGCCGGCAACGCGGCCGTGTCGGACCTTCTCGGCCACGCTCGCTTGATCCCTTCTGTTCAGCGCGAGGATGCCGCGACAGACGCCGCGACGGAGGCTCCCGACATTAATGCTCAGTACCAAGCTGCGGTCAGGGCGTCTGACTGGGCGAGGGCCGCCGTGGTCCTGAACGGGTTCAACGACACGGACCTCGCCAACCGAGTCAAAGCTTTGAACGCTCACAGGATCGAATTGCGTTTGGCAACTCCACCATGGGCCACCCGCGTCATCCGCGCCATATTGGACGCGGAGTACACCGCAGCCGCGACCTTTGAACACTGGGGTGAAGCCGCTGAGCTGCTGAATGGCTACAGCGATGCCGACATCAATGACCGAATCCGCGACCTAAAACCCGTTCGCCGCCGCATCGAGCTCTTTGCCGCCGCCGCGGCATGGAACAACCGCGTGATGGGCGCCATTGCTCAGATCGACCGCGACGCCGCGTATCAAGGCTCGATCAAGCGCGATGACTGGGCCAGGGCAGCCGAGATCCTCAACGACTTCAAGGACCTCGCGAGGCGAGTCAAGAGCATGACCTCCGCCGACCGGAAGAGAATACGCGAGGCGGCGCCAGCGTCGGCCGCGCGCGTTATTTGGACGACCCTCGACTTCGATTACGGCGCCGCCATCAATGGCAAACAGTGGATCGAGGCCGCCGAGCTGCTGAACGCATTCAACGATGAGGACATTTACAAGCGACTCAAGGACTTAACGCCAGCGAAGCAAATCCAGCTGATGATCGGAGCCCGACAAAGCCCGCTGATCGGTCCAGGGGATCGAATCATCAATAAGATAAATAACGAGCCGGGAAACATTTTTGGCGCGGTCGATTTCAGTCAGCTCCCCCATCACGCAAAACAGCTCAACGGTTATTACTGGTGTGACTTCCGGATCGAGTTCACGCCCGACCCCACCGTCGCGGTGTGCCCAAACATCGGCTTTCTCCAGTCGCATAACGTTTACAAGCACGGGACCAACGCCAGCCGTCTCCGTGGCCAGGCGGCGGACCGGCCCAATGCTAAGGGCGAGGCGATCGACCGGTTTGAGGGCGCAAAGCACGGCTGGATCGGGTTGAAGAATGACGGCACCCCGTCGGAAAAGGGGACGCTCCAGCCTGGAATTTCTCTGGGCAAGAAGGTGGTACCTGCCAAATTCTTTGACCCGCCTGGCGATTACGAGACTGACATGTCGTTCAATTTCGAAACGAGTATCGTTGCCCGCGAGGGCCCGCAAGCGAACCTTGTCTATGCCGTAGTCCACTGGGGATTCGAGGTCGATATTGACGGCCACATATCGGAGCACAGCGTTAAGATCGTCGATCGCCCGACCGATGGTTTCGCAACAGCGATTGACGCGTGGAATGCTCAGGCGGCCGGCAAAAGCCCTACCGTGACCGGTCAGGAGCCGTTGCCTGTTGTTCACTGACGCCTAGAAATCCCGCCGGCGCTTTCCGGCCCCGGATTGGGCTCCCCGTCCTGCCCTACGCGGAGGTGGAGGGGATTGGATCTAATGCAGACGGTCGGCGGCTGGTCCCGTCACGCCGGCCTTGCCCAACACGCGGCGCATGGCGCCGATGAGCCAGGTGCGTTCTGAATCGGCGATGGCAGGGGCGTCTTCGTTGAGGGCCATGTCGAGCGACTTCGCGCGCAACTCCTTGAGCCGGGCGCCGGCATCCTCCGGCAGGTAATCCCCGAACATCGCCAGCGCGAGAGTCGCGCCGTGAACCGCGCGGGCCAGCTCGACCGGGGGCCGGAAGGGCGTCGCGGCCATGAGCGCGCCGAGCGACCGAGCCAGTAAGCGCTGCTCGGCGAGGGCACCCTCGTCCAGGATTTCGATCGCCATTACGGCTCTAACCTACGCCGCTGAGCTATCGGCGGGCGTTACGGTCGACCGCAACGCGCACCGCAAGGTGTCAACCGTTGTAAGTAGTAGGGGCCTGCCCGGTGCGCGCTCCGAATGCTCATGAAAGAATTCACCGCTAACCAAATTGCCGCTGCGCTGGGAGGCCATCCCGGCAGCGCCGAGCAGGAGCTGCGGTTGCTCTGGTTGTTCCAAACCCCCACCCTGCCCTTCCCCGCAAACGGGGGAGGGAAATTGCCCGCCCCCACCCTGACCCTCCCCCTGATGGGGAGGGAATTGGAGAGCGAGCCTCTGGCGAAGGCGGCGTGAAACCGCACGACTCGTCTCCCGCTCTGCAGCTGTTCAGGTGATTGCCCGACAGCGGTCAGCCTCCGAACTGGCTGATGCGTTTTCGATGCTTTCATGACCAGCCCTTCTCGTATGGGACGATGACCCAGAAGTGCCACCAAATTCCCAGCACAACTGCAAGCCCTAGGAGGGTCGCCACGATCCATCCACGAACTCGAAGCTTGTCCGTTGTGAAAAACCAAGAGGCGACCAGGAGCGGAACGGCAATAGCCGCCAAGCCCACGGCGATCCAAAATGGCAGACTCAGCGCTGCCGCATACCCACGCCAACTCGCCGTTCCCGCGCCGAGGGTGGCCAGGTAGGTCGCCTCGATGAGTAATGCAATCGCGCTTGAGACTCGCCCACGTTTACTGGCTAGCAGGCCGACGACGAACAAGAGAGCCCCTATCCCCAAAAACCCCAGGCCTAGCTCTGGGTACGAGCTCCCGCATTGTGGCGCACAGATTCCGATCCAGGCCCCAAAAACCGCAAAGATCAAGGCCTGAAGACCCATCACCAGAAGGATTGCCCATCCCAACCGAGATCCCAGCCCCTTCCGGGCTTCGCCTATCGGCGCGACGCCAGTCACTTGTCTGCCCCCTTCCAACAACGGGTTCAGGGGGCTTTCCCGCTTGCGCGCGGCCCAGGAAGACAGGTAAATCGACCCCGCCCTGGTGCTCGCCTGTAACGCAGTAATTGGCGCGAAGGCAGCGCAGGCTTAGGTGCAGCCGAGGAGCTGCACGGTCAGTCGGGTCGGCGAATAGTCGGATCCGATGGGACCAGCCCCGGCCCAGATGCCTGCAAAGGCCGGACTCTGCCGGTTGGCCTTCCACTGCAGAGCCACGGTGTACGGCGTGTTCGCCGCCACCGGCAGCACCAACTGAACGAAGGCGGCGTTGGGCGAGTACGTTCCAGCGTTGCCGCCGCTTTCTTTCCACGCCTCGGGTTGGATAGGGACTGTCGGGTAGCCGCCGCCCTGCACGAGGATGCCGATGTCCTGGTTGTAACCCGGCGTATCGGTCCACAGATCGGCATTCGCGCTAACGATCGCGGTGCAGGCCGTC
>Ga0209220_1000710_pt1 | contig 10197 bp, 10 predicted proteins | sample BlaSpr_A8_OM3_M3_FD_187984 | JGI IMG/M metagenome (GOLD analysis project Ga0209220, IMG submission 187984) | Forest soil microbial communities from Thunder Bay, Ontario, Canada - Black Spruce, Ontario site 2_A8_OM3_M3 (SPAdes) (version 2) | ecosystem: Environmental > Terrestrial > Soil > Boreal... | reverse complement strand
AGAAGTTGACGGGCGTGGACGACCAATACACGCGATTGGGGTCCTTCGGGTCCACGCGGACCTGCGAGTAATAGAAGGGGCGGACGTTGTTGCTGCTCGTCTTCTCCCAAGTGGATCCACCATCACGGGATCTATACAGTCCGGAAGGCCGAGTCTGGGGAGCCTTGCCGGGCGTCGGGTGCGGATTCGCGGTGGTGTCGGCCTCGACCATCAGGTAGATGACCTTCGGGTCGGAGGCGGCGATGGCGATGTCGATGCGGCCTTTGGTCGTCTCCGGGAGCCCGCCGGCTTTCACCTCGGTCCAGGTGCGGCCGGCGTCGGTCGTCTTCCAGAGGGCGCTGCCGGGCCCGCCGCTCCGCAGGAAGTAGGGCCCGCGCACGCGTTCCCAGCTCGAGGCGAACAGCACCTCAGGGTTCGACGGATCCATGGCGACGTCGATGAAGCCGGCGCGGTCGGAGATGAATTTGATCAGCTGCCACGTCTGGCCGCCGTCGGTCGTCTTGTACAGGCCGCGCTCGGCGTTGGGGGACCATGGCTGTCCCAGCGCGGCGACGTAGACGATGTTCGGATTAGTCGGATGCACGACGATGCGGCCGATGGCACCGGTCTTCTCGAGGCCCATCGGCTTCCAGGTGAGGCCGCCGTCCGTGGATTTATAGATGCCGCAGCCCGGGGAGATCGTGTTGCGCGAATCTTCCTCGCCGGTGCCCGCCCAGACCTGCGTCGTGTCGGAAGGCGCGATGGCCAGCTCACCCATCGAGACGCACGGGTAGTTGTCAAACACCGGCCGGAATGTGGTCCCGGCGTTGGTGGTCTTCCAGATGCCGCCGGCCGCGGCCGCCACGAAGAAGGTGCGCGACGGGCTCGGGATGCCCACGACGCTCGACACGCGGCCGGCCATGATAGCCGGGCCGATATTGCGCCAGCGGAAGCCGGCGAGGAGTGTGGAGTCGAGCGTGATGCGGCTTTGCGCGCCTAGTTGGGAGGGGGTCGCGACCACTGCGAGGACGGCGGCAGCCGTCCACAGACGACGAGTCATTACGGCCTCATGCGGAGAGGAGTTGTGTGGGGCAACGGTGCAGCTAAAGAAGTACGTTCGCTAGGGGCGGGGTGTTGAGCCCCACTGCGGCGTTGAGGAATGCAACCGAGGCCCTAACAGCCGGCACCGCCCTCTCGTCTCATAGCTTTCCCCTTCGGACAGGAGACGTCCATGAAACAGACCACGGCTGTCGGTATCGTTGCCCTGGCGCTGCTCGGCGGCATCGCCGCGCGGGGGCAGCATCCCGATCTCTCGGGGCATTGGGCCCTGAACCAGGCACAGAGTGGCAACCCCCGCGATATGCTCCAGGGCCGTGACAGCGGCGGCGGTGAGCCGGCCGGCGACCGGATGCGCGGCGGACGCGGCGGGCGCGGCGGGCGCGGCGGGCGCGGCGGATTCGGTGGCGGGCGCGGCGGATTCGGCGGGCGCGGCGGCTACGGTGGCAGGGCGGGCGGCATGAGCGACGAGCAGCGCGCGCGGATGCGTCAGACGATGCAGCTCGTCTTCACCGCGCCGGCGTCCCTCGTGATCGCCGCCGCGGATTCGAGTGTGACGCTCGTAGCCGATGGGGACACCTTGAGGTTGCTTACCGACGGCCGCAGGGTTCGCCGCGAGGCGACGAGCGAGGGCGAAGGGGCGGTGGACATCAAGGGCCGCTGGCAGGGGAACGACTTCGTGGTCGAGCGCAGTGTCTCGGGGGGAGGGAAGGTCACCGAGGATTACCAGCGCTCCGCCGAGGGGAAGCAGCTCTTCGTCATCGTGAGCTTCGACGGCGGACGGGGTCGCAATATCACGTTTCGCCGCGTCTACGACGCGACGGAGTAACCGCGATAGGTCATGAAGAAGAGCCTCTGGCGCAGCCTGGGCCCCGGCTTGATCAGCGGTGCCGCGGACGACGACCCCTCCGGGATCGCCACCTACTCCATCGCGGGCGCCCAGCTCGGCACGGCTTTCCTGTGGACCGCGCTCCTCACCTGGCCGCTGATGGCCGCCGTGCAGTCCATGTGCGCACGCATCGGGATGGTGACGGGGCGCGGGCTTATGGGCGCCTTGCGCAAGAAGTTCCCGCGCCCCGTTCTGGCGACGGCCGCCGCCGCGCTCTTCCTTGCCAACACCATCAACATCGGTGCGGATCTCTCCGGGATGGCCGATGCCGGCGAGCTGCTCACGGGCGTGAACTCGCACCTCTGGGTTGTCCTCTTCGGAATCGCGATCGCGTGGGCGACCATTCGGCTGCGCTACGCCGTCGTGGCCAGAGTGCTCAAGTGGCTCGCGCTCGTCCTGTTCGCGTACGTGATCACCGCGTTCGTCGTCCGCCCCGACTGGCATGCGGCGCTCCGCGACACGCTGGTGCCCTCGCTGCCGCGCACGAAGGACGGGTGGGCGACGCTCGTCGCGATCCTTGGCACGACGATCAGCCCGTATCTCTTTTTCTGGCAGGCGTCGCAGGAGGTGGAGGAAGAGAAGGCGTTGGGACGCAAGACGCTCGTGGCGCGCCGCGGGGCTACGCCTGGGGAGATTGTGCGGCGCAAGATCGACGTCGGTATCGGAACGTTCTTCTCGAACTTCGTGATGTTCTTCATCATCCTGACGACTGCGGCGACGCTGCACCGCCACGGCACCACCCAGGTGAACAGCTCGCGCGAGGTCGCCGAGGCGCTGCGACCGTTGGCCGGCCGCTTCGCCGCGTTGCTCTACACGCTCGGCCTCGTCGGCACGGGCGCGCTCGCGATCCCGACGCTCGCCGGTTCATCGGCCTACGCCTTCGCCGAGACGTTCGGGTGGCGCGAGGGCATCGACGAGCATTTCCGCGGTGCGCCCGCGTTCTACGCCGTCCTCGCCGTCTCGGTCGTGGGAGGGGTAGCGCTCGACTTCGCGAACATCAACCCGGTGCGGGCGCTCTACTGGTCTGCCGTGATCAACGGCATGTTGGCCCCATTTCTGCTGCTCGGCATCCTGCTGGCGGCCACGGACCGGCGCCTCATGCTCGGGCAGCCCAGTTCGCGGCTGGGGCGTGCGGTGGTGGCTGCCACCACCGCGGCGATGTTCGGCGCGGCCGCGGCGATGGTGGTGCTGTGAGCATTGAGTCTCGGGAGGAAGGGGGATATCTTCCGGGCCGATTCGGACGCCTAGACGAGGTGGACTGTTTGTCTATGGTCACCGGGACAGTCTGTCCTGATGACTAGAACCGGAAGACCGCCGTGCGTCTGAGGACTTGCGACGGCTAACTGTTTACGAGCATTGCACGGGACGTAGCGCAGTCCGGTAGCGCACCTGAATGGGGTTCAGGGGGTCGCGGGTTCAAATCCCGCCGTCCCGACTAGAGTTAGCCGTTTTCACTAATGTTCGTCGCTAATGTTTTCGGTGGACGAACACCCTTGTACGGCAGTGGATGACGCAGGTAGTTTTGTTGCAGTACGGCGCGACGGGCCGGGACCTCGTCCCAAGTCGCGAAGATGATCGCACAAAGCCCACGACAACACATCGTCGGGGCTTTTTGTTTAGCCCCGGCTGGACCCGGAGTCGTGAGGTCGGGCCGTGGATCATCCTGCAAGTCTGCTCGTCGCGTGGCGTGAGCGCGCCGCATACCTAGAACAATTCGGTGACCCAACCTCCGCCCGACTGTGGAAGCTTGCGGCGCTGGAGTTGGACACCACCCTCAAGGCGCTTGGTGACGAGTCGCTGACGCTCGTTGAAGCGGCAGCGCTCTCCGGCTACAGCGCCGATCACCTCGGACACCTCGTCCGGCACCGCAAACTCCGCAACGTTGGCCGCAAGAACGCGCCGCGTATCCGGCGCGCTGATCTCCCAATCAAGTCCCCGACCCGCCCCGGTCGTCCGACGCGCCCTCTTCAGCACCGGCAGGAGGACGGCGGGCGGGTCACGAACATCAGCAAACTCACCCGGAGGAAACGATGAAACGGAAGAAGGGCAATCCCAAGCTGTGGAGTGTGACGCACATCCGCGACGACCGCTACCCGCACATCCTCGTTCGTATCACCGAACTGCGTGGCTCACCGTTCCTGTACCTCGGTCGTCAGATCGACGGTAAGGCGCGCTACTCGGTACTCCAGCCAAAGGTGACGCGAGTCAGCTTGGGCAGCACCCCGAAGGAGCAGGAGCAGGCGGCGCGCGCTCTCGCCTTGAACGAGATCGAACGGATCGCCAAGGAGGAAAAGGCACCGACTCCGCACCGCACCGGCGGTCCACTGACGCTCGCCTTGCTTGCCGACCGTTACGAGCGCGACGGGTTTGCCGGTCGGACCGATGCGTACAAGCGGGATGCCTTGGCGTCGATCCGTCGCGTCGGCGCATTCCTTGGAGCGGATACTGCACTGAACGACGTGAAGCCGAGCGATGTGCAGAAGTACGTCGCGCATCGCCTCGGACAAGGGGTGACGGCGTCGGCACGCGGTGACCTCGTCGCGTTATCCATCGGGATCAACTGGGCAGTAGGTGAGGGGTTGCTGGAGGTGAACCCTCTCGCGGCCAAGCGTGCCCGTGAAGCGATGAAGATCGAACACAAACCGCGCCGTCCGGTGGCAAGTCCGGAACGCTATCAGAAGCTGCAAGCCGTGGCGGGATCGTTGCCTCCCGCGTTCGGTGTGCTCCTCGACCTCGCGTGGCACACGGGCCACCGCATCGCCGCAATCCTCGGGCTCCGGTGGCAGGACGTGACGCTTGAGCAGTCGAAGAAGCAGCCGCACGGCGCCATCACGTGGTACGCCGGAGTCCGACCGGACCGCAAGAAGCATGAGCACGTGTTGCCGATGAATGCGGCGGCGTGTGCTGCCCTGGCGCGGTGGAAGCAGCGGGCTCCGGGCATCGGGAGTGGGTTTGTGTTTCCCGATCCGCGCGACGCCACCAAGCCCCTCGCCCGGTTTGAAGCCAAGCGCTGGCTCAAGCAGGCAGAGCACCGTGCCAAGCTGTCACATGTGAAACAGGGCGGATGGCACATGTTCCGGCGCGGTTGGGCGACGGCGCGGAAGCACCTGCCGATTCAGGACGTGGCGGTCGGTGGAGGATGGCTCGACACCGTGACGCCCGCGACGATCTACCAGCAGGCCGACGCGGAGACGACGCTCGCCGTCGCCACGCACGTAGCGTAGAACCCCAAGGCCACGCGGTCGCTCGGTCAGGATTGCGTGGCCTTTTTTCTCGACACGAACCAAGGAGCCACACGTGAACATCGCCGGTTACAAGAAACTCGAAGACCGAATCAAGGGGCACGACCTCGGTGGCGTGCTGGTCCGGTGGGAGGTTGGCCGGCAGCTCCTCAAGGAGCGCGGGACGGCCAAGCGGCTCCCGAATGGACGACTCAAACAACTGTCTAATGCATTAGGGAAATCGGAGGCCGAGCTATCCAACCGGATGCAGTTTGCCGCCGAGTACGACTCGGAGGAGAAGGTGCGTGCTGCGTTCACGATCCACGGGAGCTGGTACGCGATCTGCGCCTGCGGCCTCGGTGACCGTCGTCAGTTCTCAGCGGACGAGGGGCCGGTTGCGGAAGACGAGCTAGCACTGGCCGGTACGCAACGTGACCTCGAAGCGTGGAAGCTTCTCGACCGGAACGCACTCGTGGGCCTCTCCAACCTCGAACGCCGGGCCGTCGTGACCGGACTGCGGCGCGCCTACGACCTGTACTGCGAAGACCCGGAACGGTTCAAAGAGTCGTCGTGGACCGAGCAGCCGAGTCCGAGTGAATTGAAGGCAGCCGCCGCAGCAACCCACAAAGCCGATCCTGAGATATGGACGCGCGACGGTGGATGGTATCCGCTCTACACAGTGTCACCGGCGTGGCTCCGGTCTCTCGCCATCGAAATCATTACTGATTTGCGAGAGGGACGAGCGGTCCATCGCGACGTGCCAAGGCATTTCGATCTGTGGGGACGACTTCGCGTGCCGCTGCGGGCATCGGGTGAGTCGACCCCGTTCGATGACGTGGTTGGCGCGTTCTTCACGTTCTTGGAGGAGTTGTCGTTTTTCGGATACGACCCTCGTCACCGCGCATGGGTGCCGCCGACGAACTGGTTTCTGCCGAAGCACTGGCGTTACATGTGGCTCCTTCCGGGTCCCCTTCGCCTCGACGGTCACCACCTGGTGTTTGAATCCGAATCCCCGGAACAAGGCCATCACGTCGGAGCCGAATGTCACACGGTTGAGGTGACACAGGCTTGAACGGTTTTGTGAACAGGTGATAATTCGTCGGTAGTAGGAGAGCAGGGTGACCTCCGGCAGTGCAACGCACCCCCGACAACTGATACGACGACGACTGGGTTCAGGGTAGCTCCCTGCGTCCAAGTGTGCTCGCTGCCCCACTCATCGAGCACAGCCCGGTCGAAGTCGGTCTCAACCCAGTGGGGGCCCGCAATGACGAAGCAATCCGCAGTCATCAAACAATCAATCACCGAAGAACACGTTGCTCACCTACTTGCCGACGAGCGCGAAGGCCCCGCCCGACGGCGACTCGGTGCCGAGCAACGGGAGCAAAAGCGCATCGCGCGCGAGGAGGCCCAGTGGACGAATCCCAAGACCCGGGCCGCCATCTACCGGCGCTATGTCCTCGTATCGACCCTCCCGGATGCCGTCGCCCGTCTCCTCTGCACGTTGACGGTCCAGTGGGGGCACCATCTCGAAAACAGCTTCCCGTCCTACAAGAAGATCCTGCCGCGATTGGGCGGATCATCAGTGCGCGAGCGCAAGACACTCGAAGGTTGGCTAGCTCATGCCGTCCGGACGGGATGGTTGGAACGCATCCCGCTGACGGTAGCTGAGGACGGCGAGTTACTGGAGGCCCAGTCGCACGGGCGGTTCGTGTCGGCGTGGGGGAATCGGTTCTGTGTTCCACCGGGCGTGGTGGCACCGGATCACCCGGGGTGGAAGGGACCGAAAGTCTGGACACGCCGGTGGTATGCGCAGCGCGCGACCGTCCCTCGGTAGTCGAGGGCACCCCCCCTCGGTAGTCGAGGGCACCCCCCCTCGGTAGTCGAGGGATGGCACGCCCGCACGGTTTGTAGGGAAACTCGGCGGGGTGAACGTAACCAAGAGAGCGTCACCGCAGTGACCGTAACCACCCCTTGAGGGGGGAGCGAGCTAAAGCTCGCGCGGTGTCGAACAGCAGAAACCCCGGAGGAGAGCCGGGCAAAGAGAGACCGATGCCGGAGAACCAGAAGGACGCGCGGAATCGAATCATGACGGACTTCACAGTTGGCCCCGGAGGTGGAGCATGACGCGGCGAGTTCTTCCCCGCAGCCAGTGCCCGACATGTGGCAACGACGTAGCGGATGACGAGAGCTACTGCACCGAGTGCCGGATCACCTGCAAGCGCTGTGGCATGTCGTACGAGCCGGATGAAGTGGATACCGAGACACGCCTGTGTGATGACTGCGAGCGCCTGGAGATCACGCACGCACGCCTGCACGAAGCGATCCGCCGGTTGGAAGCGTGGGCAACGCGGGAGGGCACCCGGCGTCACGTTGCGAGTGCCTTGGCTGAGGAGAGCGAGAGGTACCTGCGATCCAGCACCCAACGGCATGTCGTCCGGTGGCTCTTGGTGTGGGAGACCTCGGGGAGCCGAAAGGAATTGCGGAAGGTGGTGGAACAGTTGGAGCCGCATTGGCAGCGCGCCGGGAAGAAGGTAGCCGATCCGGTCAAAGCGTCCGAGGAATCACGTCGGAGACTTCCGGAATGGGAACCACGATGATTCGGCATGAGCGAGACACCACCAGTCAGCGGGTTCCAATACGAGAGCTACTGCACCGAGTGCCAGCGCGTGACAGAGCATTATCTCGGCACCTGCCTCACGTGTGTCCCGAGCCCGTTCTTCCCGAAGCCACGCGGCGAGTTACCCCGCAACGAGACGGTGCTGCGGAATCGGATCAAGCGAGTACCTGGATGACCCGTGCGGAATTGGATCAAGAGGCGGCACGCGACCCGGTACACCCGCACAGCGCTCCAAGCCCTCGGGCCCGAGCGCCGGTTCGTGCGGCAACCGAGGGGTCGAACATGAGTCGCAACATTAGCAGCGCGGTGAAGTCGTTAGACGGCACACCGAGTACCCTGACTGAGTTTCAGGTTCCGCTGCCTGCGGCCCCCCTTCGGTCGACCCCCTGCCGGGAGTGGTACGAGCCCGGCTTCAAAGCCCGGACCCAAGCCCGAAGCCGCAGGGCAACGGGAGCTGCGCAATGACTAGGCGGTCTCCCCCTTACGAGAAGGGTGATCCCCGGGCGAAGGAGTACGGCAAGCTCGGTGGGCGACTCTCTGCCGAGGCTGAACGGGCGAAGGCTGCCGCCGACCCCGAAACGCGCGGCCTCCTCGGACACCTGCTGACCTACACAACCAGCGATTGGATGGATCGCCTCGGTCTCACCGGACCGTCGTGGGCGGCGTGGCGGATTGTGGGGAAGGTGCTCGACAACCTGCCGCTCAACGCGGTGGAACTAGAGACGTACCGGCAGCTCACGGGTCGCACGGCATTGCCGACGGACCTACGCGAGCTGTGGGCTATCGCCGGCCGCGGCTCAGGGAAGTCCACCTTCATGGCCGTACAGGCGGTGCGTGCCGCCTGCCGTGGCTATCAGGTGCGCGGGATCGCGCGGGTGCTGCTGCTCGCCTTCGTGAAGGAGCAGGCCGGCATTGCCTTCGAGTATGTGTCCGAGTTCTTCGACAAGGACAGTGAGCTGCGGCGCTTGGTGACCGACCGGCGGCGCGGCACGCACCTCGAGTTGGCCCACGGCGTGCGCATCCAAACGATCGCGAGCAACTACCGGCAGGTGCGGGGCTACTCGGTCGCGGCGGCGCTGCTCGATGAAGTCGCGCACTGGTGGAACGAGGTCACCAACGCCAATCCCGACGTGGAAGTCGTGCGTGCGCTCCGACCCGGCCTCGGGAAGGTGCCCGGCTCTCGGTTGCTGGCCGCGACGACGCCGTGGACACAGGAAGGTCTCGTCTACGACATCCACGAGCGGCACTACGCACAGGACGCGAGTCAGAACATCCTCGTGGTGAAGGCGGCCACGTTGACGCTCAACCCGAGTTTCGACGCAACCACCGTGGCGTTGGCCGAAGTCGAAGACCCCGAGTCCGCAGCGGCAGAATACGGTGCGGCATGGCGCGTCGCCGGGGGCTCGTTGGTGCGGCCCGAAGTCCTCGACGCCGCTATCGACAAAGGCATCACCGAACGCGCACCCGAAGAGCCAACCGGCGATGCCTACTACGGCGCGGCGGTGGACTTGAGCGGCGGCACGGGGCAGGACTCCGCAGCTCTCAGCATTCAACACGTCGAACAGGACGACGGCGGGCCGGAAGTCTGCTTCCAAGACGTGCTCCGCGAGTGGCTGCCGCCGTTTGACCCGGCGGTGATGGTCACCGAGGTGGCCCGTGAGTGTCAGCGGTTCGGGATCACCGAGGTCGTCGGCGACGCCTTCAGTGAGGGGTTCGCGGGCTCGGAGTTTCGGCGGCACGGCATCACGTACACGGTCGCGGAGCGGAAGACGGCGGAGTGTCTCCTCGACAGCCTCGCGGTCCTCAACACCCATCGCGTGCGGCTGCTCGACGATTCGAAAGCACGCCGGCAGTGGCTCAACCTGCGGCGCGACTACGCGAGCGGCGGCCGACCGACCGTCGTGGACCGTCCCGGTAAACATGACGACCTGGCCGTGGTGACCGCGCGCGGCATCGTGGCATGCCTCGGGCTGGGCGAAGAGCCCGTGGTGAAGCGCAAGGTCGTCGCCATGTTCGGGCCGATCATCGGCCTATGAGCGCGACCAAGAAGAAACCCAAGAAGCGGCCCAAGACGGCCGCGCTCTTCCCGGCGACCGGCAGTCCAAGTGACGCACCGCACACCGGGAGAGCAGAACAAGGATGCCGATGTGCGCAGTGTCACACGCACCGCCAGTACGAGCGGCGGGACGAGCGGGCGCGCCGGCAGATCGCAGCGGCGAAGGATGAACCGATGGTCGAGGGCAGCTTGCGGGTTGGCGCGAACGCGACCGACGAGTTTCGGCAATCACTGAACGGGAGGGGCAGATGACAGAAGCAGAAGTGATCCTCGCCGCGGGCGACTACTTGCGCACGCGGGGAACGCCGGTCACCCCGGCCAAAGTGGAATCCTTCGTCCGCGAGCGCCTGGCGCAGAACGGGCAGGTCCTGCCGGGCGC